>Ga0114958_10001765_pt1 | contig 16714 bp, 12 predicted proteins | sample C_130208_EF_Meta_FD_89577 | JGI IMG/M metagenome (GOLD analysis project Ga0114958, IMG submission 89577) | Freshwater microbial communities from Lake Croche, Canada to study carbon cycling - C_130208_EF_MetaG | ecosystem: Environmental > Aquatic > Freshwater > Lake | place: Lake Croche, Canada...
AACAATCGCCATAGCAGAATATGGAACCGCTCTGTTAGCCAAAATAGTATATTGAATCTGCGCCAAATCAGTAAAACTAAAAGAGGTCGTACTTGTACCCTCCTTCATAGCAACAACCTGATTCCAATTTGAAATGTTGTCTGATTTGATTTCCTGATTATTTAGGCTTAAATGAATATTTAAAAATTCAATACCGCGAACAATTCTACTAATTCCATTTTCAGGACTCCCATCATAAACACCATTCAAAATAATTTCTTTGGTCTTTAATGGTGTTGCGTCCGTTACAATTCCAATCTGACCATTGGCCATAGCCACTCCAAAATAATTTTCTCTGGAATTAGCAATCAAATTCCATTCGTCGGATTTGGTTTGCGCGAACAAAGTAGAACTCATTAAAAGAGTCAGTAATAAACCAGCTGAATTTCGAATCATAGTTTAAGTATTTTAATAAATGATTTCAAACTTATCTCTTTTATTTGTTAAAAAAGTGATAACGGATTAAATATCTTTTGAACCGAATTCGAAAACGTTTTCGTTAATCAAAAACCGTTTTCGAATAGTACAGAATGCATTATGAATAAAAAAAAATTAAATTTATCGAAATAACACAAAAAATGAAAAAAATAAAACCGCCTTTTTTAAAGTTTTTCTCTATTCTAGGAATATTTTTGGTTTTATTTTCTTGCAAAAAAAAGGAAGACAATACGATCGTTAAAATCAAATCTGCCGATATACTTTCTATAGACGATTCTATTCCGTACCAAGAGTCTTTTCGACCTCAGTTTCACTTCGCTCCGGAAAAAAATTGGATGAACGACCCAAACGGAATGGTTTTCTACAAAGGCGTATATCATTTATTCTATCAATATTATCCAAAGGATATCATTTGGGGGCCCATGCACTGGGGACATGCTACAAGCACTGATTTAATTCATTGGACCAACAAAAAAATCGCCTTATTTCCAGATAAATTAGGTTATATTTTCTCCGGTAGTGCAGTCGTCGATTTCGAAAATACTTCTGGTTTAGGATCCAAGGAAAATCCTCCTATGATTGCTATTTTTACCTATCATAATCCCGATGGGGAAAAAGCAGGACGTACCGATTATCAAACTCAAGGTTTGGCGTATTCAATTGATGAAGGAGAAACTTGGGAAAAGTACGATGGAAATCCAATTATAGCCAATCCCAATAGGAAAGATTTCAGGGATCCTAAAGTTTTTTGGAACGAAGAAACAAAGCTTTGGAATCTGGTTTTAGTGGCTGGTGATCATGCCCAATTTTACAGTTCTACAAATTTAATTAAATGGGAGTTAAATGGCGAATTCGGAAAAAAAACTGGTGCTCATGGCGGAGTTTGGGAATGTCCCGATCTGTTTAAATTAAAAGTAGGCGAAACAGGCGAGGAAAAATGGGTCTTGTTTATCAGCATTAATCCTGGCGCACCTAAAGGAGGTTCTGGAACCCAATATTTTATCGGAGATTATGACGGAAAAACATTTAAAACGGTTCAAAAAGAGGCCAAATGGGTCGATTTTGGTACTGATAATTATGCCGGTGTAACTTTCAATAACGCCCCCGATAACAAAAGAATTTTCATAGGCTGGATGAGCAATTGGCAATATGCAACACTAACGCCGACAAAAAAATGGAGAAGCGCGATGACCTTGCCAAGATCGCTTTCACTTGAAAAAATAAATAACAATTATGTACTAAAAAGTACGGTTGTTCCGGAATTAAAAAAAGCACTTAGCCTGAAATATTATAAAAAAAATATTTCGCTCACTTCCGATATCAAAGCTAAATTTGAATATGAATTTCTAAATCAATCGGCGATTAAGTTCAAATCAGAAGCGAAGAATCTAAAATTAGTTTTTTCGAATGCTGTCAATGATTCTTTAGTACTCGATTATGATGCTCAAAAGAAGCTATTTTCTATTGACAGAACCCATTCAGGACTAGTAAATTTCGAAGAACATTTTGGCAAAGAGATCCACCATACAGAAGTGCCTAATCTTGGAACCAATTCAATCGAATATCATATTATCTTGGATTGGTCTTCGGTTGAAATTTTTCTAAATGATGGAATCTACAGCTTTACAGAGCAACTATTCCCTAAAAAACCATACACCAAACTAAGCATTAAATCAGATGCGAATTGCGAAATTAAAAATCTGACTATTAATAAAATAAATAGCATTTGGCAAAAACCAAAAGCACACCAATAAACCAAATACCACTAACCAAAAAAACTATAAAATGAATAACGTACGAAATTGGTCGCTCACCGTAGCAATAGCAGGATTTTTATTTGGATTTGATACCGTAGTGATATCAGGTGCTAATTTACCAATTAAAGAATTGTGGCATACAACCCCTCTTTTTCATGGTATTTTTATCATGTCCATGGCCCTTTGGGGAACTGTTTTTGGCGCTATTTTCGGAGGAATTCCCTGCGATAAATTAGGTAGAAAGAAAACACTGTTCTGGATTGGGATACTATTTCTAGTATCGGCCCTAGGGTCTGGATTAGCACCAAATCCTTATGTGTTTTCATTTTTTAGATTTATCGGAGGTATCGGTGTTGGGGCTTCATCTGTAGCTGCACCGGTCTATATTTCTGAAATATCTAGTGCTAAAAATAGAGGAAGATTAGTAGCGCTGTTTCAATTTAATATCGTGTTCGGTATTCTAATCGCTTTCTTTTCTAATTATTTATTCGAAGGCATTGGTGGTGTTAACGACTGGCGTTGGATGATTGGTATTGTCGCCCTTCCTGCCTTGATTTATAGTATTGTCGTTTTACAAATTCCCGATAGTCCACGCTGGTTAATTCTGAATAAAAGAGACGATTCGGAAGGCTTAAGAGTATTAGAAATGATTTACAACAAAGAAGAAGCCTTAGAGAATTTCAACGAAATCAAAAAAGATGTTATTGATACCATTGCTAAAGAATCTATTTTCACTAATAAATATAAACTACCCGTAATTATGGCTTTCTTATTGGCTTTTTTTAATCAATTATCGGGCATTAATTTTATACTATATTATGCTCCTGAAATTCTCGAAATGGCAGGTTTGGGGTCTAAAGAATCACTCTTAAATTCAATCTTAATCGGTCTGATTAATCTGATTTTCACTATTATCGGAATGCGTTTAATTGATGTTCTGGGAAGAAAACAACTCATGCTGATAGGATCAATTGGCTATATCGCGAGTTTGGCTATGATTGCACTAGCTTTTCACAATAATCTGGGATCTATCGTTTTAATGGTTTCTATTTTAGTGTTTATTGCCTCTCATGCCATCGGACAAGGTGCTGTAATCTGGGTTTTTATCTCCGAGATTTTTCCAAATGCAGTTCGTGCCAACGGCCAATCTTTTGGAACCGGTATTCACTGGATCTTTGCAGCCCTAATAACATTAGCCGGTCCGGTAGTTATTGATATTTTTAAAATAAATCCGTGGCCAATATTTGCTTTTTTTGCTTTTATGATGGTTTTACAATTGGTTTTTGTTATATTCATGATGCCGGAAACCAAAGGTTTATCTTTGGAGGAACTAGAACACAAAATGACTAAAAATGACTGATTCTAAAATTAATGTGGTTTGTTTCGGCGAAGTTTTGTTTGATGTTTTTCCAACTCATACAAAAATAGGTGGCGCACCGCTGAATGTAGCCCTAAGACTAGCTTCACTTGGCGCCAATGCTGAAATAATAAGCCGTATTGGCCAAGATGCACTTGGAACTGAACTTCAGACTTTTATTAAGGAAAATGGAGTATCCACAACAACAATTCAAATAGACCAAGCTCTTAAAACGGGTGAAGTAATTGTAAAATTAGATGCCAAAGGGTCGGCATCTTACACCATTAATTATCCTGTGGCCTGGGACAATATTGAACTCAGCCCTAAAGCAATTCAATCAGTTGAAAATTCTGATGCCTTCGTTTATGGAAGCTTAGTTTGTAGAGATTCTCGCTCCTATAATTCACTTTCGGAATTATTAAAACTTGCTAAATATAAAATATTCGATGTCAATTTAAGGGCACCATTTTATAAAAAAGAAATCCTGCTGGATCTCATGATGCAATCTGATTTTATTAAATTTAATGACGATGAATTATATGAAATTTGCGAATTCCTGGATTCTCCTTTTCGCTCTTTAGAACAAAATATTCTGTTTATTGCCGAATTTACCAATACAAAGCAAATATGCGTCACCAAAGGAAGCCATGGCGCTGTCTTATATACCAACGAGAAGAGGTATTACAACAGTGGGTACAAAATTAAAGTAGTCGATACTGTTGGCGCTGGCGATTCTTTTTTGGCCGGATTAATTAGCAACCTACTCAATGGAAAAGATCCGCAAACAGCCATCGACTTTGCCTGCGCTTTAGGCGCTTTAGTCGCTGAAAAGGAGGGCGCAAATCAAAAAATATCCAGTTCAGAAATCGCTGCCTTAAGAAATCCACTCAACAAATAAAAAAAAATAACACTCCCAAGCAATTCAATTTTATTTTTTATTTCTTTATTTAAGGACTCCTGCTAATTTTGTAGCTAAACCATTTGATTAATCAAAAAATTAACGAGTATATTTATTTTTCGAAAAGAACTGTTTTTGAAAAATAAATGTATACATTGGCAGCAATAATACATTCCAATTAGCAACTATTTATCAAGATGGAACTACTTCAATTATTGAATTAAAATTTACGCATTTATTTAAAAAAAATTTAGACATTTTGTTTCATGAAAGAGATTACGCTAAAAGAAATAGCAAATACTTTAGGAATTTCAATAACAACGGTATCTAAAGCCTTAAAAAATTATCCTGATGTAAGTGCCAAAACCCGAAAGGCGGTTATTGATTTAGCCGATCAGCTTAATTTTACACCCAATAGTTTTGCAGTTAATCTACGAACAAAAGAATCAAAAACAGTGGGTTTAATTATACCCGAAGTCTCTCATCACTTTTTCTCAAATGTTATTAATGGAATTATAGAACAAGCGGAAAAAAATGGATATTTGGTTATAATTCTCCAATCAAACGAGTCTATAGAACTAGAAAAAAAACAAGTTGCACTGCTTATCAATAAAAGAGTAGATGGGATTATGATGTCCCTATCCAATGATTCCAACGATGAAGATCATATCAAAAATATTATGAGGAAAAATATCCCCTTAGTACAATTTGATAAAATCGCAAAATTAATCCCAAGCTCTAAAGTGATAATCAATGATCAGAAAGCTTCAATGGAAGCCGTTCAGCATTTGATTGACAGAGGGTGTAAAAAAATTGTACACATTCGAGGACCCGTAAATCCTCAAAATGCCATTGACCGTTTTCTAGGTTATAAGAAAACCTTGGAGAAAAATAACATCCCCTATGATTCCAGTCTAGTATATACCTGTAAAAATGTGACTTTTGAAGAAGGAAGCTTTTTTGCCAAACAAATGCTGGAAGAACATCCGGATATTGACGGGGTATATGCCGTTACAGATCTAGTAGCTGTAGGTGTTCTAGCTCATTTTAATGAGGTTAAAATTCAAATACCAAATCAAATAGCGGTGATTGGATTTAGCAATTGGTTTATTTCACAAATATTCACCCCCAAACTGAGCACAGTTGATCAACCTAGCTATGAAATGGGGGTTTCTGCATTTAATTTATTATTGGAAGAAATGATTGCAAACAAAGAGGACCTCGAATTTAAGCCCCGAACTATTGAATTAGAAACACATGTTATTGAAAGAGAATCTACCCTAAGAACTTAATATTTCGCTTCAACCCCTCTAATTTTGTCCTTTTAACTGCCGAATTTTTGAATACTTCCTTAAAAACTTCTTCACTAATCTCCCTCCAATCTTTTTTTGTCATAGATAACAAATCTGGATTTGGATTAAAAAGTGGTTCTTCATGTGCTTTAGAAAATCGGTTCCAAGGACATACATCCTGGCATATATCACAACCAAATGCCCATTCTTCAAACTTTCCTTTAACCTCCTGAGGAATATTATTTTTAAGTTCAATGGTAAAATAGGAAATACACTTACTTCCATCTACTACATAAGGCGCAATGATTGCTGTTGTTGGACAAGAATCAATACAGGCAGTACAAGTACCGCAATGATCTGAAGTAGCCGAATCATATTCCAAATCCAAATCAACAATCAGTTCGGCTATAAAATAAAAAGAACCAACAGATTTAGTGAGTAAATTACTGTTTTTGCCTATCCATCCTAATCCACTTTTTGCCGCCCAGGCCTTATCTAAAACAGGTGCCGAATCAACAAAAGCGCGACCATAAACTTCTCCAATTTCAGTCTGAATGGAATCTAATAATTCTTTTAATTTCTCCTTAATGACATAATGATAATCTTGCCCATAAGCATATTTGGAAATTTTATAAGTATCGGCAATCTGAATTTCGGAAGGATAATAATTCAAAAGCAATGAAATAACGCTTCTTGCTCCATCGACAAGTAAAATTGGATTTAGGCGTTTATCAAAATGATTTTCCATATAAGACATTTCGCCTTGACTCTTGTTTTTGAGCCACGATTCAAGCCTTGGCGCCTCCTCTTCCAGAAAACCAGCTTTGCTAATACCACAAGACAAAAATCCGAGGCGCAAAGCTTCGGATTTGATAAATTGTGTGTGTTTTTCTTTATTTTGTGTCACAGCTAAGATGGAGTTACCAATTAAAACAAACCGCCTTGAATATTCGTCCTAATCCTTCCTAAATGAGTATAAGCCTTCTCCGTTACTTCTCTTCCTCTAGGCGTACGCATGATAAATCCTTCCTGAATTAAAAAGGGCTCGTAGACTTCCTCAATAGTTTCGCTGCTTTCTGATACAGCTGTAGCCAATGTAGATAATCCTACAGGACCGCCTTTAAATTTATCGATAATAGTATGAAGGATTTTATTATCCATCTCGTCTAATCCATGGGCATCTACATTTAGTGCCTTTAGCGAATAACGAGCAATCTCAATATCAATCGTACCATTTCCTTTAATTTGAGCGAAATCACGAACTCGCCTTAATAAAGCATTTGCGATTCGCGGCGTTCCTCGGCTGCGTCCCGCGATCTCAATAGCAGCTTCCATACTGATGGGCATCTTAATAATAGCAGAACTCCTTTGAACGATAGTGGTCAAAAGTTCGGTAGTATAATACTGAAGCCGACTTTGTATTCCAAATCGCGCACGCATTGGCGCAGTCAACAAACCGGAACGGGTAGTAGCTCCTACTAACGTAAATGGATTTAAATTAATTTGAACCGAACGCGCATTAGGTCCAGATTCGATCATAATGTCGATTTTGAAGTCCTCCATAGCCGAATATAAATATTCTTCAACAATGGGGCTTAAACGGTGAATCTCGTCTATAAAAAGCACATCACGCTCTTCTAAGTTAGTGAGCAAACCTGCCAAATCGCCTGGTTTGTCTAAAACGGGTCCAGAAGTGATCTTAATCCCTACTCCTAATTCATTAGCCAAAATATTAGCCAGGGTTGTTTTCCCTAAACCTGGAGGTCCATGAAAAAGAGTATGATCAAGTGCTTCATTTCTTTGATTCGCTGCTTCAACAAAAACTTTTAAATTTTCCAATATCTGATCTTGACCTGCAAAATCATCAAATGCTAGTGGCCTTAATTTTTTTTCAAGATCCAGTTCTTCCGGATTGAAATTTATATTTGTCGGATCTAAATTTTCATTCATATAACAAAGATATAGAAACTTATTTACGGAACTATTGTTTTTTACTTTAGAACTTTAAACAAAATAAAAAAGCCTTCCCATATGGAAAGGCTTTTTTATTCTATTAAGATTTTCTAGTTGTGAATTTCTTCTTCTCCTTCTTTCAAAGGTACATTTTGAGGAACAAAATCATCATCATGACCCGGTTTGCTGTAATCATAAGGCCATCTGTGAACTTCTGGTAAAGCTCCAGGCCAGTTACCATGAATGTGTTCTACAGGAGAAGTCCATTCCAATGTATTCGATTTCCATGGATTCTGAACTGATTTCTTTCCGTAGAAAATACTACTGAAGAAATTATATAAAAATACCAACTGAAATGCACCTCCAATAAGTGCAAATACAGTAATCAAAACATTCACATTTTGTAAATCATCAAATAATGGAAAGTTGGTATTGGTGTAATAACGTCTAGGTAAACCAGCTAATCCAATAAAGTGCATTGGGAAAAATACGCCATAAGCACATATTGCTGTTACCCAAAAGTGAACATAACCTAAATTTTTATTTAACATTCTACCAAACAATCTTGGAAACCAGTGATAAATACCAGCAAACATACCATACAAAGCAGATATACCCATTACCAAGTGAAAGTGAGCTACAACAAAATAGGTATCGTGAACATTAATATCAAGTGTACTATCTCCAAGGATAATTCCTGTTAACCCTCCCGTGATAAAAGTCGAAACCAAACCAATAGAAAATAACATCGCAGGATTTAATTGCAAATTACCTTTCCATAGTGTAGTAATATAATTAAAAGCTTTTACAGCAGATGGTATGGCAATCAACAAGGTGGTGAAAGTAAATACAGATCCTAAAAACGGATTCATTCCCGATATAAACATGTGGTGTCCCCATACTACAGTTGACAAAAATGCAATGGCTAGAATGGACATAATCATAGCTCGGTATCCAAAAATGGGTTTACGAGAATTCGTAGCAATAACTTCAGAAGTAATACCCAAAGCTGGTAATAATACAATGTAAACTTCAGGGTGACCTAGAAACCAGAATAAATGTTCAAATAAAACAGGAGAACCTCCTTGATAATGTAAAACTTCTCCAGCTAAATAAATATCAGATAAGAAAAAGGAGGTTCCAAGACTTCTGTCCATAATCAACAATAAAGCAGCTGATAATAAAACAGGAAAAGAAACTACTCCAATAACGGCAGTGATAAACAAGCACCATACTGTTAATGGCAATCTTGTCATTGACATTCCTTTTGTTCTTAGATTGATAACGGTTACAATATAGTTAAGAGAACCCATCAAAGAGGAAGCAATAAAGATAGCCATAGAAGTTAACCACAAAGTCATTCCCATACCAGAACCACCAATGGCCTGTGGCAATGCACTCAAAGGTGGATAGATAGTCCATCCGGAAGAAGCCGGTCCTGATTCCACAAATAAGGAGGAAATCATGATGACACAAGACAAAAAGAACAACCAATAAGAAACCATATTCATAAAACCAGAGGCCATATCGCGTGCACCAATTTGAAGTGGTATCAATAAATTACTGAAGGTTCCACTCAGAGCGGCAGTTAGAACAAAGAAAACCATTATGGTTCCATGTATCGTTACTAAAGCTAAATAAATATCATTAGTCATAACTCCGTTTGGAGCAAATTTATCACCTAATAAAATATTAAATATTTTAAAAGATTCTTCCGGCCAAGCCAGTTGCATTCTAAAAAGCATTGACATTCCAACACCTATAATTCCCATAAATATACCTGAAATCAAGTATTGTTTGGCAATCATTTTATGGTCGATACTAAAGATATATTTTGTTATAAAAGTATCTTTATGGTGGTGTTCATGTTCTTGATCGTGTGCGTGATCGTTAACTATAGCTGACATATATCTTTACTTTAAATTTTATAATTATTTCATTGCCATTGGGGCAACCGTTTTTGCATCAATAACTTTTGAGGAATCAGCTGTTTTTGCACCTGCATCTGTCGGACTTGCAGCTGTTTTAGAAGCTTTAAGTTCTTCTGCAAATGTAGGTTTTGAAGCCAACCATTTTTTGTAATCTTCCGGTGTATCTACAATAATTTTCATCTGCATGTTATAATGAGATACCCCACATATTTTGTTACAAAGCAATAAGAAATCAAAGGAATAAGGATCTAACGCCGCTTGACCATTGGCAACTAATTCTGCACTTTTCTTAACTCTAATAGCATTTATATTTGCTACTTTTTCTTGCATGAAAGGTTGTTCCCGCATTTCATCTGTAGTTATACTTGGTGTAAAAGCAAACTGAGTGACCATTCCAGGTACACAATTCATTTGTGCTCTAAAGTGAGGCATAAAAGCGGAATGTAATACATCCTGAGATCTCATTTTGAAAAGTATCTTTTTACCTTTTGGTAAGTGAAGTTCTTTTACCACTTTATCATCATTTCCATTTGGATCGGATTCATCAACTCCTAAGGAATTGATTCCTTCAATATATCGAACATTCGCTTTACCCAATACATTATCTTCTCCAGAGTAACGTGCCGTCCAGTTAAACTGTTGCGCATACAATTCTATTACAATAACTTCTTCGTCTTCATCTACAAACATAATGTTAGTCCATGCATACAACCCATAAAGAATTAAACCGGCTAATACTACCGCTGGAATTACACTCCAGATGAATTCCAATTTGTCATTGTCTGCAAAATAAAGCGCTTTCTGATCTTTTTTACCTCTGTATTTGAATGCAAAATAATACAATAATGCTTGTGTAACAGCCTGTACTATAAAAATCAAAACCCAAGTAATATTCATAAGGTTATCCACTAAAGCACCATGCTCTGAAGCAGGATGATGAAGTACTAATTTACCCCAGGTTAAAAGACCATATATTGTAAAGATGTAAATGAAAGCCAAAAAGCCAAACATCAAATATCCCTGAATATTATTATCATCATCATTTGCAACCTGCGAATTATCTTTAATAACGCCTACCTGAGTTAAATCAAATATTTTCGTCAACTGCCATAATGCAATAGATAATAAAACTAAAACTATAATTACCAACAAACTTGTCATCTGTTTCTTTCTTTAAATATTAATAATGAAAATGTTTGCTTTCTTCTATGAAAGGATTTCTTTTAGGTAGCAAAGGCGATTTTGTCAAAGCATTAAATACTACATAAATAAATAATCCTAAGAAGAAAAGCACAGAACTTATTTCTGAAACCCCAATAAACCATCTGTCTCCAACTGCTGAAGGCATGATCATATTAAAGAAATCTATATAATGACCTAATAAAATAACGGTTCCAGCCATAACTAATATCCACGTAATTCTTTTGAAATCGGTATTGATTAATATCAATATCGGGAAAACAAAATTCATAACAACAGCACCAAAGAAAGGCAGATTGTAAAGTTGTATTCTTGTTATAAAATAAGTAATCTCTTCAGGTATATTAGCATACCAAATCAACATGAATTGTGAAAACCATAAATAAGTCCAGAACACGCTAAAACCAAACATGAATTTAGCTAAATCATGAATATGACTTGTATTGACATGCTCTAAATAACCAGCAGATTTTAAATACAAGGCAACCAAACATATTGTTGTTATTCCACTTACAAAGAAACTGGCAAAAACATACCATCCAAATAGTGTACTGAACCAGTGTGGATCAATGGACATAATCCAGTCCCAAGACATTATAGATTCTGTAACAATAAAGAACACTAAGAACATAGCCGAAATATTGAAATTCTTTTTGTAAAAACTATCGTCAGTTGATGCATCTTGCGCCAAACAATTTTTAGTAGAAAAATAACGATATAAATTCCAACCTATCAAAAAGATTGCAGCTCTGACAATCCAAAAGGGAAAATTAAGATAACCTGCTTTAGCGCTAATTAATTTATCATGAGCAACGACCTCTTTGTCTAACCAAATAAATAAATGATTGGAATGAAATAATTGGAGTCCGGTTATTAATAAAAATATAAAAAATAAAACGGATGCTACAGGTAAGAATGCTGTGATACCTTGCATAACTCGAAATAAAACTGGAGACCAACCTGCCTGAGCGACTTGTTGAATAGCATAAAAAGCTAAAACACCAAGTGATATAAGCATAAAGAAAATACAAGCTACATACAAAGCAGCCCAAGGTTTGTTTTGTAATTGATGCAAAACGTGCTCTAAATGTTCTTTGTGTTCTGCGTCGGCATGAGCACCTGCAGCGGGATGTGCTTCTGAAGCAACTGCATTAGCTTCGCTATGAGTTCCGTGACTTTCTGCAGCGATAATTTTTTCAATTTCTTGAATGTCCTTCGGTGCAGTTAAAAAACCATATCCAATCCCAAGAATACCAATGATCATCAGGAGGAAAGAAAATGTTTTTAATTTACTTGAAAATGTGTACATATCTATTAAGATCAGTTTGTTCTACAATTATAATTCACTTTTTAGTTTTACCACATAAGCAGCAACTAACCAACGTTCATGGGCATCCAATTGATTTGCGTAAGAACCCATTGAATTTAAACCATAAGTTTGAACGTGAAAAATACTACCTTCATTGATAACTCGGTCAGCATAACTTGGTATTCCAAGTATTTTTCCCTGAGTAGCTAATTTACCTTTTCCGTTTCCGGCAACTCCGTGACAAATGGCACAATAAATTTCAAAAAGTTCTTTTGCTTTATCCATATCCTTTGGACTAATACTGTCTAAAGGCGATTTTGAATTCAATTTTGCTAAATCATAACCAGCAGTAGAATTTTCATATTCATATGGAACATAACCTCTTTTAATAGAACCAACTGCAGGAAGTTGACCTTCTTTTCCGTTTTTGAATGCGTCCGATTCAGCATAGGTTTCGTAACCTACCGATTCATACATATTTGGAAAGTATTGGTAATTAGGACTTTTCTTATCATGGCAAGAAGTTACTATTGCTGATAGACCTAATAAAATCATTATTTTATATACCCTTTTCATATCTTCTTTTAATGCTTATCAATTACTTTTACTTCTACTGCTCCAGTACCATGGAAAAATGAAACTAATTCTTCTTCGTTGTTATTAATTGCAACTTCCATAAGAAAATGATCATCAGTAGTTCTAACATCTGGATTCTCAGCTTCTTTAAAGGGCCACAATTTACTTCTCATGTAAAAAGTAATAACCATTAAATGCGCTGCAAAAAATACAGTCATTTCAAACATAATAGGCACAAAAGCCGGCATGTTTTCTACATAACTAAAACTGGGTTTACCTCCAATATCTTGTGGCCAATCCTGGATCATTATATAATTCATCATCGCTGTCGCAACCGAGATCCCAATACATCCGTAGATGAAAGAACAAATAGCTAAACGTGTTGGAGAAAGTCCCATTGCTTTATCCAATCCATGTACAGGAAATGGAGTAAAAACTTCTTCAATATGATGATGTGCTGCTCGTGTTTTCTTAACGGCATCCATCAAAATATCATCGTCATTATAAATGGCGTATATTACTTTATTACTCATGATGTGATTCTTTATTTGCTGCTCTTTCTTTAATATAAAATTCTCCGGTTCCTTTCAATATTGTTTTTACTTCTGCCTGAGCAATAACTGGGAAGGTTCGTGCATATAATAAAAATAATACAAAGAAGAATCCAATTGTTCCAATAAAAGTTCCTATATCAACAAATGTTGGTGAGAACATCGTCCAAGAAGAAGGAAGGTAATCTCTATGCAAAGAGGTAACGATAATTACGAAACGCTCAAACCACATTCCTATATTTACAACTATTGAAATAATAAAAGAGAACATGATACTAGTTCTTAATTTCTTGAACCACATAAATTGTGGAGAAAATACATTACAGGTCATCATCGACCAATAAGCCCACCAATAAGGTCCTGTCGCTCTGTTCAAGAAAGCATATTGCTCATATTCAACACCTGAATACCAAGCGATGAATAATTCAGTTATATAAGCTACTCCTACAATAGATCCCGTGATCATGATTACTATATTCATCAATTCAATATGTTGAACAGTGATATAAGCTTCTAGATTGGATACTTTTCTCATAATAATAAGTAAAGTATTTACCATTGCAAATCCAGAGAAAACCGCTCCCGCAACAAAATAAGGAGGGAAAATAGTAGTATGCCATCCTGGAATAACCGAAGTAGCAAAATCCATAGATACTATAGTGTGCACCGAAAGTACAAGTGGTGTAGCCAAACCCGCTAAAACTAAGGATACTTCCTCAAAACGTTGCCAGTCTTTTGCTCTACCGCTCCATCCGAAACTCAATATAGAATAGATTTTTTTATTAAAAGGTGTTATTGCTCTGTCTCTAAGCATAGCAAAATCAGGTAACAATCCGGTCCACCAGAATACTAAGGAAACAGATAAGTAAGTTGATATTGCAAATACATCCCACAATAAGGGTGAGTTAAAGTTTACCCAAAGAGACCCAAATTGATTTGGAATTGGTAATACCCAATAAGCCAACCAAGGACGTCCCATGTGGATAATTGGAAATAAACCGGCTTGAATAACAGAAAAAATAGTCATTGCTTCAGCAGAACGGTTAATTGCCATTCTCCATCTTTGTCGGAATAATAATAATACGGCAGAAATTAAGGTTCCTGCATGTCCAATACCAACCCACCAAACGAAGTTTGTGATATCCCATGCCCAACCAACTGTTTTATTTAATCCCCATGTTCCGATACCGGTGGATACCGTGTAAATGATGCAACCTAATCCCCAAAGGAACGCAGTTAATGCAATTGAAAACACAATCCACCATTGTTTGTTGGCTTTACCTTCAACAGGCGCAGCGACATCAACCGATACATCGTGATACGATTTATCACCTATAATTAAAGGTTTTCTAATGGGAGCTTCATAGTGAGACGACATAATCCTTTATCTTGTTAATTAATTTAATATTTGACTAGGTATTTCTAACTTTAACGTGGTAGATAACGTTTGGTTTCGTACCAACATGCTCTAATAAGTGATACATTCTATCATCCTCTGCCAAAACAGCAACATGACTTTCTTTATCATTTACATCTCCAAATACCATTGCTCCGGTAGAACAAGCATTGGAACAAGCAGTTTGGAATTCTCCATCAACAACAGTTCTTCCTTCGCGTTTCGCTTTCAAAATGGTCGCTTGTGTCATTTGTATACACATAGAACATTTTTCCATTACTCCTCTTGAACGAACATTTACATCTGGATTCAATACCATACGACCTAAATCGTCATTCATATTGTAATCAAACTCACTGTTTTTATTATATAGGAACCAGTTAAAACGACGTACTTTATAAGGACAGTTGTTGGCACAATAACGAGTACCAACACATCTGTTGTAAGCCATTTGGTTTTGCCCTTGACGACCATGTGATGTAGCAGCAACTGGACAAACAGTCTCACAAGGAGCATGATTACAATGTTGACACATGACCGGTTGGAAAGATACCTGAGGATTATCCGCTGGTTTTTCCATTTGTCCAAATCCATCTAAAGATCCTTTATCTCCAAATAAACCATCAAAGTTTTCTTTCTTTTCATTGTCTTCTGCAAAAGTATCTTCTGAAGAATAATACCTGTCAATACGCAACCAGTGCATATCACGACTTCTTCTAACTTCTGCTTTTCCAACAACGGGAACGTTGTTTTCAGCATGACAAGCGATTACACAAGCACCGCATCCAGTACAAGCATTCAAATCAATGGACAGATTAAAATGATGTCCAACGGAACGATCAAATGAAGTCCATAAATCAACCGATGTAGCTTCTACTTCTTTGTGATCCAAAGAAACCATAGGAACTTCGTTCCATTCCTTAGCATCTTTAGTATTAAAAATCTCTAATGTAGTTTCTTTAATGATATCTCCTCTACCCATCAAAGTTTTTTGACCTTGAACACAAGCAAATTCGTGATCTCCGTTTCCTTTAGCCAATTGAGCCGTTTGAAGCGAATTAAAACCTTTATATAAAGAATAGGCATTAATACCCACCATCATTTCTTCTTTCATAGCCGCTTTACGACCGTAACCTAATGCCATTCCAACTGTTCCTTTAGCCTGACCTGGCTGAACAATAACAGGAACATTTTCTAACTTAATACCATTTACCGTAAGTGTAGCATAACTTCCATTTAAACCTCCATTAGCGACAATCTCATTAGTTAATCCCAATTTATCAGCATCAAATCTTGAAACCGTTAGGTAATTGTCCCATGAAACTCTAGTGATAGGATCTGGAAATTCTTGTAACCATGGGTTATTAGCTTGTTGACCATCTCCTAAACCAGTTTTAGTATATAAAACCAATTCGAATCCTTCGCTTGCTTTTACTTTTGATAAAGCAGAAGCTGCTGAAGGATAATCAACCGGCCTGGCGGTTGCAGCCGAAGCTGCTCCGGTATAGATACCATCATGTACAACTTGATTCCAAGAGGTACCGGCAACTATTGTTGTTGCATTGGCTCGTAAATAATCATAATAAGTACCAGCGTTTCCATTTAAAGAAATTAAAACATCTTGAAATTGTTTAGTTTCAAATAAAGGACGAATCGTTGGTTGTGTCAATGCATAAGCACCTTTAGTTATACTTAAATCATTCCATGATTCTAAATAATGAGGGACAGCGGCTGCTATTGAAGTAAGTACAGCAGTTTCATCTTCTTTTAAAGAAAAAGTAACCGATACGGATACCTTTTTTAAAGCAGCTGAAAATTCCGTACTATTTGGTAAAGTGTACACTGGATTAACACCGCTCATAATTAAAGTATGAACGCTTCCAGCTTCCATTTCTTTGATCAATTGCGCTACTTTCGCATTAGACCCTTTTCTAATTTGTCGAGTTCCAATAGTAGAAAAAGAAGCACTTGCCAAAGCTTGGTTGATAGCCAATACTAACAATTGTGCATTCGTATC
>Ga0114958_10001768_pt1 | contig 16703 bp, 13 predicted proteins | sample C_130208_EF_Meta_FD_89577 | JGI IMG/M metagenome (GOLD analysis project Ga0114958, IMG submission 89577) | Freshwater microbial communities from Lake Croche, Canada to study carbon cycling - C_130208_EF_MetaG | ecosystem: Environmental > Aquatic > Freshwater > Lake | place: Lake Croche, Canada...
CTTGACAAGATTAGTGATACGCCAAAAGGTGAAGAAATTATCGGCATTCTGACGCATCTTACGGATACATCTCAAAATTCGCAGTTTCATGACAAATACTTTGCAGAGGTTGAATTTGATATCAGCAAATGCCTTTTTATTTTTTCGTATAATGACGAGTCCAAGATTAATCCTATCTTGCGCGACCGCATGTACAGTATCCGTACAAATGGATATGACCGCAAAGAAAAAACAGTCATTGTCAATAAGCACTTATTGCCTGCGATAAGGCAACAAGTCTGTTTTAACGATACGGATATTATCATCACCGAACACGCATTACAGCATATTATGGAGACGCACTGTTTGAAAGAAGATGGTGTCCGGCATTTAAAACGATGCCTGGAAATCATCTACACGAAACTCAACTTGTATCGCCTAATGAAACCTGGCGCCCCTCTGCTGAAATCGCAACTTGGAGATGTAACCGTTACATTTCCATTTGAAGTGACAAAAGATGTGGTTGATAAGCTTATTAAGAAGGGCACAAATGACATGACGTCCTTGTATGCCATGTATGCTTGAAACTTGGAAAACTTGGAAAACTTGGAAAACTTGGAAAACTTGGAAAACTTGGAAAACTTGGAAAACTTGGAAAAATGTTTATAGTTTTTTTAGTTTGTATAGTTTGTATAGTTTGTATAGTTTGTATAGTTTGTATAGTTTGTATAGTTTGTATAGTTAACGTAATGTTGGGTTTACGCAATGTGCTTCTGACGGAAACACGTCATTTGATGCACAGACATCATTGGGACCTACTTCCACACATGAGCGTATGTTGTGGTCCTCACCAATGTAACACCAACCAGTTTTATTTCGACCGTTTGAAGGAGTGACGGACCCATCCTCCCCAAATTGTCTTTCTTTTTCTTTTTCTTTTTCTTTTTCTTCAAATGACCCACCGGAGAACATTTCATCTGCCAACCCAGATGCGATTGCATGAGCGCTTACAAGATGTGTTTGTGACCCAATATGTGTATGTGAAGTGTTTAAACTGTTTGGCGGGGAATTGGACGAAAGTTGTGACCCAGAATGCGGCGAGGGTATTCCGCTGGTAGAACTATAATGGTCATCCCCGTTCATCTGGTCATGAGTTACAACATTTGATGAATTTAATGAATTGTTGAGCCATGCATGAAATCGCGTCCAGTCTTGTGTAATCGCTGCCATAAAATCCGTACCGTATTTTGTATGATAATACACCAATATAATAACACCCGCTAACGCAAAAATCGTTATTACACCAATCGCAATACTCGTCACACCGTACGTTGTTCCTGTTCCTGTTCCGACTGTTCCTGTTCCTACTGTTCCTACTGTTCCTGTTCCTACTGTTCCTACTGTTCCTGTTGTTCCAGTGAAAGGAGGTTCAATAGTGACGGTGTTTTGTCCCAAGGAGTTTACATTCATGTTTTCCGACATGAATTTAGTTTATATGTTTGCTTTCTTTTCTTGTCCTCCTAAAAGAATTTTGAATATTACACCTTTTTTTTTGTTTTTAACATAAAACACATTTTTTTGTCAAGTACGCTTACTTTTTTTGTTCATTCGTTTACTTTTTTTGTTTATTCGTTTACTTTTTTTGTTTGTTCGTTTACTTTTTTTGTTCATTCGTTTACTTTTTTTGAATCCTTTACTTTTCCGTCTTCCTCCTCCACTTTTTGTTTCTTTTGTTTCTTTTGTTTCTTCAAGGCGGAGTGCCGATATTTCATCTTGAAATCGTTGACTTGTACTGTTCAACTCCACGGTTCCATCGACATGTTTTAAATTGTATAAAATGGCTTTCACAAATTCTAACTGTGGTAAAAAGTCGCCACTTTTACCATTTTGTGTGTCCATTACAAAAAAGGGCAATTTATTTGGATGTAGACATTGAATTCCGAGTCGGAGGTTACGACCAACTACTTCAACTATAACTTCAAAGCCACACGGGTTACCAGTCACATATGCTTGTGGAATACATTTTGCGATAATGTTAATTTGGTCGCCTGTCTTTATCTCTCCGATACCCGTTACGCGCATCTGGTGGCCAATGTACTGCCATGGTTGTACTGGATGAGCATCTCCATTATTAGTATGTTGGGCTTCAATTCTTGATACAGCATGTCCATTTGTATCTAAAAAAAATATAGTGCTGCCGAAGATGAGAGCGGGAATATGTGCAACGTTTAAGCCAGCCATTGCCGATTTATTATATTTATTATTATAGAACGTTATTTTTAATTAAAACTTGTTTGGTATTCTTGGGATAAATGTTTCTGAAAATGCATTGACTGCATCAAGTCGAGCAATCGTTTTATGTAAATTTATTTCTTTATCACTAATTCGGGCAATGCCTTCGCTCATTCCTATTTTTCCTTGATTTGATTCTTTTGATTGTTCTACAGCTCCGCCAACTTCTTTCGATTGACTGTTTTTAATTCTCAAATAAATATCGTTTACATTTGCGATGACGGATTCAACAATTTGTTTTTCATTTAAAAGAGCTTGTTCATAATCAATCGTCTCTGTAAGTATGCTGACCGCGATGTAAATCATGTATTTTCTTTTCCGTGGGACACTATAGGATGCACAAAACATATTTAATAAACTTTGAATAACTTTTTGTTGCAATGTAGCTGTTCCTCCCGCTATGTTCTCATCAATTGCCGCCGTACCATCGGATATATTCAACAATAGTTCCCACACAATCCAAATAGGTTCTACTTGATATTTGGGCTGTACCTCCATATCACTCCGTCGAGCGCAAATCAGTTTATCCTTCTTGGAAGTGCGCATTGCATCATATTCTAATATCCATTCCACCCAATAAATCGCCGAAATTGCATCTCGTTTACGAATATGGTAAGACATTTCATTGACCGAGATGAGCAGTTCCATTGGGTCGCCATCTTTGAGGCTTACCTCTATAGTGGGTGCTTGCAATTTTTCTGTGAGGTGTGTCATTTCAAAGTCAGTCCGACTAATTTTTTGTTCGACCAAGCAATGTTTACGTTTTGTTACGCATAAAACACAAACAAGTTGACAAAAAATTTTGCGAATATGTTGACAATTTCTCATATTTAACTCACATTGTGAGTACCCATTACGAGCAATAGTTCTAAATTTTGTAAAAGACCTATCAATCAAGATTGCCAATTTTACATTGCCAATGTGTATATATCGGCTATAGAATGCAAAAATAGTTTCCCACAACGAAGTAAAATCGCCGGAACATACGAGTTCTGCGGTAAAATACAAAGCACCTTCAATTTTGGAACTGGTTAATTGCTTTAACAACTCTTTTTTAACATCGCTTGTTTTGAATCCAGAAAACGTTTTTTGGCGAAACTCTTGGGATAACCGTCTATCGTTAATAAATGATTCCACGTTTTCCATATAACAATTTTGTAACTCCAAGTAATTAGATAATGGATATAATATACGAAAATAATAAGCGCACTTAACAAAAAAGGGGCATTTAAACAAAAAGAAAAGGACAATAAAGAACAATCAAAAAAAATGGAGTTTGTACATCTGATTTCAAAGACGCTTTCAAAAGCATATGAGAAATCAAGCCTTTGGGCAAAAATTCTGCTCTTTATTGTGTTACTTCTTATTGTACAACAAACAATCAACGGAAAAGGAATTAAAGGAAGAGAAGGAATGGAAGGCAACAATAATGATGGTGGAGGAGACAAAGGATTAGAACTTAAAGACGGTCCAGATATATATGATGAATTTTACGTCAATATATATGACCTTCTTGTCTTTAGTGGTTCGAAAGATGAATATGAGGTGAACCAAATGGTCGCAGACACCAATATGAACGAAGATAGTGCAATATTAGATGTAGGATGTGGTACCGGTCATCATGTTGGTCTTTTGTGCAAAATGGGGATACCAACAATTGGAGTCGATAGTTCGGTTGCGATGGTCGCTAAATGTCTCTCGACATATCCAACATGCCACTTTGAAGTAGGGGATGTTCGTATGGACCATACATTTAGTAAATCTGTTTTTACACACATATTATGTCTCTATTTTACACTTTATTATATGCAAGATAAGCGAAAGTTCTTTCAAAACTGCTTTAATTGGTTAAAACCAAGTGGAATTTTTGTTTGTCATATCGTTGATAGAAACACGTTTGACCCAATATTACCACCTTCGAATCCACTGGTTATGTTAACGCCACAGAGGTATGCAAAGGAAAGAATAACAAATTCATCCGTCACATTTGAAGAATTTAAATATACCGCCAATTTTGACCTTCAGTCACAAAATAATCGCGCGATTTTCACAGAAAAATTTATGAATAAACAAACTGGAAATGTTTTCAGAAAACAGCGACATGAAATGTACATGGAGAGTGAAGATGACATTGTTGAAATTGCCAAAAACGTTGGTTTTATCGTTCAGTCCAAGATTGACCTCATTAAAGCAGGATATGAGTATCAGTATCTTTATACTTTTGTAAAACCACAGTAAATAATATATTATATGCGTATTGTAACACACAACAAAAAAAAATAACAATTTGAAAATATGGGTAAATCAATGAGAGCAAGAAGAGCAAGAAGAGCAAGAACTAATAAAAGATGGAGAGGAGGCAGTGCAATCGGTGCAATCGGTGCAATCGGTCAAACCGTGCAACAAGGAATTCAGAGTACAGTCGGTACAATCGGTACAATCGGTACAATCGGTAAAAAAGGAATTTACGCTGCAAACAGCGCAGTACAATCACTTGAAAACCAAATCACACAGGGCGTAACTGAAGCGATGCACACAACAACACAAAAGGCGAGCGACACAATTGCTGCTGGAGAGCAAGGTATAGGAGGCATATCGAAAGATATAAACAAATTAGGTGACAAAGCTGTAGAAGGTCTTAAACAGGTTGGTCGTGAAATTGTGGGTGCGTATGATACTGTTACAAAAAATATAGTTAATGCCGCGGAGAGTACTTCCTCCCTGGTTGGTACACGTTTTCAACCAACTCCACCAACTCCACCCACTCCACCCACTCCACAAAATGTAGGACAACGATTTGGTGGTTTCCGAAGAAGTTGGCGAATGAGTCAGCGAAGAAACAGAACCATTCGTCGTCACCTTAGAGGTGGTTTCAAAAGGATGAGAGGCAGAAGTAGTACAAGAAGTAGTACAAGAAGTAGTACAAGAAGTCGAAGACGCAAATAAAACAAATAAAACAAATGAAACGAATAAAACAAATAAAACAAACAGAAAACCTTTTTTGGAATGTTATAAATAAAAATACCCCAGTTTTTACATAAATTTATTTATAACCATTTTATAACAAGTAATGACGTGTCTTGGACATCATTATCTGCCCAGCCCACCTCGTGAATGGTATAGATTTGACAATGTTCCTCCAAACAAAGACTTGTTCGGCCAACGATATAGCAAAGGTAATATCTTGCAATACAAGGCCAACTCTTCGAATATGACCGCGAAAGAACGGTATTCGCGTATTGCACGCGGAACATGGGTTAATCATAATACGACCTGGGCTACCCAAACTCAATCAACTACGAACCCAAATACTGGGCAACTGGAAAGAATTGGTTTTGCAAGTGTACCCGTACCACCATTGTCAATCGATAATAATAAAAAGAATAATAATGACATGGTATTGCCATTAAACTGGAGCAGTTCTAGTTCTATGGTTGCGCAAGGTGTAATCATTCCATTTCGAAATAATAGTGTCAATAATTCAAACAACGTAATAATGCCTCCAATACGAACGCCTTCCATTAGTCCATTATTTTTGGAGCGACGAAATGGGGGTATATTACTCTGTGGTACACTTCAAAATCCGGTAACGATGGCAATTCAGAAAGCTGCAAATCCATTTAATCCGGATATTTGCAACTTGAGTACATCTTCGGATGTTCCTGGACCTCCGACTATATTGTGTTGGAGGGAAGATGTACAGACGTGGTACCCAAGACAAAAACGAACCTACGGCACATCTGGCAATAAATGGCCAACGAATTCCAAGTTTATTCGCTTGGGACAATAAATAAGAAGAAGAAGAAGAAGAAGAAGAAGAAGCAGAAGACAAATAACCGCAACCGTACGTCAAAATGGGGGGTTGCTGTTATTTTTATTTTTATTGTTATTTTATTTACAGTAATGTAAGCACTATAAAATAACAAATTACATTTTTTGAAACATTTTTTGAAACATTTTTTGAAACATTTTAAACAAATGGATTACCCATTTAAAGAGAATATACTTATTTACGTTGTTGTTGGATTTGTAATTATTATTTGCCTTCGAGTTTATGCAAAATCAGATGTATACAACTTGAAATGCGTAATATCCACCGCCGATGGACACAAATACTGCGTTCGTGAAAGAGAACATATCGGCGAAGCAGCAAATCTACTTGCAGATGCCGTAGGAAAATGTCAACAACTGGTCACTTACCTAATTGAAAAACACCCCGAAGATGCAGATATTAAACGATTACATAAAAATTTTAACCCACGCAACATCTCAGAAACACTTCCAACAAGTGAACTCACCGCTTATAGTGAAAATAAAGGGGAAAAAATTGCATTTTGCTTGAATCGAACAAAAAATAGCACCACACTGATTGACCTCAACACACTCACATTTGTAGCAATTCATGAACTCTCCCACCTCATGACACCAAGTATAGGACATAAACAAGATTTCTGGCAAAACTTCAAGTTTCTTCTTGAAAATGCCATCGCCGCAAAACTTTACACACCAGTTGATTATAAAAAAAAACCCGAAAGTTATTGTGGAATCACTATTCAAGATAATCCCTTTTACGACATGTAACACAAAACAACACAAAACAAGACAAAACAAGACAAAACAAGACAAAACAAGACAAAACAAGACAACACACATATCTTTAGATAAATGGATGAAACCACCTCGAAGATAGATAGCTGCCGTCCCTGCCTGCCATCGCACCAGATACTAACTTTGTATTTGGACCAAGCTGTGATATAGATTGAATCGCCGTGGTTCCCAACGCATAATTATAATACCACAGATTGCTAATATTTCCATCAAAACCGTTATATCCAGGAACACCTCCCGCATTCACATCCCCATAATTCTGTTTTGGCAATCCAGTTAAAACCATACTTTGCGTAATAATCCCATTTACAAATACATCGACCACATAGTTCGAACATCGGATGACCACATTCACCCACTTGTTTATGGGAATATTCGTAATATTCACATACTCGCCAGATTGCGAAAATGTATCCATTACTACTTGCATCTGTGCAGTATTTCCACCATTTGCAAATGTCGGCGCACCACCAGTGGTCACAAGGTACAACCCTGGACAATTATTCGCACCCGAATATTGAGACCCTGCTAAACCAACGTTGCCAAAATCACCCTTATTGAATACGTTCCCATACTGTGCATTAACCAGATACGAATTAGACGCAATTAGTACCCAGACGGACCATGTAAATTCAACACCCAGTGCTTGATTTGAGGACCGGGGAATGTACAGGGAGCCCTTTACAGTTGGGTCTTGGGGAATATTTGTGACTGCATTTGCAGCAACCATGCCATCAAATAAACGAGGCGTATTGCTGACATTAAATAGCGTTCCCATTAAGGCAACCCCCAATTGAAGTGCTATAATAAAAACCAAAAATGTGAGGAGAAGAAACGCAAATTTCGCGACTAAACTACTGGATGTCATAAACTCGGAGGACGCAGACAAAACCCTCGCAGGTGCGGATGGCGGGTGTGGCGGCTGATAAGTAGTACTCATTTAGTTACGTATATTTACTAAATAGATAATAAATAAGGACTGATAACCTCTCCCTTTAAAATGTAATACTATTCGAGACTTGGCCATTTTGCGTCAATGATAGCGTAACGGAGGTAGACGGAAATAAATTTGCCAGGCTACTCGCACCATATCCAGCAGAATAAATATTCCACGCGGTTTGGGGGTCAATCGGTTTCGGCCAGTATTGAAGATAACTTACCCACCCTTGAAATCCTCCCATAGGTGTCACATATAATGGGTCATTACTCACTGCAGCATACGATGGCAGAATTGTGGTTTGAACTAATTTACCATTTAAATACACATCGACGGTTGACCCGTTTATAGTGACAATAACATTACACCATTGCTGAACAGGAATGTTCTGAATTATAGTAGTATCAATACCGCGGTTTAATGCTGCTGAAGTACCTGCTGTATTCACGGCCGGGCTTGCATTTGAACGTGTGTTAAATATATTGCTGGTACCTGGCCAGCATGTAACCCCTCCCTGACTCGTGCTCACTGGACAATAAGAATCAGTAGTAACTGTCCCGGGACCACCGCCAGAGCCGATTGCTCCTTGTGCCAAAGCCGAGGCGGTACCGCCGCCTGGATAGTATACTTGATTGGGTGCACCATTGGCATTCGTATATGGTGCATTCAGGCCACTGGTTCCAGGATACGTATACGATGGACTACTCAGCGAATATGCAATTTGAATAAGAAGGTTATTCGCATTTTTATCAAAGAAAAGCCCAAGCGTATTATTGCCATCTCCTATAGTTGTCGGGGCGGTCGTATTTGCGACTCCCCAGTTATTGGCACCCGTTGCAGCGTTGCCTCGTATTAATAGCGGCTTATATGAACCAAGCGTGCTACTCCAGTCATTAATATTAAACCAAATAGAGTACGTGTAATTTAATGAAGAGGATGCTCCCAATGAAGTAGCAGGTATAACCATAAGAGTGTTTGCCGGTTGAATCGAATGAATTAGTTTACCACTTTGGCTGTAAATGAATTGGTAAATTAAATAAAGCAGCAGAGCCACTACGATTCCAACAACAACATATGTCCAGCTCATGTTTCTAATATTTAATGGGTAGATATTAAATAATAATATAATTTTTTCTTTATTGTTTTGTTTTCTTTTGCTACCTTTGTTTTGTTTTGCTAACTTTCTTGGCTAACTAACTTACTTTCTTACTTATTACTTTGGCGCGTACCAATCCATAGATAGGTAATTTTGTGTACCAAACCAAGAGTTTTTGCTTTGTGAATGAACGTCATATGAAACACCCGATGCTCCCGAACCTCCCGAACCACCTGAACCACCAGAACCACCAGAACCACCTGAACCAAATAAAAACAGGTCAGCAATCGTTGTTTGAAGAGACGCTGCGCCTAATGCTAAAGAACCAATTCCATTTGCCGCCGCATTATCACTCGAATACGTATTCATATCTGTGGGAGGAATCGCCATCGCTAACTCCGGAGCGCTTTTGAAAAAATGTGCATTCTTATTCACCGGCGGCGTAAACGGTTTTAATGTATTATACAAATGAGAAACTTCAGTCAATTCGACGCTCCGATTAAAATAAACCAATGTGCATATTTGGCCATCCACTCCTGCTTTGCTTGGGGTCGTTTTATCTGACCCAATATACAAAACCTCCGTTCCATCTACGTATGGGGTCGTATTCAACGAAGTCGACACTAACGCGCCATTATAGTAAATGTCGCAAGTGCCTCCACTACTGTTAAATACAATATGATTCCATTTTTGTAGTAAGAAATGTTCGAGTTTAATAATAGTTGCGTTCATAGTAACACTATTTTCACTCACTATCACAAATGCCAGCTCATTCGTGGTACCGTTGTATGATATCATCGGGGATGGCATGTAACCATCCATTGAACTAAAGCCGGACGGCTGGGTATATTTATCGGTGGTATCCGCCCCGTAGGACATATAAGAGAGCACGGGGATGAATTCATTGCGTGCTGCATTGGGGCTGGAGGCCGCGATATTAATCCAAAACGAAATTGCAAAATTCGAATTTGGCATAAATAGCGCCCTTGTCTCCGTGCCATTTAAAACAGACGCTATACCGGCATTCATCAACGCATCGGTACGTACAGGGTCTTTTATTAGCAATTTGCCGCCATCTATTCCATAGAAAGATGTTAAAAATGGAATGCCCACAAAGTATAATATATATAAGAAAATGACTGTTATTAGCATGCCCATAAACCCTACATTGGCAGTAACCACCGCGGCTATTTCGGGTGTCGCCGCGGCCATTTGGGGTGTCACTGACATCACCTTTGCGGTTGTTTCGACCGTTGCGGCTACCACTGCTGGCAGTTGTACTGCGGCTTTTACGGGGCGCATTCTTGTATACAAAGTAAGCCAAAAAGTAAGATATTGTGGAGATGTGTATGTTACAAGTGAAGCAACTCCGCCAATTCCAATTACATCACTCAGTGCAAAACCTTCGATGAAATTTTCAATCTGGTCTCTTCTTTCTTCCATTTTTTCTTTTTCTTCGCTAACTTCGCTAACTTCGCTAACTTCCATCTCGTTTCGGTCATTATTCGAAACAAAGGATTCTTGGGGTACAGTACCAAATAAAGGTGGTCTCGTGGTTGTTCCTATTCGTTTGGCTGTATATGTTAGCTGGGTGTGGTCGGGGTAGTATTTATCGCTGGATGTTACATCAAATTTTTCTTTTCCATCCGGATAAGTCAAACTAACTTCATAACCCCATGGAGACATCTTGACTATGGTAGCGATTGCTAACGGATTTGCATCATCTCCGCCATCAATTCCTAAATTATTTGCACCATCGGTGCTACTCCTATGTAACATAATAATATCATTTTTCTTGAACCTGTTTGATACAGTTACACCACTCTGAACGTTAAGAATTCCGCAAGCCGTTCCATTCATTACGTTAACCGTTTCCCCATCGACTAATTCTTTTAAGTGCCCTCCTTTCACATTGCTTGTTATTGGCAAAGAATAGGAGGCGCCCGTATTGGAAAGAAACCACGCATGGCGACCACTCGTTTGACCATACAATCCAAGGTCAGTGTAGTTAGCATTTGTTAAATCGACGTATGGAGACAACGCCACCGTTGCCGCTGTAAACGGTTTTGCCCCTGTAAACGTTGTTGATGCGACCAGAGCCCCACTTATAAGATTGATGTCGCCAACATTTCCTATTCCAAAAGGTTTAAACGTTACGAATATTGGTGGTCGAATGTAGAACTTGGACGCACCAAGACGGATTGGTACGTTCCATCCACTATAATATCCAATAATGTCCCATACGAAAAAGAGTCCGGCGAGAACATATAAAACGTTAAACAAAAGTCTATGGTTTTGTATAAATACTGCGTTAATACCTATTAAAGATAATAACGGGCTGACATCGGGCACTTGGTACCCAAGGTAGGTAATCACGCTGTCAAGGGAAGAAAGTATTAAACAAGGGATTATATAAATACCATTTACCAAGAGTCTATATAGCGGACTTGTATTGTACAAAGTGCCTTGAGCTATAATGGAGTATACAATAGTGAAGATAATGAAAAATATAAAGGTATTAAACAGTTTCGAGGTAACATTGCTCCCCTCCGGGCCTGCATTTAACGGTGTAGTGAACATATTGTAAATCCAGTATCCAAACAGGATGGTGCTTGCAATAAAACCTGCAACCTGAAAAACATTTGCAAGTACGACTCGTAATTGAGCTAACCGTATAGTAAATCCGGTCGAAGTTTCAGTTTTCTTCCCTTCGTCTTCGAATGAGCTCATAGTGGATATCCAAATTCTCGCAATGTACGCGATAGTTGGAATTCCCAAGAAAACGGACGCAACCCCTATAGCTTCGATTTTATCGTTTCCTCCAACCGTATGAGGGGAGAATACATAATAGGCGATAAACGCAACGATTATGACGACAAGGCCAATAGCAAATCCAATGGACCCGATATCAAGCCCTTTTAAAAAGGATGCCCCGTAATCCTTTACGGGAATGCTCTTGAAGATGGCGTCGACTCCCATACCATCATCACCTGGTTGTCCACGTTGTCCAGGAAGATTCATTACTGCGATGAGCCAGACCAATAGGCAGAGGACCAAAAATCCGAGTATATGAAAGCTATTCGTACCGTTTACATATGTCTGAAATGTCGACGTTTGATTATATACTTTCCAAAAAATGCCCATTAGAATACCGACACATAACAGAACAAGGACCAACTTCATTTGCGTATCGTGCAACATGTCATCCCCAGTGTCACCTTCCACAAATATTTCACGTCCGCCTTTTGTTGCATACCATACCAATAATACAGAGATTAGCGGAAAAATGATACCAAAGGCGTTGCATATGAATAATCCCAAGAATGTCTTTGGGCTGGTGATATAAAACGGATTTGCATGAATGAAAAACAAAATTAGAAAACATATGTAGATGAACAAAATAAAAACTGGCAACATCGTTTGCACCATTCTCATTGTGCCTTGTCGATAAGAAGGGAGTACAAAGAAGAACATGAATGCAATTACGCCAATGAAAGCAGCAATAATTTCCATTGAAACGTAATCTTTTTCCGTAAGGTGAATATTGAACATGAATTGAAAGCTCGTATAGAGCATATAGATGACGAGAACGGTTACGCCTCCTCCGCCGCCGTACAACAGAACCTTACTCCATTTCTCCTCCCATGTTGTGGCTGTCGATAAGAATTTCGCCCAATCTGTTGTAACGCAAAATATAATCCCACATGCGAACGCCACCGTAAATATTATCAAGAAGAATCGGGTTGCTACATTTGTAGCATTAAAACTTGTAATGTCTATCACAAGCAAAGTGATAAATCCTAATACAGCTATCGCAGAGCATAATAACGGCAGAAAACTTCCTGTAGAAGGCCGGATGTTGCTCCAACCGATAGACCATATGTTGCTTAGGCGGCGTGTGATAAAGAAATAGTCTACCCCCGAATACATGAGCATGAATAACACCATAAAGCCACCAAAAACTATTTTATTCGCATTGTTATTTGTATCGTTTGCCGCCGGTACCATAGTGCTAATAGAAAACGCGACACTGACAAGTAGACATCCCATGATGGTTGCAAAGGCCACCCAATTCATGTTCATGTTCGCGCGGGCAGTACTAACCGTCTCCGAAATAGAATTTGATAGCAGTAAAAAAAGTGCCCATGTTATAAAGACTAAAACTATTGCGGTTGACTCTTTTGGGTCAAGTTGTGATGGATTTCCTGCAGAGTATGCTCCCGCAGTAATTGCTCCAACTGTAAAACAGAAACTTAAGACCAGGTTTATGGGTTTGGAAAAAGCAAATTCCTTAAGGGCGGTCCTCACCAAACTTGGTTCCTTTTCTGAGCTCATATTAATGAATTACATATAAAATAATGTATGTAATTTTATCGTGTTTTTGAAATAGTTGATTATATTTTGAAACAGTTGATTATTATTTTGAAATAGTTGATTATTATTTTGTTTTTATTGTTTTTTGTTTACATATTTTCCATTGCAGTTTTATGTCCATGACATTCCCTGCACAATGCGACAAGGTTGCTTACGTCATTGGTTCCGCCATATTCAAGTCGAGTTTGATGGTCGATTTCAAACCATGCATTTAATTGGTTATTGCATTCGCCACACTTCCAGTTTTGGTTTGCGGCGACATACTTTTTTTTGGTTTCACTTACTGACCGTTTTTGGCGAATAGTTTCTTGTTGTTGTTGTGGTTGTTGTTGTTGTTGTTGTTGTTGTTGTTGTGGTTGATTGCTATATTGGTGGTCGTTTTGGTTTATATGTGGCGTAGACCCTGTGGTGAAGTCAATGATGGGTGCCATCATATGCATGCTTGATTTATCGATGGGTAGATACTTTACCATATTGTTTGCATGCAGGAGCATTTGTCTCCCTTTGTCTGGATGACGTTTAAGCAGAAGGTAAATGCTAAGGCCGACTACAGCAAAGAACGCCATTTGCATATATTTTTTGTAGTGGAAGAATAGTTTGGTATATTTACCATCATGATATGTATTGTATACAAGAAACCCTGTTACGGCAATTAAGGCGAGTTCGAGCCGCATAAAGAATAGATATATTTAAAATAAAAAAACGAATAAAAAACGAATCAAAAACGAATAAAACAAAATATATTTTAAATGATGTTTTATTTAAATAATAAGATAATCGCTGCTTTGCAGCTTCCTTTTTTTTCCTTTTTTTTGAACTGTCTTTAAATAAAAATCACAAATAAACAATTTATACAAATAATAACTTAAAGAATACAACAACAAATGGCTTCAACCCAAAGAAAACAAATACAACAAAAACAAATACAAAAACAAAAACAAAGAAAACAACTACAAATAACCCAAAAAACCCGAAGAAAACAACAAATAACCCAAAAAAAACATTCATTGAAAGGAGGCGATGTCATTGGAAGTGGGGGATTTGGTTGCATTTTTCGACCAGCTCTTAAATGCAAGAACAATTCAAATAATAAAACAAATCAAACAAATCAAACAAATGATATGATTAGTAAACTCATGCAACGAAAATATGAAACGCTGGAGCTGGCTGGAGTCCTTCAATTTAAATCTATTTTAATGCATATACCAAATTACGAAAAGTATTTTTTAGTATCGGGCTACTCCACCTGCGAACCAACGACATTGACTTCATCCGATTTGACACATTTTAATGCCAAATGCGGAGCGCTAAAACATTATGGATATACAGCCAAGAATGTCAATTCCAAACTGAAAAGTCTTGTCGCAATCAATATGCCATACGGTGGTACGGACTTGGATGAATACGATTATAGTTTATCTGCGTCATCATCGTTGACCCGTGACAATCGTGTTTTAAAAGCACTTTATCTTCTTTATACAAGGGGCATTGTTGCCATGAATAAATTAGGATTATTTCATTGCGACCTCAAGGGTTCTAATGTACTCTTGTCTGATTCTCTGTTACCACGGGTTATTGACTGGGGATTATCTATCTTTGTACCGCCGAAAAGACATCATACAACTACGACCATTCCATCCATGCTAAATGGAAGACCATTTCAATATAACATGCCATATTCAGTAGTACTTCTGGATACAATATTTTTACATTCGTATTCGAAATTTCTTCAACGTACAGATACAATAACCACGCCGTTATTAAAAACGTTTCTTCGCAATTATATCGCCGATAACTTGACATCGGGGCAGATAGATATAATTCGTGACATATTTAACGACTTACCACACAATGTAAATGCAGACAAAAACAATGCAGACAACTACGTCGAAGAATATCTCCTAAAGATTTTAACAACATTTACCAAAAATGAGGCTTTTAATGTAATATTGTACTTTCAAACGGTTTTTTTGAAAAATATCGACGCATGGGGATATCTTACTGTCTACTATGATTTTTTCTTGAAGTGGACCAAACACGGGACAACAAACAAACAAAGTCGCGCATGGAGTGACGCATATATGTACTTGGTTGAACATAGCGATAAGGCCATCAATATTGGCACATTTAAAGGGTATTTAAATCGCTTTGTTCTTTAAGTTTCAGTTAGTTAGGCGTAGTATTTTCGAATAAATAATATTACTAAAACGAGGATAATCACATACAAGGCTTTCCCAATTTGTGGTAAAAATCGCGATACTGTTGAAGATATACCTTCTTGATACGATGACACATTATTCGAATTATAGGCTTCATAGTATTTTACGTAAAATGTCGCCAAGCTGATTTTGGGTTTATCCAAGAGTCGATTTACCTTGTTATGAATGAAATGCATCCATCGCACTAATGAATCTCTGCTGTCCAAGTATGGCGCAAGTGGGTATTCATCCAGTAAAGAATGAAATGTACTTGATAATTGCGATTTTGGGAACAGAAATGGTAGGTTTGTTATTAGCTCATACATTCGTTTTTTATCATTGTTATTAGGAGAGACTGGATAGCACATCGTAGTTGTATGCAGAAAAAACCAGTAATGGGGCCCCCATATGCGCGGGTCTAAATGTTTACTCATTTCAGAATATATTCAATCATGTTTTATTTATTATTACTTAACAACACGCCCCCCAAATATAACAAATAGAAAATCAGAAATACTTTCGTCTTTTTTTATTTATATTTTGTATTCTATATTTTATATTTTTATATTTTCTTATGAGACGTACTACCCGTAACATCTTTTGTAATAACTGCGGTAAACCTGGACATCAGTATCACGCATGCAAAATGCCACTTACAAGTCACGGAATTATTCTTTATCGGGAAATGCCAGATATTGGCAGACAATACTTGATGATACGCCGCAAAGATACTTTCGGTTATATTGATATTTTAAGAGGTAAATACTCTTATTTAGACAAATCCAATATACAAAATCGCGTAGATGAAATGTCTTTTGACGAGAAAAAACGTATATTAGAGTGGGATTTTAATCGCCTATGGCGTACACTGTGGAGCCAACATGCGAATACAGATAATACAGATAATACAGATAATACGTGTAAAAGAAGTCGAACCATGGAAGATACTTTTCATAAAGTACGGTACCGCGGACATGATGATAGTAATAGCGAAAAACGATTTGCCCTTTTGCGTAATGGAGTCTTTGTGGATGTGGAATTGGAAGTGGATACCAGAAATCAAACAAATCAAACAAATCACATTGCGACGCACCAAGTAAAGGTTACATTGGACGACTTTATTCAGGCAAGCAAAACGACATGGATTGAGCCTGAATGGGAGTTTCCAAAGGGACGACGTAACTACCATGAGAAAGACTTGGAATGCGCATTAAGGGAA
>Ga0114958_10001769_pt1 | contig 16701 bp, 14 predicted proteins | sample C_130208_EF_Meta_FD_89577 | JGI IMG/M metagenome (GOLD analysis project Ga0114958, IMG submission 89577) | Freshwater microbial communities from Lake Croche, Canada to study carbon cycling - C_130208_EF_MetaG | ecosystem: Environmental > Aquatic > Freshwater > Lake | place: Lake Croche, Canada...
ACACCAACACCAACACCAACACCAACACCAACACCAACACCAACACCAACACCAACACCAACACCTGAAACTACATACTACACAGCCAAAGATCAGATGACAGTTCGAACTTTGAATGCAACCGAGGCGTGCTCAAATCCACTAAATGCGACATTTCAAATTCAAGCACAGGTTGGTGAAAAATGGCTTCCTGTTAGAACTATTGAAGGTGGATACAAACCATCAAGTGATTGCACGAACCCGGGCCTTGGGAAGCGAAATGATCTTGCGTGGGCGAAGGTATATATGGATGAAGGCACAACTTATCGCTGGGTCTTTTCAGGCGAGATTAATTTTGAATTTAGAGATGCGCAAGGTCGAGGAGTTTCTAAAGTATCAACGATTCCCGTTTCCCTATTTCCAAAAATTGCTCAAAACCAAAACCAGACACCTCTGATTACATTGATTAACTCCGCTAAACGTGCACAAACTAATCCGGAATTGACAATACCAATTTATGACTCCAGCAACAAAGTTTCTATTAGTAATGTGGGATCTCAAACTTTAAGCAACTTTGTCTCTGCTACGACAAAAGAAAAATATACTTATATCGGTCCTAAACCTTTAGTTGAAACGGCCAGCGATAGAAGTGGTGCTGTCTCACTCATCACCCAAAGTGGCCAAAAAGCATATCAAGCTACCTCAGCGATACCGCCTTGGGGTGTCTCTTTCAATTTGAAGACAACTGATCCACAAGGACGTTTTTTAGTTGCCACGAGCACTGTTGGAAATAATGGATTTGGAAATAACTCACAAAGTTCTTGGCGGCTTGCTTACAAACAAGGAAATAGCGCTTGGCAGTACCAAAGTATTGCAGGAACCTTGCATCCAGCCGACAACTTCAAATACTTTGATCAGGTTTCCTTAGGTGCACCGGGAACGTACTCCATAAAGTTGGAGTTTCAATGGAACACAACTTTCTATGGTGTTGGCATCAATGAAGACCCAAAATACTTGACCCAGCCACAAGAAGATAAACCACTCAACGTGATGGTCATTGGTGATTCTTGGACCTATCCGATAATTACTGATTCATTGCCTTACGCACCGTGGGATGGATACCCGCTTGCACTTTCTTGGCTAACTGGATGGAATGTCATGGCAGCTGGAGTTCCAGGTCAGGGATACCTACAGAAAGCATCTGGGGAGACATACCGTGAACGCGTAATTCGAGATGTGGCTCCGCAAGATCCCGATGTTGTCATATTCACCGGATCACCCAATGATCACTGTCAAAACTGCTCCTTCTCAGATAAGGAAATAGCAATTGAAGCGGGTAATGACATCCAACTACTTACAAAAACGTACCCACATGCTCTCGTCGTTCTCTGCTCACCATTTACTCCGAGTCCATCACAAAATAATGAAATGAGTGCTGTGGCTCAATCACTCGGAATTCCATACATTGATTTCGCCAAGATAAATTTGTTTACCCAAGCAAATAATGGACAACACGAACTGCTTAATGGTCATCCAACAAGAGCGGGTGGTGCCTATATCGCAGCCGAACTGCTCAAGGCAATTGCAGCTCTAACACCAACACCAACTCCAACACCAACACCAACACCAACAACTGCGGTTACAAAATTTATTACTCCGCTCGCTCCTGCGGCGCCAAACCCATTGACCTGGCAGAACATTGAAAGCAGATATACCGAGATTAGTTCTGTTGCATGGCAGAGCGCGCAAGATACGTTGAAGGCAAATAGCGCTAGTGGGGTTACAACTTCAATCAAAGTTATCTACGCACCAAATACTCCTGAGACTCATTACCCAGGCTTTGAGAGTTACCTCCGCACTGGCGTTCAAATGTGGAATCGTTTCAAACTCCCAAAGCATTCAACATTTCTCGTCTACAGCTATGACGAAATCCCTTGGGCAAAGACCACTATCGCGAAGATACTTACCGATTCCGGCATGAGTGATAACAACGCTCAGGCAATGGCCGAAAATCTCTCGCACGCCCCTTATGGTGGTCCAGATTGCGGAGGTGCTAACGCTGGAATGATCAGTGACACCGAAGCTATTGGTGTATTCGCACTGTGCGCCAGAAATGAAGGTATAGACCCTTATTACAACGGTCCATTGCAGATTCATGAGTTCACTCATCAAATTCAAGGAGCACAATTCGTTGGAACAAAGTTCAATCAACAACAAGTGATGCCATGCTGGATATCTGAAGGACTGGCTCACGCCGGGGGATTAGGCGCTGGGTCGCCAACACTCAATTACTACCTTGATGTCCGCTCCCGCCAAACCTCTCACCCCGTGCTTAATGTCGCTGGCGGTCACTCAAGCACACAGATAGATAAATCCACCATGACCTACGACTTCCTCGTTAAGTTTTATGGCGAAAGTGCTCCACCGGGATGCTTCCAAGTTCCAAGCTATTCGCTGGGTTATTCGGCTGGCCTTCTCACCACCGAGGCGCTCTCGGCTATCGGCGGAATCGAATCAACTCTGCTCTTGTATTCACGAGCTGCAAATGGTGAGAGTTTTGAAGAGGCTTTCAAGAATATCTATGGCATTTCGTGGGCGGATGCAAGCGACATCTTGGCACGAGTAGTCTCCAAGGAGTTTCTCGCTCTCGGATAGAGTTTTGTGAGTCACTGCTAACGAGGTAAGGGGTTAAACCCTTCAGGAGTTCAAATCTCCTCGTCTCCGCTAAAGTAACTGTAAATGCCTCGCTTGTTAATTAAGACGGGGATTTCTCTTTATTGAGACCGCAGTGACCAATATTCACAATGTCAGTCTATTCAGTAATTAAATACTTCAGAATTTTTCTTCCAGTTCTAAGTGCGGGAAAATGTGTACCTCCATGATTTCTCGCCACTTCTGTAACCGGGAAAACACTTAACTTAAACTCACCTTTATATGCATGTCTAATCATTTCAATATCAGCGGTAATGCCAAAATTTTTGAGCTTTAGTGTTTGAATAAATCTCATTGACAAACCACGGTAGCCATGAAGAGGGTCATCTAGATAGGATCTTTTCCACATTCCCCATTTAAACTTACTTACGAGACCAACCAAAACAACGAACCACTTTCTTGGTTTGAATAACTTTGAATCATCTTCGTTGTGCGCACCAAATGAAATTCTGCTGGCAAGTAGAAAATCCACACCACCTCTCATCGCTTTTTGCGCATGTAACAAGCTATCAACATTTATAGTGCCTTTGGGGTGAAAAAAGACTAGTGACGACTCTAGACATTCGTTGAAAGCGTCTATGTATGCTCCGTTATAAGTTTTCGTCTTTTGCCGGATGACTTCGATTCCATTTTCTAATAAAAATTCAGCCGTTCCATCGACAGAGGAATTATCGAGCGCAAAAACTCGATCAAAAATTGGGGGAATATTTGGAATGTCAATTTTGCAGCCTTCTAACTCATTCCAAGTTAATAGGCACAAACTAACTCGTACCTCAGGCTTTTCGGAATCCACTTTAAATATCTGCACAATCTTCGAGCCAGAACTTTAGACTCTCCAACTCATCCTGCATAAAGAAACCTTCTGCTAACAGATGTTCATAAATAGATTGGAGGTCTTTGCCCAGGTTTGCCATACCACCCAATAGCGGTACATTCTTTATTTCATTAACTAGCCTGACATTTCCTAAATAGCCTGGCATTTCCTCACTGAAATCTTCAAGCAAGTTGTGCGTATTTCTATCTTGGAAAGTACAAGCGCCAGTAAAAATCAATTCAAATCCATTTAAATGCAGGAGGTGCGTTGCAATATACGAACGCCAAATATCTGTCATCCGAAACGTACAGGTTTTAGGTAAGTACATCAAAGGTAGAAGTTCTGCGCGCCAAATAGTGACTTGAGAGTTAAAGGGAGCAAATGTCCCTTTTGGGATAAGGAGAGGCTGCTTACTTTGGAATGTAAAATCACGACTATTTTCAGAAACTAACCGAAAAAGAGCATCAACATCAGGAGCTCCGTTTGATAACCCCTGTATTACCCCAATATTTGTCACTTTCAATTCAGAGTAATTTGCGGAATCGGTAATGAAGTTTTCGCGATTAGTTCCAATCAGCTCAATTGGATACCCTCGCGGCCAAATATATTTTTCTGAGAAAAATATATAGGGGTTAATCCAATCACCAGAAATATTAGGGCTCCGGACGAGCAGTTCGTTGGGAAAGTCATTAAAATATGAATTGAGTGGAAAATTATCATCGTCAGTCTCTCGAATAAATGTGCAACCTGATTTTGCAGCCTGCAAGTACCCGAGCATTTTTCGCGTATAGCTATCCCAAGGGAGATATTCAGCGACTTTGAAGGCGAGTTTTGCTTGATCTTGTACAGAAATATACTGCGCGCTTGGCAATGAAAATTCAAGTGGTGTTTTCTTGTCCCCAACCACAAAAAGAGATTCATGACGATCTTTTGCCATACTGGCAAGTTCTAATAGTGCAGAAGTTGGCTTTTGAATAGTTGTGACTACATTTCCATAAAGAGCCACTGGGTTCATTGGCTTATTCTAAACTAAAAGTAAATGTGAGTTTTAATCAGCATACCCATTACCTAAATAGTCCTGATATATTCGACCGCAATGAAAATTCTCATCACTGGCGCAACTGGTTTAATCGGAACTGAAGTCACGAAAACACTTGCCACTACAGGTCATAAAGTCACCGCTACAGATTGCAAGTCAGGGGATATTCCAAAAGGAGTCAAATTTGTACTTGGTGACTTGAATGATGAAAATTTCCTCGAGTCGTTAAAGTTCAAATTCGATGCCGTAATTCACCTGGCAGTGATTCATGAACAATTTGATGATCGCGGTTTAAAGGTATTTGAGGATAATGTGAGCTGGGCTTATAAAATTTTTGCAAAGTCCGCCGCACATAAAGTGAAAGTCGTTATTTATGCCTCAAGCCTTTCTATTTATGGAACCGCATTTTCGGATTCGTTGACATCACCGGATTTTGCGCCATTTGATGAGTCGCTTCCTCTGCACCACTACGATAGTTATGCTCTCTGTAAAGAAGTTAATGAACGAACCGCGGATATGTGGTCCAATCGTTCAAAAACGGCATTCGTTGGGCTGCGTTTCCCATTCGTTAACACAATGAAAGCTATCGAGGACCATGCAATCGCTCAGCGTGATGGCAATGTGGAGCAAATACAAGTCGCGGCAAAATCATTGTGGGGTTACTTGGATGTTCGTGATGCAGCCCGTGGAATCTTTGCAATTCTAGAAGGTAAATCAGTTGGTTCAACAATCTATAATTTTGCTGCACCTGATACAACTGCGCCATTTCAAACACAAGAGATGCTGGCCAAGTACCACCCTAGGACAAAAATACTCATGGACATTCCTGGCTATGGTTCGCTCACCGATTGCTCACGTTGGACCGCAGCATATGGTTATCAACCAGAACACCTAATAGATCGCAAGAAATTGCGCATCTAAAACGGAATTTTAGAGCCCTTAGGATTTCAAATCTCCTAATCTTCACTAATCAGTTATATAAATTACGCCACCTGCTTCGCGCACTTCTAAGCGATCAAGAGGGTAGGCAGCCGGGCCTCGCAGAACTTCGCCATTCTTTGAATCAAATAGAGCGTTATGACAAGGGCAAAGCAGACCTGCAGCAGATAGCGCAACGACGCAACCCTGGTGAGTACAAATCGCTGACATTGCGGTTAAACCATTTGAATTTCGGGCAAGGATGTAAGTCGCACTTTCCCCATAACGATTTTTTGCGGTGAATGATTTGGTCGAACCACCAGGGACTTCTGAAGTCTTAGCAATTGGAATCTCAATTTTATTGACGACAACCGGTGTTCGTGAAACTGTCGGTGAACTCGTCGGAGTCGCGGCATGAGAAGCACTGGCAGAAGGCACTGACATAACTTTGCCTGAATCCCACATCAAAACTGTCTTGCCGTTACTTTTCCCTTTTATGCAGGTGTAAAGCTTTCCCTTATAGGTAGTTTTCTGGCCAAGAAAACGACATTTGATCAAGGGATAAGGAGCAGCAAATGCAGGAAATGTAATTGAAATAATGGCTGAAATGAAGCCAAAGCCAAGAATTCGTCTTGAAATTTCCTTCATGGCCTCACCTTAAATTAGATTCGTGAACGATACATGAACTCAACCTAAATTAGATGTTTTGACGGTAACAATTAATTCACTCCACATTTGATGAATATTCGCTCAGATGACATCGACTCAAAATCTTACAGGTCCATTATTGGTCAAAATGCCGGGGTCAACATGCCGCGGCCTCTAGCCTAGAGACAAGGAATAAAGATGAATACTCGTTACAAGATCGTAGTGGGGGTTGCAATTCTTGCAACTGTTGCTGGATCAGCAGTAGCAAACTCAGTATTATCAAAACCTGAATACATAACCGCCTCAACAAGTGCAGCAAAAATCAAGCCACTTGCATATGCGGGAGATACTATTTCTGGAGTAACAATTGAAGGTATCCCAGATGGAATGGGCGCATACCGCAATGAAGATGGAACAATCACACTTCTCTCATCACATGAAGTTCCTTCATACGGTGCTGTCGGAGCCCTTGCAAAAGCAGCAGATAAAGGAAAACCAGTTTTAGGTGTATCAATTACAAAGATGATTTTGAATAAAACAGGAGATCGCGTTTCGAGCGCATCCGATTTTATTAAATCATGGAGCTTTTATAACTACAACACAAAGAAATATCAAGATACAACAGTTGGTGCAGCACCAACAACTCAAACCCTTGGTATGGATAACTTCATTAGCCGCTTCTGTGCGGCAACTCTTGTCCAAGCGGGCGGACTTGCATTTAAGGACGGGTCAACCACTTACGGATATGAAGGGCCTGTATTCCTAGCTGGTGAGGAAGATGGCGATAGTGGATATGGACGTGGTTTTGCATTCGATATGGATGGAAACGGAATCAACCTTCCAAGAATGGGATTAGCATCATGGGAGAACTTGATGCCAAACCTCAAGCCAGGAAAAAACACAGTGGTTATGGGCAATGAAGATGGCTCAGAGAAAGATTCACAAGTCTTCATGTATGTTGGAACAAAAACTACTGAAGGAACTTTTGCTGATAAGGCTGGTCTAACAAATGGAGATGTGCATGTCTTGAGTGTTCCGGACATTGCCAACGATAACGCATTCCGTGCAACGTATGGAAAGAACAAAGCTGTTGATGTTACTTTCAAAAAGACAATTTGGGATGCTGATATGAAAACTCAGCAAGTTGACCACGCAGCAAACGGTACAGAATTTTCTCGCATTGAAGACGGACAATGGGATCCAATTAATCCAAACGTCTTTTACTTTGTGACCACTCAGTCCAGTAAGGATCCAGGTGCAACAAAGCCAAACCCAGCAGAACCAAGCGTTTCACGCGATGGTGGCGGATTCTGGAGACTTACATTTGTTGATGGACAAAAGCCTGAACTAGGCGCAAAACTAGAGCTTCTTCTAGATGGATCAGAAGAGCCTTACCTCAGCAAGCCAGACAACATGACAATTACTTCTGATGGCATCGTTTTGCTACAAGAAGATCCAGGCGATAATGCCCACGTTTCACGCATTATTGCTTTCCGTCCTAAAGATGGAAAACTCGCAGTTGTCGCACAGTTCAATCCAGATTACTTCGCGGCCAAAGGCTCCAAGTTTATGACAATTGATGAAGAGTCATCAGGAATCATCGATGTTACTTCAATGCTTGCCAAGCCTGGCGACTCAAACAACTACTTCTACTTCAATACACAAGTACATACAATTGGCGCATACACAGCGCGTCCAGACCTCACCACGAAGACTTCTAGTGGAATTCAAAAGTTCAACCAAAAGACACTCGAAGGTGGCGCGTATTACCTACTGACAATCTCTGATTGGGCGACTGTTTTCGGCTCATAAGTGAAGTAGTCAAATAGAAAGACCCTGACCGGTAGCGATACCGATCAGGGTCTTTTTATACTTACGCAATCCAACAACGTCGTTTTCAAGACTACTTAACTGTGAAGATGATTTTTCTTGAAGGTGTTGAGACCAGTTTTGGCTTAAGAACAGTCAGTCGAGCAGAAAAAGTATACTTTCCCTTAGAAAAAGCTGGTGCGACCGCCTTATCCCCATATTCATTTATGTAACTCTTGGCTTTACCACAAAAAATCATTTCTTTTTTCCCAACCCAAGTATCGTTGCCTTGAGCACCTACTCCGTTTCCAGGTTGTACATAAATGGATTGCGCCTCGTTGTTTTCTTTTGAATATAATCCAAACATCACATAAGCATTTGGATAGAAAATAGATTTATCAATTGTGTATTTGATGTAAATTTCTTCACAACCATTTGGATTCAGGGTTAGTGAATCGACAACCGTGAAAGTCACGGCAGTTTTTTTATTGTAAATAATTTTTTCAGTCACATCGGCTGCGCTAGCCGGAGAAACATTGCAGGAACTTACAATAAAGATTAGGAGGGCGAGTGATTTTTTCATAATAAAACAGTAAAATGTTTAAATAGGGCTGTCAAAACAAAAATAGTCAAAAAATGAACAATAGGTAAACATCGAGACTACTAAATAAAGAATTTGTTCACTACATTTCTCTAATGAAGTGGTTGGCCAATCTCGCGATATGGTGGATTTTATTTGTCGCTGGCGCAGTCCCTTTGCATGCACATTCTGAGGGCACTATTGCAATCCATGAAGTTGTTAAAGAATTTGCACCCAAGGCGAGCCTTAAAATCGAGAAAGATCCCACTGGTGGATTTAATGTTCATGTGGTTACTTCAAATTTTCAGTGGCGCCCAGACTTGGCCTCAAAGGTGCATGTCAAGGGAGAGGGTCACGCGCATGTTTATTTAGATGATCGAAAAATACTACGTATCTATAATGAGTGGTTTCATCTCAACACCTATCAGTTTGCTAATCGAGCCGGGGAGCAGATTTTAAGTATTGAATTTGTTGGAAATGATCATGCTCCTTACACAATCCAAGGAGTTCCGCTTGGAGTGGAGCAGATAATTACAGTTCCAGAAGATGAAATCCAACCTCCTTCAGCGAAAAAAATTCGAATTGAGTTAATTCTGGCTTCATTGTTTATGATTGGCTTAGGCAGTTTACTTATTTGCCGTCAAAGAAAGGTCCTAAAATGAGTAAGTCTTTAGATTTGGGGTGTGGGCCTAATCCAAAAAACCCTTTTTTGGCAACAGAAGTATTTGGTGTGGATATCAATAATTTTGGGAACTCAAATATTAGGTCTGCAGATCTTGTTATAGACCCGATACCATTTGAAGATAACTTTTTTAATTATGTCAGTGGATTTGATTTTTTAGAGCACATCCCCCGAATAATTTATATTGGAAAAGAGAGAAAACAACCATTTATTGACATTATGAGTGAGGTTTGGCGGATTTTGAAACCAGGTGGAGAAACATTTTTTGCTACCCCGGCTTATCCAAAACCTGAAGCTTTTCAAGATCCACAGCACGTTAATATAATTACTGAAAACTCAATCAATTACTTCACAGAATCAGGACTACTTGAACTAACTCATTCATATGGATTTAAAGGTCAGTTTAAAGTGATTCAACATGAATGGGCCACCAAACCGATAAGAATTTGTGAGAACAGTCAATATGATATTGTCCCATTTCATCTTATTTGGCACTTAAAAGCAGTGAAGTAGAAAAGGGAATAAGCCCAGTATGCCTATTGGGGTACAAAAAGAAATCGACAACACTAAATTTTTGAACAATGAAAAGAGGATGGATTTTTTGAATTGGGCGGTATGAAAGTAGAATTCTAGGGTGACGGACAATGTGAAATTTGAAGCTTTGAGCTCCATATCACTACGGAACTGGGCCCAAAAATCTCCTAACCAAATAAGCCTAGCTTCGGAAAATGAAAAGATTTCTGCTTTTGATTTAAATCTACTAGTCAATTCATATGCACAAATATTGAGTCAAATTCCCAAACCACCCTCATTTTTGCCAATACTTCTAGGGGCAAATATAAATTCAGTGATTGCATTGCACGCGGCAATAAGATCAAGAACACCTTTTGCTCTAATTGATTCTCAAGTCGTCCCAGAGTATTTAAGTTCAATCCTGAGACGTTTGGGAAACCCTAAATTTCTCATAAATACAAACGAGAACAAATTAGATTCATTTAGCGTACAACAGATCTTAATCGGCCGAGAAAAGGAAGAGTCCTTCATAGTGCAAGAAAAAGAAATGAATGACTCCGCTTCGATTCTTTTCACTTCAGGCTCAACGGGTGAACCAAAAGGAATTATTTGGGACTGGCCCATTTTTGATGAATTATTTGATGGTGTTAAGGAATATTCAAGCGAAGAGAGTGAAACCCGTAGATTGGGTAGGTTTTCTTCCCTTGCTTTTACGGCAGGTGTAAGACAGGCAATGAGTGTTTGCCTCGGTAATCAAGTTCATATGATTAATTCATCTCAGTCAGCCGATGAAATAATTAATTATATAAACAACGAAGAAATTGCAGATTTAGCGTTTAGCTCATCACTTGGAGAGCGGATTCACGACTCAAGATCCCAGTTTTTAAGATTAGATACCGTGGACCAAATTTCAATTTATGGGGAGAGCGTAGATTGGGTTCAAATTGAAAAATTGAGAGCACTCTCAGGCTATAGGGCACGAATAACCAATAGATATGGGTCATCGGAGGCTCCTGGAGCAATAATTCACTATGGCATTGAACCAACTGAAGAACTTGGTTTGGGCCGAACACCAATTGCACGATTAGAAGAGTTTAATAACTTAGAACTTATGCCTATAAGTGATGATTCTGAGCTCAAAGAGTTAGTAATGAAGGGGTCTTTAGCACAAGGATATTTTGATAATCAGGATTTAACGGCACAAAAGTTTTTTCTAGGTCAAGATGGCATTCGCAGATATGCGAGCGGGGACCTGGTGAAAGTCGACAGTGATGGAAAGATTTATTTTGCGGGTCGCCGGGATGATCTTATAAAGATTAATGGCAGACTTGTAGAACCATCAGAGTCAGAGGCTGTACTGCGTTTAATACCAGGGATTGAATTAGTAACAGTGGTTCCGCAAACTGATATGCAGGGTAAATCTATGTTGGTGGCACATCTCGTAATAGCAGCTGACTCGGAGTTAGAGCCAAACCACATCTATGACATTCTTTTAGACAAGCTGTCTAGCCATTTGGTACCTTCAAAATTAGTAAAACACGAGCAGATTCCCTTGAACGCAAATGGAAAAATTGACAGACAGTTCCTTCTTGGTACTGACTGGGAAAGATGGAGAAGTTTTGAAGAGCAAAATGAATTAGACAACTATGGAAAATTTGCATTAAGGCTTCTTCAGAAAGTTCTCAATAAACCAGATTTAACTTTAAACGAGGACATTTTTGGTGCAGGAATGGACTCACTTGCTGCTGTGGAGTTTGAGGTAGCTGCAAGTTCTTTTGGCTATACAAAAATCAATCCTTCTATTTTCTTGAAACATAGAACTGCAGAGTCAATTGGCAAATTTCTAGAAAATAAAAGGGCTTTTTTAGAGAGCAGTATCGTTGAAATTAACAAGAGTGGAATAGAGCCCCCAATATTTATTTTTCCGGGTGCTGGCATAACTGCAATTTTCTATAAAGAGTTTGCTGACGCGGTAGGCCAAAACCAACCCTTAGTAATTATCGAACCAAAAGGGCTGCATACAATGGAGAATGTTGATAAAACCATTGAGGATATGGCTCTTTCGGCAGCTAAGCAGATACATGAGATGTTTCCTGATGGAGAGGTCCACTTATTAGGTCATTCAGCGGGATCAATGATTGCCTGTGTAACGGGAATGTACTTGAGAAATTTTGGTAGAGAAGTGAAAATGATTAGCTTGGATGCATATGAGTTTGCAAATCAAATTGCAATGTCCAAAAGTAAGTATCTAAGAGTTTCTTCCTATAATCGCAGCCGTGACTTAGTCACTCGTTCACCGAGGAAGTTAAGTGAATCAATAAACAGAAGAATTAAAGCGCAGAATCAGAGTTCTTACGAGTTCTTTCTGCTTCACATTGGTGGGCTTTCTTTAAAACATAAATTAGCGGCGAAGCCAGATTTCCAAATACATCTTTTGTACTGTTTCACAGGTCAACCCTCAAAAGATTGGAAAAATTATAAGCTTTTGAGTTTTGAAAAAGTAGAGGGTACCCATGAGACTCTACTGAATCACGAATATCTACCAAACATCATTCCAAAGATTTTAAATTTTTTCGAAAGTTAGTAGAGTCACTTACAAAAGACCTCGATTGCGTAAGGTTCGATTTCGGATAGGGCTAAAGAAAACCTTTTCCACCATCACTCCAATGAGCATAATCATGATGATGGAAGCAAGTACTAGTGACATGTCACCTAATTGACGACCAACATCTAAGAGTTGTCCAATGCCCAGTCCAAGCGCTGGGGAGATTGCAATTAACTCTGCAGCCATTAACGCTCGCCATGCGAATGCCCAACCCTGTTCAAGCCCAGCCAAGTACCCAGTCCATGCTGCTGGAAGAACTATGTGTCGCACACGTTGCCAACTATTTGCACGCAAAACTGTCGCCAATTTTAAATAAATTGGAGGAATCTGATCTATTCCAGAGATTAATCCATTAGCAATCGACGGAACTGAACCTAGTAAAATCACGGCATAAATTGTTGCTGGAGATAAGCCAAACCAAATAATTGCTGCAGGTACCCAGGCAACAGAAGGTAGTTGTTGTAGCCCAAGTAAAATCGGCCTGAAGACTGCGCGAGCGTATTTGTTTAGACCCAAGGCAACACCTATAGGAGTCGCAACAACTATTGCCAAAAGAAATCCTTCGAACCCCCGCAGAAAACTACGGAAAACCGCCTCCTGTAAGTTGCCCAGTTTCCATTGCTGCTCAATCGAATGCGCAACATCCAAAGGAGTCGGCAAAATGTAGCTTTCAATATCAAATACCACGATTACTAACTGCCAGATAGCAACTAATCCCACGACTGCGATGAGCGGTGAGATAGCCCTCAAAACTCTCTTACTTAAATGGTTCTTTACGTCCTTCTGTTTGGAATCAAGGGCATCAAGACCAGATTCAAGCTTTCTAAACTCTGAGTCATGCATCTGCGTGTCTCCTGATTTCAATTCTAAGGTCGTCTGTAATTTCACGAGCCATCAGAGCAATTTCAGGTGAATCTATTCTGCGAGGCTCCTTAATATCAATTTTCCATTCTTTTACAAATCGTCCTGGACGAGAGGACATCAGAAGCACTCGTTGTCCTAGTCGAACAGCTTCACGAACATTATGCGTGACAAAGATGACAGTAAGATTATTTTCGCGCCAAATTCGAATTATTTCCTCATGTAAAAGATCGCGCGTGATGGCATCAAGGGCCGCAAAAGGTTCATCCATGAGCAAAATTTTTGAGTCTTGAGCTAGAGCTCGTGCAATCGCTACTCGCTGTTTCATTCCTCCACTTAATTCGTGTGGGCGCTTGTTGTATGAGTGTTCAAGGTTCACACTCGTTAAAAGTTCTTTAGCTCGAGTCTCACGTTCATTTTTTTTAGCACCTGTGAAAAGTATCGGAAGCTCTACATTCTTTCCCGCGCTTAACCAGGGTAATAATGCAGACTCTTGAAACATCAACGTAGGTTGAGCAGATGTCAAAATTAATCCTGATGAAGGTTTGTCCAACCCCGCAAGTAAGTTTAAGAGAGTGGATTTACCACAACCCGAAGCCCCAACAAGTGAAATAAACTCACCTTGATTTACTTGTAAATTTAGGTCCTCTAGTACCCAAGATTCATTGTCAGAAAATCTCTTAAATACCGAGTCAACCTGCAAAACTGGATTTACCAAGTTAAACCCAGACCGCGAACTGACACACTCTTCAATTTTTGTGCCTTCAAAATCGAATTAAGGATTCGTACGTCATAAATCCCATTTATTCCTCGGGAACCAAGAGTTGTAAGAACGCCTACATCTACAGCGTCATCAGCTGACTTTTCTAATGAACTAGCAATCGGATCGTATGTAAAATTCAAGTTTTTCCAAGCTCGCGTCATGACTGCATCAGAGAGGCGTTTACCTGTCCATTTTTCAATTTGTTTTTGCACAGCATCCTTTGCTTCAACCGGGCTCTTTGCGATGTAATTTAGAGAATCTAAATGGGCACTAATGATGGATTTGACTGTTCCTGGATATTTGTTTAAGAATGCAGTGTTGGCAATAATGTGTGTCGTCACAAATTGCCCTTTTGGCCAAAGCGTTTTTTCATCCACCAAAACTTTAGCGCCGGCTTCCAGAACTAACCGGGTGCTCCAAGGCTCCGGTAGCCAAGCGCCATCAATATCACCACGTTGAAAAAGGGCAAGAGACTGTGAATTTTCGGTTGGAATCACAGTCACGTCTCCACCACCAGTAATCGTGGTTGATATTCCATTTGATTTTAACCATGATCGCAAAGTAACGTCTTGGGTATTTCCTAACTGCGGTGATGCAACTTTCTTTCCCACTAAGTCTTTAAAACTATTAATTGTTGGCTTAACAACGAGCTCTGCTCCGCCTGATGTGGAGCCTGCAATAATTCGAAGTAAAGCACCCTTAGTGCTCGAGTAACCATTGATTGCTGGGTTGGCACCAATATAGGCAACATCAATAGCTCCAGCTTTCATCGCTTCAATCGCGGCAGGACCAGCATTAAATGCAATGAACTCAACCGATGTATTGTCTTTAGTTAGATACTTAGAGAATAAACCTAGCTCTTGACCAACAAGTGCGGGGGAATGCGTCACATTAGCGAAGAAGCCGACACGTACCTTTGTGGCTTTTGTATCCTTTATTGTCGCGGCCTGTGCTTGTGAAGTAAAAAATATAGATGGAGCCAATAGTCCAACAACAACTACAATACCCAACCAATATTTATTTGACCGACCAGAACGCGCCATTACTTCCCCATTCCCTAGTAATCCTATATAGTATATAAAATAGATGGATTTCTTTCAAGGACGTTCAATTATTGGAGGGGTGTAAATCCATGAATATCTCGGCTGAAACCGACTATGCGATTCGGGCAATGCTCTATTTGTCTACTGTTCACCGCGTTAACCCCGAGCAACTGGCTACCACCGAGGAAATTTCAAAAAATCAAGCAATTCCCCACAAATTTCTTGAGGCAATTCTGAGATCGTTGAAAAAAGCGGATTTGATTGAAGGTCACAGAGGCAATCAAGGTGGATATAGACTGAAAATCTCTCCTAATAAAATTTCACTTGCCGACATTATTCGTATAGTAGATGGACCATTAGCGGCAGTAAAGGGTGAACGGCCAGAGAGCGTAAAGTTTAAAGAGAGTTCTAAGCATCTCACCGAAGTATGGATTGCTTTGCGAGTTTCGATGCGAAAAACTTTAGAAGGTGTGACTTTGGCTCAAATTGAATCAGGTCAGTTACCAGCTCACATTAAGAATGCTATCGCGCAACCAGAGGCATGGAAAAGACGTAATTAAGAAATCAAATATCCTTAATTACCGGATGGGCATGCGCTAATTCAAGCTCTGCCTTACCCATACCAAAATACCTTCCTGTAATTACACCAACAAAACCGCTAATCGCCATTAATTCTAAACAAATTGAATCGATAAAGTTGTATTTACCAACTCTCCTAATTCTTGCACTTCTGAAGAAATATCTCCGCAACATATGCCTTAACCAACCTTTGCGGGGCAACAAATCTTTTTCTAAATTTCCAGTAAGGCGGCCATTACTTGCGACTGCCTGGATAGCCGTAAAAAGATTTACATCTTCGAAATGGCGGATTGCAATTTTATGGGGTAAGGATTTGTCATCATTTTGAACAAGTTTAGGGATTATTAACATTTCAAGTTCACCCTTTTGTAGATTCCCACCCCGCTTGTTGATTTCAGCAACCGCAGCTTCTCGGTTTGCTAAGAATGCCGAGCAAACAGGTTCTGGTTTATTTGGGAAGAGTGAAATCTCTGATTCTCCCCATACCCAGTTATAAACAGCTCTCGAACCTACAGAATTTGGTGTTCCATTCTTTGAATAAAAAGTTATTGCATCTGCCGGAAATTCTTGTTTTAAATATGCATCTAATTCACTAAAGAAATGGGTATCGGGCAGTGCGTGGTCTTCAAGATAGGCCATCCAAGTGGCTTTGCTTGATAAGAAGGATTGTTGACGCATCCCCATGTCACCAAATTCCTCAAAATGACGGTGCTCGACTTTTTCAGCTGGTAAGTCTGAGTTATTCGTCTGTGTGCAGTTTGGTCCAAACTCAAGGATTGTGATTGTTTTATCGGAAAGATCAACAACGGATAGAGCATCTAGAAGTGCGCGAGCATCGGCACAACCATTTGGTGCGCAAATCAATATTTCTAGCTCTAGTGGTTTTGTCACCGTATTCCTCACAATATATAACCGTTGAATCCTTGTGTTTAGTTCCCTTATGTCATGGGATAATAACTGCATAGTGATCTTATAGCCAGAGGGGGCGACATATGGTTAAGTACAAAATAGCTATAGTTGGCGCGGGACCTGCCGGCTATTTCGCAGCGTTAGCCCTACATAATTTACAGAATGAAAATCAAACTTTTGCCGTAGATATGATTGAACGTCTCCCAACACCTTGGGGACTAGTACGAAGCGGAGTCGCACCAGATCA
>Ga0114958_10001773_pt1 | contig 16688 bp, 19 predicted proteins | sample C_130208_EF_Meta_FD_89577 | JGI IMG/M metagenome (GOLD analysis project Ga0114958, IMG submission 89577) | Freshwater microbial communities from Lake Croche, Canada to study carbon cycling - C_130208_EF_MetaG | ecosystem: Environmental > Aquatic > Freshwater > Lake | place: Lake Croche, Canada...
CTGAGCACCAACGTGCCATAGCCAAGTCTGTAAAGTCTTCCCGCGCCACTGATCAGTCCCGAGGCGTAGATGGACTTGCCCGCGTTGACGGTCCAGGTTTGATGCACGCCGGAACTCACGTTGACGGCGACCGGGGCTGCCAATGTCAGGTTGACCGCGGACACCGAGATACCGGCGACGACGCCGCTACCGCCGGAGCCGAGCGTGATCTTGCCCGCGCCGGTGATGTCGATGTCCCTGAGGGGACCGTCCATGCTGATGGCCGACCACGAAACATCAGAACCCAGCGTCAACCCGGTGCCCAGCGAGGTGCCCGCCCAAGTGGCGGTGTCGCTGGCTCCCGGCGCGGAGCCGCCCCAGCTTGCACCAGCGGTGAGGTCGGTGCCGGTAGCGACCTTGGTGACAGTGAGGGCGCGAGCGCCGCTGGCAAGGGCGATGGCTGCCAGCGCCAAGGCGGCGCCGGTGAGCATGCGGTGGATGAAATGGCGGGGTTTCATGGTGGGGATAGGGTTGTTGGTGGTCAGTTGGGATGGTTTAACACTCGGGAGAGTATGGCTGGCTGGAGGTTTCAATAATAGAAGAAACGTTGATGATATTGCGGCGGGACGAGGGCATGAAGATCGGGGAATGATCAATTGGACTTACGATTTTGCGGCACTTTTGGCTGACACCGGTGGTCCTGGCGCTGGCTGTCGCGAGGTGTGGTTAGCTCGCGGTAATCGGTTGGCGACATACCCTCATGTTCCTGGAACAGGAGGCACAGTTGCTGATGGCTGCGCAGGCCGGCGCGATGGACGACCTGCTTGACCGGCACCCGGGTTTCGGTTAGGAGGCGTTTGGCACGGCCGAGGCGGCAGAGCTGGATTTCCTCCAGCACGCTGCGCCGCAGGGCTTTGGTGAAGCGGCGTTCCAAGGAGCGGCGCGAGATGCCGGTTTGCGCCACCACCTCGGTGACGTCCACGAAGGCGTGGCTGTGGTTCCAGATGAACTCGACCGCCCGGTTGACAATCTCGTCCGCGCTATGCCCGGTGGCGACCCGCGGAGTGCCGCCCTGCCTTACGAGATGGGTGAGCAATCCAGCCGCCTGCCACGAGAGGATGGGCGAGTTGGTGGCGGCAGCGTGGTGGGCGGCATGGATCAGATGCAGGAGCTGGCTGCGAAACAACTCCGGACTCCCGAGTTCGGGCAGATTGCCGGTCAAAGCGAACGTGCCATCCTGCATCCATTGGTGGGGCAGCCCGCCATTGAAATGAATCCAATGGATGACCCATCCGGTGGTGGCGAGGTGGCGGTGGCGGTGCCATTCCCCGGGCCTGAACAAAAACGCCCGCCGCGCCGGGATTTCCTGTCGTCCCACGGTGGTTTCCAGATAGCCCCCGCCTTCCTCCACCCAGGCGAGGCAGAACTCCGGCAGGATCCGGCCGTCCTCCCATTTGAAACCGTCCAGATTGTTGGTTTCCGCCAAGGGATAGTCCACTACTCCCGGCGACACCCGCTCCCAACCCGCGGAGGTGACGTAAACGGGAAGCCCGAAGATGGCATCGGAAACCGGCAGACTGTGGCGGAATGGAAAGGGCGTCGCGGGTTCCGGGATCCAAGCCGCCGCCGCACCCGCTACCGGAACAAGGGTGGGGCGACGGGGGATGCTTCCGGGATTTTCAATGAGTTTCAGCAGCTTCATGGCGTCACGACGTCCGGGTTTTCAGGTTGCTTATGCTGGAAATCGCGTTGCTGGATTGGCGCGGATCGGGCATGTGGCGCGTCACCATCAACCATCGACTCAAAATAACCCAAGCTGGACCGGCCCCAAGAAACATTTTCTCGACTACCGGACCTAACATGGATCAGGCTTCGGGGCATGCCCATGGTGCGCCGCCAATCCTTGCCCGAGCTGACCGCAGGAGTTCTGCGCGAAGGGTTGCTGGCGGGGCGCTGGGGCGGGACGCTGCCCGGCGAAACCAAGCTGGCGCTGGAGTTGGGTGTCGGCCGCAACACGGTGAAGGCGGCGCTGCGGTTGCTCGAAGCCGAAGGGGTGCTCAGCGGGCGTGGTCCGGGCCGCAGCCGCGCCGCGATTGGGTCGCGCTCCGGCGGCGGGGCGAAGCGCGCGCTGCGCGTGGGCGTGCTCCTGCATGAAAGGCTTGTGGATGAGAACCCGGGGATGCACGATACACTGTCGAAGATCCAGCACGAGGCCGAGCAGGCCGGTCATGTCTGCTTTTTCTCGAAACCCTGTCAAGCCAGTCTGCACCACGACACCGGACGTATCGCCAACTATCTCGCCGGGATACAGGCCGATGCCTGGGTAGTGGTGGCTCCTCGGCGCGGGGTGGCGGAATGGTTCGCCGCGCAGCCATTTCCCGCCATCGCCATCGGCGGCAGCAATCCCGACGTGAATCTGGCAGGCACGGCCGCGCTTGCTTCTCCGGCGCGGGTGGAGGCCCTTCGCCGTCTGCTGGCGCTGGGCCACAAGCGGATCGTGATGATTTGTCCGAGCCACCTGCGCCAACCGGTCCCGCGCCTGCCCGTATCGAGTTTCACCGCCGAACTGGATGCCCACCACATTCCATGGAGCTATCCTTACAACGTGCCGGAGTGGGAGGAAACACCCGCCGGTTTTCGCGCGTTACTCACCAGGCTTTTTGCCGTCTACCCCCCGACGGCGCTCATAATCGACGAAACACCTCGACTGATGGCGGTGTTGGGGTTTCTCGCGGAGCGCGGCTTGCGGGTGCCTGAACAGGTTTCGCTTTTCGTCGGGCAATGGGACAGTTCTCTGGCGTGGTTGGATCCGCCGATCGCGCATGTCCGTTGGGACAAAACGCCGCTGGTGCGCCGCGTGGTCCGCTGGCTGGCCGCCGTAGCCAAAGGCTGCCCGGACCGGAAGACGATGCTGTTTCCGGCGGAGTTTGTGCCCGGCAGCAGCATCGCGCCGGTGCGGAAAGGGTGAGATCACTCTTGAGGTTTAGACGAGTTTTGCGGTTTCATTCACGGGCGTATGCGGCGGATGCGTTTGGGGAGGCGTGCTTCATCCAGGCTGAGGGCGAGCGCGTCGCTGGTCGGAGCCGCGAGATTGCCGAAACGTTCGTGCTGTTGGAGGACAAACTCGGCGGTCGCCAACGTGCCCATGGCGAGGAGCCCGAACTCATTGGTGGAGGCATATTGGCAAAGCACGTCCAGATGCCCTTGGCGGAATTGTTTGGTGACCGAGGTCAATTCGACCAGCGGCGTCCTGATGCATCTGAGCAGGAAGCCATCCACCAGCAGCTTCAGCAACAGAGTCACCACGACGCTCACGGCCAAATGGATGTTCATGGTCGCATTCTGCTCGGCCGCATCCTGATAGACCTGGATCGCCTTGGTCCGGGCGAAGTTGTCGGTCTTCAGATTGTGCAGGGCCTTGCCGATATCATGAACGCCACAGGCCTGACCGTTATCCTCTGAACTTTCCCGAATGGCTAGAACCTATCCCAAAACCTATCAAGATATAGCAAGGAACATGCTTTAGGTTTTGTAATGTTACAACTTTCTGAAGACCAACTGGATACGCTGTGTGAGATACTTCCAGACCAGGCGCGAAGTCCGAAAGGCGGCAGGCCCCCGACGGACAAGCGCAAGGCGATCGGCGGAGTTTTCTGGATCTTGGATAATGGCGCAAAATGGAAAGACCTTCCCGAGGAGTTTGGCACCAAAAGCGCTGTCCATCGCGCCTTCCAACGTTGGGTTCAAATGGGAGCCTTCGAATCATTGCTGCCACAAGTTGGCTCGCTCGTTGAGGGCGAAGAAGGTTTCAAACTTTATGAGTGCTACATTGATGGAACTTTTTCCAAGGCAGAGGTCGGTGGTGATGGTGTCGGCTGCACCAAAGCGGGAAAAGGCGTGAAAATCATGATCATGGTTGATGCGAAGGGTCTTCCGATTGCAGTCAACACTGGCAACGCGAGTCCTCATGAGAGCACTTTGGTCGAACCTCTCTTCGACTTCATGGTGACAGTGGACTTTCCGGAGAAGTTGTTCGGTGACAAGGCTTACGATTCGGACAAACTTGATGCGGCCATGGCTGCAAAAGGTGTCGAGATGATTTCTCCGCACCGTGCCAACCGCAAACCCGAGAACAAAACGCAAGATGGAAGGCCACTGCGGCGATACAAGCGCCGATGGACTGTTGAGCGAACCATCGGATGGCTTCAAAACTACCGTCGCTTGTGCATCCGTTGGGAAAAATCCACGGCTATGGGCGTGGCTGGTCGGGCCTGGCCGGGTGCTCAACGAAGACACTGAGGTTTCCGCCAGCGGACTCGATGGGCGTTTCCCTGCGGCTCTGCCGCCACTATTTGCACTTTTCGCAGATGCGCGAGCGCCGGGAAAGCGAGGAAGTGATTCACTTCCGTAGTCCTCACCAGACCCCTTCGATCGTCTCCAGGCTCACGCCAAGCACGCGTTTGGCGATGGCATTGAGCGCCTTTCGCGGGCCGGTGAGATGCACGGTGGATTGGGCGTGTGTGTGGGACTCGCCGGGCTTGAGAAACAGGGCGGGACTGGAGGTTTCCAGTTCGTAAAACGGACCGAGCGGCTTGGCGCCGGGTTCCGGCGGGCCATCGTTATAGGAGTTGAGCAGGTCGCCACCGAAAGGATTGACATCCTCTTTCCATTGGGAATCGACGTAGGGCCATGAAGCGCTGGTTTCATTTCCACCGGGCCGGATCCGGATCAGGGTCAGCGTGCCGGAGTCCGCCTGCCAGCTGCCAGCGACGCCCATGGAGCGCTTCGGAGGAATGCCGAGCTTGCCGCGTTCGCGGCCATCCCCTTTGAAGAACAGCGCGGACTTGCCGTATTTGATCCGGGTCTTTGGAATCTCGCCGAAATAGCCGGTGTTGGCGATGGGGCCGAGTTCGGAAACATCGCCGGGCTTGAACGGGATGACGACAGTGGTTCCGGGCGTTGGCTTGAACATTCCGAGCATCCAGATGGATGGTGCGCCGGTTTCGCTGGTCCATTCGTTTTTTCCGGAGTTCGTCACCGAATTTTTCGTGCTGTAGGCGACGGCCTGCACGCCATCCGGGATGGCACCGCCGCAGAGTTCGGCCAGCTCCGCTGCGGTGGCGACGTTGACGCTGCGTTTCACATCCATCGAGAAAACCGTGCCGGCGCGGTTCGGCAGTTGTGTGGATTTGACGAAGGTGATGCTGTTGGATGAGGGAGGCGCGGCGGTTTCGAACGCTTCGGTGTCGATGGCCGCCGGGGTTTTCCAGTTGGCGAAGGTCTGCTCGACTTTTGGCGGGAAGAACAAGGCGAAGGGGCCGCCTTCCGGACCGAACCAGAGGCGCTCCTCGCCGCCGAAGACGTGGATGTGCCTGGCGAGGCCCTCGCGGTCGGCTTCCGGCTTGATGCCGGCTGCGATGACTTCCGGGTTGATCCAGCCGAAGCCGCCGCCATCCGGGCCGGTGGCGGTGGAGGTCATGACGCGTCCCTGCCAGGCGGGCGCGATGGCGATCCGCGCGGATCCGGAGGCGAGTTCGATGATCTCCGTGTGTTTTTTCAGGAACGCGACATCCTCCTCATAGGTGGTCTCCGCATGAACGGAGAAAAGTGTGACAAACGGAATCGTAAGCAGCATCAAGGTTTTCATAAGATGGGGATGTTGTTTCATGGTTTGTTTAGGGTTGAAGATTCGCTCTTGTGCGGAGCCTTTGAGAACAGGGACTGGCCTTCGGCAAAAATGCGGCTCAAAACATCGAGTGAATTCCGTTTCGGCTGTCGGTCACGGGTCATTACACCAAATGTGGCTGGCGAGGAATTCATTTCACACGAGCCAACATAGTCCGCCCACGACCAGACGACCAGCCCGCAAACATCGCTTTTTCGCACGGCGCCGATCACCGCTTCATAAAGGTCCAGCTGACAGACAAACAATGCCAACCGCGTGGGGTCAAGTTTTCTGGCAAGATTGATCAATTCGGCCCCGTCGGGTATCGCAACCTCGTCCATCACCGTGGTTTCTCCGCCCGGGGCAACACCCCCGACGGCACGGGTGAACTCTTGGACCGTTTCGCCGCGGTCGTTTTTAACCTGGAAACTCAGTAGGGCGGTGACAGGCCCCGGCCGGTCGTTGCGCACCCGGACACCTGCGCTCAACTGCCCCGGCCGGGCAATCGCCGCTGCTAGGAATTGCTGGCTGCTACGAATTTGCTTTCTGTGGGAGGCCCCACTCATCTGCTGCTAGTGTTCTATTTAACGGCACATGAACCGGAACCTACGTTCATGCAATCCCGTAAACCATGCATCCCCCCGAGGCATCCACTGAAAAGGCCTTGGCTGCTAGGAATTTTCTTTTGGGATGAAGGCCGTTGAAAGAGCCGGTGGCTGGACCGGAAGCGGGGAAAAGGGGGTTGATGGTTTGCGGAGTTTTCCCTATTTAGCCATTGCTCAGGTGCGTGAAAACCAACATGAATCGGCGTGACACGGTTGTTGACCGCTTGCGCAAAACCCGCAAGAATTTCATTGCGTACGCGGTAATCATCCGCGAATTGCGGGCGCTTTCTTGTGCAGGGATGTCGCTGTTGAATGAAATGGAAAGAAATTCTCAAAATCAAATGAATCCGAATTCGATAAAAACGAGAGCGCGAGGTGTCTCGCTGCTGATGGCATTGATCCCACTGCTGATACCGATGGCGCATGCGGCGGAACTTGAGTTGCAAAAAGACGCTCGCGTCGTGCTGTTGGGCAACGGGCTGGGATCGCGCATGTTGCGCTTCGGGCATTTCGAGACGGAGATGCACAGTCGCTATCCCGAGCATCATCTGGTGATCCGCAATCTTTGTGATGAAGGCGACACCCCCGCCTTTCGCCCCAACGCCGGGCGCAAGAACCCGTGGGCCTTTCCCGGTGGTGAAAAATTCCGCACCTTGGTGGAGTCCAATGACAATTGGGGTGGCAACTCCGGCGACGGCAGTTACCCGGAGCCCGATGCTTGGTTGAAACAATTGAAGCCGGATATCATTGTCGCGTTTTTCGGATTCAATGAATCGTTCGAAGGCCCGTTGGGATTGCCCAACTTCAAAGCAGAGCTTGAGGCTTTCGTCACGCACACGTTGGATCAGAAATACAATGACAAGAGTGCTCCCAAACTGGCGCTGGTTTCGCCCACGGCATTTCAGGATGTGTCGGCGCTCTACGGCACTCCCAACGGCAACACGCAGAATGCGAACCTGGCTTTGTATTCCAAGGCGATCGAGGATGTGGCTGCCGCTCATCAATTGACATTCGTGAACCTTTTCGCCCCCACCAGTAGGTGGTTTGCCAAGGGCAGCAAACCGCTGACCCGCGATGGGGCATTGTTGACCGACGAAGGTTACGCCAAACTGGCACCCGTGTTGATTGATCAGCTTTTCGGTGCCCGCAAGGCCGTTTCGAAGGCAAACGCGGCCGACCTCAAAAAGGCGGTCGATGACTTCGCCTGGATGTGGCTGAGTTATTACAAAATTCCCAATGGCGTGCACGTCTATGGAAGGCGGCGCGATCCGTTTGGTTCGCAGAACTACCCTGCGGAATTGCGCAAGCTCGAGCAGATGGTGAACGTCCGCGAGCAGGCGATCTGGGCGATTGCAGGCGGCGGGAAATTCGATGTCGCAGCCGCCGATGCCAAAACGGAGGCGCTGCCCTCGATCGGCGAACCGGACAAGAACATCAAGTATCTTTCCGGCGAAGAGTCGTTGAAAACCTTAGTAGTCCCCGAAGGGTATAAAATCGAACTGTTTGCCGATGAGAGCAAGTTTCCCGATCTGGCGAATCCCGTTCAGTTGTCCTTCGACAACAAAGGCCGTTTGTGGGTGGCGACGATGCCGATCTATCCGCACTACCGTCCCGGTGACCCGATGCCGAACGACAAGCTCCTCATTTTGGAAGACACCGATAACGACGGTCGCGCGGACAAGCAAACCGTCTTTGCCGACAAGTTGCATCTGCCGATGGGCTTTGAGTTTTCGCATGACGGCGTGTATGTGGCGCAGGGGACTTCGTTGATCTTTTTGCAGGATACCGATGGCGACGACAAAGCGGATGTGCGCGATATTGTGATGAGTGGTTTTGACGACCATGACACCCACCATGCCATCTCCGCATTCTGTGCCGATCCCTCCGGGGCAATCTTGATGGGGGAGGGCACGTTTTTGCGCAGTCACGTGGAGACCGCCTATGGGCCGATCCGCAGTTCCAACGGCGGATTCTTTCGATACAACCCGGAACGTCGTCACCTCGAGAGAACCGTGCGGCTTTCCATTCCCAATCCCTGGGGCATTGCCTTCGATTACTGGGGCCAGGATTTCTTTTCGGACACCTCGGACCCGCCCGTGCGCTGGATGCTTCAGGGGTCGGTGCAGGTGCCCTTGGGCAGCTTCAATCCAACGCCGCCGAATTTGCTGTCGGTGCTGGTGCGCCCCACGGCCGGTCTCGAATTCATCTCCAGCCGCCATTTCCCGGATGAAGTGCAGGGTGATTTGTTGATCAACAACACCATCGGTTTTCAAGGAACCAAGCAACATACGATGAAGGATGACGGCACCGGGTACGTCAGCACCTTTCGTCAGGATCTGGTGAAAGGCTCCGATCCGAATTTCCGACCTGTCGATATGGAGTTCGCGCCCGATGGTTCGCTGTATTTGGTGGATTGGCACAATGCGCGGATCGGCCACATGCAACATAGCGCGCGCGATCCGAACCGCGACCACACCCACGGCCGCATTTTCCGGATCACCTATCCGTCCCGTCCGCTGGTCAAACCTGCCAAAGTCGCCGGCGCCTCCATTGACGAGTTGTGCAAAAATCTGGAACTCCCCGAGTACCGCACCCGTTATCGCACCCGCCGTGAACTGCGCGGCAGAAACGACGCGGAAGTTGTGGCGGGCGTGAAAAAGTGGGTCCAGGGATTGGACAAATCCGCTGCGAACTACGAACACAACCTCGTCGAAGCCATGTGGGTTCTCTGGGGGAGCGAACAACTGAGCGAACCGCTGGTGCGCACTCTGCTCCAGGCCAAAGATCCTCACGCCCGCGCCGCAGCTGTTCGGGCCTTGCGTTACAACGGCCATTTGATCGCCAATCAAACTGAAATGCTGAAAACCGCCGCCGCCGACGAAAATGGTCGCGTGAGACTGGAGGCCATCGTCGCCGCTTCTTGGCTGGAAAATGCCGCCGGGCGCAGTGTTTTGGAAGCTGCCGCGGCATACAAGGGCACCAATGGCGATCCGATGGACAAATGGATCGCGCCGGTTTACAAGACCGCCTCGGCATTCTTGAATGGCCAGCAGATCAAGGCCGAGCCGCCGCCGGTGTTCGAAACGCATTTGACCGGTGCGGCGAAGGAACAATTCCTCCGCGGGTCGCAGGTGTTCCTGCGCGACGGCCACTGCGGCACGTGCCATCAGAAGGACGGCAACGGGCTGCCCGAGGCGCAGTTCCCGCCGCTGGCCGGCAGTGAGTGGGTGCAGGGCGACGAAACACGGCTGATCCGCATTGCCCTGCATGGACTGGTCGGACCGATCGAGGTCAAGGGTGTTAAATACACCGGGGCTGTGCCGATGACGCCGTTCAAGTTTCTCAGCGACGAGGAGTTGGCCGATGTCCTGACCTTCGCGCGCAATGCGTTTGGCAACAAGGCCGATCCTGTCACGCCACAAGCGGTGCAGAAAGTCCGTGCGGCCACCAAAGACCAACCGAGTTTCTATCAGGTTTCCGATTTGCTCAAGTAGTGCTTTGCAGCGCTGCGCCGCAGGTGAACTTCGAGGGCGGAAAACGGTGGAATTTTCGTGATTCCGCCGTTGACCGCGAAGTTTGCTGAAAAAAGCAATATGGGATGAAACGATGAGGGCTGCTAGGAATTTGGTTTTTGGATGAAGGCCGTTGAAGGAGCCGGTGGCCGGGCCGGAAGCGGGGGAGGCGGGGAGTTTGGGTAAAGCTGAAACGCTGAAAGCCGAAATCCTGAAATGAAAAAGACTCCCCAGGGGCTCGGATTTAGCAGGATCGGGAAATTTTTCGACGTTTTCCAGTCGCTGCGAGCGCAGCTCTCTAGGCCGCTTTGCCTCGATCTTTCTGGTATGCCCAAAGGGACAGGCAATCGACCCTTATACGTCACCGGGACCCATGACGAGAAATCCTTCACCTGAGAAGTCATTCGCTATTTGGTCCTTGCGGCCGTAGCTTTTCAAATGTCGCTCAAAAACAAGAAGCAGTTTGGAGTCTGGATGGACACCCATCATGCCACGGTCATCGGCCATGCCGACGCCGTCACCAGGTCGTTTTCCGTCCTGGGCCATGCCAGGAATCCACAGTCTACGGCCAATCCCGACGAGAAAACCGCGCACAATCACGAACAGGCGTCCCTGCATCATTTCTTCAAGGAGATCGCCAGCCACCTGACGAATGCCGATGAAGTGCATGTGACCGGCACCGGCACGGCCCAGGAGCAGTTCATCCATTTTCTCGCCGACACCGCGCAATTCAAGAATACCGCGACCAGCGAAGACACTTCCATCAAGATGAGCGACGAAAGCCTAGTGGACTTCATCGCGAAGAGATTCAAGTGAAGTTCGATCGGCACTTCCCACGGTCAGCGGTTCTTTGCTGGCCGCATTCCGTTATGGATCGCCCCTTCATCAATTCCATGGGACAGGCAACAATCCCACAATCCACGGCAACGATGGCAGTTTCTACTTCTATCCTCGCTTAAATTCAGGAAGTCAGGATCGCAAGCATCCATGCCTCCCTTGGCAAGGGTTGTTCAATTGCACTGCTGTGCCAGAGAATCCTAAATGAGTCGAACCGTCAAAGTGATTTGGCCGTATTCCGAGGACTTCGACTTCGCATCACGATGGCCGCCTATTCGAGATGTGCTCTTTCAGCACGGATTCGATTCGCGGGCCGTTACATCGAGTTCCTTCGTGATGTTGGATTGTTCGGAAGCCTCAGTAAGCGAGCTCGAATCCAAGATTCCCAAGATTGATCCGGATTTTTCCGTCACCTAGACTTCCCCCGATTGAGATGATTCCAGCGGCCATCCACGAAAAAATTCCTCATGGAATCAAAAAAGAGATGAAACCATGAGGAGAAAAATGATAACGAATCCGAAGTCGTGATAATTTGGAAATTTTTAAATCGATTCGGTTGTTAGGAAACTGGAGCGATGATTGAAGGCCTAGTTTCCGATCAATTCCGTGATTTCCCAAACTCCGACGAACCCGAAAAGAATGAGGATCACGCCAAGGACAACGTTCGTCGCGAGCCGGTTGGAACGCATCGGCGGGGAAAAGGCGATGCGGTTGTTCAGGTAGAGAAGCGTCGCCGCCACGAACGGAACGCAGAGGCTGCCGAGGACCGTGAATGCGATGACGATCACCAGCGGGCTGCCAAAGAAGGAAAAGGGAACGGAGGCAAGCGGCATGAACAACAGCCCAGCCCGATAGAGCGGTTGTCCCGGCTGGATTGCCAGATTGCGTGGATCCGAAGGCACGCCACGCAGCAGGCAGAAGCAATCGGCGAAAACAGTTGGAATCGATTTCCAGACGCCGACGAGCGAAGCGAGCACAGCTGCCCAGAATCCGAGCGAGTAGGTGTAGAACCCGACCGGCCCGATGATGGCGGACAGGGCTCCCGCCATACGAGAGACGGCTTCGCGATCGGTGATGGCAACTCCGGCGGCGTGGAAGACGCGATTGGAAATGAGCATCACCGAGATTCCGAAGATGGCGGTGAAGAGTTAGGCGGTGGCGAGATCAAGGCGCATCGCGCGGAGATTGCGTGGATCGAATTTCCCCTCATCGCGCAGCAGGTAGTTGTAACTCAGCAATGTCAGCGATCCGCCGATCCCGCCGATGAGTGAGAGCACATAGGTTCCCCCTTGTGGTGGAATTTGCGGAACGAAGAGTCCGTGAAGAATTTCCAACGGGCGGTGAAAAGTCAGTGTGGCACAGGCCACGATGCTCGCGAACATCAACACGATCAAAGGTTTCATCACCCGTGCGAAAATCCCCGCACGGGCGGAGCCGATCATCACCAATGCGATGACCGCCTGGGTGAGTCCGCCCAGGTCCGGGGCACTGCGCCCTCGCTGATATTCTCGATTGCCAGCCCGCAACCGCTGACGAGCGCATCACTCACCGTCACCGCCCACAATACCAGATAGCACGCGAACAAGCCCATCACCCATCTCGGAAAGTGCCTTGCCCAGAATTCGAGCGCGGTGAGTCCGGTCGCGAGTTGCCAGCGGGCCAGTCCCTCGCTGAGTACGAATTTGAAGAACGCGCCTAAAATCAGCGCCGATAGCAGGGTCAGTAGTCCGTGTGTCGCGCCACCCACCGTGGCGGTGATAATGTCACTCGCGCCGATCCCACTCGTCGCCATGATGATTACCGGGCCAAACCACCAGAGAACCGGACGAGGTGCTAGGGGAGTCGGGATCGACGAATCCTGCATGGGGCAATCCCATCATGGTGATTTTCCAACACCAATCACGGTTGCGGGTGCCCGGGGATTTCCGGATATCAGAATCAATTTTCCTCCTCATGCCGCTTCGGGTGAAGGGCGACGGAGGTGAGTCGATCGATGCAGGCCAGCAGCAGGGCGGAAAACATGAAGGCCATTTGGATGACCAACTTCGACATCAGTTCCTTGGCCGTCATCCTATTTGCCTCGGCAAAGGTCTTGAGCAGGTTGAAGGATGAAATGACGATGGGCGCGGTGACCATTTTCACTTTCCGATTCCAGGCATTCAGGTGCGAGAGCCACTCTGGTGGGCCCGGGTGCTTAGTCAGGCGGTGGCGGGGAAAGAAGGTTTCGTAGCTGCAGACGTTCGCATGCCGTCGGGAGATTTGAGATTGGGGGGAAGTTCCTCGCGGGTGATGGTTTCGGGTCGCTGCCCGGCGCCGATTACTGGACTTGAGGGAGAATTGGGGACCTGGCCTCCTCGTGGCTTTACCCGTTTGTCCTTGCGCGAGTGCGGGGGGCTTGCAGAATCCGCGCCCCGCGCCGCGGTTCCATCCCATGAGCGAAAATGCCACGTTTGATCAGATCGGTGACCTCCTGCGTCGCTATCAGGCCTTTGTGATCCTCAGTCATGTCCGTCCGGACGGCGATGCGATCGGTTCCCAGCTTGCGCTTGGGTTTTCCTTGGAAGCGGCGGGAAAGAAGGTGCGGCTGATCAACGAGGACGGACTGCCGGACAATCTGGCGTTCATGGCCGGGTCCGAGCGGATCGAAACGCCGCCCGCCGAGCCGGTGGACTGCGAGGTGGTGATCGCGCTGGATACCGCGTCGAAGCCGCGTCTTGGCGAGGCCGCGCTGCATGCGGCCTCGGCGGGGAAGGTGTGGATCAACATCGACCACCACGTTTCCAATCCGGGATACGGGGATTTCAACTACATCGATTCCACCAGCCCGGCGACCGGACAGATCCTGTATGAATTGATCACGGCGCTGGAGCTGCCCTGTCCGCCGGAAACACGGGATGCGATCTACGTGGCGGTTTCCACTGACACCGGGTCATTCCAGTATCCCTCGACGACCGCGAAGACCTACGAAATGGCGGCCGAGCTGATCAAGCGCGGGCTCGATGTGGGGAAGATCAACGAACTGATTTACGACAATCATCCGTTCCGCCGTGTCGAGCTAATGCGTGCCTTGCTGAATACGCTGGAGCGCAGCGCCGATGGACGAGTGGCCTGGTGGCAGATGCTGGATCAGACACGTGTGGATCTCGCGCTTCGCCCTGAAGACAGCGAGGGTCTGATCGACATCGTCCGGGCGATCCGTGGGGTGATGGTGGCGGTGTTTTTCGAAGAGGTGCCGGATGGAAAGATCCGCGTTTCGATGCGTTCGAAGGACCGTCGGGTGGATGTTTGCAAGATCGGTCAGGAGTTTGGTGGTGGCGGTCACGCGTTGGCGGCCGGCATCCGGATGAAGGGTCCGCTGGAGGAGGCGAAGGCTCTGGTGCTTGCTGCGATCGAGCGGACGGTGAAGGCAGCTGGCCTCTAAAGCCAGGGCTCTTGGATTTTTCAACCACAATCGAGCCATGCGAGATAGACTCACACTTGATCCCCTTCGATTTGAGTCAAATGGACAGGATGAGCACAGATGACGAGGATGATCGGGATGGCTGAAATCAAAGGGACCTTCCTCTAACAATTTTCAACATGAGACAGAACGAATTTGAACCTGCGGGCCCGAGCGGCGTGATGCTGATCGACAAGGCACCGGACATGACCTCTCACGATGTGGTGGCGATCGCCCGGCGGGCACTCGGCACGAAGAAGATCGGGCACTGCGGCACACTGGACCCGATGGCGACCGGTCTGCTGATGCTGGTGATCGGTCGTGCGACGAAGATCCAGGACCTGCTGATGAGCGAGGACAAGGAATATCAGGGCACGATGACCCTTGGAAAAACCACGTCCACGCAGGATCGCCAGGGAGACGTTCTGGAGGAAAAGGCGGTGGCGGCGTTCACCGAGGAGCAGATCCTTTCCGCGTTCGGGAAATACACCGGTCCCTTCGAGCAGATCCCGCCGATGGTCTCTGCGATCAAGAAGGACGGCGTGCCGCTTTACAAGCTGGCGCGCAAGGGGGTGGAAATCGAGCGTGAGCCGCGCCCGGTCCATGTCACCGGCTTCGAGGTTTCCCGGATCGAACTGCCTGAGATTGATTTCACGGTGAACTGCTCCAAGGGCTTTTACGTCCGGACCTACGCCCACGACATCGGAGCCGACCTCGGATGCGGCGGCCATCTCAGTGCCCTGCGACGCACACGCTCCGGGAAGTTCACGCTGGAGCGGGCCGTCACGGTGGAGTCTCTAAAGAACGCGCCTCGCGAGGACTTGCTCAAGCAGATGGTTACGCTGGCGGAGATTTCGCTGATGCGGGGCGCTTAAGTGCCAAGTTCCAAGGGACAAGTTCCAACGCAGAAAAGAACTCCGCTGCGGGTTCTGCCTCTTCCATTGGAACTTGGCATTTGGCACTTGGAACTTAAACCTCCCCCTGTGCTCCGCCTCACCTCGCTCGACGAACTCGCCCTAATCGGTGGGCCGCTCCACCTCGCTCTCGGGGTGTTTGACGGGGTCCATCTCGGGCATCGGGCGGTCATTCGGCGGGTGGTGGAGGCGGCGCGGCGGGACGGTGGCCGCGCTGGGGTGGTGACCTTCGATCCGCATCCTATCCGGGTGCTGGCACCGGACAAGGCTCCAAGGGCCTTGTTGGCGACGCTGGATCACAAGGCGCATCTGCTGGCGGGATTGGGGGTGGAGTTGTTGTTGGCGATTCCGTTCGATACCGCGTTTGCCCAGCTCGAAGCGGAGGAATTTTTGGCTCAACTGTGCAAGGCTGCGGTCGGAACGATCGCGGTCGGGGATGATTGGAGGTTCGGCAAGGGACGGCGAGGCGATGTGGCGATGCTGAGGCGCTTTTCCGAAGTCCATGGGTTTTCGCTCCAAGCGGTTCCGCCGGTCATGGCGGATGGCGAGCGGATCAGCAGCACGCGGATCCGGCAGGCGATCCGGGATGGCAGTGTGGCGGCGGTGGCTGAGATGCTGGGGCAACCCTACAGCTTGGAAGGCCCGGTGATCGAGGGCCGGAAGTTAGCCCGGCAGCTCGGGTTCCCGACCGCCAATGTGGTGACCGGTGACGTGCAGTTGCCGCCGGATGGGGTGTGGTTGGTAGAGGCCCGCTGCGGCGGAGCGATTTTTTCCGGAGTGGCGAATCTGGGGATGCGCCCGACCGTCGATGGAACGAGCCGCGCTCTGGAAGTTCACTTGTTTGATTTTTCCGGAGATCTTTACGGTAAAGTTCTGGAGGTGACGTTCGTTTCCTACCTTCGGGGCGAGCGGAAGTTCGAGTCGATCGAGGCGCTGAAGGACCAAATCGAGGCGGATGTCGCGACTGCCCGCTCGCTTTCGAAACCCGCATCATGAATGCGGATGACCGGCACGAGTCGAAGTGGTCGATCGCGGCGTATCTGATCCGCGAGCGGCGTCTGGGCTGGGCGATGGTGCTGGGAGGCGGCGTGTGGGCCTTGATCGGACTAACAGGCCTACGGATATCTTGTCCGTTCTATGGGGTGACGGGATACCCGTGTCCGGGATGTGGGTTGACCCGGGCGACCTTTGCGATGTTTCGCGGCGACTGGCGGGCGATGCTGCACTTTCATCCATTCGCGCCATTTTTTGCCCTGTTCTGGGGAGTGGTGGTGATCGGGTTGTCGATTCCGGGTTCGCTTCGAATCAAATGGTTGGCGGGAGTGGACCGGGTCGAGCGCTTCATCCGCTGGCCGCTGTGGATCGGAATCGGTTTGATCGCGTATTGCTTGACCCGTTGGCTTTGGGTTTGCTAATCGTTGATTGACTTGGAAAGAGTCATTCAACCTCAACACACATCATTATGGGATACGCCCTCTACATCGTCGGAATACTTGGATCGCTCGCCTGCTGGGTGATCGTACTGGTTAAAATGTTCAAAACCGAGAAGCCGCTTATCGGTATCCTTGGGATTCTTTGCAGTCTGTGGGCCTTTATTTGGGGCTGGATGAATTCAACCTAAAATCCGCAGTTGGAAAGCGGATGTGGCGCGCAAGTGGGTCATGTGACGGCTGAGGAGGAGGTTTGTGTGGGGTCAAACAGTAACCATGGCGGAGACTTTCCCATGGTTAGATTCAA
>Ga0114958_10001775_pt1 | contig 16681 bp, 15 predicted proteins | sample C_130208_EF_Meta_FD_89577 | JGI IMG/M metagenome (GOLD analysis project Ga0114958, IMG submission 89577) | Freshwater microbial communities from Lake Croche, Canada to study carbon cycling - C_130208_EF_MetaG | ecosystem: Environmental > Aquatic > Freshwater > Lake | place: Lake Croche, Canada...
CTCGAATTTCAGCTGCTCTTTCCTGTACTTGTGTAGCAACTTCTGCTTGTTTTGCTGCAAGGGCCCTTTCCACTACAGAATGATCAGACTTTCTTTCATACGTTCTTTCAAGTGAACCGGGTTCGCCGGTACGGGTACGATCAGAGCGCCAAGTTCTTGCTCTTTCTCCAGATCCAACCGCAACGCCCGACAGGTATTCCATAATCATGTACGCGAGCTTCTTCTCTTCAATCGCAGCCTGGTATTCAAGAGAAGCATACTTCTTATCCTTGTCATGTACAGCCTGCTCGGCTTCTTCAATTTTCTTGTCAATCTCTGCAACATAAACAGAAAACCATTCAGGCTCCTCGCCGTCTTGAAAATGTATGTCTTCATTGTGCGATTTCACTTCTTCAAGAAGTCTAAGTTTATTCTTTTCAGACATTCTCGTTTTTGACATTTGCATATACAGCTTGTGCAGCTGCATGTAAGAGTCTTCGGCCAATTTGTAAAGAGGATTCTTAAGATTCTTCTTGATGGCATCGTAATCTTCATTGCGAGACAAACCAGAATAAGGCAAGTTTTTCTTTGCGGGAAAACGGCCAAGATCAAGATCTCCGAAGGCGTCGTAACCAAACTCGCCTCCTTTTAACATTTTACCTTTACCGCGTGTAGGCGACTTTCTCGACTTTCTCGATCTTGACTTTTTAGACATGGATTTCGACCTTTTGGATTTCTTTTTTGCGCCGCCGTCGAGCGCAACAGGCTCTACAGGCGCAGGTGCATCAATGACGACAGAAGCAGCGGAATCTACGATGACAGGAGCTACCGAGTCGACAATGACAGGCGCGGCCATCTCGACAAGAGGCGGAGCAGAAGCAGGGATTTCCATTTTGTTTTTTAATGGTTTTTTTGGTGGCTTCACAAATAAGTAGGCAATGTTTTTTTTTTATTTGTAAGTATCATATTTAAACTTGAACTCGTAAATGACAAAAATATTGATGAGAAAGTATTCTAAAAATAAAATTATCCCTCTTCCAACGTAACGTCATACTTTTCCTCTGCGCTTCAAAATTAAGTCTGTATTGACTTGTACAAACATCTGAAGTAAACATACTGTCGTCAAAGAAATCTCTCGAAAAGGCTAAAAATGAAGCGCCCCAAACTTTATGCGGAGCACTTAATCGAAGCTCAGAAAAAAGCAAGTGAATGTCAAACATGTCACATCGCTCTGCAGAAAGTCCAAATGTAGCGGGCGCATTTTGAATAGACGTACTTTTTACAAAGTCGTCACTTGACGAAACTTCAAAATCAATTACGTATGTTTTTATCCCGGAACTCAGTTTCCATTGCTTTTTAGGGTTGGGCCACTCAAAAATAAACTCGGAATCAGTGTATGAGTCGAGGAGTACATTGTCTGCCTTCAAATCATTGTGTCTAAAAGACTTGAATGATTCTTGAAGAATTCCAATAGAAAAGCAAATTTGAAAAAGTATTTCTCTGAACAATAAGTCATGCACATTGTAAGTGCTCAACAAGAGACTCCTTAAATTAAAATGACCGAACAATCCAGACACTTTTCTAGTAATTAAATGAAATCCGTCTTCATATTTAATCTCAAGTATTCCTGGAACATTTCGTGCTAGAATTGTTTTATGATTTCTGATTTCATCCTCGAGTAAAGATTGTTTTTCCTTTGATGTAGCAAATTTTACAATGTACAGAATTCCATCCCTTGTAATCTCCGTCACATTCATATTTATTTTTGTGCGTTAAAAATGAAAAATAATTGTATTTTAAAAAATAATATTTTGCAAAGCAAATGCAAAAGAAAGAAACAGTCGCGAAAAATGGACCACATGAAGGACAACTTTGGCGAACTTTTGGCCGCTATTTCGGGCACATCCTCAAAAGACGCCGCTCCGCACCCTACATCTTCATCATCATCTAGACGGGTAAACCAAACTCAACCGCCGCCGCAGCAGCAACACGTTGAGTACCAAAACCAACAACAATACAACCAACAACCCCAGCAACAGCAATACCAACAGCCTCAGCAACAGCAATACCAACAGCCTCCTCAACAAATCGACTACCAGCCACAATACGTTTGGCAGGCGCAGCCAACGCTTCAGCTTCAGCCTCAGTACGGCTACGCGATGCCGCAACCGCCTCACCCCCCACAGCATACCCCGCACCAAATGGGGCAAATGCGTATGCCTCCAATGGAACCGCAGGCCTTGCCCCCGCCAACATCAACAACAGTGAAGGGGGTGGAGGTAAAGGCGACCAAAAAATCGTTTCCGGTTGTATTATTAACAGTTTCAATAATTGTTTTAGGATTCGGAGTTCTGGCAGTATGGTATTATTCGAAAAAGAGCGTTTTAGCTGACTCCGTTCCTGCTGTGATAGAGGAGGCGGCGCGACTTCCTCCACCCAAACTCTTTTTGGTGTCGGAGCAGGAAGAGGCTGAGAAACTGCTTCAAGACTCACACGTGATTGAAAATTTGGAACGGTACCTGTCTTCACCTCCGACAACGACAGCGACAACTGATGCAAAGACTTCAAAACTTTCTACGCCCTCTCCTGTTAATTCAAATTCAAAAAATCGTTTTACGAAGCTTAGCGACGTAATCGCAGAAGAAGAGGAGGAGCAAAAGCCAGTCGAGGAAGTCGAGGTGGAAGTGAATGGATTCAAGAGGAAAATGCCAAAACGCATCGATTCCGACTCACCGGAAATAAACGATTTTATGAAGAGAAGAGAGCAGGCAGAGAAGGAGAATTTGAAATGGATTGAATTTCAGCGTTCTCATGGGTCAAATGGTCAATCAGGTTTAAATGATGAGAGCTGATAGAGCAGTACGCAAAGACTTAACGCAACAAACAAAATGTGCTTGAGGCTTAAAGATATTGATGTCGAGAATGTTTCTGCAAATCTCCACACAAAGTTTTTTAGTCCCGATTTACTAACAAAGGACGCGAGAGGACTTGCAATGTCCGACTCTGAGTTTGACTGGAGAATAATCGAAGGATAAAGCGCAAAGGTGTTTATTACGTTAGACTTGAAAAAATCGTCAATCGCGACGCCTTGGAAGTCGGAAAAACGCTCCGTCATTCTCTTCATAAATGAAGAACTTGCAATGTAGGCGTGAGTGGTGGAGGGGTTTGTCTTGAATATGTGTTGAAACTTGCTTACCTTTACAGTGTCGTTTGCCACAAACATGTTAGGAAAAGATCCCAAGAACAGAATGTCAAAAGAATGCGATTTCGCAAAGTCAAGCGCTTCAAGGAGTAGTTGACGGCGCAGAGATGTAGACAGATCTGCTGCGAATTCGGCGTCGTCTTCGAGAATAAGTGCGTGCTTGTCGTTGCTCAAAAGGAGCGCGCGCTTCATGACAGCTACGTGCGATTCGTAGCAGCCTTTTCGCCCATCCCTCTGTTTCGTTGCAAAAAACACAGTCGTTTGAATGTTGAGCTGTTCTTGAAGATTTGCGCGCAGAGTTTGCATGGTTTGCTCGCGGTCCTTGCGGTCTGCAATGTGTATGACGTGAGCGGACGCAATCATCTTTTCTTTTCTTATTGTAAAACGTACCCTATATATACCAACTCTGACACATGTACTTTAGTTGAGTTCTTAACTAAGTAGTAACTTGGTTAGTTATCTTAATTAAAAAAATGGCGTTATAGTCTAGTGGTCAGGACATGGGGCTTTGAACCCCGGAACCTCGGTTCGATCCCGGGTAATGCCAGCTTCGGTATAGTCTAGCGGTTAGGATAGGGCTCTTTCACAGCCTTGACCGGGGTTCGACTCCCCGTACCGAAATTTCTTTACCTCATTAGCTCAGTTGGTAGAGCACGGGCCTTTTAAGCCCGTAGCCGCGGGTTCGAGCCCCGCATGGGGTAATCCTTTTTTTTGCATTTTTTTTGCCCTTTGCTTGAGGTAACCTAAACTTATTTTTTTTTGCCTCTTATTTCTGCTAAAACAAAAAAAAGACAAAAAGATTATGGCCACCGCCCTTATTAGCATGGTACCAAATTTTTTGGCAGCAACGCAAATCCTAAATGCGTTAATTTCATTAGCCTTAATTGTGTCAACGCTTTATTCAGCAGTGACAAATTTATTGCCTCAAAATTGGGCGTTAAATGATGCTAGGTTACAAGCTTCGCTAATTTCAGCAATTACAAATCTTGTTGTAGGAGGAAATGCTACAGTTTCGAAAAAAGCTTTTTATAAGTTATGTGAAGAAGCTTCTATGTATTCTAACCAAGGTCTCTTAGATGCACCTGAAGCATATGGTGTTCTTAGTGGTTTATCATCTATTAATGCGTGCAAGGCGACTTGGGATCAAGTTGTGAATCCAGAAAAGCAGCGTTTTTTCCAAAGACTCATTCAAAATCTCCCGAACTTTTCGATCGAAAGTCTGTCAAAAAATTTGCCTGTAGATTTACTGCCGTGGGTAACTTGGTTACAACAATCTAAGGCAACAGCTTCAACAAATTCTCAACAAAAACTGCCTTTTAGTTTTTCCGATTGGAACTCATTCACGTCATTTTTCTACAATAATCCTAGTTACCGCACAGTTCCTGTTTCTTCTTCATCTCCTTCTTCAGCCGCCGCTAGTGCGATTTTAACACCGTCGACGTGGCACATGAAACTTATTTTCGTGATCTTATTGTTGATACCTTTAGTACTTTTTTCTGTTCCCTATCTGTATCCTAGAATTAAATATTATCTTCAAAAAGGATTTAAACTTTATAATTCTTGGTTTCTGCAAAAGGAAAGAGTTGAATTAAAACATTACACACAAAAAATGAATCTTGAAGCTGAAATTGTCTCAAACTTGAAAAAAGATGGAGAAGAAAAACAATTGCATCCATATTTGGGCAGAAGCCCCCCTATAACTATATTTAGACATGGCGTACTTAGACGCAGAAGCAGAAGCACATCAACATCAACGAGGTCACCGAGCAGAAGCAGAAGCAGAACGAAGAAGACACAGAGCAGAAGCAGAAGCAGAAACAGAACGAAGAAGACACAGAGCAGAAGCAGAAGGAAAACCAACAGACGTAGATAAAAAGCCAATGTCTAAAGCGTACAAATAGTTAACATTATCTTTCTTTTATTAAAAAAAAAACATCATTTCCCCTAATTGTCTTGCGGTTCTTTCAATTTCAAGAGCCCTCTTTACTAGAATATCAATATCTTAAATATCTCGAGTGATAAATAAGTTTGATTGAACTATGTATTTTCATATTTTAATCAAATTATTTATTATAGAGAAAAACAACATAAAATAAATTACAAAATGTCATTTACATATTCAGATACGCAACTTCAGGCACTGGATGCATTCAAGAAAAGAAAGAGTTTCCTGTTGTCTGGATCCGCCGGAACGGGTAAATCGCGATTAATTTCGGAATTTAAAGAAATCGCGAATAATAATGGTGAAGGTGACGAGAGCAAAAACATTGCGATATGTGCAACAACCGGACTTGCCGCAATTCAAATAGGAGGCAGAACATTAGATTCCTTTATGCACATTTACCCACAAGATTGCAATACGAACATGGAGCTATTGATCACTACGAAAATGAAGAATAGGACTTGGGTGAAGGTATTGAAAGAACTCGACATTCTGTTAATTGACGAGGTGTCGATGTTAACTCCGCGAAAATTTTTACAATGTGACGCTCTTCTGAAAGCGGTTCGCGCAAATGAAAAGCCCTTTGGCGGGTTGCAGGTCGTTCTGGTTGGGGATTTTTTCCAGCTGCCTCCGATTTCTTCTTCATCTGCTGCATCTACATCTCAGTCTGCCGCCGAAAATGCAACCTTCATTTTTGAGCTCGACTTGTTCTATACGCTTCTTGATGAAGTTATAGACCTCAAGGAAGTTCATCGACAGAAGGACGTCGAGTTCGTTTCTCTCTTGATGCGAATGCGTGTGGGGGATTTGAGCGACAAGGACAAGGAAGTACTAAAATCAAGAGTCAAGGCATCTTTGAAAGACGACGGAATCAAGGCAACGTCTCTCTTTGCACAGAATGTCGACGTCGACCAGCTGAATTTTTTGGAATTGGAAAAGCTTCGAACGACAAGGAACGTTTTTTTAATGAGAAACGGGTGCAAAAAGTCTACTAGCGCTTCTAAAGTCGGTCAAGCTTTTGAAATTCAAAACCTGCAAAAGCTCCAAGACACTTTAATCAAGGAAGTAAATCTTCCTCAGTCTCTTGAACTTCGGATTGGCGCGCAAGTCATGCTAGTGCATAATCTTGACGTTAGCGGAGGACTTGTGAATGGTTCTCGAGGAGTCGTAATCGGATTCGCGCTGACTTCAAAGGATAATGAGGAAAGGGATTTTGATCCAGAGCCATTGGGGGCTAACAAGAAGGAAGGTGTTGATCGAAACCTCTATTACCCAGACGACCCACTGCCGATTGTTAAATTTGCCTCCGCTACACCAGGAGGTAAGCAAAGGGCCATTGAGATTCCGTTTGTGCGGTGGGAAAAAATCGAAAAAAAGGTTGGCGAGGCGTGGATTACCGCTCTTCCCATCAAACTTGCATGGTCCTCTACGATCCACAAGTGTCAGGGGAGCTCACTGGACAGGGTCGAGGCAGCAATTGACAAGACTGTCTTTGCCTACGGTCAAGCTTACGTTGCCTTGTCCCGAGTGACTTCACTGGAGGGGCTGACATTAAAATCGTTTGACCCTTCTGTTGTGCGGGCACATCCGTCCGTCTTAGAATTTTATCGTTCTTCTTTTATGGACGTAAAGGCACAAAAATGTGTTTCTGTTTTTGAAACAACAAAAACAACAAAAGGTAAGGCCAAATTAAAAAGAGCGAGATCAAATATTGAGGATGCTTCGTTTGCGCCGGTGGTCTTGACCGCCGAGCAGGTTATGGCGTCAGAAGCTCGAATGCTTGAAATTTTTGCTCAGCAGAGGCAGCAGGATGAAAACGAAGAAATAGACGAGGGTTTTTAAATTTCATTTTAAATTTTGTTGATCTTATCTGTAAGGAATTTCCCACACTTTATTTTTTGTTAAGTCAATGTTTACTTTCAAATGCTTACATTCTCCATTTATACATGCTTCGCTTCTTCTGCAAGTGACGTTTCCGCATGGCTTCAAGGGTTTTCCATTTATTGGTAATGGTGATTGCTTGAAGTCTGTCCTGATTGGTAATGGTGATTGCTTAAAGTCTCTCCTAATTTTAATTCCACGAAACATTAATTGTCGGCGCGATCGGCGCGTCCGGGTCCTGGTCCTAATCGCACGAAACCTTAACTGTCTGCGTTTGCGAGTGCGAGAAGGAGAGAGGAGTTTTCGAGAAGGAGACCTTTGGTACCTTCTCTTCAACACGATTCGAGATTTCATTTTTTCGAGTTTTTTAACGAGTAGTAAACAAGAAAACTTTTTTGTTATATTTATATAAGAAAATGACGAGTCGATTTCTAGAAAAGAGGCTTGAGAAAACAATTGTTTCCCTTGCTCGAAACGGCGAAGAAAAACCTTTAGTAGTGGTTGCAGACAGTGAGGTACGAAGGTATATTTTGTTTTACGTAAAGAGCGATCCGTTTTCAAAGGAAGCTCTAGAAAAACTGAAGAAAAATAAGGTTCTTTGTGCAGATACGCATGTACAAAATGCTGCAACGTTAGGAAAGCAAAAGCCTTGGTGGCTTGATGGAGTCCCGACATTGTTTGACAAGTCAAGGTCGTCTTTGTTGAAAGGCTCGGCTTGCATCGAATTCATAGAAAAGTTTAAGAAACCTGCGGAGCTTTTTCGAATGCTGGATGGCGAGAGTAAGGGGTAAGGGTATAAATTAAATTTAAATTACAACAATAACAACATAGTTTCCGGATCGTATTCCCTCAATTTAAACCCCCCGTATTCATATTCATAGTTAGTTTTTTTAGTTGGCGTTATTGAAGCAGGAAGATGAGATCTCCTTAATTCAGTTTGATCCAAATCCAAAACATCGAAAAGAAGATTGTCGAGAGCACCAAACATTTGTTTCGTCAGCAATGCCAGTGAAATTGATTTTTGATTCTCTGCACCTTTTTCCTCCTCGTCTTGTAAAGCCTTGCCTTCTTCAGGTTCGTTCAAGAAACCAAGAAGCTGTGCGGCGCCCTTTCGAATTCCAAGGGCAGAAGAATCAATTTCCACATATGAATCCATTTTATCAGACGAAAAAGACCCAACGTTTACAAAGAACCGTCCCTCGTTGCGCAGCGTCCTTGACCACAAGCAGAGTTCGCCCTCATCGAGGTCACTATTATTTCCTTTTGTGCCTGTTTTGGCATGAGCGTTTCCAAAAAGTAGATTTGATAAGTAGTCCCCTGCAAGAAGAAGCGTCCTCATTTTTCTTCCCAAAAAGGCAGTTTCTTCTTCCTTTTCCTCGTCCTCGTTCTTGCGGCAGGCCTCAAGGGCTTTCAAAAAAGTTTTCTTTGCAGCCGGGAACAGAATTTCGAGATCGGCTGGCGAAAAAGGTTCAGTAGAGGATCTGTACGTAGAACCACATGGACCATGGATCCCTTGTTTGTTTCCAAAACACTTTTGCACGAACCCACTGCTGTCAAACTCAAAGAAGACTCGATTTGAAGAATGGACCGATCCTTTGTTTTGACAATAATGAGAATACGGTCCGGTTATATGAGCCGTGTATTTAGACCTCTTGGCGTTTGTCGCTATTTGGTTTACGATGGTTTGTGTGTACATTCCGCACGGGTGCTTGCAAATCATTGTTTCGATTGCTGGCCAGACAGGATCAGATCGACTCACTTCAACTTTTTGTCCTTGAAATAAGGACCCAATCGTTGATTTGACTTTGCCGCTCCGATCAATCACGTCCGTCCCGCCCTGTCTGCGGATGCGCCCTGGCTCAGACGCCATGTAGATTGGCGCACCATCTGGTAAAACGTAACCCGCAGTAGGCTGAGTTCCGGAAAATGTCCGAATTTTTGTATCGACGATAAGTGAGTGCATATCTTCCAAGTAATGCATTTCTGAATTTACATCGCGTTTTCCGGAAGTAGTCAGTACCATGAGTGGAAAATACGGTCTTCCTTCATCTAGTTTTCCAACTCCCTTGCACCTGACACAATCCGCGCTTTCCTTGTCCTTCGGATCAAGTTTTCTCAAACCTTTACACGAAGAGCAAGTTACAGACTTGCAAGAACCGAGCATTCGGAGACCGCTGCCCTTCTTGTTTAAATCTGGATATACCGACACGTCAATGACGTCTTCCCACGAATTGCTTGGTTCAACTCGAAGGCCAAAAGCTTTCTGCATCCCAACAAGCATAGATTCTCGAATGTTTAACGCAGTATCGACCGAGACCAACAACCCGGGCCATAGTATGTGCATTCCAGTCTTTATGAGCTCGGGAGTTGATCCTTTTGCAGGGACTCGCTTTGCGTCCGTTGTACAAACGACCGCTTTCAATGCGTCCTCGTCGTCTTTTAATAACGGATAAAACAAGCGCACGACCGATTGCACAACCATTGCGGCGGCTTCAATTGTCTTGTCCGGAATCATTGCAAGTTGCTTGAAATCAAAGTCGCAAAAGTATCTGTAGACTTCCGTAGGTCGTTCCACAAAATAGCAGCGACATCCGCTAGTCACAAGTGCGGCATAAATTTCCAGAAATTTGGACTCCTCGTTTTCAGCAATTGCAAAATTTGACCCACACATTGTTACATGCGTCGGTACTTTCTCTTTCGCTTGTGTTGCGAAGCGATTAATAGAAGATTTAGTGTCTGTCAAAAATTTATTTATATCTTGGAATGGCTTGTCGTTTCCATATTTTAAGATTTTCCATAAGGGCGTGTAGGCCTTTAATGCCTCTTCACCCTTTCGCCATTCTGCTTTTTTCATGTACGGAATTGTTCCAGGAACAGCTTGGGATGCAGAGTCTAAGAAAGAATCTAAATGCGATGTGTCCCCAAGCTGAATGTCTTCCAAATATGCAAGTCGCTTAATTGCTGCTATCCTATAAAAAGGGATTGACCCATTGCTATCCGGCTTAAAATCCTCCATTTCGACGCCACACTCGCTGTCCTGCACATCGCGGCCATCGTGATCATCGTGATCCATTGGTAGCGTAATCAAAACATAATATGTTTACCAAACGTGCCTCAAAGAACAAACAAATTAATAACAATAAATCCTTTTAATATATATAAAATATATTAATATATTATTTGAGGTTTGTTTTTTTAAATCTAAAAGCAAAAATGAGCTGGACTTTAAAACTACAACGTGAGAACGAATCACAACTATCAAAATTTAAGATTGCAGAGGACGACGTTATTTTCTATGCAATATTAAAGCGCGCACAAGTTGAACATTTCAAGATAAATGGGAATGGTAATTACAAGACTCGAGTGAGGGTTCTTCACCTTGGTGACACTGAAGAAGGACACATTGTCTTCTACATGACTCTTCTGGAATCATCAACTCTGGAACATTTTTATCCTCAGTTCGAGAAAAACGGTTTAATGGGAAGGTGGAAGCTGATTACGCCAATTAATGCTCACGCACACATTAACAAAGAGATTGAGCCATTTGTTTCCCTCGTTCAAGCGTTTGACGAGAAGAGCCTCGCCCTGACTGAAGAATTTTTACGCTGCGCTCAATCAAAAAAGAATCCTGAATTCATTCGAAAATCGTATATTCAACTATCATAAAAAAAAAAGAAACAAATGTCTTCAAACTTGGAATTTGAGCAGGCCAAGGGAATTATTGCAAATGTTCAAATATGTCAAGCTCATTTAAAATCAACTATTCATAACTTAGAAATGACAATTCATTGGACTTCGAACACCACGAGAAATCTTGACTTGTTGAGTAAATTTGTAACTGCGGAACTTAAAAGGCTTAAGGCTGAGGCCACCGAAATTGCCTTAAAGGCGACAAACAATAATAAAAATAATGGATTTCTTAAATTCCTGACTGGAGGGTCATCCGAATTGGCTCAAGCGGAAGAATCGGCCCCCGAAGTAACTGAATCGTCAGAATCGGTCCCCGAAGTAACTGAATCAACAGAATCAGCCCCGGCGGATTTAGAAGGAGAAATTGCATTAGAGGGGGGCAAGATACTAAAGATTACCGAATTCAGTTTAATGCTGAAAAAAAGAAGTGATGATTTTAAGACTATTGACCTCTTAGTTCAAACGGTTGACCTTCTTTCGATAGCTCAATCATTCATTATAAACAACGAAAAATTTGCGTTTGATGAAGCCAACGCTGCTTTGGATTGCGCATCAAATAGTTTAGTCATTGGTGAAGAACTTGAGAAACACATTACAAATATTCAGTTTGATAATAGCACATCGAAAACAAACACGCTGAACAACCACCGTGTGTCAATACAGACGTTCAATTCTGTCATTGAACGTCTTCCGTCGCTTCTCAATAAGCTGTTTGCATTGTCAAAAAACTTACAGGAAGATGTGAATGATACAAGTGAGCTTGTTGATCAAGTCCGTAAGATAATTATCTCGCGATCGAGCGAAAAAGAATCCTACGGAATATTAAAATGGTTTACGAAGCAAACGAACGATCAAATCAAGTCTGACATGATACTGAATGCAATAGAAAGCGTTTTTTCGAGCATGGATCGTGTCGTTTTCTTCTCGACGCGCGCATTTAAAGAGGTAACTGAAATAGAAAACAAAGTTAAAATTAGTTTAATTACCTTTTCAACAGTGCCTGGACTCCACAGCAATAAGTCAACTAAATCGTCAAGCGGAGCTGGGTTAACAGCGTTAACTGGAGGCGGTGAAGGCGGTGAAGAAGGAGGACCTGCGTTTAGTGGGGATGAAAACGAGTAGCGTTGAAATACGTTTTTTAAATTTTTGCTTTAGCCCTATCTTCTAAATAATAAAAGAATAAATAAAAAGGTCTTCAAGTATCGTTTTTAATGTTCAATAGCAGCTGCTTGTTGTTACCCTTTAATTTAAGTAAATTAGTCCTTTCAAAATCTAAAAGATTTGCAAATTTAAAACAGACAACGACAAACCCTGTATCTAAAACTTTTTCGAATTCAAAGCACACAACAACTTTGATTGACTCATGGGGGCTCCACTTGACTATTGATGGGTCAAATTGCAATCCGAAATCAATTCGATCAGAATCAAACATTAAAAAATTTACAAAGCATCTTGTGCAGAAAATTGAAATGAAAGCTTTCGGTGAACCTCAAATTGTAATGTTTGGAGACGCGAACAAAAAGGGGTTCACGTTGGTGCAACTCATAGAGACATCAAACATTTGCGCGCACTTTTGCGAGGAGAACAACTCAATGTACTTTGACTTGTTTAGCTGCAAGTATTTTGAAAAGGAGGCTGTCGAAAAAATAGTTTATAATTATTTTCAACCGGCCAAAATGGAAACTTTTGTGCGCAAGAGAGACGCTGACACTTTAGTTTAAACGTTTAAACGCGCCAATTCGTCTTCCAATAATTGCTTCTGTGCTTTCCATCGCGCTATTTCGATTGCGCACAGCGCCTCCGCTTCGGAAGATAGCCCTTGAGAGGCGCCAAACAATCTCTGAATGTGAAAGACATCCTCGTCAGAGTACGCTCGTCCGCGAAGATGAAGTGCAGAGCTCATCGTTGATATAATGTTTTTAGCCCTTTCCCTCGACTTTTTCTCGTTCTCCTCCGCTTTCAAGCGTTCTTGCCACTTCTCCTTCATTTTTAATTCGCGTTCAACATTTTCCTGTTCAGAAGATGAAGAGGAGTCTGACTCTGAACCTGACTCGGATACAGAACTAAATAACATTCTGTGGGGCCAACCTCTCGACGCACGCCTCGACAATACGTCTGGAGGTGCGCCGAGTTCTCCTTGAAGCCGTAAAACTGCTGGAATCTGTGAGCAATCGTAGAAGAACTCCTGCGACTCGTCAAATTTCAAAGGCACAATCCAGCTTTGATGCAAGAAGTTGTCCTGCGACTCGAAGCAAAACAAATCTGCCAAGATACGTATCATTTCTTTTCCAAACCCCATAGTTCTTGGCACTTTCTTAAAACGAATATAAATTTTTAATTTATCCGTTTCAGACATGCAAGAGAACATGAATGGATTTGATTCTGGAAACCCTCGAAATGTTGCAACTCTCTTATCGTCCTGGTTCGGAGCCATGCTCGCAATGTCGATAACGCGATCATTGAATGTAAGATAAGCAGAGTCGACAATTGCCAAAATGCCGTCGTCGGCTCGACCACGAAACAATATTGTAATGTTCCCGAGAGCAGAACACTTCTTGTTTATAGAACTCAAAACCGCTTCTTGAGGTTTTAAAAGAAAAGACCATACGGATTTGTCTTCATCTTGATCCGTATCTGCGTCTTTGTCTTTGTCATTGTCTTGTTGTTGGTCTGCGTCTTGCTTATCCTTTTCCTTTTCTTGTTGTTCATCACCTTTACCACCGTTACCGCCCTCACTACCTTCCGACACGAACGCCGCACCCAGGTCAATTGAAAGTCCCTTTTCACATTCTTCCTTGACTGATTTTAAAATGTCTGCATAACCCTTTTCTGACCTCGTTACATCTATGGCATCGCCAATTGCAAGAGAAATTGAAAGGCCGACAGCCTTGAACGCTTCGACTTCGTCCTTCTTGTCCTTCTCACTTTCATTTTCATCAAGAACAATTACTCGAGGTGGGGGTTGGTTTTCCTCCATCTTCCTTTTAAAAAATTTATATAATTTTTTATTAATTGCTTGCTTAATATTCAAAAAATGGAGAAGGATCGATTTCTTTGCAGGATACGAACGAAGACAATAGGCGGTACTCTGTTCCAATATGTAGAGTACTTGTGTGTGTTTGACGAAAAAAATAACGAAATAACACTTTTTACTCCTACTTCTAACGATTTGAAAATCAAAACTGAATTTTTTGAACTCGAAATTGACACATCCGAATCTTCTAAAATGACAAAGACAATGAAAGCGAAACGAGATCTTGTTTGGTTAGTAAGTGATGATTTTACACCAAAAGGAGGGTTTTATCCAGAAAATGTGCCAGACACCCCAGTGTACTTTGATACTCGTATTTCGGCGAGAGATTCCTTAAAAATGTTGAGACACAAGCATAAAATTAATGAACTTTTGCAGTGTAGTTGTGATCCCCTTTCTTTGTATCATGGGTCTGGCGCGGACCGCAAGGACTCAATATTGCTAAACGGTCTTCGACAGAGTTTTGGCATGCTCGGTGACGCCGTTTACCTAGGCACTTTCTTCAAGGCGACCCGATATGCGTCTCGACAGCAAGATTACAAACTTCGAGACGAAGGGGTAATTTTTCGGTGCTTGGCATTTGTCAAGAGTAGTAACATACGGCAATACCCATTATTGGGGTATTCTTGTACTTGCCAGAATTGCATTGATAAAAATAGTGGGTTTGAAAGGATTTCGGACCATTTTTCTCAATGGAACACAGGTATGTTTTGCGGAGCTGAAGTTCTTGTTTCAAAAGAACCTTTTGGATATAAGAAAGGGGGTGAGCCAAAGTTTCTCTCAAAAAACGCAGAATGGGCGTTTCGAAATAATTCCGTTTTTGTTCAGGAATTTTTGCCTCTAGACATTTCATCAATTATGGGGCCTCATTACCATCCTTTACAAAGAAACTCAAAATGTATTTGGTAAATTTTAAAACTCTACTTTAATATTCCCCGCGAGCTCATCCGCAACCATTTTTTGAAAATTTTCGCCAGAAACATACTTGATGTTTTTCTTCTTCAAACTTTGTAAAGCTCTTGTTATTTTAGAAAAAACACCACGCCCGTTACCACCACCACCACCACCTAATTCTTGTTGTGTTTCGTCACTTTCATTTGTAGGTTTTGTTGCTGCGGATGTAGAAGCTTGCATTTCGCGGAGAGCATTTCGAGCTTCGTTTTCGCTTTCGATTGTCGCGGAGGACTTGATTCGAGCATCTGTCTTTGCTCTTTCGTACTCGTCGTCGTAGCGCGTAGCATCGGAACGAACCTTCTCAAGCTTAACCTCCTCGTCCCGCAACTCGCGAAGAGCGACAACTGCTTCGCTCAATGCCTTTTTGAGAACAGCCTCGTACTCAATCAAAGTGTCCTGAGACTTTTTCGCGTCGTTCGCCTTTTGACTCGCTGAAGCCTCTGTTTCTTTTGCACGCGCTAAAGCCTTCTCAATCTTTTCCCGAAGTTTTTCAATTAATTTCATGGTTGCAATTAAAACAGTGGCGGTTTCAGTTTCATAAGCGTGAATCTCGTTGATTTTTTGGAGAGTTTCTGGGTCTCTCTTACCACTATGTATCGCCTCAGCCTCAAACTTTTTGCTCCTTTGAATTACAGCTTTTGCGTGTTCCTTGTACTTGCTCAACGTCTCTTGCGCCTTCTTTTCGTTCGCAAGAAGAAAAGCCAGTTTTTCGTTTGCCTCAGCTGATGCAACAGTAGCAGTCTGCGCATTCATAACCAAAATTTCAGCGTAGGACTTTAATTTTGAATACCGGCCTTCTTCGGAATCCGCGTCGTCCCTCTTTTGCCTTTCGGTAGCGCGCATCCGGTCAAGAATCTTTTGCTCTTCATCCAATAACCTATGACCTTCCAAGGATTTCCTCTTCAATTCCTCTTCCAGTTTAAGTGCCCTTTCGAGTTCGCCATGCATTATGCGAGTTTTCTTGACCGTCTGAACTGTAACGGCGTCCTGCGCGTTGCGCGCCGCAATCTCGGCATTCTTCTTGAAAGAATTCGCCTTCAGTGCCGCAGATGCTGTCTCCTGTTGGATGAGGACCATCTCAGAACGCGTCCGATTGATTTCGAGACTCGCATCTTGTACTCTGTGAAGGATTTGTGCGGATTCTTCTACGTTTTTTGTAGAGGCGTTGACCATTGAGCGAACTCTGTCAAGTTCCGCCTGAAGTTCTGTGAGTTGTTGTTGCACGAGTAGAGAATTGGCTTGAGCCTTGTTGGTTTCTTCTCTTGTCAGGGCAAGTTGATCGACTAAAAATTTCTCGGTTTCCATGGCTTCTTTTCTGTCCCCTCCTCTAAGAGAATCAAACCACCTTTCTCCCTCCTTTCCGCCGTTTAGAACACTAGCATCTTCCTCAAACACAAGTACCTGCTCGCATAATGAGACTGACGGTTGTCCCACCACATTTGTCTTTGTTATTGTTACAGGGGACACCAATGTCTCTCTCGCAGCCACAATTGACGGTTGTCCCACCACATTTGTCTTTGTTATTTTTACAGGGGACACCAATGTCTCTCTCGCAGCCACAATTGGAGTCGCCGTTGCCGCAGCAGTGCGTCCTTTTATCGAATTATTTCGAATGAAAGCTTCATTTCTGCTCCGCATTCTCTGTAAAATTCCATCGCCAGTATCACCCATTTTTTAAAATATGTATATATATATTTTCAAGACAAAGCAAAATTCTTTTTTTATCTACTTGGTCTAGGTCATTAAAGAAAACGCTGCGAATGTCTCCAAACGCGGAATCCAAAAGGTTTACTTTATTTAAAAAAAAGTCCTTTGGAAACCATCTGCGTTTGCCTTTCTTTACAGTCTTTACTACGCCTAATTTACAATATACCTTATAAACGAGATCTGCGCAACTATACGCTTCGTCAAATTGATCATCGTCTTCTTCATCTTCATCATCTTTAACTCTGGCGTCGTCGTCGCGATCAAACCCTAAAAGCTTGTGGGGAATGTCGGCTAC
>Ga0114958_10001776_pt1 | contig 16680 bp, 17 predicted proteins | sample C_130208_EF_Meta_FD_89577 | JGI IMG/M metagenome (GOLD analysis project Ga0114958, IMG submission 89577) | Freshwater microbial communities from Lake Croche, Canada to study carbon cycling - C_130208_EF_MetaG | ecosystem: Environmental > Aquatic > Freshwater > Lake | place: Lake Croche, Canada...
AAGGATGAGTGGAAGCTTGAAGTTCTCTGCGATATCTATGAGGGTCTATCTATTAAGCAGTCGCTCATTTACTGCAATACACGGGAGCGCGCTGAGTGGCTCTACACGAATATGATCAAGCGGGACTTTACTGTATCACTCATTCATGGTGATATGGAGCCGACAATCCGTGCTGATCGCATGCATGAGTTCCGCAAGGGATCAACGCGTGTTATGATTTCAACGGATCTTCTTTCCCGTGGTATTGATGTCCAGCAGGTGTCATCTGTGATTAATTATGACATCCCATCTCTAGCGTCCAAGGAGACGTATATTCACCGTATTGGTCGTTCTGGTCGTTTTGGTCGTAAGGGAACTGCGATCTCTCTTGTAACACCGGTTGAATTCCGTAACCTCAAGCAGATCTCAGAAATATATAGATTTACATTGCAGGAGTTGCCGTCAGATCTGAGCAAGGTTCTGACTTAGATTCTTTCTGTATAATAGGGGATGCCTTTTCCGGTACAAAAAGTTAATGATAATATTGATTTACTTATTCCCTTTTGTTTCACGCAAGGTGGTACTAAAATTGGTAAATTTTTCCTATTTCACAAGAAAGACACTAATTCATATTTTTTTCGGGAATTTAAAGTAATTGAAGGTAAACCTCAACTAATTACACCCGGAAATGAATATCATGTAGATGAAGAAGGCAAATCATTCTTGCTACATCTGTTTGATGAACATCGAGTTCATCTTGAGAATGACTTTGTTCTTCCAGTATTTAATTCTCATGGACAGAGTACGGGTTTTTTTGAAGGAAGTTTTAAATTTGCTCGTTATAATGAAGATTGTGGCTTTAAACATTTTGTCATAGGTCATCCTCCTCCTTCACAAAATGAGGTTAGTTCTGTATTAGAATTTGCTGCAGGTGAAGGGGAACCGAATGAACGAAAGAGAAAGACTAAGAGTCGCAAAAGTAGAAAGAGTAGAATAGGAAACAGTCGTAAGCAACGCAAAAATTTGTCCAAATAACTTTTTAAAATTTGTCTTATTTTTAACTTGTTAAAAATTGACACAGAAAAACATGTCTAAGTTAGGCATGTCTCTTCGTGTAGAATACGTTAAGGCAGAATGGTGTAAGATTTGCAAGGTTCTTCTACCTGAAGTGCAAGTAATATGTGCAAAGTTTCAAGTGGAATTAAAGGTTCTTGCACTAGAAGATATGGATGATGAGCAGCAGTCTGAAATTAAGTCACTTCCTCTTCTAACAGTGTATGAAGATGATAAGGTAAAGGAAATTATAACAGAGAAGAAAAAGGATAGGCTTCATGAAATTCTTTCTGCTGCGAACGTTCAAATGGTTGCAGATTTTTAGAAACCTGAAATAGAAATAAATGAAAAGATATATTTATATACATGTTGCTTGCATAAATCATTGGTCAGATGTTTTTTCATCCTTGCTGGAAAGAATCAAGAAATCGGGACTCTATGATGCAGTGGATGAAATACGTCTTGGAATTCTAGGAGATATAAACTTAGTTGTTGCAGATCCTAAAATAAAAATCCGTGGAAAGTCCAATGATTTATCTGCATATGAAACATTTACTCTGAATCTCTTGCATTCTGATGCTGCTTCTGAAGATTTTGAATTTCTATATCTTCATACTAAAGGTGTTCGGAGACCTGGCGACTTAAATGTTGCATCGTGGACTAATTATTTGAGCCATTTTAACATTGATCGCTGGTCTGAATGTTGCGCATTATTAAGTGAAAATGATTGTGTAGGTGTTAATCTTCTACCAGAACCTAAACTTCATTATTCAGGAAATTTTTGGTGGAGTTGCGCTTCTTACATCCGAACTCTAAAACCCTGTGTGCAAGATACATATTATGCGCCTGAATTCTGGCTCTGCTCGGCAGTAGGTAAGAAAGTTTCTTTATGGAATTCTAAATGTCCACATTATTTGGTTCTTTATCCTGAAACTGAGTATAAGGATAAACCTGCAGAAATATATAGTTTGTAGATTAAATGGCTACAGAAAACCGAAATCTTGATTTAATGTATGATGTTCTCTTGCTAGAATATATAAAGTTTCAATCTTCAGTAAATGATCCAAATGAAGAATCTGATTTTAATCAGAAGAAATTCTTAAAGACAATCCGTTACGGTCTAGAACCTTATGTGTATGCTCATCTGGAACAAATGTATGGTCAGAAGTTAACCGAGTTCTGGAAGAGTTGGACTCCTCCTTTAAAGTCGGCAAAAGCATTTGTTCTTGTCGAGCGAAGAACGCATCCTAATTTTTGGTTTGTTCTTCGTAATATGGCATGGGCTGCACCTGATATGGCAGTTTATATCTTTTGTTCAGATGAAAATGTTAATTTTATTAAAACATGTTTAGGTGATAAATTACAGTATATTAACTTACAGGTGGTCTTTAAAGGAAATCCTCCAGCAGATGAGGCAATTAAGGAGTATAGTGATTTTTATACAAATTTTACTGTTTATCAGTTTCTTGCAATTCAAGGAGTTGAATGGATTTTAACTGTTCAAATGGATGTTTTCTTTCGAAAGAAGTTAACAGATCAACTATTTTTTACTGACTTTCTGGGTGCTCCTTGGGCATGGATTCCCGATGGTGGTGGATGTGGTGGTGCATCTGTGCGTAAAGTTCAAAAAATGCTAGAGATTTGTTTAAAGTTTAGACCAGAACTTGGAATTAGGTGTCCTTATCCTGAAGATGGTTGGATTGATTTAAAATTAAAAGAATCTGGTCACGTTTTTCCTCCTTTAGAAGAAAGAGTAAATCTAATTATGGAAAGTTATCATGCACCTGATCCTTATATTGTTCATCAATTTTGGACATTCATATCTAGTGGCTTAGGGATAAGCAGAGAAAGATTTTTAGAAGAAAATATTTATAGATACGTTACAATTGAGATTTAAATTTAATTTTCATGTTAAATGGATCCATATATTTCAATGATGTATGAATTAACAGAAAAAAATCATCATGCTGCTATGATAAAATTTGCAACTGCTCAAACTAAAGAAGAAATTCTTGCAATAGATACTGAGCGATACCAGAAAATTCGCGCAGAAACTGAACCTCTTGTTTTTGCTCATTTGCAAGAAAAGTATGGCAAGATGCTATCTGATTTCTGGTCAACATATACACCACCTGTTAGGGCTAAACAGGCTTTTGTTTTAGTGGAACGGCGGGCTCATCCAAATATGTGGTTCATTCTCCGAAACATGGCATGGGCTGGACCTGATCTTGCAGTCTTCATTTTCTGCTCGGATGAGAACTATGATGCATTTAAAGCACTAATAGGTGATAAAGTCGGATTTCATTTGATAAAATATTTTTCGGGAAATCCTCGGGAAAGAAAAGAGGCTATTAAAGATTTCAATAATTTTTATACTGATTATAGAGTTTATGAATTGATTGCTTCTTTATCTGGTGCTGAATATATAATCACTGTACAAATGGATAATTTTTTTAGGCGCAAAATTCATTCTGATATGTTCGTAGGTGATTATTATGGATCATGCTGGACATGGAATTTTGAATTGGCGGGCGGTGGTGGTCTAACTTGTAGACGTGTGCCTGCTATGATTGACTTATGCAAGAAACATAGACCAGATCCTTCTATAGATGTTGAGTGTGAAGGCGAAGATGAATGGATTGCAATTAGAATTAGAGATGATGGATATAATGTTCCGGATATATATTTTCGCTTAGCAGTCTTTATGGAAAGAGGAATGATTATTGTGAATAATGGAGAAAAAGGATTTGTTATTAATCCTCTTGGAGTTCATCAGTCTTGGTCCTATTCATATGAAAAATTTACTAGAGAAGAATATTTTTTTGTTTGGAATGAACTTTTAACTCTTAAATGGGATTCTTAGGTATTAGATGTTAGTGCTGACCATGATACAGGAAATCGCTTTTCTAGCAGATCAGAAATCTCCTTTGCATAATCTTGAATCTCCTTCTGTGCATCCGGTGCATTTCTTAGATTACAGAGGCGCGCATATCCATAGAGTGATCCCGTCTCAATAAACTCTGTCATCATTGACTGAGGAAGAATAAAACGCGCCTGCTCGGGACAAACACCAGACTCTAGTAGAGAATTGTAAAGTTCTAGTGACTGCGTGTGCCATAGTTTTACCTTATCTACGACTTCACTGTGCTTTTCAACCGGAAAATCCATAGAACCCTGCTTGACTGAGGGATTACGCTGACGCCACATTGTGGGTTCAAAGAACTCAGGATCTGTGTCTACATAACGACGACTGATTTCGTTTCGGGAGAAACCTACTGTGTGACGAAACCATTCACGCGCAATCGGAATTGGCATCTTGAGACGCAAACGGATCTGCGGATGGAAGAAGGGACTTACATGCTTGTGTGTTGCTAGATACTTGATTAGTTTTGCATCACCGGGAGTCATTGCAGTAGATTCCTTACCCATTGATACACGCGCGGCATTTACTACGGTCAAGTCTGACCCGAAAACTTCTAGGAGTTCAATTACTGGCGATGGCATTTCTTCTTGTTTCGCTTCTTGCAGAATTTAGCATTCAAATTTTGTGGACTTAAACAAGTTCTGGGAAAATACGAGGACCCGACGCCTTAAGAAGCATCGCATTTGTTAACTTTTTGGGCTTATCATACTTTAGTTTTCTAGTCTGCTTGATCGGATGAGACCATTTAAATGTTTTCTCTGTCTTAAAACTCTTTGCATACAAATTATGTAGTTCTTTTGTTGGAAGGCTACCAAAGATCCACGCATCCTTGCAGACTTGTTCCTTATAACCTGCTTTTAGACACTTTTTCGTAAATTGTCTAATAGAAGATTTCTTCATTCCTGTTGCTGCTTTAGATTTTTTTTACTTTCTTAGATTTTTTCTTGATTTACGATTCTTGTATTTCTTAGATCTGGTTCTCTTTTTTGCAACTGCTTCCCTAAATGTGAAAGGCTCCCACTTAAATTCAATTATTGGTAATTCACCTGCTCCTAATGCAGCTCTATCCAAATCATTTACATTTGCGGACCAAGGTTCTATTTTACAATCTTTCAAAGCAGCCAATGCAACTTTGCTTACTTGTTTCTTTATTTCTTTTGATTCCAAACCTTTTTCAATAAGATTCTTTCTTGTTGCACGGATAACACTTCTTAGTAGTTTTACTCGTTCATATGCATTCTTATAATCTACATACTGTTTTATTGTATTGCATACATCTTGATAGGATTCTATTAAGTAGGCTGCACACTGTTCTTTCCAATACTGGAGTTTGCTTGTTCCTTTAGGTGCATTTAATGAATTTACGAGTCTCATTATTGATGTTTCACCTTCATCATTTTTACCATTCACGCCTCCATATTCTGTTGAGTAAACATCAGACAAGAATTGATTTATTTCTGTGGTATTTGGCATTAAATTTTTCCAGTCCCTTCTTTTTGCACCTAAAGGACATGTTATAAATCTTCTTTGTGATTTTATATAATTACAGTGGAAACATGTTACTTCTGACATATGACTCATAATTAGACGTTCAAGTGGAGAATATTTTTGTTGCCTAAAAGGTATTTTTAATACAGCACATTGATAATTTGATGCTGCCTTATGTTCAAGTGAATATCTTAGTCTTCTTGTAGGATCATTAAAATGCGCTTGCGGTTGTCTGTCTTTTAAGGGAAAACGACAATATCCGCATAAGGTATCTCCTGTTATTCTTTCAGTCCAGTTTCTTCCAAATATAAATTTGGCTTGATCTGTTGGATCCCAATCTTCTATTCTTGAACCACGCATAGCCATTAAAAATGCCTTTGTTGCTGTATATGATGAAAGATTACTTACATTTGAATATGCTACTTGAGATTCTGGCAGAGGTTTTGCCTTCTTTCTTACTCGGCGGATTGCAGTCTTAATAATTTCGGGTTCCCATATTTTCTTTTCAATTCTTTTACGTTTGCCTGCTTCAGGCTGCGCCAAGACTTCAGGCTGCGCCAAGACTTCAGGCTCTGCCGCTGCAGGCTCCGCTGCAGGGGGCTCTTCTTCGCCTTCAGGTACATATTCACCAGATGCTTTTGCATCCTCAACTGCCTTGTTAATTTCTCTTGCAAGTCGTTCAATTGCTGAAACTGTTGTTTTTGCAGTTGCTGAACTTTTAGCAGAACCTCTATTTGATCCTCCATTTCTAGATCGGCGATCTGCATCTATTTGACTAAATTGACTTTGGACAGCTTCAATTCCTTTTACAATTACTGATGCAGCATCATCTACTTCTTCCTCTTCTTCACCTTCTTCTTGAATGGGCTCTAAAGCATCAATGAGAATATCAAAAATACGAGGATCATGTTTGATTAAAGCATCTAAATCTTGACTTTCAAATAATTTATCTGCTAATTCATCATTATCATTTCTGTCAGGAAAATCTTTAAAAACGTCTTCTTCTAAATCTCCATAGTCTGCTGGTATTTTATCCGCTTCATCAGGTTTCTCTAAAGCTGCTTCTTCAAGTTTAGGTAAGGCACCACCAGGTGCTGCAAGACTAACGAAAGCACCAGCCCCTGCAGGACCACCTTCTCCTGATTCGCTTCGTAATTTCAATACTGCTGGTGAAGTTCTTATTGCAGCTTCAAGGATATTAGAGGATGTCCAATTTGCACCTCTTGAAAGTGATCTCGGTAGACCTGCACCTCCTGCGCCTCCTGCGCCTCCACCTGCTCCTGCTCCTGCACCTGCTCCTGCACCTGCTCCTGCACCTGCTCCTGCACCTGCTCCTGCACCTGCTCCTTCACCTGCTCCTGCTCCTTCACCTGCTAATTCACCACTACTATTTGATTTTCTATTAAATGATAAATTTAATTCTTTAAAACTGCCATTAAAGGACATCCCTACCTTTGTAATTTAAAAATTTTGGTTAAATACTCTTCACCTTCTTTTTGGGTTTTTCTCTTAGATTCTGTATTGTTGCATCTGGACAGTCACCAGGATAAAATGTCAACTCATATTCCCCCTTATAAAAGATATGGAATGCTGGGAGTTTCTTAATTTCATCCTTATCCTCCTCATAATCATGAGAAAAGGGACGAATCATAACCTTTATCTTTTCTTTAAGAGCAAAATTAAGAATATCATTAAAATTACCTTCACCTTTCTGCAAATTAAAGACACAATGTATTGTAAAATCTTCCATTCTGGCAAATATCCAGCAGTATCCTTTTTTCAATTTTTTTGCCTATAATAATTTCTCTGCTCCAAAGAAATGGATGTTTCTGTTCTAACTGTGTTTCAATCTCCTGTACCCAAAATCCGCTTAGGAAACGATAATGATGGTGGATATATTCTTGCAGATGTGGCATATCCTCCAAATACGATTTTTTTATCTGCTGGTATCGGTAATGATATATCATTTGAAGAGGCTTTTATTGAAAAATATGGGCAAAATTGTTTTGCATTTGATGGAACAGTAGATCTTTCAAAGCCAAATATTGAATTTGAAAAAAAAAATATTGGTCCAGTCAATACAGATACCACTACGAACTTGCAGCATTTGATACAGACACATGATAGTTTATTCTTAAAAATGGATATTGAAGGTGGAGAAGTTGAATGGTTAAAATCTCTCGGAAATGAAATCTCTAAATTTCAACAAATTGTTATTGAGTTTCACACTCCTTTTGATGCAAGTACGCAATCTATCTTTGCATTGCTAAACAGATTTCATGTTCTAATCCATTTTCATGCTAATAATTGCTGTGGAACAAGAGATATTTCTGGAGTTCTTGTTCCAAATATCTTTGAATGCACTTATCTTAATAAAAATTATTTCTCTAAAAATCCTGAATTAAATTCTGATCCTATTCCTTCTTCTTTAGATATGAAAAATGTTTTGCATAATGATGAAATTATTATCAATTATCCGCCTTTTGTTCAAACTCAGTAAATGAAATTAGTCTATCTTCCTCTTCATCATATAAGGTATATTTAAGCGATTCTAAGGCTTCCCAAAAAGTAATTCGCTTCACTGATGCAAACATTTCAGGTGGCGCCTCATCATGACAGGCTCGTAAATTGTAGAGCGGGACTGCTATACTCAAATGATGAATATGATGATATTCAATGGAACCCGTTGTCCATTTCAAAATCTCGGGAACCTGCATAAATGAAGATCCCTCCATCGCTGATTCAAAGTGACTCATACCTTTTCTTCTTTTTGCAGAATCAAAAGTATGCTGGCTATGGAAAAATATAAAACCTATCATTTCACTCAAAAGAACACACGACATATAATGTGCAAGAAGATTGGCTTTTAAAAGAAAATATAAATATCCGATCAACATAAGTTTCTCATGATTATTTTTTGCTGTAAATAGAGGACTTATGACTCCTAGGTAAATAGGCATTATTGTTAAGAGAACTAGACGATTACTTGTTAAACTTTTATAGATCTTTTGATAAAAAGGAGTAAGTGCTCTATATTGATCTACTGTAAATAATGCAGTTTGTGAATACTGAGGATATGTTAAATCATTTGTAACCTTATGATGCTCGTTATGCCCAGTATTCCATTGGTCAAATGATGTAGATAAAAGCGTTCCCGATAGTGTCCCTAGCACAGTATTCAGGTATCTTGTTTTGAAAAAGAAACCGTGACCCATATCGTGAAAACCCATGAAAAATCTTGAGAAAAAGAGGGAATGTAAGGGAAAGAGATAGTAGGGTAAATAAAAACCAGCCACATATCCAGCAAATGAGATAAGGAGGTATTGCGCCGCCTTCAAATCATTGGATTTAGCATACTTCTTAATATGCATGTAAACTGCCTGTTCTTTTTCGGACATCTACAATATTTGAGATATTTTAATTCTAAATATCTTCGTTTAAATTAAAGAATGGCATATGATGATAATTTATTAGAGAATTTAACTAATGCTCTTAGAAATGTGTATAAAAAAAAAGTAATTAATTATTTTACGATTAGCACACAGTATCATAATGAAAAAACACAACAAAATGAAACTTATACTGGTGATTTCTTAGCCCAATTTGACGGTCAAGCATTTTTAATTCAAAGTTATAATAATGGTCATGGAACTTGCATAAATGTAAGTTTAAATTATGATAATGGATCTTATCGTTGGGATGGTAATATATTAGCAAATAGTCAAACAAAGCAGTGTTTCAAGCCAGTAATTACTAAGGGAAATGCTGATATTTTATCTGTTTTGAAAGCCAAATTTGCAGAATGTATTATAGCAGCAACTGAGATTGAGACAACTTATCAAATTGCTGATGAAGCAACCTTACCTGCAAATCCAGAATTAGGAGTATCGTTATTTAATATAATGCGGAATAAACCGCCTATTTATCAAAAATATGGTTTTACAAGTGATTTTAATGGATATGATAACTTAGTTAAGGCTTTAAAGGTCTTACAATTTCAAGAACTTGCTGGTCCTCAGCAGAACTTACTTACGCAACGGTTTGGACCCATTCACCCGCAAACCTTGGTATTTCAAATTCTTGGACAAATTCCAATTAATGATCCACTTGAAAGATCCCATGATGGTCTAGGACCTATATCAAGCGATATTTTTTTTTATGTTTATGAAAAATTAGGCTTTTCAGAATATCAAGATCCTGGTCAAGAAAATTCACCATTTACATTTAATTTTGGTGGTTTTGATGATAACTGGCAAAATAAGGTTTTAGTTACTGAATTAGCAATTTATGCAGGAAAAAGTTATGATTCAATAACATACAAGGGAACTTATCTAAATCCTCAAAATCAAATTCAGCCTTCTCCTCCGACTTCTCCTTATGTAGCTTCTCTTGCTCCTGCTTATTATGGTGCTCCTGCCGCTCCTGCTTATTATGGTGCTCCTGCCGCTCCTGCTTATTATGGTGCTCCTCCTTCCCCTAGTTATAATCCTGCTCCTGCTCTACCTGCATATGCTGCACCTTCTTCATTTTACGCTCCTCCTTCCCCCGGTTATTATGGTCCTCCTTCTGGATTTGTAGCAGCGCTACATAATGATAATAATAATGCTGGTTTTAGTCGTCAGCGTAAACGTAAAACAAGGGCTAAGCATAATCAAGCGCGTAAAACTCGCCGTAAGCAGAGCAAGAAACATTTGTAGGTCTACATAATATTTTCCAAATCTTCCGGTAAAAAACCTATTTGTATCCATTTCTCGATTCTTGAGGGATGTAGTGCAACTTCTTGCAATTCATCTTTAATTATGGCTGTTCTTCTTCCAATAATTAATTGTTTTAATTTTTCTATTTCTGCATGAGCATACTGAATATCTCTTACATATTCTTTGAAAGGCTGATCCCAAACTTTTCTAAAATTTAGTCTCAAGAGTGATTGTATTTTATTCTTTGACTCTTCATCTAAATCATCGCATCGTTTCAACTGATTTAATTCACTGCATGGATCATGTATATCATTTGAGCCCCAGTAATACCTCTTCGAACCAACTTTTTTTTTCTTAGGAGGTGGTATTGGTATATCAAAATCCTCTTCAACTATATGAGTGTGATTTATATTGCATTCATCCCACGTGCAAAGAAGATTAGAAATACTTTGGATAGAATCCGGAAAATCATGATCTTTTCTAAAGACTGAGACGTCACATGTAAAATTTTCTAGCACCTTGGAAAATTCTATTTTATCTAATCTATTTGCAACACAGGATACTTTTTCTAGACGCTTTGGCATTATTATTTTTGTTGCTTGCGTATTATTGCATGATAGTTGAAGAAGATCTTTTGGTAAATTTAAGTTTCCTAATTTATTATGACAACAATGCAGTTCCCTTAACTCTGAGTCTTCAAGATCCAATTTTGTTAAAAGATTATTGCAACATTTGAGTGTGAACAATGTTTTGGGTAATCCTTGGCAACTTTTCCATAATGGGTTAAATGATTTAATATTATTTTGACTGCAGTTTAAGAAACTTAAATTACATTCTTTTGGGAAAAATAATTGTTCAATTCTATTCTTAGAACAATTTAGTTCACTCAAGAACTCAGTTATGTGTAAACAAATTAATTTGTTATCACTTACATTAACTCTTTGAACTGTGACTGGTAATGTAATTTCGTAAAGTTCACAATTATTTGCTTTAAGAATACTTATTGTTGGAAGCAAATTTAATGTTGATATCGGATTATTGGAACAATGCAGGACATCTAGCAGAGGAGGAAGATTGTCTAAATATGATATTTGATTGTTTGTGCAATCTAGTGTTATTAAAGTCTTTGGAAGATTATCTAGTGCTTTTATTGCGGCATTCTTGCACGATATGAGTTCAAGTGTTTTGGGTAAAAAATCTAATGATCTCAGATTATAATTACAATCACAGATTAAGGATTTTAGATTTGGTGGAAGATTATCCAGATTTTTCACATCATTGTTAGAAATATTTAAATGTGTCATTTTGGAATAATCCCAGAATTTTGGATAGGCAACAATATATTTTGTTAAGAATGCTTGAGACAGATCTAATTCAGTTGATTTTGTTCTGTGATATTCTCTGCAATAACGAATTACTCTGTCGCATGAAGATAAGGAATCAAAGAATGGATCTTCATTGGCTTGATGATAATAATCTAGTTCCTCTTCCATATCATCTATGTAGCCAAAGTCTTGCAGATAATCGCCTTTTGCTTCTTCGTAGGATTCATAGTAATCTGCAAAGAATTCATCTTTGTGCACGTATCTGATCGTTTCGGGTGCCCAAAAGTTGCGAAAATCATTATTATATGAAGTTCTAAAGTATTCTTTTTGTTCTTCTGTTAGAGCCGGATTACCTTCATTTGCTAGAATGTAATCTGATTCTGGTTCTTCATAGTAATAAAGTTGGTCATTTTCGTAAAAACAAAATTCATCAAAATCGTTTGCATCTCCTTCGCAATCGTATTCCATAGATGGAATATAGTAATTTGGTTTAAAAAATGATGGAGGCTCGTAGTCTGCCCACGAGTCGTGCATTATTCTGATTTGGCTTTTATCTTTTAGATCTTTTTTTGCAGTAATAGTAGAATGGCTGAGTTTAGAGGTGATGATGGTCGGGATCAGTTTGGTCAAGATAGTCGAGATGGTATTGGATTCTCATTTAATCGTACTGGTGTTCGGGAATTTATCCGTGCTAATGATGAAGGGGTTGTAACCCATCGTCTCTTTATTTATCAGAATGGATCATCACCTGGTCAAATTGAGATTGATGAAGCCGATGCTCTTGGAGGTCATGTCCCTCGTCTTGTCCCTGTTTGGCAGGTTCATAATGCACCTGAAAGAAGAGGTCGTGGTCCTCCTCCTGCTGATTTTGTTCCTCAATTAGCCAGACCCCGCAGAGGTGCTGGAGGTGGAGGTGGAGGTGGAGGCGGTGCGGGTGGTGGATATGGTAGAGGTGCAGATGGATCACCTGCATTGGCTGGCGGTCCTCGTGGTCTTGGATACAGACACAGAAATAGAACCCGCAAGAATAAAAATTAATTTTATCTAATATTCTAACTTCATAATTTACTTATTATAGAGTTTAAAACTTATTAAGAAGTAAATGGAACCTTGGAGAAGTGCTAAACTTGAATTCTTAAAAGATCAAGAGCGTGAAAGAGAAAGACAACGCGCATTTGGTCCGCACAGAGCAAATGCAGGTGGAGCGGGTCCTAGACATAATAGGCGTGAAAATTATAATTTTGATCCTAAGATGGAAGTTCTGAGACAGGTTTTAGAAATTAGGGATGGTGTAACAACATACTTACAACTTGATAGATTAAATATTTCAGATATATTTGTGGTTCCTGAGGTAAGAAGTATTTTACATCTTCTTAGATCATTAAGTTGTTGCAACAATTCAATAACTGATCTGCCTAATTTAAAAATACTGGCACCAAATCTAGAATATTTTTTCTGCAATAATAATCAATTAGAATCATTACCCGAACTTCCTGATACTCTTAGACACTTATTTTGTTATAACAATCTATTACGAAAGTTGCCTACACTTCCTGCTTCTTTAAGAATTCTAAACTGTGTACAAAATAATTTAATAGATTTGCCACCTCTTCCGGCAGGATTAATACAATTGCAAGTTAATGATAATCAACTTCGCGAATTACCGGAATTACCGCAAGGTCTGCAGGTTTTACAATGTCATAGAAATAATCTAACACATTTACCGAGGCTTCCAGATTCTTTAGATAATTATCACAGGGTCACCATATATGATAATCCTTTTGAACAACCATTTGCTCCTTATAGAACACTTCAGATTACCACTAATCCTCTCCTAAGACAACTTATTACATTGACAAAAGATTATAATGATCATTTAGTTGTTGAACTCCTTACAAAACTTATGGTTGATCCTAAAAGTCATTTATCTGCTGGTACTGGAAAAAATAATCGTGCGGGATATGGATTTCCTGTTGGACCTAATTCTAAACTCTTGCATCTTGCTGGTCTTGGAAAGAATAATGAATCTTTTAATCAAACAAGAGAACGTCTTTTTAAACAAGTTAATACTTTAGGAAGTAATCCTCTTAAACGCGTAAATACAAATCTTTTTACTAAGAATAACCGGAAAAGAAAGGGTCGTAAAAGTCGCAAGAATAAACACTAATAAAAATAACAAAATAAATTTATCATTTTTTCCATATGTTCATCATTATCACCGGGTCTTCCGCAACAATCAAAAAAGACACAGTTTTGTGAAAGAATAGATACATCATTAAATGTTCCACAAAATACATCCAGTGTACCAATTGTAATTTTATTTTCATATAATTCTGTATAGATTGCTCTATTAAAAAGTGGTTGTTCATAATTCTGTAATTTAATTTTTTGCTCTTGGTTTTTTTCATGATAATCATTTATTTTCTTGAAAATTTCCAAAATTAGTTTGTTTCCTGAAATTATGAATTTTCCACAACTTAATCCTTTTGGCTTAGAAATTAGTTTGCAAATTTCTTGCATCTCTTCTTGTGTAATTCCTTCACCATATGGTTTATTTGTTAATGGAAAATTTTCTTGATGGACAAGTACAGAATTTGGCATTACTTGATCAGTTATAATTTTTATAGATTTTGCAAGAAGAATGTCAATATCACAGTAAAAAATCATATCACGTTTCTGTGCTTCTAAGAATTCATCTGTTAAAACATTATATCTCCACATAAATCCTTCCATTAATGTTTTTGGTTGCTTATTTATAAAAGTATAGACTTCTATTTCTCCCTTCTTTGCAAGTTGAACAAATGTTGTATAATTCTTTATATAATCTGCAGTAAATCTATCTGTAATTAAAACAAATAAATCATCTTTGCCTATTGACTTTGTTTTTACAACTGAAGCAAACCACATTAAAAATATTTTTATATAGTTATTTTTAATAATAGGAACATCTTCTAATGTAAAAAGACATGTGTAAAAAATAACTGATGGACTCATTATATATTTTATAATTGTACTTTTAAATGTTTTTATGGCTCATCGCTCCATAATTCTCTAATTTTATTCTAGCAAAAAATTGAATAGCAAAAAATAAGATATTTTTGGTGGTTAAAATAAATATAAGAAATGGAACTTGTTTGTGGTAATTATGACGTAAAGTTGATTCCTAATCCGACAGATTTTATCCTTCGGCTTGAGAATCGGGAAAATTTTCGGCTGTTTGAGCGTACTTTCTTTGAGCGGGATTTTGCAGAGTATACAGTACTTGGAGGTCTTGAGTTTGTAATTAATATGCTAAAGTATCATTATGAAACAAAGGATGTTGATATTACTGAGTCTCCTACACAGGTAACGTGCACACTCTCATGGGGTTCCCAGTTTACTCGGACAATTGACTTTAAGTTCACTATTCCGGCAATTAAGCGGGATAAGGCATCTGGTGATTTGGAGGAAGTGACTGCTAAACTCAAGAAGATGGAGAAGGCTACCACGGAGCAGATGAATGCTCTAGACAGAATGATGGTTCTTTATAATACTCTAAATTCGCATGTTTCTGAGTTGGAGGCTCGGTGCGGAGATACGATTACTCTGCCGGGTTGCGATTATGCAATTTCAACAGATGTTACGAATTTGATTCTTATTAAGAACTGGGGAATGTTGCCGGATGGTCGCCAGTTTTCCACAGTTTATCCAGACTTCTATTTTCAAAGTCAACCCAATTGGAGTGAATATGATCCAAAACAGCCATTTACTCACCCAAATCAAGGTGTTCCATATTGGAATCCTCTACCAAATTCTTATAAGGCAATTATCTTTAACAATCTGAAGTCCATTAAGAATCTTAAATATTGTAAGAAACTAGTTCATCTTACAATTTGTGGAGCACATGAGTTAAAGGATTATAATCTTTCTGATTTGAAGAATCTTCATACACTTAATATTATTGCAAATTTTAGGACACAGAGTCCTAATTATGTAATTAAGGATAGTTATCCTATGCTAACTGACATCTCTTGGATTTCTAGCATGAAGGGTCTTGAGAATGTTTCCTTTCGCGGCTCCAATAATCTTGTAAATGTTGGACCTATTAAGGATCTTCCTAATCTCAAGGAACTTGATCTGCGGGATACGGGTGTCAAGAACACTGGCTTTCTAGCATCTTCTACGCTGAAGATCACGATTTAGTTCTTAGGATAAAAAAATAATTAATTATTTTTTATGGGTTTTTATATTATGACTTTCCACCAATTTTCTGTTTAGAAAGAATCTTATCTGCTGGTAACCGGATACAACTCTTCTGCAAATGTTGTTCCCTTAACAAACTCCCTACAAAAGATCTTCATAACTCTGCGTCCAAGAAGATGACATAGATTATTGTAATGTACATCACTAGATTTTTCATCTAGATATGTAACTTTATACGTTGTAAGATTACAATCATCTGCAATTTCATCAATAATAAGCATATCCTTGGAAACATAACCCTTCTTCTCAAGAGATTCAACTGCTTCTTTAATAAGCGGGGCATATATCTTTTCATAAGTTTCCACCGTCATAAATGCCTTATTACACAACATCCTAATATTTACAAGATCTGACTTAACAAAGTCAATCAAAGGATTACAAAGCAGAATAGTTCTATCATTGTGCTCATCCATATACTTCCCAAATAGAAGACTCTTCTTGTAGTCTACAACTACATCTATAAGTGAAGTATTAAGATTCTTAAGAGAATCTGCAAAACGAGCATAACCTACCTTTGTATGATCATATTGTTCAATTATAGCAGTATTCTTAAGATTGCCAATCTCTAGAAGGTTGCCAATTTCATCATAGTAGAACCTTGCTGTGCTATTAAGATGGAGATCTCCAGTAATACGATAACGCTTATACAATAATCCAACTGCATTCTTATAACTATCAATAGTTTCATTAAATAGAATATCCCTAATAGAATTATCACTCTTCTGGAGACATGAACTAGGAAGAGAATAAATTTTTTCCTTGCTATTCTTAATATATCCTTTAAGTACAGAATTAGTATACGTATTAATCTCAGCAAGATTCTTATCCTCCAAAGCCTTAACAATATCAAGAACCTCGGTAAATGCTTTATAAATCTCCTTGCAGATATTCCCATACTTCTGCTTAACAGGCTCATAGATATCTACACAGGCTATTTCAAGATTATAGATTTTACGAAGATACTGAGAAATAA
>Ga0114958_10001783_pt1 | contig 16643 bp, 13 predicted proteins | sample C_130208_EF_Meta_FD_89577 | JGI IMG/M metagenome (GOLD analysis project Ga0114958, IMG submission 89577) | Freshwater microbial communities from Lake Croche, Canada to study carbon cycling - C_130208_EF_MetaG | ecosystem: Environmental > Aquatic > Freshwater > Lake | place: Lake Croche, Canada...
GCTTCTCTATATATTACCGTATCTAAATCTTCTCAATCAGGTCACGATGGGTCAATAGCTGTTTCCTACAACAATAACGTGTAATCTGTAGTTCATCACAGACCGCCCGTTCTGCAGTGTCGGGCAAGGACGTTCCATCAATATATTTTGGTTCAGTTCCGGTTCCATATTTATCTGGATTCTGTTTACGTAGAATCGCCACACGATTCTGATAATACCGCCACTTATCTGCCAGGACGAAGCCGCAATTCATACAACGAATAGGGATAATCATATTACAGTTTCTAATAAATAGAATCGTATCAATTTTATATGGTGTCCGTGCGTATAATTATTTTATTCCCTTTCCGAAGGTCTTCTAGAAACAATATGACGTCTGTGCTCAATGTTGGAGTAATGAGAGGAAACCCAGTAGGAAACCAGATTCGTTTCCTACAGACGCAGCTTGATGCGGAAAAGAAGAATGGTCAGATGCTTCTTACGGCCATTGAGTCAAAGGCCCCTGAGGTATTTGCTGAGTATAATCGTCTTAAGGATGCCGAGGCGGCGGCGAATGCCCCCCCTCAACAGCAACAACAGCAGTCTAACAGATTTCAAGCTCAAGCGCAGTTCCAGCCTTCACAGCCGGTAACTAGAACCCCTGGGGGCCGATTCTAAGGCCTTGAGTTGTTTTTCTGTTATAGTAATTCCATGCTCTTTTTCCAGTTTGAAAACCAGAAGTTTGAGAGGAAGATTATTAGATTTAGCCCGTGCTTCACGGATTACATCTAATTCATCAGATGTGAGCGCTGCCGACTTACGTTTAGGACTTGATTCTAAGATGGGGCCCTCACTAGTGTCAATAATAGAACCAACCGAGTCTTCTCCTGAATGATGCTTCGTGTGACAGTCATCACATAGGACTGTGAGGTTTCGGAGACCATGAAGAGCCGTTCCATCTTGATTCCTTGTCGTATTTGTTTCATGACGCTCTTGAATATGATGCGCATGTAGATTTGAGAAAGAACCGCATTTTACACAGGAGTTTTTTATGAGATTGGAGTTCCACTGTGAGGCCTTAGAATCTTCAATAGATGTTTCTCCTGTAAGCTGGCGTCTTATCTTAAACGCAGATTCAATCATATCAGCAGGTAAATGGAGAGCTTTCGCAACCTCAAGACCATACATAGAAGAGCCTGGGCCTGGTTTCAAATCTCTGTGATAGATAAGAATATCCCTTGGATGATTATATTCAACATGAAGATGCCAAATAGATAGGGCCGGAAGTGAGGTAATTAAGGGTAGACGTGTCAGGTCGTGAAGATGTGTGGCAAGAACAAATTTGGTATTGGCCTTATGGAGCCATTGTATGCCGGCAGCCACAATGGCAGTCGCAGAAACAGACTCTGTCCCTGAACAGAGTTCATCGCCTAGAACTAAGGTTCGGTCGTCCGCTACTTGAAAAATCTCTCTGAGCTCAGACATTTCCACTGCAAAAGATGAGAGTCCTGCCCAAAGGTTGTCCTGATTTAATATACGTGTCGCAATCTTATGGAAAGGGCATAAGGTCATCTTAGTAGCTGGAACATAAGAACCAATCTGTGCGAGCAAGGTTGCGAGCCCTATGGCCTTCATCAATGAGGACTTTCCAGAGGCATTCATACCATAGAGGAGCCATCCTGAGGATGATTCGCCTCCTAGAGAAACTGTATGTGTTACATATTTTGACTGGGTTTTCTGCGCTTCAATAAGTGGGTGACGAAGGTTTTCTATATTTAGAGATGATTTATCACTATCTACTAATGTTGGCTCTATCCATCCATGCTTTATCGCCGTTCGTGCCATAGAGAGAGAAAGATCCAGGGTCAAAATCCAGGATTCAATAGGCTGCCAGGACTCTGAGGTCTGTGAATATTCCATACAGGCATAGGGAACCTCAGAGGCAAGGCAGCGTTGTAGATTGGCCTGTGCCGCGTCTAGTTCTGTCTGTAACGAATCTAGTATTCTATGTTCAAGGCGTGAGCCACTTGTCAGAGTCTTTATTATTAGACCCTTATAGGTTTGCTGGTTTACTTTAATCGCCGCCTCTATTTTCTTGGCAGAGGTCTTTGTTGCATGAATAATAAAGTTTGACTTATCCGTAGGTTTGAAGTATACAGATTCCTCTTCAACCCCACATGTCTTAAGAAGTGTTTTTAACCAATCATTGGCCTTATTGAGAATTTCTTGGCACTTGACCTCAGCCTCATGTGATGTTGGACCTGCGCCTTGTTTTAGGAAACCGAGTGTTTCTGATGATTTCTTAGCCTTCTCTAGATCAAAGACCTTAGTAAAAACGGCAAGGGCCTCTTGAATTGGTTTTGTGAGGTCCTCATAGAAGGGGGAATTTGTTGTTAGGTCACATAGATATAGAGAGGCATGAAGGCTCTGAATATAGGATATAACATCACCTGCTACTATTTTTCCACATTGTATAGACCGATGGAGGCGTTGAATATCTGTGATGAGGCTAAGGGCAGTTTTAATCTCTTTCTGGTCCTGACCAAGAAGCCATCTGAGTTTTTCTTGGCGCTCCTTGAGAATTGGCACACTTGTTAGAGGAGTACAAAGGTATTCTCTGAGGCCTCGTTTGCCCATAACCGTTATTGGCTGAGTGAAAAGGTCCTCCACGCAGAGTTGTTCAGAAGATTTAATTAAATTGAGTTGTGTCAGACAATTATTGATAATTTGAACATTTTCTGTTGGATGCCAGGGCCTTGGGGGCTGTAGTGAATTGGCAAGATTTGGTACATGGTCTTCTGCGAATCGTAGGAGTGAGCAGAGGGCCTTTTCTGCTTCTTGAAGGTTTGTAGTATTTAGCCAAGTTCTTAGAGGAAGGGCTGTCTTAGGCTGGAACACGGAGCGCAAATAGGTTTCGCGAGTTGTTGAGGAGTCAAAGATGTCTTGATTTGTCCTATTATGAATTGGTGCGGTTGGAATATGTAGATTCCTCCGTAGAAGTTCCTCTTGGATAGGCTCTGAATATAGAATGAGCTCCCTTGGAGGGTAGACCTGGAAAAAGTGCCTCAGGTCATCGGCATGCCAAGTATTGGAGCCTGTGACTTTTCCTTCATACATGTGTATATGTCCAGTTGTAAGGTCTGTAGTGGCCACGCCGAAAGTTGGAAGATTTAACCAGAGAGAAGATAGGTAAAAGGATGAATTGGAATCTGCTGAGTCTATGTGAGTTCCTGGAGATAGAACCTTTGTGACCTCTCTTTTGATTTTGGTCCCTGTTTTGATTTCATCAATGACAATGACAGTCCAACCTATTGAGGTTAATTTACCCGCCCATTTATCTAGAGTATATTCTGGAACGCCACCGAAAAATCCTGTATTTCCATCCTGTGCTTCACCTGGATAAATATGAATTGCGATTCCGAAGATTTCCATTACCTGTTTTGCCGTGTTTATAGGTTCATTGGCCGGGGTCTCTTGACCATAGAATTCATAGAATGAACCCTTCTTGAGAAATACACAGACTTGTTTACCATACAGTTCTGTGTATTTTTTATAGGTATCTTGATATAGTTTATAGAATTCTAGACTATGAACCATTACTCATATTATATTACGTGAGGATTCTTTAGACTCGTGTTCTACGACTGCGGCGTGATTTACGTCTAGATTTACGGGAACGTCTTCCAGGTCCAGGAGAACCTCCTGGTGGTCTTATACCACTATTTCCAGCTCTTGGCGCAGCAGCACCAGCAGCCGATGATGCGGCAGAAGAAAAGGTGCTAGATATTACTGGAGCACGTATTACAAATCCTGACATTTCTATCTTGTAAGGATACTTATATTGTATTATCCGGGAACACCATAAATTTCACATGTGGCAGAGTTCCAAAATAGACGAACATTAGAACCTTGTGAAATATTTACACCTGCTCCTGCGGTTGATATGCGTATAGGATTCATAAATAAGGAATTCGGAGGTTGATTAACGGAACCAGCATTAGAACCAATAGCTATTGAATTATAACCTTGATTATCTCTACCGGCATTAATACCAATAGCTATTGAATTAGAACCTTGTCGGCTATAAGCGGCACTAGAACCAATAGCTATTGAATTAGTTGATTGATATTGATTGCCAGCATAATTACCGATAGCAATTGAAGAGCCCCCTTGAAAGTAATAACCGGCGCTAGGACCAATAGCTAGTGAATTAGCTCCTTGAGAAAACGCACCTGTATTACTACCAATAGCTATTGAATTAGTACTTTGACTTGTAAGTCCTGCCTGAAAACCAATACCTATTGAATAATCGTGTTGGCTGTTCGCACCGGCAAGATGGCCAATAGCGATTGAATTAGCTTTTTGAATGTTAGAACCAGCTTTATAGCCAAAAGCTATTGAATTACTTCCTTGAGTGTTAGAACCCGCAAAATCTCCAAAAGCTATTGAATTAGCACCTTGGTAATTAGAACCGGCACAATTTCCAATAGCTATTGAATTGTTCATTTGCTGATTAAGACCGGCATTACTACCAATAGCTATTGAATTAGAACCTTGAATGTTTGAACCAGCTTTATAGCCAATAGCTATTGAATAACCTCCTTGAGTGTTAGAACCGGCATAATTACCAATAGCTATTGAATTAGTGCTTTGAAAATTGGCACCAGCGTAATTACCAATTGCCAATGAATAGCCGCCTTGATTATTAGTACCAGCATTAAAACCAAGTGCTATTGAATATTCCTCTTGTGAAGTATAACCGGCATTCCGACCAAAGGCTATTGAATCAGCTCCTTGTGTATTCTGACCAGCAGCCGTACCAAGGGCTATTGAATTATTTCCTTGTGTATTCTCACCAGCACCATTACCAAGGGCTATTGAATTATTTCCTTGTGTATTCTCACCAGCAACATTACCAAGGGCTATTGAATAATATCCTTGAGTATTATTACCAGCATAATTACCAAGGGCTATTGAATTATAACCTTGTGTATTCTGACCAGCATTTAGGCCAAGGGCTATTGAATAATTTCCTTGAGTAGAATTACCGGCATTCCGACCAAAGGCTATTGAATAATTTCCTTGAGTAGAATTACCAGCTGCCGAACCAAGGGCGATTGAATAATCTCCTTGTGTATTCTCACCAGCAGTATATCCAAGGGCTATTGAATCATTTCCTTGAGTATTAGAACCAGCAGCATTACCAAGGGCTATTGAATTATTTCCTTGAGTATTAGAACCAGCATAATTACCAAGGGCTATTGAATTATTTCCTTGAGTATTAGAACCAGCAGAATTACCAAGGGCTATTGAGTTACTTCCTTGGTTATTGACACCAGAATAATTACCAAGGGCTATTGAGTTACTTCCTTGGGAATGAACACCGGTAGTTTTACCAATAGCAATTGAATTAATTCCTTGAGATTGACCACCAGAATAATTACCAAGGGCTATTGCGTATTCTCCTTGATTATTACCAGCACCCGCACCAAGGGCTATTCCGCGAAATCCTTGATTAGCAGCTGCGGAAGTATATCCAATGGCAATTGCCTCATTTCCTTGAGATGTACCACCGCTGTTCGGGCCGATAGCTACCGAAAGTTGTCCTTGTGATACAAGACCGGCAAAGCTACCGATAGCTACTGATTGTCCTCCTTGAGATATACGACCGGCATTAGAACCAATAGCTATTGAATAATATCCTTGAGTATTATTACCAGCATAATTACCAATAGCGATTGAATAATTTCCCTGAGATTCATTACCGGCATTAGAACCAATCGCGATTGAATTGGTTCCTTGTAATATAACACCTGCACTCTGACCAATGGCTATTGCGCCATTTTCTTGACCATTTACATTTACATACGGATTTAATGGTCCTATTGGACCTGTCGCGCCTGTCGCGCCTGTCGCGCCACCCGGATCACCCCTATCGCCTTTTATACCAGTAGGACCTATCGGCCCGGTTGCGCCGCCCGGATTGCCCGTATCGCCTTTTATACCAGTAGCACCTGTCACGCCCGTAGAACCTCTTACGCCCGTATCGCCTTTTATACCTGTAGAACCTGTTACTCCTGTAGAACCTTTTATACCGGTATCGCCCTTTACACCAGTGTCACCTTTTGCACCGGTATCGCCTTTTATACCTGTAGAACCTGTAGAACCTGTTACTCCTGTAGAACCTTTTATACCCGTATCGCCCTTTACACCAGTGTCACCTTTTGCACCGGTAGCGCCGCCTGGACTACCCGTATCACCTTTTACACCAGTATCACCCTTTACACCAGTGTCACCCCTTACACCGGTGTCACCCCTTACGCCGGTATCGCCCCTTACACCAGTATCGCCCTTTACACCAGTATCACCCTTTACACCAGTGTCACCCCTTACGCCGGTGTCACCCCTTACGCCGGTATCGCCCCTTACACCAGTATCGCCCTTTACGCCGGTATCACCCCTTACGCCAGTGTCACCTTTTGCGCCAGTAGCACCACCTGGACTACCATTATCACCCTTTATGCCGGTAGCACCTGACACACCGGTAGCACCTGGCGCGCCGATAGCACCTGACACGCCGGTAGCACCTTTAGGACCTATAGGTCCTCTAGGTCCAGGCCTTCCTTTTGCGGCGCCCAAATTATCACTATTGATGTTTAAATGAATATGCTCAACGCTCATTAATATCTATTCTAATATGTATATGTATATTTGTAAGTATATAAAATATACTTACAAAAGTCTTACCCCATGTGGGACTTGAACCCACGGCCTCCCGCTTAGAAGGCGGGCGCTCTATCCAACTGAGCTAAAAGGGCACAATTATATATATTAATTATACTTTAGGCTATTTATCACATAGCAGCAAATACTTCACCAGTTAACGAGTTCCAGTGTAAACTAAAAGTAGATGCAGTAGCATTATTTATTGTTCCTCCTAAACCAATAGTTGAAAATCGTATAGGATTCATAAATAATGTATTTGATGGTTGACTTACACTTTTTATTGTACTAAAATTACCAATAGCTATTGAATTTGCACCTTGATTACAATATCCAGCATAGTTACCTATAGTAATTGAATTATAAGATTGATTACTATAACCAGAATAAGCTCCAATAGCTATTGAACCCGTAGATTGGTAAAAGGCTCCTGCATAGTTTCCTATAGAAATAGAGTTTAAACCTTGAACAGCTCCACCAGAGCGATTTCCTATTGCAATGGCTCGTGAATCCTGATAATAATTTCCAGCAAAAGGTCCTATTGCTACACTATTTGAACCTTGACCATTACTAGCTGCCAGCAAGCCAAGAGCAATGGAATTGGCTTCTTGGCCACTTTTTCCAGAAGAAAAGCCAATCGCAACAGAATTGACACCTTGACTATTTTTTCCAGCAGAAAAGCCAATCGCAACCGTATTATTTTTCTGTCGTGGGCCTCCAGAACTAAGTCCTATGTTTACATGTTTACTTGTTACCCTAATTAAGGGATTAGTAGTAGTGGTGTTTGATGTGGTATTTAAATGATAATATATATTTTCGGACAACATATTCTAACTTAGCACTAGTTAAAAATTACAGCCAAGAAGCAGCCGGACCTTCCATTCAGAATAAAAACCATATAAATCACTCATTGAAATTGAACTTACACTATCTATTTGAATACTACTTAATGTAATAGAACTTGTTATAATTGTAACTCCATTAATTACAGTTTTTGATACAGGATTAATACTACCATACCCTACCGCAGATTTATAAAATCTACCACCAGTATTGAAATCATTTACAATAGATATGGCATTTGACCAATTTGAACCATCAAATATGTTTGTCACTCATAATTCTATATTATAAGCCTTTTTTCGTTATTAATAAATCCGCATACATCGTCCGTAGCATAGCATCAGGTGCCTTTGACCCATTCTTAATAATTTTTGCGGCTTCTAACTTAGATTTAACCTGAGCAATAGGCGCGCCCATCGCCACCTTCTTTGCCTTCTTGGCACGTAAAAGGCGCGCTGTTACACCCTTAGTGCCAAGATGAATCTTACGAGCCTTGCGCGTCCCACCAAGTAGCGGTATCTCTGGTATTGCCATTGAACCACCCTTTTTGGCCCGTAATGAAATACGGTTCTTTCGCTTAGGGGCAAGCGTAAGGCCTCCTCCAACAGAAGCCGGGCCACTTGGGTTAACACCAGAAACAACAGGGGTAACAGCGTTAGCGTCGCCGGGAGCAGAACGTGTTGAGGAAAGACCTACAATCGCTCCTGTATTTCCACCAGACTGCTTTCTACCCCCAAACTGTTGAGCCTTATCGGGACCAAAGCTACTCTGAAGAACTCCTGATACCTGGCCAGCATATTTAGACGCCATAGCTTCAGCTCCAGGGTCAACATACTTAGTGGCTAGGCCCTGGCCAGCTACTTGATTTAGTGTAGCACCCTGCTCTCCGCCCGCCTGCTTTCGTTTGCGGCGCGTGTCTTTAGCTAAGGCGGGCCCTGTAATCTTAAATTCTTTTGTCTCTGACATATCTAATATACAGGTTTATTTTACAACACCACACTTGCTACAAATCTTATAGCGAATTGGGAGGCCCATATACGAGGCTCTGACTGGTGAAAACGAATGACCGCAATAGAACTGTTTTATTGTGGTAGTTGATTTCTTTTCCTCTATTGTCTTTTCAACCTGTATTTTTGTATGTGTCAGCCCCCGTTCTTCTAAAATATTTTTATATGATTTTAAGAATATTTCTTCACTTGGTTTTTCTGGTTTAAGAGCCTCAACCGGAAAATGTTGAAGCTGTGGTTCAGGAACCTTATATATATTCTGTAGTGCTTCAAATGCCAACTTCTGTGCTTCACGATTGAGTGGGGCTTGCGTAGGTCGTGATATCATAACTTTCTATTCTAAAAGGACAATTCTTAATAGGCGCGCATAACGGGCACGCATCCTTTCTAACGTTTAGACAGCTCTGTAGACAGGTCCTACAGATAGGAGCAATTGAACATAAATAATAATCAAGGTTCTTATTATGATTTAAACAAACACCACAAACTATCTCGTCTATAATAGTTTCACAGCCCATTATTATAATACTGTTATGATTGTTTAGACTCTGTGTTAAGGTCTAAACCCTATGTATATATTACTATATAAGGTATGGTGGAGTCACAAAAAAATTGGTTGCCAGGATTAAATAATAATCCTCAAATGAAGCCATCCATATCTCATCGGCACGTATTAGATGTATACTTTAGTCAGTCAGAAGGTCGCCAGATTATTGCCCATCAGATTGAGAGCTTCAACGATTTCCTAGAAGTTCAGGTTCCCCTAATTGTAAAACAGGGTTCTCCCATTATTGTTCGTGGAAGTCCAGAGATTCCTCTGGCCGGCCCTCGTTCTGCCCTCGCTTCTGCGACTGGTCTTTCAACTAGTGCGGCGAATGCCCTTATGGGTCATACTGTTGAAGCTGGGCCCGCGGCGGCCCCTTTTAAGGCGAATTATGAATATGAGGTAACGATTGATTTCAAGAATGTGAGCATTCGTAAGCCAACTATCTTTGAGAATAACGGAAGTATTCAGCCTATGATGCCAAATGATGCGCGACTTCGTAATCTAACATATGCCGCTCCTCTTTATGTTGACGTTCGTGTGAAGACGGTCTGTATTGATAATACTCAGAATGGCCTGCGCCAGGTTAAGACTCGTATCTTCCCCAATGTTCATCTTGGTAAGATTCCTGTAATGGTCGGCAGTAAATACTGTCTTCTACAGGACCAGCGTCATGTCCACCCAAGCATTCTAGGAGAATGTAGTGAGGACCCTGGTGGCTACTTTATTATTCAGGGTGGCGAGCGTGTAATTATCAGTCAGGAGCGTATGTCTGAGAATCGTCCCTTTGTCTTTCGCAACAATCGCAATACCACGAAGGAAGTTGAAGTTATTGAGGTCAAGAGTATTGGGCCGACAAATGAGCAGGTTCCCAAGAGTAACACGGTAAAGCTAGTTTATCATCCTAAGAACCCTAGTATTCTTCTCCTGCGCGCGACGATTCCACGTATTAAGGTTGAAATTCCTCTGTTTATTCTATTCCGTGCTCTAGGTGTTGTAAAGGATAAGGAGATTCTTGAGCTTATCCTTGGGCCAGATGGCAATTCCAAGTATGACGCAATCTTTGATGAGAGCATGCAGGAAAGTATCTCTGTGCGGACTGAGGAAGAGGCGATTGCCTGGATTTCACAGTTTATGAATAGTTGGAGTATGAAGAATCAGAAGCCTATTGTATTACAGGATATTCTTGGTGATGAGCTATTTCCCCATGTTGGAAATCTGGATGCGAAGTATGATAAGGCCTGCCTTCTTGCTCATATGACTCGCAAGATGCTACTGGTGGCGCACGGTAGCCTACCGAGCGATGACCGTGATGGTTATTCCAATAAGCGTGTTGACCTTCCTGGTTTCCTACTCGGCAATCTATTCCGCACCTATTTCAGCACGAAGATGATTAAGGATATTCGTGCGTCGCTAGGCAAGGAGATTCATAGTGGGTCCTGGAAGGCGAGTGGCAACTTTGAAGATATTATCAATGTCAGTAATATTTATAAGATTATTAAGAGCACGATTATTGATGTTGGCCTACGCTCCTCACTGGCCACTGGAAATTTCGGCTCTGCCAAGCTCGGCGGACCAACAAAGATTGGCGTATCACAGGTTCTGAATCGGTTGAACTTTGCTAGTAGTTTGAGCCATCTTCGGCGGACTAGCACGCCAATTGAAAAGACTGGAAAGCTAATTCCTCCTCGTAAACTCCACAATAGTCAGTGGGGATATATCTGCCCTGCTGAGACGCCAGAAGGCCATAGTGTAGGTGTTGTAAAGAATATGGCAACGACGGCCATTGTAAGTATCGCAAGTGACCCCATGGTTATTCGCCATGTCCTTGAGAATACTGGCACTCTTCAGAGCCTCGCGTCAACTTCGGCCGCAGAGAAACATTCTGGAACTCGTTTCTTCTTGAATGGTGCTTGGATTGGAACTGTGGCGGCCGACGCAGTATTTAAGACTGTGAATATTCTTCGTAAGGCAAAGCGTGCTGGTATTGTTCATATTCATACAAGTATTATCTGGCGCATGGACCGCAAGGAGGTTTGGCTCAGCACGGAACCTGGTCGTCTTTTGCGTCCAGTGTATTATGCGCCGGCGGTTCGCGAAATCCTTTCTGATGCTTCTGGAACTCTTGCTGAACAGATTAAGGAATGTAAGTCGTGGGACCGTCTACTCCTTTGGGAGAGTCCTGAGGGCCGTCATCTGATTGAGTATATTGACCCTGGCGAGACTGAGGGAACGCTAATTGCTACAATGCCTGATGAGGTTCTTATTAAGAAGGATTGCACTCATTGTGAAATTCACCCATCAGCAATTCTAGGAACTATTGGATCTAATATTCCCTTTCCAGACCATAATCAGTCGCCAAGAAATGCGTATCAGTGCCTTGAGGAGAATGAGATGGTCCTTATGGCAGATGGTTCTAGAAAGGTAATTCGTGATATTTGTATTGGTGATACTATTACTACATTTAATCCTATCACCCAACTTCCGTCACCAAGTCGCGTAATCAACCATTATGTTCGTGAAACTGATAAGAAGATTTATACTCTAAAAACAAAATCAGGTCGCTCTATTATTGCTACTGAAGATCACCCCTTTATGACACTAGATGGGTGGAAGAAAGTTGAGGATCTTTCTTATAATGAAATGGTAGGTATTCAGATACATTCTGATTCAATGAGTATGAATGTAGAGTCATATGATATTCTAACAGTAGATAATATTTCAGAATTAGCAAAGAAGTATAAGGACAACTTTAATCTTCCACTAAAATCTAACGATTCACGAGTGCCGATTCTTGCTCGTGTGGCAGGTATGATTATGACGGATGGGTCTATGAATATCTATGATAAAAAGCATGGTGGCCTTACTGCTCAGGTATCTGCCTACTTTGGTATGAAAGAGGATGCCGAATTCTTTGAAATGGATGTTGCCTCTCTAGGATTTACTAAAGTCTCAATTGTAAAATCGGTAAGAGAATTTAATGGTTCTGTCCATTCTACATATAAGGTTTCACATAATGGTGCGTTTGCTTCTCTTATGACAGAATTGGGAATTACAATGGGGAAATATACTGATGTTCCTCGCCTTGAAATTCCATCATGGATTCGCAATGGTTCTGAACAAGTTCGTCGCGAGTTCCTTTCTGCCTTCCAGGGTGGTGATGGATGTAAGATTCGCTGGAATTCTCTTGGTGCTCGTGGTTATAATTATGTCTGTGCTAGCACTACTCAACAGATAGTTCCTGAGTATATGAATAGCCTTAGTATCTTTATGAATCAAATTGTAGATATGTTTAAGGGATTTAATATTGATATTAAGATGATTGAGCCTTCTTTAGTAAATCCTGACCGTGTAGTAATTGGTTATAAAATTAGTGATAAGAGTGATAATCTAATTAAATACTTTGAGAAGATTGGTTATCAGTATGATCTGCGTAAGAAAATGGAATCTGCTGTGGTTGTTGAGTTCTTAAAGGCAAAATCAATAATTGTATCTGAATATGAGAAGATTATTCAGTCAATTCGTTCAATGAATAATGAGGGAAAAACTGTATATGAAATTGTAGAAGCTTCAGGAAAGACGGTAGAGTATGTACGTGGTGTAATTCGGAGCGCAGAAGCTGGGCGACAGATTACTTCACCTCGTATGAAGAATAGCTTTAATATTGAAGAATGGGTAAAACAGACTCGTATTATTGGGCAGACGCTCTTTATCCCACTTGATTCAGTAAAAGAACATGCCAATGTTCGTATTGCCGACTTAACTGTTGAGTCCGATAATCATAGTTTCGTAGCTGGTGATAATTTCGCAGTTCATAATTGCGCTATGGGTAAGCAGGCGATGGGCGTCTATGCCCTTAACTATCGTGAGCGCTTTGACGCAATGGCTCATATTCTATGCTCGCCATCAGTGCCTCTTGTGAGCCCCTTTATGAGTAAATTCTATGGCTCTCAGACAATGATGAGTGGCCAGAATATTATTGTTGCCATTGCGACCTATGGTGGCTACAATCAGGAAGATTCCATTATGATTAACCGTGGGTCTCTTGACCGTGGTCTCTTCCGTAGCATCTTCTACCGCACGTATAAGGATGAGGAGAAGAAGAATCAGTCCTCAGGTGAAGAGGAACGGTTCTGTCGCCCAGATCCTGCCGTGACAAAGCAGATGCGTCACAACAACTATGAGAAGCTTGGGGCTGACGGTTTCATTCCTGAGAATGCCTACGTGAATTCAGATGATATATTGATTGGCAAGGTAGTTCCACTGCGTGTACCAACGGGTATGGTGCTGCCCACTGGCGCAAAGCAGGTTCGCGATGTTTCACGGACAATGCGCAATAATGAGACCGGCTGGGTTGATAAAATCTTCAAGAATCGTAATGGAGAGGGTTATAGTTTCGTGAAGATTCGTATGCGGCAGGACCGTATTCCTGAGATTGGTGATAAGTTCAGCTCACGCCATGGTCAGAAGGGCACCTGCGGACTCATTCTGGATCCTGAAGATATGCCTCAGACAAGCACTGGCCTCATTCCAGATATTATCATCAATCCTCACGCTATTCCTTCGCGTATGACTATTGCTCAGCTTCTAGAGACCCTTCTTGGTCGCCTGTGCTGTGAGGTTGGCGCCCTTGGTGATGGCTCACCATTCAATAATGCCTCAGTTGAGCAGATTAGTAGCATGCTAAAGAATCATTATGGTCTAGAGCCGAATAGCAATGAGATCCTTTACAATGGTCATAATGGTCGTCAGATGGAAGTAAATATCTTCATGGGACCCTGTTTCTATCAGCGTCTACGCCATTGCTCTGTTGCTAAGTTACATAGCCGCGCGTCAGGCCCATTAGTTATGCTTACGCGCCAGCCGGCAGAAGGTCGTGCCCGTGAGGGTGGTCTTCGATTTGGTGAGATGGAGCGTGACGCAGTTTGTGCCCATGGTGTTTCTGAATTCACAAAGGAGCGTCTTGTTGAATGTAGTGATGGTTTCCGTTGCTGGAGTTGCCACACGTGTGGTCTCATCGCAATCGCAAATGCTGCTGAGCATATCTGGGCATGTAAGGGTTGTGGAAATACGACGGACTTTAGTCCAATTCAGATTCCCTATGCGAGTAAGTTGTTTATTCAGGAGTTGGAGAGTATGTGTATCAGTAGTCGCTTCATTACTGAAGGGCAGCTCAGTAAGGCAGTCTTCAAGAAAGGCCTAGGAAAAATTGTTGAGTAAATATAGAAAAGGAAAATGGCTGCCTCAGTGGCCATGAAGCTTATTGCTGAATTTTTTGGTGCCTTCCTCCTTATGGTAAGTATATTAGCAAGTGGTGGAAATTTCCTGGTTATTGGCGCGACGCTTGGTGTAATTGTCTTCCTAATTGGTGGAATAAGTGGCGCCTCTGTGAATCCTGCCGTATCTGCTGGACTCTGGTATTCCGGCACGTTGAGCACGCAACTTTTCCTAATGTATAGTGTTGTTGAGATTCTTGGTGGTGTCGCCGCTGCTTATGCTTATAAGGTTGTCTCTTAAACACATTTATATAATCCTTTTCTCACATATTTTACTTTTAGTAGAATATGTGAATGATTTTAGTTAGTTTCTTTTATCTACGTTTTATACAATAGATTGTACCGGCTAAACATAAGAATATAATAGCAAGAACTAAACTAGTTTTTCTTGAATCACCTTCAAATCCCTCCTTTTCTGTGGCATCAGTGCCATCTGGATTCTGTGTTTTTTTTGTTTTATCATATGTGCCTCTATTTACAAAAACTGGTTTACCCTTCTTATCAACCTTTTGAACCCATTTTGTTTGATAGGCGCGGCCATTGTTTTTAATGGTAACAGGGCCCTTGATCCATATATCACCAGTATTAGGATCCTTAATCTGCCCCCCTTCATTTCCAACCTGCATTGTCTGTTTTTCACAAACAGGATATACAGAACCGAAGGCTGCATTGAGTAGAGGATTAATATCTAAGCCCGCCTGCGCATCCTCTAAGATTCCGGGAGCTAAGCCTCGTAACGCAGGCAGGCCCATATCAGACATAGCCTTCTTAACGGATTTTCCTAGAGCATCACCTTCAGGAATACCTTTAAAATATGTCCACATATCTGCTCCATTATCACACTGAAGGCCAGATTTCATAAAAAAATTAATACCAAGATGAGAAAACGGTTTTCCTCGCGTCATTGGATTTGAACTTTCTCCGAATCCAATAACATCTGTATAATAAATAATTCCTTGAGCTGCGCTTGCTACATCACCAAGACTTCCACCCTTTCTTACACCGATTTGAGCAGGATTTGGTAAATTTGCCGTAAAGTCATACGGTGGTAGAATGAAGCCTGAATCTTCTGGTTCCTTACTGGGTAAAATCTGAGTGCGGGTATCTGTGCCTCCACTCATTCCTAATTATTCGGGGATATAATGGAAACTAGACCATTAAATTCTTTCATAGATTTAATTTTATTAAGAACCCAGATATTGAAATCATTGGTGACCTTATCTGTCGTTTTCCAATGAGTATGAATACATGTAAGAGGCTTACCCTTAACAGTCATACCAATCCAGTCTGCCTTTCTCTGGTCAGAAGAGACCGGTGCCTGAAACATTCGCCACCATCCGTAGTTTATATGATGTCCAAAAATATAAGGAGGGTAGGCCCTTGCTACCGCATCTAGTGCGAGTTGTTCAAAGAATTCACTTACAAGAGATTCTAATAACCATTTTTCAACAATGTCTTGTGTTTTAATATATAAAAATCCAGCGTTATATGTTCCAAACTTTTTTTCATCTTCTGGACGAATATAATGAGGGCTGAGGGCCAGAGTAGTTGTTTTGGGAATTTGAGGCAATGGTCCCATCCAGCAAATATCTGCGTCGCAGAAGAGGACGCCGTCATCATGTTCTTTAATTGCCCATTCCATAAGAGAACATTTCTCAACTGTAAAATCATGGAAGAAATTTGAGAGACCCATTTGACTCGGCATAGACTCCATCTTTGCCCTTGATAAGTCTGCGTAAATGTCTAGACAGGTATTTATGAGTGTTGTCCCCTTATATACTATTTCTGGAAACGTGCTTGTTGTATAAATATATAGAGTTGGGAGAGTAGTATTCCAGTACTCAAGGGTCTTAATAAATATTATGAAATCATCTTTCGCATTTTCATTAACTAATAAGGCTATAGCAGATGGTTGAGATAAAATTGATTGGCCATTTTTATCCATACTATATACTACAAGTATGGATAATGAATTCTTTACACTCCATAAGACATCAACGCTAACGACGGAGGACGGCCTATTAGATGATTATTTCAATAACCTTATCAAGATTCGTGAAGATTTCTTGACATGTGAAAAGTGTGGAGCCAAGGATGAGGATTTATATCAAGGTGAGGCAATTATTTGTACATCCTGTGGCCTTGTTCTTGCACGACCAATTGATTCATCTGCCGAATACCGCTATTTTGGCGTTGAAGATCGTGGGGGTGGCGACCCAAGCCGTATTGGGGCTCCATCAGATCCGAGGCTTCCTGAAAGCTCTCTAGGAA
>Ga0114958_10001789_pt1 | contig 16606 bp, 6 predicted proteins | sample C_130208_EF_Meta_FD_89577 | JGI IMG/M metagenome (GOLD analysis project Ga0114958, IMG submission 89577) | Freshwater microbial communities from Lake Croche, Canada to study carbon cycling - C_130208_EF_MetaG | ecosystem: Environmental > Aquatic > Freshwater > Lake | place: Lake Croche, Canada...
GGCGCGAGCCTCTGCGGGCGCAATGTCCGCTTCACCGTGCACCACGGCACCTGCCGGATCGTGGAGCTGGCGGCATCGGCTCAGGCCAGCTTGATGGCTCCGGCGTAAACCTCGGTGGCGCGGAGCACGGCCACGGTGGCCGGGGAGGGTGGGGGGGCTGTCGTTTTGCATCGCCTCGTAAACCGGCCCGCTGTCCTGCAACTCGATGGTGCCCTTGAGCTGATAGGATTTGAGCTCATGGGTCAGCAACCACAGGCTGCCCCGGCCAGCATCGAGGATGTTTGGCCGGGTCTTCTTGAAGTGCTGATTGGAGAAATCAAACGTGCGCTCGTCGTGACGGCCGGCACCGCTGACATCAATCGAGTTCGGGACGCCGTCCTTGCTCACCGTGGTCAGCACGGCGTGGGGTTGGCGGTTTCCCCCAGGCTCAGACTTCCTGATCCCGCCTTTGAATTGCCGGGGAATTGACCCGGAATTCCGGAAAATGACTTGGCACTCTTCAGGGCCAACGGCCCGGCAACATACCAGCCCATGGCAACGCCATGGGTCACGGCGTCACCATGAACATCGAGGGCTGAAAGCCCGCCCCATGAGAAGGTGAATTGCCCGCCAAACGCCTCATTCTAAAGAGGAAAATAGAACCGCAGATGGACGCAGATTAACGCAGATAATCAAAGAGTTACGCCTATTTGTGGTCTCACCTACAGGGTTAGCCGGCAATTCATTTCGAGCCTCTTAAAATCAATGTTCATCTGCGTCCATCTGCGGTTCAATTCTCTTTCTAGGCTCATATCACGGGCTTTCAGCCCTTGGAATCCTGGGCCCGCATGAACCTGGGCCGCTGGCCCAGGCTGGTATGGAAAGGGCCGTTGGCCCAGGCTGGTATGGAAAGGGCCGTTGGCCCGAAATACAAAACCGCAAATCGCTGGATATGTGCCAAATCATTTTCCACCGGGATCAGGAAGTGTGAGGCTTGCGTGACGGATGGTGGCAGGGGTCTAGGCGGAGGCTGGCGGCCCGCCCTCAATGACTCGGCCGGTGGCCGACTTCGTTGTCGAGCAGCTGCTTGAGGTCCTCGAGGCCCGCGCCGGTTTCCGCGGAAATCGGCAGAACGTCCACTTTCGGGAACCGCTGGCGGAAGATCTCGAGGTTTTGCGCCGCGCCTTCCAAATCCATTTTATTGGCGACGACCTTCCACGGGAAGCGCGCCAGGTCCTCGTCGTATTCCTTGATCTCGCGGCGCAGGATTTCCAGGTCGGAGATCGGGTCGCGGCCTTCGCTACCCGCGATATCCACCACAAACAACAACATCCGGCAGCGGGTGATGTGGCGCAAGAATTCATGGCCGAGGCCGCGGTTGGCGTGCGCGCCCTCGATCAGGCCGGGGATGTCCGCGATGGTGCAGCGCCGGAAACTCCCGAAATCCACCACTCCCACCACCGGTTGCAGGGTGGTGAACGGATAGGATGCGACTTTCGGCTTGGCGGCCGACAGCTGGCCTAACAGCGTGGACTTGCCCGCGTTGGGAAACCCGACCAGCCCGACATCGGCGATGCGGCGCAGTTCCAGATAGAAAACCCCGAGCTCGCCGGGCGTGCCCAGCGTGTGTTCCACGGGCGTGCGGTTGGTGGCGGTCTTGAACCGCCAGTTGCCTTCGCCCGGTTCACCGCCCTTGCACAGCACGAACTCCTGGCCGACCTCGGTGAGGTCCGCGATGGGCTCCATGTCGATGCCTGCGTCGCTGCGTTCAAACTCCACGGCTTCCTGCACGGTCGCGGCATTGGCCCGATACACCACGGTGCCCGGCGGCACCCGGCCGATCACGGTCTTGCCGCTCTTGCCGGTTTTGCGCACGCCCGCGCCGTTCTTGCCGTCGTCGGCCACCAGCTTCGGATCGTAGTGATATTGGCGCAGATTGTCCGTCGACGGGTCCACCACCAGCACCACGTCGCCGCCGCCGCCGCCGTCGCCGCCGTCCGGCCCGCCTTGCGGCACGTATTTTTCCCGCCGCCATGAAACGACGCCGTTGCCGCCGTCGCCCGCCTTGGCGAAGATCCGAATGTGATCGATGAACATGCCGCCACCCTTGCCGCCCCCGCCGCCGCGGTCAACGGTGAACTCGAAGCCCTCCCAGGTGGCGCGGCCTCGATGAGGCCGCAGGGGCAGCCAGGATTACCCACATTCGACGAGCGCGGCGTGGGGGACGGAGAGCAGGAGGGCGCGGACGTCGGCGTTCGGATAGATCCGGCGCAGTACGGTTTGATAGGCGGCCATCTGGCCGGCGTAGCGCTCGCGCAGATCAGCGGGGTCGCGCACGGCGTCGGTTTTGTAGTCGATGACCTCGACGCGGGTCACGGCACCGGCGGGGTCGCGGTGGACGTGGAGGCGGTCGATGATGCCCGAGAGAATCCTGCCCTCGAGGATGGCGGTGGTGGGTTGCTCGCGGAACAATGCGATGGCGCGGCCCTGCCGGGCAAACACCTCGTTCAGGGCCGGGTTGGCGAGCAGCTGGGCCACGGCCTTACCCGCCTCGCTGGCGGGCAGCACCGGCGGCGATTCGTCCACCCAGGCCACGCGCTCGAGCAGGGCGTGGACTTCGGTGCCGAAGATCATGCCGGTGGGCGACTGGACCGCGGCGTGCGCGTGATGCTTGGCGGCGCTGGGCGTCACGCGCCCGCGGCGGGGTATGGCGGCACCCAGCGCCGGGCTGGCCGGGTGGAGGGTCGCCGGCTCTAACATGGGTAGCGGGTCCACCCAGTCCGGAGTGCCGGATTGATAGGCCACGCCTGCGGGGGTGTCGGCACCGACGGAGCGGGCCAGCCAGTTGGCGAGGGACGGTTTGTCGGGGTTGGCGGTGGCGGCGGGCGCTTGCAACAGGACATACAAGCCGCGTTTGGCGCGGGTGAGGGCCACATACAGCATGCAAAATGCCTCGTATTGCTGATCCGCCGCCCAGCGCGCCTCGGCCTCGCGCAGCTCTGGGAGCATCGCCCGCGCCCATTGCGGCGGGGTCTGGGTCAGCCAGTCGGCGCCCTCGGCCACCTCGAAATGCTGCGCTTGGGGGACGGGCGAGTCGGGGATTTCCGGCAGCACCACCACATCGAAGCCAAGGCCCTTGGCCTTGTGCACGGTCATGACTTGCACGGCCGCCACGCCCGGGCTTTGGGACACTTCCAGCCGCCCGATCCAGGCCGCGGCCTCCCGCGGCGAGATGCCGCCCTGCGCATCGAGGTCGGCCAGCGCGGCGATCAGATCACCCGCGCGCCGCCGGCCGAAGTCCGACCACCCGGGCCAACCGTCGGCGATGACCGCCTCGATCGTGGCGGCGAAGCCGCAGCGCGCCACCGACTCGGTGAGATACTCCCAGATCCGCGGCCATGCGGTGCCATGCCGGGCGTGTAGCACGGCGGCGAGCGGCGACATTTCGACCACCTCGCGGGCGAACGCGTTGGCCGGATCGGCGAGCCATTGCAGGAGGTGGGCGATGACGATGCCCACCGGGTTGTCTTTAGCGGGTTCGCGGCGGCCTTCCTCGATGACATCGAAGTGGTGGCTGCGCAGGAAGTCGGCGACCTCGCGCGCCTTGGCATTGCCGCGCAACAGGACGCCGCAGGTCATGGCCCGTTGGCCGACGCCAAGCTCGTGGAGGATTTCCGCCAGCCGTTCCAGCCGTTGCTCCCAATCGCCCACGACCTCCACCCGCGCCTCGCCGCGCTTGGCCGGCCGGGCCAAGGGCGCGGCGGCCACGTGGTCCTGCCAGTCCCAGCGGGTCGCGACCCCGCCGAACAATTCGCGCAGCGTGGTCAGATCGCCGCAGACCTGGTTGACGAGTGCCAGCACCTCGGGGCAGGACCGCCAGGATTCCGCCATCGGCGCGATTTCCAGCCCGTCGCGGTAGCGCTCCATGACTTCGTCGAACAGGCTCACGTCGCCGCCGCGCCAGGCGTAGATCGCCTGTTTGCGGTCACCTACGATGAACATCGTACCCGCGTCGTCGCTGGCGGCTTCATCGATGAGGGGCAGCAGCCCGGTCCAATCGGAGCGGCTGGTGTCCTGGAACTCGTCTAACAACCAATGGTCGGTGCGCGCGTCCAGCCGGAAATCCACCGCCTCGCGCCGCAGCCGGGCATCCTCGTTGCCGGCCCACTCGCCCATCAGGATCTTCACGTCATCAAAGCCTAGCAGGCCATTTTGGCGCAGGAGCCTCGCGCAGCGCTCATCATACACCGCCACCAGGTCATGCACGGCGCGGGTGCGCAGCAGGGCCGCGGCCAACTCGCAGCGCGCGGCCAGATCCACCATCGCGCGCAGGGCGTCGCCGGTGGGCCCGCCGAGGGTGAATTCCTTGTGGGATTTCACCGTGAGCGGGCCGCTCGGGGTGGTGGCGGCCGCGTCCAGAATGCTGCTAAGCAGGGACGACGGCTTGTCGCCCAGGCTGCCGCCGCCGATCACATGGTCTTCCAGATTGCCGATTTCCTTTTGCAGGGACTCCAACTGGCCCTTGCGGGTGTATTCGATGCCGTCGAGGCCGCGCCTGACTGCCGCCGCCAGGGCGGATTTCTGTTTGGCCCAGTCCTCCGGGGCGACGTCCACCAAGGAGGCCGGGCCCCAGTGCAAGTCGCGGCCCTCGCGGAAGCGGGCTTGCCAGCGCGTGACAAAGGCGCGCAGGGCGGCCAGCACGCCGGGATCCTCGCGGCCGTGGGTGGCGCGCCGGAACGCGTGGAAAAACTCCTCGCCCTGCTCGTTGGCCAGGGCGTCGCCGAGGAGGTCGGCGAGCAAGTCGTCGGCCAGGGCGGTGGCGCGCGGCCCTTCCAGCAGCTCAAAGCGGCCGCCGGTGAGCCCCATTTCATATTGGAAGCTGCGGATGACTTTGGCGAAAAACCCGTCCATCGTCCCGAGGGTCAAGCGCGGCAGGGCGCGCACCACCCGTTCTAACGCATCCTTGAAATCCGCGTCGGGCAGGGCCAGCGTTCGGCGCAGCTCCTCGGCCACCGGTTCGGCGCTGGCGGCCTGCGCCAGTTTGGTGAGAACCGAATCGGCGAATTCGCCGGCGGCCTTGCGGGTGAAGGTCAGCGCGACGATGCGCTCGGGCGGGGTGCCGCGCGCCACCAGGCCGATGACGCGGTTGCCGAGTTGGAAGGTTTTGCCGGAGCCGGCGGACGCCAGGATCAGCAGGTTCTTGGCCAGAATGTCCATTGAGGGTGCGCCTCCTTACTTCGGAATGACCAGGGTCTTGCCGGGCTTGAGACTGGTTTCAGTGAGGCCGTTGGCCTTGCGGATTTCCGCCACCGAGGAATTGTGGTGTTCGGCGATGGTGTACAAGTTATCGCCCTTCTTGACGGTGTAGCGTGAGCCCTGGGTGGGTGCCTTGGCCGCGGTTTTGGAGCTGGCCTTGGGCGGATCGGTCTCCACGTGCGCGGCCGTCTTGCGGGCGGCGGCCTTGCGGGCGGGGGTCTTGTCGGCGGGGGTCTTGTCGGCGGGGGTCTTGTCGGCGGCGTGCGTCGCGGGTTTGGACTTGGCCGCCGGCGAGTGGGGTGGCTCTGACTCGACTTGAGCGGGGGTCTTGTGGGTGGTCGATGGGGCACCGGAGGCCTTGGGCTTGGCGGTCACGGTCTTGGCTTCTGCCGTGCGCCGGGCCTTGGCCCGGGACTCCGGGGTCGGGTGGCTGGCGGTGGGCTTGGGTGTGGCGGCTTCCAGCGCCGCGAATGGGCTGGCATTGGGCGGCGGTTGCTCGTTGGTGGCGACGACGGGCAGCTCGTCGCTGGGGGCGGCGGGTTGGCTGTGGCTGCCGGGTTTGCGCCATTTGGACGGATCGTTGGCCCATTCCTCGTGGTAGTTACCTTGGCTATCGAACGGGCCGGTGCCGGATGGAGCACTGCTCGTGGGGCTGCTCATATTGGCGCAGCCGGACAGGGTGAGCATCACCGCGCAGGAAAAGGGGAGCCATAGGATCGGTCGCATGCCAAAATGATGAAGCATCGCACCGATTTGGCAAACCTAGTTCATGTCAGCCAACCATTTTTTTCGAAAGGGGACGAGGTTGGGGCCATCCGCAACTTCGCGCTTGCGCGGAGGCGCGGAAGATGGCAGTCATTCGCCCGTCCCATCGCGTGGGGGCATTAGCTCAGTTGGTAGAGCGCTTCGTTCGCAATGAAGAGGTCAGGAGTTCGAATCTCCTATGCTCCACCACTCGCCATCCAACGAAATGCCCTGGTCTCCAGGGCTTGGTTCATGGCTTGGGGGTGTCATCAGCGACGGCGCGGGTGAGTTTCACCCTGGCGGTGATGCGCGCCGGGGGCGGCAGCCGGTTGCCATGGAGCGACAGGAAATCCGCAACCCGGACGATCTTTTCACCCGGGATGACCCCGCCGCCAGAGCCGGTGCCGACGAGCAGGCCGCGGTCACCGACTTTCGTGTGTTGGACGGTGAGTTATCCTGAAATGGGGTTGCTGGCCGCTGGTTCCTGTCCTAAGATTTGCCGGTGATCGCTTTCATCAATGGCCGCATCGCGGTGCTCTGGCTTGCTGGCTTGCTGGCCATGGCTTGGCCGCTGGTCGCCGCCCAACGCGACACGGTGGCGGTGAGCGCGACGCTGGCCGCCGACGGCAAAACCATCACGATCACGGCACCGGGATTGACCGGCCTCCAAGGCGGCTTTGCCGCAAGCATCAAGGTGGGTGACGAATGGCGCGAGTTGTCATCGGCCGACGGTGTGGTCGCGGCACCGGCGCAACACCTGACGGAAATGACTCCCCACGGCGTGGCCGGGATCACCTCGACGACGCTCTGGTTTGAGAAAGAGCAGGTGGAACTGATTTTGCGGCTTGGCAGTGTGCCGGGGGCTCCGGGGGTGCTGGCCCAGGCCGGCATTCGCAACTCCGGCCAGCAACCGGTCCATCTGGTGGCGCTCACACCACTTGCCATGCTGGGTCGCGTGACCGGCAAGCCGGCGGATTGGCTCGTGACCACTTTGCTTCCCAGCTATGAGCGCTCCCAGTCGGTCGATAGCCTCGAGGAGATCCGCCAACCGCTGCATCTGGAAGAATATGGCAGCTTCTATCGGCACGATGGAGCCGGCTTCTTATTTGGACCGGTGGGAACGCCGATCGCTTTTTTGCACGCCTATTTCGAGCGCTCAGAGCGCGACCGGGTGAGGTTCCGGGTGGCCGCGGACATGAGTGGCGTGCGGGTGGACCCGGGCGAGACGCGGTGGGGGCAGCAGGTGGCACTGTTGATGTCGCCTCCGCAGACGGCCTTGGCATGCTGGGCGGAGTGGGTGGCCAAAACGCACGGGGCACGCTTGAACAAGCGGGCACTGTCCGGTTGGAGTAGTTGGTATTTCCTGGGACGGGAAGTCACTGGCAAGGATGTGTTGGATGTGACCACCGCGGCGTTGACATCGCCGGGCCGACTCCATCCGGATGTCATTCAAATCGATTCGGGCTTCGATGATCCCCGCGGCACGCAGCAAACCAACGACAAGTTCCCCGCCGGACTGGCGTTTTACGCGAAACACATCGCCGCCACCGGCGCGCGGCCGGGTTTGAGGATCGAGGTGGCAGGCGCTTGGAACGCTGACGAAAAAAAGGCCCTGGCCGAAGTGCTCGAACAGTGCCGACGCGCGCGACAAGACGGCTTCACCTATCTCAGATTCAGTCTGAATTTCAAGAGCACGCCCTTTGTGCCCGGCCCGCCCACGGCGCGCATGACCTCATTCGAATTGCTGCGCGCGCACTACGCGGAGATCCGCAATGCGCTGGGGCCCGACATCTATCTGATGTGTTGCGATACCTGGCCAAGCCGCGCGGAAATCGGCTCGGTGGATGCCAGCCGCACGGGCCGGGCCGCGAGCCGCGAGCGGGTGAAATCTGGAGCCATGAGCGACGTGCTCCGTTCCTATCAACTCCAGGGACGTTGGTTCAACGTCGATAACGAAGGTTACTACATGGGCACGGATCTCCAAAACGTCAGCGCGGTGGCCGGTGGCTGGCCGCTGGTGCGGACTTGGATGAGCATGGTTGGCTTGTCCTGCGGCGCCGCCATCACCTCCGATCCCTGGCATTGGAAGGAGTTTAAACCCTACCTGCGCAACGTCGAGGTCCTCACCCCGCCCGCCCAGGAACGCACCGAGGTGCTCGATCTGGGCACCAGCCGCACCTGGCCGCGTCTGGTGAGTCATGTGACCCGCGACTGGGGCGACATGACCGTGGCCTTACTGTGGAATCCAGCCAGCAGCGAGCAAGCCATCACGCTGAATTTTGCCGATGCCGGACTCGATCCTCACCGGCGTTATGCGGTATGGTCGTTTTGGGATAACCGCTATCTCGGCGTGGCCGAAAAATCTTGGACGACTCCGGCGCTGGCACCGTCCGCCTCGCAGCACCTGCGCTTCACTGATCTGGACCGCGCACCTTACAAACCCGTGCTCATCGGGTCCAATCTCCATGTCTTCTGCGGGGCCGCTGAGATTGAGCGGGTCACCAGTCTGCAGGCGTCCATGAAGATTGAGCTGGGCGAGGCGGGCGCACGCGCCGGCGACCTGTTTGTCTATAGCCGCCTGCCCTTGGCTCTGAACGGGTCCACCGGCTGCGCCGTCAACGGCATCAGCAATGCCGGCGAGTATGTGTGGCGCATCGGCATCGCTGACCGCCAGCAGGGTGTGCCGCAATGGGTGGAGCTCAATGTGATGTTGCCCATCACCCGGCAGGCTTGGTTCTGGATGCTCCTCGCGCTGGTGGTAGCCAGCCTGCTATTCGGTGCCTGGCGTTATGTGGCCGGCCTGCGCCTGCAGCGCGAGTTCGCGCTTGACCAGGAACGGGCGCGCATCGCGCGGGATTTGCACGACGATTTGGGTGCCGGTCTCACCGAGATCGCGATGCTCAGTGACGTGGTCCGCCGTAACCGTGATCAACCCGATGTGATCAATGTCCATTTGGAACGGATTTTCCGCTCGGGTTGTGAGATGACCCAGTCTCTCGATGAAATCGTGTGGGCCATCAATCCATCCAACGACACCCTGGAAAAACTCATCTCGTTCGCCTGTGAGTTGGCGCAGGGGATCCTGGCACCGGCCGGAATCCAGTGCCGGTTGGATGTGCCGACCACCGTTCCCAAACTGGATATCGACTCCAAAACCCGCCATCAATTGTGCATGGCCATGAAGGAAAGTCTCCATAACATCGTCAAGCACTCCAGCGCGCACGAGGTGCAAATCCACATCGTTTTGATCGGCCAGATGCTCGAGATGATGGTCATGGACGACGGTGCGGGCTTTGACTCGGCAGATCTGAGTGACCCGACCGGCAAGAACGACGGACTGCGCAACCTGCGCCAACGCATGGCCGACATTCACGGCACGTGTGAGATCCAATCCGCGACCGGGCAGGGGACGCGGGTCCGCTTGCAAGTGAAGATATGATATCATGAAAACCGCGCCCCAGCCGATTACCGTAGCCTTGGTCGAAGACGATGACCGCATTCGCCGCACCGTGGCCATGATCCTCAATAGCACCGACGATTGTCACTGCGTCGGCCAGTATGCCACCGGCGAGGAGGCCGTGGCGGCGATGAGCGCGTGTCCGCCGAGCGTCATCCTCATGGACATCAACCTGCCTGGCATCAGCGGCGTCGAATGCGTCCGTCAACTCGTCGAGAGCGGGGTCAAGTCCCAAGTCCTGATGCTCACGGTGCACCGGGACGTTGAGGCAATCTTTGATGCGCTGGCGGCCGGCGCGATGGGCTATCTGGTCAAGCCGGTCACTGAGGAGCAATTGTTGGCGGCGGTACGCGATGTGCATGACGGCGGCGCGCCGATGACCAGCAGCATCGCGCGCAAGGTGGTCCAGGCGTTTCAGCGCGGTACTCCCACCCCCCGGCCAGACGACAACCTGTCGCCCCGCGAGAGAGAGATCCTGAATTTGCTTGCGCAGGGGTTTCTCTACAAGGAGATTGCCAGCAAGCTCGGCTCCGGTTACTCCACCGTGCGCACCCACGTCGAACACATCTACGCCAAACTCCACGTCCACTCGCGCTCCCAGGCCGTCGCCAAATCCCGCAAGCCGTGAGGTGAAACGCGGGATCCGTCGTCTGACCGACTAGGCGGCAGCGTCGGCGGGTGTCAGTCGGATCGAGCCACCCATCATCCCATGACTCCGGCTTCCGCTCCATCCCCAGGCAGGGCGTGGCCTCAACCACCCAATTCCCAGACCCAACCCGGATTGCTGTTTCCGTTCTTCCGATGAGCCATTCCCATCTCCAGCGTTGGGTGATCCTGAGCCTGATCGTCAGCGCGGCCCTGCTGCTCTGGCGCGGCGTGCCGCGCACGGCTCCGGCCAACGAGTCGCCGCTGGCCGCGGCGAGGCGGGTGGCGGCACCCGACGCCAGCCGAGGGGCCACCCCGCCGCCGCCGGTGTCGGGTGAGGCGGGCCACGCCGGGGTGGCACCTGGGCTCGACCCGTTCACCCCATGGGCCGGGCGTTATGCGGCGGCGACTGAGGCGCAAAAACCCGCGCTCGTCGCGGAAGGCATCCGCTTGGCGCAGGTGCGGGCTGAGGCGATGGCGCAACTCATTCATAACGATCCCAAGGCGGCGGTCGCCGCGATCTTGCCCTATCGTTTGCGCAAAGCGCTGCCGCCCGAGATTGCCACACGCATCGAGTATCCCGTGCGCGGCACGGGCGAACTGCAGATGCTGGCAGTTTCGCCGCTGCCGGGCCAAACCGTCGCGGAACCCATCTGGCGGCTGGTGAAAATCGGCGGGGACAGATATCAGACTTACACTTACGGCCAGCGCCTGCAGCAGATTTCCACCAAGGTCACGCCGATCCTCGGCGTGGCGATCAAACCACCGAGCGGGCTTACCTTGCTCGCGCTGCGTGAAGCCCCCTATGAGGTGTTGGAAAATGCCGAGGCGGCGGATCTGTTAGCCACCGTTGGCCCGGCCAATGCGGCCTGTCCCATCACGGGTACGCCCATCACCGGATCCGCCACGGCTTTGCATACCGGTGCCCAAGTGGTTTGGCTCGCCAGCCCGGCGCAGGTCGGCACGTGGCTGCAGACTCCGGACGGGCAGGTGCTGATGGATGCCGGCGGCTCGGGCTCGAGCGGCGGCACCAGCACGGTGACGCCAGCCGGCTGGGCGACGGGCAACAAGAAGTTCCTCGCGATCCGGGTGCGCTTCGCCAATCAAGCCGCCAACTATGAATCTGTGAGTGATGCGGTCCTGAATACGAGCCTGCAAGGCACGGTCAATACCTGGAGTGACTGGTCCTACGGCAAACTTGAGGCCAGCTACGCGTATACGCCGGTGTTGACTTTGGCGCAGCCGGATTCGTGGTATTATGCCAACGGCCAGGAGGACCAGCTGCGCACCGATGCGCTCGCCGCCGCCGCCGCCTACGACGATGGTACTGGCAATCACCCCTACGCCGCGCCCGAGACTCACTTCGATTTCCAATGTGTCGTGTTTCAAGGCGACGTGTCGTCCCGAGCATACGCTGGCACGGCCGCCGTGGGAGGCACGGCGATGTGGATGAAGAGCCCCGAAAGCGTTGGCGTTTTCCTCCACGAATGGGGGCACAACTTTGGCCTCGGCCATGCGGGGTTGTGGAACGTGACCACCGACTCACCAATCGGCGCCGGTGCCCGCGTCGAGTATGGCAACAACCACAGCGTCATGGGTGGAAATCTAACTGGCCCATACAGCACCCTCGAACGCTACAACCTCAACTGGCTGCAATCCACCGACGTCGTCACGCCTACCACCAGCGGCAGCTACCGCATTTACAACCCGGACAAGACCGCTCTAACAGCCGGCCACCCATACGGTCTGCGTGTCGCCAAGGACAGCCGGATCTATTGCGTCGAGTTCCGGCCGAACTGGACCTCGGCGGCCGATTTCACCTGCGACAACGGGGCCCTGGTTTGCTGGACGCAAAACGGCAGCGAACTGCTCGACATGACGCCGCTCACCGCCGCCGGACAGGACGACGCGGCCCTGCTCATCGGCCGCAGCTTTAATGATGCCGCAGCAGGAATCACCATCACCCCCACCGGCCGCGGCGGCACTTATCCCGACGACTACCTGGACGTGGTGGTGAATTTCACCGACCCGGCAGCTGATAGCCAACCGGTGGCAGTGGTGACCGCTAGCAACTATGCGCCGGCCGTGAATAGCGCGATCACTCTAACAGCAGTGGCGGGCGATCCTGATGGCGACACCCTGGCGTATGCGTGGGACTTCGGTGATGGCGGCAATCAGAGCGTGAACAACTCGGCGACCCAAAGCAAGAGTTGGAATACCGCCGGCGACTACAACGTGCGTTGCACGGTGAGCGACATGAAGGGCAAAACGAGCGTGCAAAACGTCGTGATCCACGTTGGTGCGCCGGCGACTTTTACGATCAGCGGCCGCGTGACCCAAAGCGACGGCACACCCGTGCCGGACGTGGTGATTCAAGATACCAACTATCACCTCGCATACACGGATTCCGACGGGCGCTACACCTTCGGCGCGCTGGCCGTAGGCAGCTACGAGCTCAGCGCCGTGCACGAAGGATGGACCTTCACGGCGCAGTTCACCAACCCGGTGGTCGTCGGACCGAGCGTGATAAACATGGATTTCAGCGCCGCGGGCGGATCCACCACCAGCGGCGGCCTCACCGCGGAAATTTGGACTGGCATCGCCGGCGGAGCTGTTAGCAATTTGACCGGCAATGCGGCTTATCCCAATTCGCCCAGCGGCACCTACCGGCTCACCCCGTTGTTTGAAACGCCCACGAATGCCGGAGACAACTACGGCCAGCGCGTGCGCGGGTATTTCAAGCCGCCCACCACCGGCGCTTATGCCTTCTACATCGCCTCGGACGACCAATCGGAGTTGTGGCTGAGCACCAACGAGAGCGCTTCTAACAAAGTTAAAATAGCCACCCAAACGAGTTGGACCAACCCGCGCGAATGGACGAAATATACCAATCAGAAATCCGCCGCAATCACTCTAACAGCAGGCCAGCGTTACTACATCGAGGCCCTGCACAAAGACAGCAGCGGCGGCGATAATCTCGCAGTCGGCGTGGATTTCCCCAACGGCGCACAGCACCGGCCGATCGAGGCGACCTACCTCGACCCAATGACTACCACCACTCCGCCGCCAACCCCGGTCAACACCGTGACCGTCGCCGCCACCGATGCCAGCGCCAGCGAGGCCGGCCCGGACACCGGCACCTTCACCATCACCCGCACCGGCCCGACGACTGCCGCCTTGCCGCTTTATTTCGACCTGACCGGCACCGCCACCTATGGCTCCGATTACCAGCCGACCGGTCTCAGCGCGACCATCCCGGCCGGGGCGGCCAGCACCACGGTGACGATCACCCCGCTGAGCGACGCGCTGGCCGAGCCCGATGAGACTGTCATTCTAACACTTTCGCCGGCGGTGACCTACACCCTCGGGGCGACCACCAGCGGCACTGTCATCATTCACGATAGCGGCGCCGCGCAGGTGAGCATCGTGGCGACCGATGCAATCGCCAGCGAGACCGGCGGCGACACCGGCGCCTTCACCATCACCCGCACCGGCAGCACCGCCAGTGCGCTGAGTGTGAGTTTTTCCATCGGTGGCAGCGCGACCAATGGCACTGATTATCCAACGCTCACCTCGCCCGTGACGATCCCGGCGGGGCAGAGTTCCGCGACGATCACCATCGCACCAATCAACGACGGCGTTTTGGAAGTCGATGAAACAGTTGTTCTAACAGTTACCAGCGGCACCGGCTACACCGTCGGATCACCCGCCACCGCCAGCGTGCGCATCCTCGGCCAGCCGGGCAATGGCGGCGGCATCCTGCGCGAGTGGTATGACTTCACCTCGTATTACTATCAGTTTGGTGCCATGGGCGACCTCGTCGGTTGTCCACGATACCCGTTCACCGTAACCGGCACGGCAATCGAGACCGGTGCCTTTGAAACCCCCGTCATCAATAACAAGGACTATTATGGCGAGCGCTGGCGGGCGTGGTTCACGGCCCCGGCGACCGGTAACTATGTCTTCTACCTCGCCAGCGACGATGCCTCGGAGTTGTGGCTCTCGACGGATGCCACGCCCGAACGCAAGAGCCGCATCTGCTACGCGACCACCGGCACCGGCTATCGCAACTGGACCGCGCAAGCCAGCCAGACCTCCGCCACGATCGCGCTCACGGCAGGGCAGCGGTATTACATCGAGGCCTTGTTCAAGGATTACACCGGCAGCGATGACATGTCGGTCGGCGTGCTCTATCCCAACGGCGCGCTTGAACGACCCATCCCGGCCAACCGCTTTGATCCCTACACCCCGGCCAGTCCGCTGCCCGTCACTTGGACGGCTACCAACCTTGGCAGCGGACCGCTCGGCTCGGCAGGCGTCGCGGCCGATTTTATTCCGGCCGCACCCAAACATCGCTATAGCTTTTCCGGCACCGCCAATGGCGCGATCGTCGATGGCACGGCTGTTACCGACAGCATCGGCGGTGCCAACGCGGCGGTGCGGGGCGCAGGCGCGGTCTTCAACTCGAATGGTGCTGGCATCGACCTGCCGGGTGGCTCCTCGACCACGCAAGCCTATATCGACCTGCCCAACGGCGTCATCACCGGCACTTATGGCGGAGGCACCCGCTACACCAGCGCCACCTACGAAACCTGGGTGACCATGAACACAACCCAAAGCTGGGCCCGCATCTTCGATTTTGGCACCAGCAGCAGCGGCGAAGTGACCGCCGCCGGCGGCTCCTTCAATGGCACGGACACCCATCACGTCGCCCTCAGTTCCAACAATGGCACGACACCCTACGACCAGCGGCTGTCCCGCAACTACCCGGCAGGCACCACGGATGTGTATAGCGATGCGCACAGCATTGATTCTTCTGGCACTGCGGCCAACGCCATCCAATACCATGTTGTCCTGGTTTATGACGCCGTCGCCCAAAACTGGCGCTGGTATCGCAATGGCCTGCTCATGCAGACGCTGCCCGACACGCAGGGCCTCACCACCATCAACGACCTCAACAACTGGCTCGGCCGCTCAATGGTCAGCACCGACTCGAATCTCGATGGCGTCTACGATGAGTTCCGCATCTACGACTACGCGCTGACCGAGGCGCAGATTCGCGGTAATAAAAACGCCGGGGCCAACAAGGTCAACACCGTTTCCGATGGCACCTTCGGCCCGCTGTGGGTCAGCGGCTCCGGCTATTTATCCACGGCCAGCACCACTGATACCTGCCATCTTGAAACCCAGACGCTCACCGGGGATTTCACGGTGCAAACGAAGCTGTTAGCACTCACTCAAAACACCACCAGCGCGTTCGGCGGACTGATGATCCGCGAGGGCACCACCGCCACCGCTCGCCACGCTTTCATCGGCCTGAATCCCTCCGGCATATCCCGCTTCATCAAGCGCACGACGACTCCGGCAAACGCATCGTATGTGGATGTCACCGGCCTCGTCCTGCCTCAATGGCTGCGCCTGGTGCGCGCGGGCAATACCATCGCCGCCTACATCTCGGCCGATGGCACAACCTGGACCCAAGAGGGCAGCACCACAACTTACGCCAGCCTGCCCGCCAGCCTGCAAGTCGGACTCGCAGTGTCGGGTGGTGCCGCCACCGCCACCGCGCTGGCGCAGTTTGATGATTTCAAAACCACCTCCACCGTGGTCGCGCCGACGGTCACCGTCACCCCCACCGACACCGCGACCAAAACCGCGCCGATTACCTTCACCCTGACGTTCTCCGAAGCAGTGACGGGTCTAACAGCCGCGGAGGTCACCGTCACCAACGGCAGCAAGGGCGCGCTCTCCGGCAGCGGCTCGACTTATACTATTCCCGTCACCCCCAGCGCCCAGGGCGCGGTGACCTGCCAAGTGCCGGCCGCCGCCGCCCAAAGCGCGAGCAGCGTCAATAACACCGTATCCAACAGCGCAACCGTCACCTACGATACGGTCGCCCCGAGCGTCACCGTGACGGGCAGCGCAAGCCTCTTTACCCTGACGTTCTCCGAGGCGGTCAGCGGTCTAACAACCGCAGGCATCACCGTCGCCAACGGCACCAAGGGCGCCCTCAGCGGCAGCGGCATGACCTACACCCTGGCGGTGACCCCCAGCGCCCAAGGCAGCGTGACCTGCCAGGTAGCCGCCGCCGCCGCCCAGGACGCCGCCGGTAACAACAACACTATTTCTAACAACTGCGCCGCCATCTATGACACGATCGCGCCAGCCGTGAGCGTGACCCCCACCGGCACCGCGACCAACACGTCGCCGATTACCTTTACCCTGGCGTTCTCGGAGGCGGTATCCGGTCTAACAGCAGGTGGCGTCTCCATCACCAACGGCACCAAGGGCGCGCTCAGCGGCAGCGGCGCGACTTACACGCTGGCGGTGACGCCAACAGCTCAAGGCCCCGTGACCTGCCAGGTGCCAGCCGCCGCCGCCCAGGATGTCGCGTCTAACAACAACGCCGCATCCAGCATTGCCATGGTCACCTACGATACGGTCGCCCCGAGCGTCACCGTGACGGGCAGCGCAAGCCTCTTTACCCTGACGTTCTCCGAGGCGGTCAGCGGTCTAACAACCGCA
>Ga0114958_10001793_pt1 | contig 16587 bp, 18 predicted proteins | sample C_130208_EF_Meta_FD_89577 | JGI IMG/M metagenome (GOLD analysis project Ga0114958, IMG submission 89577) | Freshwater microbial communities from Lake Croche, Canada to study carbon cycling - C_130208_EF_MetaG | ecosystem: Environmental > Aquatic > Freshwater > Lake | place: Lake Croche, Canada...
CCCTACCACAATCTTCGCCCGATTTCGTTATTTGGCGTTGGCACCTTAGGATTACCCTCTGCCCAGAAATGAGCGGAAGCCCATTGGGGGTTCCTGTATATGGATCCCGCGTCAGGGAAACTTCGAATAGATAAGTAGGTACTGTTTGGCTAAGAAAGACGGAGCAATCGAAATTGAGGGCACCGTAGCTGAAGCACTGCCGAACGCCATGTTCAGAGTGGAACTTACGAATGGTCACAAAGTGCTTGCACATATCAGTGGCAAGATGCGACAGAACTACATTCGCATACTGCCAGAAGATCGTGTGATAGTTGAACTAAGTCCGTACGACCTTACAAGAGGTCGAATTATCTACCGTTACAAGTAATAGGAGTACGTCGTGAAAGTAAAGCCAAGCGTGAAAAAGATTTGCGACAAGTGCAAGGTCATTCGTCGTAATGGTCGCGTCATGGTTATTTGCGACAATCTTCGACACAAGCAACGTCAAGGATAATAAGCAATACAACAAAATACGCGTAATGCGACTGAGAAATTCAGACCCTCGGACTGGTAGGCCGAGGCCCAGTTACCCAACTGGGGTGCATTGCGAAGGACCTTCCAGATAGCAGAAAAAGGGTAAATGATATGGCACGTCTTGTCGGTGTTGATCTTCCGCGTGAAAAACGCGTAGAGATTGCACTCACCTATATTTTTGGAATCGGTCTAACCCGCGCACATGCAACTCTAGCTGCGACCGGCGTTAACCCTGATACTCGTGTAAAAGATCTTCAAGAGCCAGAACTGGCAAAGCTTCGTGAATATATCGAAGCAAATTACAAAATCGAAGGTGACCTTCGACGTGAAGTAGCTGGCGATATTCGCCGCAAAGTAGAAATCCAGAGCTATCAAGGTATTCGCCACCGTAAGGGCTTGCCTGTTCGCGGTCAGCGTACGCATACGAATGCCCGAACTCGTAAAGGCCCTCGTAAGGCAATCGCAGGTAAGAAGAAGGAGAGCAAGTAATGGTCGCCGCTAAGACGAAGAGCGCCGCTAAGGGTGCAGCTAAAGGCAAGGTCAAGCTTCGCAAGAAAGAGAAGAAGAATATTGCGATTGGCCAGGCCCACATTAAGAGCACCTTTAACAACACCATCATTTCCATCACCGATCCGTCTGGGGCTGTTATTTCTTGGTCTTCGGCTGGACAAGTCGGTTTTAAGGGTTCGCGTAAATCAACCCCCTTCGCCGCTCAAATGGCTGCTGAAGCAGCGGCACGTCGCGCACAAGAACATGGGTTGAAGAAAGTTGATGTATTCGTCAAAGGACCAGGGTCTGGTCGAGAGACTGCTATTCGTTCATTGCAGGCTGCTGGATTGGAAGTTGGTGCCATCTCTGATGTAACACCAATGGCTCATAACGGTTGCCGTCCACCAAAACCACGTCGAGTTTAAGGAAGGAAGAGAAACTATGGCTCGTTATACAGGAGCAGATTGCAAGCGCTGCCGTCGCGAAAAAGTAAAACTCTTCCTCAAGGGTTCGAAGTGCGATGGTCCAAAATGTCCGATCGAATCTCGCCCATATCCACCAGGGCAGCACGGTCGAGGTCGTTCCAAGGAATCTGAATACCTGTTGCAGATGCGCGAAAAGCAGAAATGTGCGCGTATGTACGGTGTTCTGGAAAAGCAGTTCCGAGGTTATTACGAAGAGGCTAACCGGTTGCAGGGCAAGACTGGTGAAAACCTTCTTGTCATCCTGGAAACCCGTTTGGACAACGTTGTTTTCCGTGCTGGTTTTGCCAAGAGTCGTGACATGTCGCGCCAGTTGGTCCGTCACGGACATTTCTTGGTTAATGGCAAAAAGGTAAATATTCCGTCATTCCGCGTAACACCAATGGATATTATCGACGTTGTTCCCGGTTCGCTGGACACTACGCCGTTTATCGTTGCCAGCGCCGAACTAGGAGAAAAGTCAATTCCTGCGTGGATGGAAGTTGTTGGATCACAGATGCGTATCTTGGTTCATGCGTTGCCAACACGTGCGATTATCGACACCCTCATTCAAGAGCAACTGATCGTGGAGCTTTACAGCAAGTAATTAACTATTCATCAATTCCAGTTTAATTCCAGTCAACAATTCCAGCCAAAAAAGGAGATCAAATAGTGGATCTCCCCGACGTACGGAGGAAATAAGTGCTAATTGCACAACGCCCGGTCCTCACAGAGGAAGTAGTTTCAGATTTTCGTTCTCGCTTTATCATCGAACCACTTGAACCTGGTTTTGGCTACACGCTCGGTAATTCTTTACGCCGCACCTTGTTGTCATCCATTCCTGGCGCAGCAGTAACCAGCATTCGGGTTAATGGCGCGCTCCACGAGTTCACGACTCTTGACGGTGTCAAGGAAGATCTGACTGAGATTGTTCTCAACATTAAAAATCTAGTGCTCTCATCGGACAATGATGAACCTTCACTTCTCTACATCCGCAAGAATGGTGAAGGAATTGTCACTGGAGCGGATATCGCTGCACCTGCCGGAGTTGCTGTTCACAATCCGGAGCTTCACATTGCAACCCTTAACTCCAATGCCAAGTTTGAAGTTGAATTGACGGTGGAGCGTGGTCGCGGTTACGTCACCGCGGTTGCCAACAAAGCTGCCGGTGGAGAAATTGGTCGCATCCCAGTTGATTCTATTTATTCACCAGTCCTGCGCGTTACCTACAAGGTTGAAGCTACACGTGTAGAGCAGCGTACAGACTTTGACCGTCTCATCGTAGATGTAGAGACCAAGCAATCAATGTCACCTGCTGATGCCATGGCATCTTCGGGTAAGACTTTGGTCGAACTCTTTGGCTTAGCGCGAGAATTGAACGTTGCTGCTGAAGGAATTGAAATGGGCCCTTCCATCCATGATGCAGCTTTGGCTGCGGATTTGGCTCTGCCCATTGAAGATTTAGACTTAACTGTTCGTTCATATAACTGCCTGAAGCGTGAAGGCATTCATGTGGTTGGAGAACTTGTAAGCCGGTCAGAAGCGGACCTGCTTGATATCCGCAACTTTGGTTCAAAATCAATCGATGAAGTAAAGGCAAAACTTCATAGCATGGGTCTACAACTGAAGGACAGCCCTATTGGATTTGATCCGACACAGCATCACAATTATGGAACTGAAGTAGACGAAGATATCGTCGAATCAGAGGAGCTCTAGGAGAAAGCCATGCCAACACCAAGTAGAGGACCACGGCTAGGAAGCGGTCCAGCGCACGAAAAATTGTTGCTAGGCACCCTGGCTGAACAACTATTCGAACACGGCAAGATCAAGACCACAGAGGCAAAGGCAAAGCGCCTTCGTCCGCTTGCGGAAAAATTGATCACTGCCGCCAAGGAGGGTGATCTTTCTGCGCGCAGAAGAGTCATGCAAACAATTCAAAACAAGAGCGTAGTTCATTCGCTCTTCACTGAAATTGCACCCCGGTTCGCTGCACGCGCAGGTGGTTACACCCGTATCACAAAGGTTGGGCCACGTAATGGTGACAACGCTCCGATGGCGGTAATCGAACTAGTAACTGATTAACTTAACCTTCGCTTCGTTTCTTGCACACTAATGATTGAACCCGCTCTCAACCCAGAGAGCGGGTTTCGTCGTTTACGGATTGATCTTTCTTATGACGGTACTAACTACTCCGGTTGGGCGAAACAACCGGATCAAAGAACTGTGCAAGGCGAAATCGAAGCTGCCATAGCGCGATTTATCAGAGTAGAGGCCAGGACGGTCGTTGCAGGCCGCACGGATGCTGGTGTACATGCCACTGGACAGGTGCTCCATGTAGATATTCCAGAAACCCTAAGTGCTACTCGCTATGATCCGGATAAAGATCCACTAGATCCAGATCACTTTGGCTATCGTCTCAATCAAATACTCGATGAAGATATTCGAATCCAATCAGTCACTATTGCGCCGTTAAACTTTGACGCCCGTTTTTCTGCGATCGCGCGTCACTACCAGTACAAATTGCTTGACGGGAACCAGCTATTAGCACCTCTTCAACGCTTTGACGCAGCCACCTGGTTTCGGCCGTTGGATATCGCTCTGATGAATCAAGCTTCTGCTGCCGTGCTTGGGAAAAACGACTTTCTTACCTTCTGCAGATATCGAGAAGGGGGCACTACGCTCCGTACGCTCTTAGAATTTGAGTGGAGTAGAGACCAGGACGGTTTTGCAATCTGCACTATCGCGGCGGATGGGTTTGGGTGGAACATGGTCCGAAATCTGGTCGGCGCGGCAGTCTGTGTCGGGGAAGGACGATTCTCGCCAACCTGGATGAAGGAAATCTTGATGGCTAAGGCAAGAGTTACTGACTCCTATGTTTTCCCCGCCAAGGGCTTAACGCTTGTAGGAGTGGATTATCCCAGCACTGATGAGTTAGCCAGTCTGGTCGCCTTTACGCCTGATACACGCATACCGGATGACGAGTAGGCGCCATTTTGACCCCGCGGGCCCTTAACGGGTAACCTGCTCCTCTTAGCATTTCTTGAGATCCACCCAAGAATACATTTGGACTAGAAAGTGAGAATCCTCGTGCGCACATTTACACCGAAGGCTGGTGACGTCACTCGTAAGTGGCATGTCATCGACGCCGAAGGGGTCGTCCTTGGTCGACTTGCTAGTCATGCTGCGGTCCTATTGCGCGGAAAGCACAAGACCACTTTCGCGCCCCACATCGACATGGGTGATTTCGTTATCGTTATCAATGCCGAGAAAATAGTTCTTACCGGACAAAAGGCTGGAAGCAAATTTGCACATCACCACTCAGGTTATCCAGGTGGAATGACATCGATTGTTTATGCAGATTTGATCAACCAAGATCCGACTCGTATTATCGAAAAGGCAATCCTTGGCATGATTCCTAAAAATAAACTTGGCCGCTCTGTTGGTTCGAAGCTGAAAGTTTATGCTGGCCCAGATCATCCACATGCAGCACAGAATCCAAGCACATATGTATTTACCCAAGTCTCTCAAATTGTGAAGAAGTAAGGACGCTGTCATGGACGATTTTCAAGGAATCATTGACGCCGAGGAAGAGGTCCTCACTTCTTTCTCCTCATCAACACCTGCAGCAGCTACTAATCGTGCTGCGATCAAGGCACCTGGTGGCGGAACCGGCCGTCGTAAAGAAGCCGTTGCTCGGGTTCGTTTAATTCCCGGCTCTGGTAAGTGGGTAGTTAACGGCAAGGCCCTTGATGTGTATTTCCCTAACAAGGTTCACCAGCAATTGGTTTCCGAACCTTTCCGCACTGTAGGCGCGGAAAATGAGTATGACGTTTTTGCACGTATCAATGGCGGAGGAACATCTGGCCAAGCGGGTGCGCTTCGCTTAGGTGTCGCTAGAGCACTTAATGAAATTGATCGTGATGCAAACAGACCATCCCTTAAAAAGGCAGGTTTTCTGACCCGCGATCCTCGAGTTATCGAGCGCAAGAAGTACGGCCTAAAGAAGGCGCGTAAGCGTTCTCAATACAGCAAGCGTTAATTTCCCTCATTACTGGGATCTCGAGCTCCAGGGGAGTGTGCGGATAGATGGCGCTCTTTGGTACTGACGGCGTTAGAGGATTGGCAAATGGTTTTTTAACTGCCGAACTTGCCGTTGACCTAGCGATAGCTTCAGCTCATATTCTGGGTGAGCTTGGCGCATTTGAGGGGCACAGACCCAAGGCGATTGTTGGTCATGACTCCAGGGCATCCGGTGAGTTTTTAGAGGCTGCCGTAGTTGCTGGGTTAGCAAGCGCAGGTGTTGATGTCTTTAGAGTGGGCGTGATTCCAACTCCCGCCATTGCCCATTTAGTTGCTGATAGTGGTGCGGATCTAGGTGTCATGATCAGTGCCTCCCATAATGCGATGCCGGACAACGGCATTAAATTTTTTGCAAAAGGTGGCGGCAAACTTGATGATGCGCTAGAACTTGCAATAGAAAATCGGTTGGGTGAGCCATGGACCAGACCGACTGGCAAGGCCGTAGGTCGAGTGATCAATGATGAGTCGGCATCCGAACGATATCTTTTTCACTTACTCAATTCGCTGAGCAGAAACTTAGTCGGTCTTAAAGTGGTCGTGGATTGTGCCAATGGAGCTTCTTCGCGGATCGCTCCAAAGGCATATACCCGGGCTGGAGCAGAAGTGTTTGCTATCTCCAATGAGCCTGACGGTTGGAATATCAACGATAATTGTGGCTCTACTCATTTAGAGAATCTAAAGCGCAAGGTGTTGGAATTAGGCGCGGATCTAGGGATTGCACACGATGGAGATGCCGATCGATGCCTTGCAATTGATCATGAGGGTAACGAAATCGATGGCGATCACATTATGGCAATTTTGGCCGCCGATTGGCAATCGCGCGGATTGCTAACGAACGAGACAGTCGTTGGTACCGTGATGAGCAATTTAGGCTTTTCAAAGGCGATGGATAATCTAGATATCAATGTAGAAATGACAGCTGTTGGCGATCGGTATGTCTTAGAAAAAATGTTATTGGATGACCATGTGCTTGGTGGTGAACAATCTGGGCATATTATTTTGCGGCATTATGCCAACACCGGAGACGGGATTCTGACCGCCCTCCACATCATGCAAGCACTAAAAAATTCTGGACAATCGCTAAAAGATTTGTCTAAGGTTATGGAAAAATATCCTCAGGTCTTGATAAATGTACCCGATGTAGCGAAGGAGGGATTGGAAAAATCCAAGCCCATAGCGGAGATGATCTCTGCTAAGAATCGCGAGCTTAAGAGCAATGGTCGAATCTTGGTTCGAGCCTCTGGGACTGAAAACTTGATACGAGTCATGGTGGAAGCTAGTACCACCGAAATAGCGGAAGAGATCGCACAAGAAATAGCAGCACTAGTAAGATCAGAACTATCTAAAGGCTCAAGCGTCACTTAGAATTCGATGAGCGCGCCACGCCCGGAACATGGGACAAAGGAGTAGGTAAATGTGCGGCATTGTCGGATACACCGGAAAATCTCTAGCGCTTTCACCAGTCCTAGAAGGACTTCGTCGGCTGGAGTACCGTGGCTATGATTCCGCGGGTATTGCGCTAGTAGTGGAACAAGGCGGTCCACTCTGGATCGAAAAGCGAGCGGGAAAACTCGCTAATTTAGAGGGCTCCCTGACTGCAGCTCCGCCTGAGGCGCACTCTGGAATCGGACACACTCGCTGGGCAACACATGGCGGTCCGACAGATATCAATGCTCATCCTCATGTAGATAACGATGGAAAATTAGCGCTTATCCATAATGGAATCATCGAAAACTATGTAGAGCTTCGAGCTTTACTGGAAGAACGTGGGCATGTCTTCACTTCTGAAACAGATACTGAATCCGTTGTGCATTTATTGAGTGATGCCCGCAAAGCTCACGATGGGGATCTTGCTGCTGCAATGCGACAAGTCTGCTCTGAACTCCGTGGCTCCTTCACCTTATTAGCAATTCACTCTGACGAACCCGGAAGAATTGTTGGCGCACGCCGTAACTCACCTTTGGTAGTGGGTGTTGGGGAAGGTGAAAATTTCTTAGCATCCGATGTTTCGGCCTTTATTGCTCATACGAAACGGGCGCTAGAACTTGGGCAAGATGAGATCGTTGACTTAACTGCTACCGCCGTTGTAGTTACGGATTTGTTGGGTAACGTGTTGGCGCCAAGAGAATATGAAATCTCTTGGGACGCATCAGCAGCGGAACGAGGCGGCTTCGAACATTTTATGCTCAAAGAAATTTACGAACAACCTAAGTCGATTGCAGATACTTTGATTGGTCGGGTAGAGGGTCTAGACCCAGAGATAACTTCAGGCATCGACCTGAAGGGCATTTCAAAAGTAGTCATCATTGCTTGTGGAACCGCCTATCATGCAGGTTTGGTCGGCAAATACGCCATCGAAAAATGGGCAAAGGTTGCGGTTGATGTGGAGCTAGCTTCCGAATATCGATACCGAGAACCTGCTGTTGATAACACCACCTTGGTTATTCCTATTTCTCAATCGGGGGAAACGATGGACACCCTCATGGCGCTTCGTTATGCAAAAGAACACGGCGCCAGAATTTTTGCTGTCTGCAACACCAACGGTTCTACGATTCCACGGGAATCAGATGCCGTCCTTTATACCCATGCCGGACCGGAGATAGCCGTTGCTTCCACCAAAGCGTTCACGGCGCAGCTGATTGCCATGTATTTGTTGGCACTTCATTTGGGTCGCGTCCGTGGAGCAATTGATAAGAAGACGGCGCTGCAGATTGGCGAAGAGCTGGCGATGCTGCCTGCTAAAGTAGAGCAAGTCTTAGAAACGGTTGAACCATTACGCGCTTTAACACGAGAATTTTCTACCGCCTCCTCAATGTTGTTTTTGGGTCGAAATGTTGGTTACCCAACTGCGTTGGAAGGCGCTCTGAAGCTTAAAGAACTCGCATACATGCACGCCGAAGGATTTGCGGGAGGGGAGCTCAAGCACGGTCCGATTGCTTTGATCGATGTTGGCACTCCGGTCATTGCGGTTATGCCGACATCCGACTCACCTCTCTATGAAAAAATGGCGAGTAATGTGCAAGAAGTTAAGGCACGGGGTGCGATTGTGATTGCAATCGGTGATGTTGATTTAGCAAGCGCCAGCCACAATATTCGGATTCCCACATCACATGACTTTTTACAACCCGTGCTTGCCGTTGTTCCGTTACAGGTTATTGCCTATGAAATGGCTATCGCTCGTGGAAACGATGTAGATCAACCTCGTAACTTAGCTAAATCTGTGACGGTCGAATGACTTGGGCAACTTCGGATATTGATCGCAAAAAGGAACGCAATCAAGCGCTCGCAATTTCATTTGGGATTTTTTTAGGTTTTTTGTTTGTCACCCAACAGGTACTTTCGCAAAGTTTTTTATTACAGGTAGATCATAGAATTAAAGAGATAAAACATCACACCTTTCGGGGGCTATCAAGCCATCTCTTGTTGGCATTAGACGATCTAGGGTTACGGTGGGTGAGTGGCATCTGTCTGGCGGTTGTTGCACTTTTGCTAGCTTATAAATTTCGATCATGGCGACCCATCAACCTATCTATCCTCACTGTCCTAGCTCTAAACGGTGCGGTAGGACTGGCCAAAATCATATTTAGTCGGACTAAGCCTCGATTACAGGTTGACGTGTTACATAGCCAATTTCTAGGTGCATATCCCAGTGGCCATTCCTCGAATGCAATATTGACCTATGGCATGGTGGCCTATTTGCTTCACAGGTACTTTAAAATCTGGACGTTAAAGCTCTGGCACCTTGAAGCGGTTGCTGGATTTATCACTTTTTTGGTCTGCATAGTTTCTCTGATTCGCGATACTCATTGGTTCAGCGATCTACTGGGGGGAGTCCTGCTTGGGGCATCAATTCTGCTCTTTTTTGTAGCTGTGGACCGCGCCTGGCCATCAACGAAACAACCATCATGATAAAGGGCATAGGAATAGATGTTGTTAACATTATGCGTTTTCAGGAATCGATAGAGCGAACTCCAGCTTTGAAAGCAAAAATCTTCACGCCAATGGAATCTCAGTTGAAAATCTCTTCGTTAGCCGCACGATTTGCCGCAAAAGAGGCGCTAGTTAAGGCGCTAGACGCACGACATGTTTTTAGTTGGCATGATGCGGAAATTTTCAATGAGGAATCTGGTAAGCCAACCTTTCATTTCACGGGTGCCTTGGCAGTTCGAGTTAAGGATTTGACGGTGCACTTGACGATATCCCATGAAACCGAAATCGCAACGGCGATGGTTATTATTGAAGGTCCCTGATTCGATATGCAGCCAGATAAAAGCAATAATAGTGATGTGCCCGAGTCTCGTCAGGAAGCGTCGTTGCGCGTGGCTGATGTCACGGTTAAATTTGGCGGATTAACTGCCCTCTCTAAGGTAAATCTTGAAATACATCCGGGAGAAGTGGTCGGGATTATTGGCCCAAATGGCGCTGGGAAGACCACCTTGTTTAATGTTTTAAGCGGGATCGTTTCCCCAGATGCTGGCTCTTTTTATCTAGATGGCGTGCAACAACCATGGCCGAAGAGTCACCAGATGATAAAAATGGGTTTAGCTCGAACTCTGCAAGGTGTTGGGCTATTTCATGAGTTAACGGTTTTGGAAAATATTATGGTTGCAGCTAGCAATCTGCAGAAATCCAGTTTTATTAAATCCCTCTTTGGTGCGGGCGGTAGATCTGAAAAAGTTCTGCGCGAGCGGGCAGAGGAAGTGATGGCGCTACTTGACATTTCAGGGTATGCCGATCGCATCACTAGTTCGCTCCCGTACCCCATCTCTAAGCGCGTTTCTATTGCGCGCTCTTTAGTCGCTCGGCCCAGCACGTTGTTGCTAGACGAGCCCGCGGGAGGCCTGGGGAACGAGGATATTCTCTGGATTAATCAACTCATTCTAGAACTTCGCAAAGAGATGTCGATCCTCTTGGTCGAACATCATATGGATGTGATCATGAACGTCTGTGATCGAATATACGTACTTAACTTCGGCGAAATAATTGCAGAGGGTACCCCAGTGCAGGTTCAGCAGAACGAAGCGGTGATTGCTGCATATCTGGGGAATGGAACAGAGTCATGACCCAAGGGTTGGTTGTAAAGGATTTATCCATAAGCCATGGAGCCGTATCTGCTATCCACAACCTCTCTTTCGAAATCGCCCCCGGGGAACTCGTTGCTCTCATTGGGTCTAATGGTGCTGGGAAGACGACGCTTTTGCGGGCTTTGAGTGGTTTGATTGCGCCACAATCAGGAACCGCCACATGGCACGGCACCTCCATTGTGAAGAGCAAACCAGAAGATTTAGTGCGAGCGGGAATTGTTCATGTCTCGGAAGGAAAATCGGTTATTCCAGAATTGACTGTGCGAGAAAATTTGGCAATCGGCGGACTGTGGCGACGTGATAAAGAAGATGTGTTGCGCGCCACCAACGAATCGCTCAAGCTTTTCCCCGTGCTCAATGAACGATTGTCGCAACGAGCAGATTCTTTATCTGGTGGTGAGAGGCAGATGCTCGCGATTGCTCGGGCACTTATTTCTCGTCCAGAACTTTTGTTATTAGATGAGCCATCCTTGGGGCTGGCACCGCTGATCGTGGAGCAAATATTTGAAAGTCTCAATACCTTGCGGACAGATGTGGGAATGACAATTCTGTTGGTTGAGCAGAATGCCATGGGTGCGCTAAAAATCGCAGATCGGGGATTGATTCTCAATCTAGGTACCTTAGTTGGTAGTGGAGCTGCTACAGATTTGTTACATGACCCTCAACTTCGATCTGCATATTTGGGGTTCTGATGATTTTTAATACACTATTGATTGGTGCGAGTAGTGGGGCAATTTATTCCTTGATGGCACTCGCTTTGGTTTTGGTATGGCGATCAACGCGAGTAGTTAACTTTGCTCAAGCAGGGCAGGCTGCACTCTCTACCTATATCGGATACGAAATCATGGGTCGGACTCATAACTATTGGCTATCAGTGCCAGTGGCAATTTGTTTTGGTGCACTTCTGGCTGCGGGGGTCGATGTACTCCTCATGCGAGTTTTAGCGCGTCGAGCACAACAAGGGCCAATTGCAGAGATTGCGCCGGTGATTACAACGCTTGGGCTTCTTGGGTTAATACATAGTTTGATCGGATTGATCTGGGGAAATGCTTTTGTGCAGTACACATCACCACTTTCTGGAAAAGGTTTCACTATCGGTGCACAAGTGATTCCATTTTCCCCTCAGAATCTCCTAATTGTTCTAGCTGCAATCGGGGTCATGGCCACATTTGCGGCAATTTTTACCTTTACCGATTTGGGTTTATCACTGCGCGCTGCATCTTTCCAACCAGAGATAGCGCGATTAGCGGGAATCAGGGTTGATCGAGTTCGAACCATTGGTTGGGCATTTGCGGGCGCAACGGGAGCGGTTGCTGGTGTGGTCATCACCCCCACCGCTTACCTATCACCAAATTCTTTGGACTTGTTGCTGGTTTCAGGTTTTGTGGCGGCGGTGATAGGTGGATTAGAAAGCTTGATTGGCGCAGTTGTCGGTGGCCTTGTCTTGGGAATCGGTTTCGCATTTATTCTGCAATACATCGGTTCATCGGTAACATTTTTGGCTGGATTTATTATTTTGATGGTGGTCCAACTGGTGCGACCTCATGGTTTCTTCGGTCACAAAACGAGTCGCCATGCTTAAGGCCAGATTGACGCCCCTTAAACGAGCCCTACTACTGGCGGCATTCGGCGTGCTTTTATTATTCGTGAGCAATCACGTTGACGAACTACGGTCGTATCAAGGAGCCCAAGCGGCGATTTATGTAATTGCAATATCGTCAATAATCGTTCTGACTGGTTTCTCTGGTCAAATTTCTTTGGGCCATGGAGCGGTCATGGCAATTGGTGGTTATGCATCAGCACTTGCTTTTACGCTCTGGAATTTTCCCTGGGAATTCGCATTGATCTTCGGAACCGTAGTCGGCACCATCTTTGGGTGCGTGCTCGGCATCGCTTCTGCTCGACTTCAAGGTCCATACCTTGCTGGCACGACGCTTGCGTTAGCAGTTGGATTGCCCAGCCTTGCCAATCAATTTAAGGTGCTGGGTGGCGAGCAAGGAATTGAGTTTGATATCGGAGATGCACCTGCTTGGCTAAGGCAGGTGGTCGGTGGTGATTTCACGCAATATAAGTGGTTTTTCTGGCTGACGACATGTGTAGTAATCGTAGTTTTCTGGACTATAACAAATTTGTTACAAAGCAATGTTGGTAGAACTTGGCGGGCAGCCCGGAATCACCCGGTTGCCGCAGGTTTGGCAGGAATCAACGTTTCACGCACGAAAATACTTGCTTTCACCGTCAGTTCCTCACTGGCAAGTCTTGCCGGTGGACTTTTTGCAGTAATTCTGGGCCTAGTTACGCCTGCTGCTTTCCCGCTTTCGCTATCTTTCTTGCTCGTAACCGGTGCTGTTATTGCCGGAGTGGGCAATCTCGCGGGTAGCATTCTCGGATCCTTGGTTTTGGTTTCTATTCCAGAGCTCTCCGGTACGCTGGCAACGCACTTAGGGAATTCGCAGAAGGTAACCGCAAATCTACCTGGGCTCGTAGCGAGTTTGCTTTTGATCATCGTGGTGATTTTTGCCCCGAATGGATTGCGACCAACTGCGGCATGGAAAGCGTTTCGACAATTCAATGATTCGACAATTTAACAAGTATCGTTCACTTAGGAGCACGAAGGCTTGTATCTGTTTCACCCTCATGAAAGGAAGACAATGCTCGAACATCGACGCAAGAAGCGTGGAGTAATGGCAATTGTGGCCATGCTGTCACTCGCTTCTTCAGCTTTAACCTTGACTACGATTCCCGCAGAGGCGGCTAGCACCAATGCGCAAACTGGTATCACTGCCTCAACAATCAAACTGGGAATCACTGTTCCTCTAACTGGCGCGGCTGCACCAGGGTATAACAAAGTTCCTTATGCGATGCGCGCTTATTTTAATTATGTGAACGACAATGGCGGCGTCAATGGCCGAAAAATCTCGTTGATCATTAAAGATGACGCATACAGCCCAACTCTCGCAAAATCGGTAACCAATGATCTTATTCTTAAAGATAAAGTCTTTGCCCTGGTTGGCACATTGGGTACCGCTAACACTGAAGCCACCACCAAATTTGTCAATGACCATGGCGTGCCTCGACTCTTCGTTAATTCTGGTTTTAGTGGTTTTACAAACACATCCAAATATCCGACGACCTACACCCTGCTACCTTCGTATGTGATGGAAGCGAAGATTATGGGTCAATACATTAAAGATAATTTTGCTGGTAAGTCAGTTGCAATCATCTATCAGGATGATGACTTTGGCGCGGATGCGCTCAAGGGATTTGGTATCGCAGGGACTAGTTTCGTCGCTAAAATTCCTTACGCGAGCGGTTCGCAGGCTGACCCAACTGTCGTTGGAAAGTGGATTGCTGGCCTTGCTGCCGCAAAGCCTGATGTAACAATTATGTTCGGTGTGTCATCAGCAACGGCTGCGGCGCTAGGTGGTTCTTATAAAGCAGGGTTTAAGACCCAGTGGATTTTAGGATCAGTGGGTGGCGATGGAACAACTATTGCCAGCGTAGCAGGAGCAACGGCAGTGGGACTTCTCTATGGATCTATTGGAGCGTCGTTCTTGCCTTCGCCTACTGACACGGCGGATGAATACGTGGCACAGTTCCAAGCGATCAATGCTAAATATAACGCCGGCGCAGTGTTTGATAACAACGTACTTGTTGCCATGAACACAGCCATGATGACAGTGCAGGCACTTCGGGCGGCTGGCTCCAAGCTCACGCGCACATCCTTGATGGATGCGATAGCCGCTAAAGGCTCAACCTTTGCCTCGGCCGGTTTTGCACCACTTGGCTATAGCTCAACAAGCCATGTGGGATACAACGGTTACTGGTTCGGCGTTTATGGCCCAACTGGCAACATGAAGCCTGCTTCTGGGGCTTACACACTTTACACAACAGATTCAGGTACAGGAGCAGTTGTAAAAACAGCGACTGCCAGACCTGCAATGCCAGCGAAGGGATTGCCAACTAACTAATGAAAATCACATCGATAGTGTCGAATCTAAGGCTACGAGCGCTGATAAGCGCAGTCGCCTTAATCAGCGCAACTTTTGTTGCGATTCCTTCTCTAGCATCAGCTGCACCTTCGTGTGACGGCAAATTCCCGGTTCAGTCTTGCGGCGGTGCGACCAGTGATGGCGCACCGTATGCCATGAAGGTACCTGCTAATTTTAATGGCACGGTATATCTCTGGTCTCATGGCTACCGGTATAACGTTGATATCCCAGCAGCAATCCCGCTAATTGGTGGATACAAGATCACCAATACTCCTGAGCCTGGTCCAATCGTGGGATCTGATACATCAGTGATCAAGTACTTACTGAGCAAAGGGTTTGCGGTCATGGGATCCGGATTTGCCCGACAAGGATGGAATGCAGATTCTGGCATCGTCACTGATGTTGAATTGATCAATACCTTTAAGGGTCAATTCCCAAACACGACACATGTTATTGCTTGGGGAAATTCTCTAGGAGCATTCATCACTCAATACCTGGCGGAAAAAAATCCATCGTTGATCTCTGCCGCAGCACCACTCTGCATCGCAACACCTTCTGTAGAAGCAGAGCTACAGATGGCCGGTGATTTTTTATGGGGCTTAAAAACATTTTTTGACCCAAGCATTAAAGCCGGAAATTATTCGGCCGGTGCTGCCGGTTATGGTGAAGCGCTAGCTGACTTAGGAAAAGTCTTTACGGTCATGGGTAAGTTAAAGGCGGGTATGGCAACAGGTGCCTGGCCTGACACCGCGCCAGCAACTATTCAAGCCTCTGGTTTGGATGCCGTTCCAAGTCGATCAGCTTTGCTGCTGTTGGGCTTGATGGCTGGAGTTTCAACTCAAAGCTCACACTTTGATGGAACAACAGGTCCGGGTTCGCCAAACAGTTCTGCGTATACAAGCTTTGCAGCAGCAGCAAGCCCTGCTCTAGCAATTCTTGAAAACGGAACTACCGCCGCAGCCTTGGCGGTCTTGGCTACCTATGATGTAGAACAACAATCAGGTGGCGCAATCTTTGATAACACAAAGACGGATTACTCCGCACGTGTTGCTTCCGAATCTACGGTTTACAATGCTGCACTTAGCGGTGCAAAGGCCACGGCTGGCTTATTAGGTTACCTAGCACAATCACCGCGTGCTTCAGCGAGCACGACGGCAATTGCAAAGATGCGCACACTTGCCCAATGGACGGGAAAGATAAATGTCCCTACCGTTGCAATGTCAGGTATTGCTGATCAGGTCACCCCTGCCGGCTCACTTACATATATGGCACAACAGTATGCCAAGCAATGGCAGGCTGATCACCCTACGACAACACGTACAGGGCCAAATCTGATCACGATTATCGGTCAGACTCCGGCTCACTACACAAAATTTGATGCTACTGGCGGTCCAATTACATCTGGGCCAGGTGCTAACGGCACCGAACACTGCAACTTCACCACAAAGCAGTACATCGCAGTTGCAGATATGTTGTCTTATGCATCAGTAACTGGAACTAATCTTTCTGGTGGACCGCTCTTGACAGCGGTTCGCAAAATGGGTGGTTCTACTAGCGATCAAAAGTCGTTACCGGCTCTACCGAAGTTCTACGCTGCTGATTAATCACAGTTAGCAAAGGAAAATCGCCCCGTGAATTCTCACGGGGCGATTTTGTTTCCGCTTTCTACTAACCTAGCTCCATGCCTGCCGATACGATCCTTATTGAGTCTGCGGCAGAAATGCTGGCGCTCGGTCGACGTATTGGTGAAGGACTCAAAGCAGGTGACGTTTTAGTGCTCAATGGCGAACTAGGTTCCGGGAAAACTACATTGACCCGCGGGATCGGTGAAGCACTTGGTTCAACCGATGTGAGCTCCCCAACGTTCGTTATTTCTAAAATTTATGCCGGAAATATTCCACTAGTGCATGTAGATGTTTATCGATTGCTAGGAAACGAATTAGCGCTCTTCGATGACTTGGATCTTGA
>Ga0114958_10001796_pt1 | contig 16560 bp, 15 predicted proteins | sample C_130208_EF_Meta_FD_89577 | JGI IMG/M metagenome (GOLD analysis project Ga0114958, IMG submission 89577) | Freshwater microbial communities from Lake Croche, Canada to study carbon cycling - C_130208_EF_MetaG | ecosystem: Environmental > Aquatic > Freshwater > Lake | place: Lake Croche, Canada...
ATTTCACGACCCATAAACATATTGCGCCAAATTGGTTGCTGTTCGCATAGTGCGCGCTCTTGATAAATAGTTTCAATACCTAGTGCACGAGCTTTAGCTACGCTCCACTCGGAAATCTTTTCGCCTTTAAACCAGATTTCGCCACCATCGTCTGGTTTATGGAATCCCATAATTGTCTTTACAAGTGTTGATTTTCCTGCACCGTTATCACCGAGGAGTCCGACGATTTCGCCTGGATAGATCTCGAGACTGATGCCAGAGAGGGAACGGACTTCACCAAAAGTCTTTGACACATTTTTTAATTGAATTACTGGTTGCACGTTACTCATTCAAGACCTCTCATTGTTATTCGCAAAAGTATAAAATATTAGCTAATTTAGGAAGGGAACCGGCTGGGATTTCTCCCAGCCGGTCCTATTTCTACTTCCGGTTCGTTAATTAATTAACGAATGAGCTTTGCTGCAAGTGGAGCAATGATTGCAACGTTTGACTTATCAATGAATCCACCAGCAGTGTTGATATCCAAACCTGCAAATGCGAACTTCTTAGATAGGCAGACCTGAAGAATTGGCAGGTAACCCTGTAGCCATTCTTGCTGGTCGATCACGAGGCTGAGGTAACCTGACTTAATTGCAGTACCTACAGCTGGTGACATATCGAATCCTGCTACATAAACTCCACCTGGCTTGATGCTTGCTGCCTTTAGGTAAGTCTCTGCAGTTGCAGTAAGTCCGCCGTGATCAAGGAATACTGCCTTGATCTCTGGGTTCTTCTGCATGACGCCAACGAATGTTGGTGCACCAGATGCTGGTGTTGTGTTAGTTGCTTGATCAATCTCTTGGTAAACAACCTTCATGCCAGCCTTTTCAAGAGCATCGATGATTCCGATTGTGCGCTGTGCACGATCTCCTGCAGCGCCCTTAAGGCCCCACACGAATGTTGTTGAACCCTTAGCGAGATTTCCACGCTTGATTGATTCGTTAGCTAGATCTACGCCAGCTTTGTAGTTTGTTGCGCCAACATAACCCATGCCTTGTGCAGCGTAGTTTGGAGTAACAATTGGAAGTTGTGAGTTAGCGTTAGCAACAATAATTCCCTTGCTAAATGCTTCCTTTACAATTGGACCAGCAGATGCATCGCCAACCATTCCAACGATTCCAGCGATTCCATCAGGCTTTGAAGCAAGTGCTTCCTTGAGCTGTGATGTCATCTTTGCTGGATCCCAGTCTGACCAATAATATTTAACAGATGCGCCAAGATCCTTAGCAGCCTGGACTTGACCGTTGTACACGTTAATAGCGAACACGCCACCTTGTGGACCACCAGGGAATGCAGCGATCTTTACACCTGAACACCAACCGCCTGCAGCTGATGCTGTAGATGCTGTGCCTGCTGTAGTAATTGTCATCGCGACAACCATTGCAACAGCGACAACGCCTGCTTTGATTTGAAGTGATTTCATTAAATTCCTCCTAGAATTTGGACCGAGATTCGACCCGTGCCCTTTTATACTTCATACTTAATGGACAAAACAAGGGTTTTTACTCAGACATAGGTAACGTTTGGATAACTAGAATTCCGCCTCAACTAGGTTCTATTTACGCATAAATTAATTGAGACTAATCAGCACCAAAAAAAGAATAAATAGATTTACCCTCTAGACAAAGGCTCAAATCCACCTACAGTGTGCCCCCCGCGCCGGTCGCTACCAGGCGCTTACTCAGTAAGTAGCGCGCCCACCTGAAATATCAAAGGTAAATCCTGTTGTAAACGAACAAGCAGGCGAAGCCATAAATGCGATGAGCTCTGCAACTTCCTCTGACTCCCCGATTCGACCCATTGGTATTCGAGAGATCATATATTTCATCGTATCTTCAGTTGTGTTCTCGTTAATCGCTGTGCGAATAACTGCAGGAGCTAACGAATTAATTACGACACCAGATGCTGCTGCCTCTTTTGCTACACCTTTTACATATCCGATAAGCCCTGCCTTGGCAGTGTTATAGGGAGACATTCCCGGATTTCCTTCTTTGCCGGCGATGGAAACAACTTGCACAATGCGCCCATATTTCTTTGCCTTCATCAGAGGCATCACTGCTTGTGTAATCCAGATTGCTCCAAAGAGATCGATAGTTAGGGGCTTAAGAAAATCATCCCAACTTATATCTTCGGTCTGTTTTCCAGTTGGTCCAGTAATTCCACCAGCATTTACCAAAGAATCAATTCGGCCATGTTCATCTTCAATTGCTTTGATTGTTGTACGAACATTTTCTTCTGAGCCTAAATCAAAGAGGCGGTATGAGGCGCTGCCACCTCTAGCTTTAATCTCATCAACGACAGACTTCAAGCCAGCCTCGTTCACATCGAGGGCAATCACATGAGCGCCACGATGAGCAAGCAACACAGCTGATGCTCGTCCGATTCCGCTAGCGGCACCAGTTACCACTGAGATCTGGCCTGCCACGGATATACGGTCTTCAGTCATGGTGGACCTTTCATTTATGCGCAAATTTATTTACCGGCGCCTATTGAGTATTTGCTCTAATTTACACTAACTTGAATTCAGTAGAAATCCTTTTTCGAACTTATTTTTAAGGGGCTTGCAGATGTCGACGAAAATCTCAGTAGAAGTCTTCGATGAGCGAAAATGTCATCTCGGCGAAGGCCCCACCTCATCAGGCCCTGGAAATAACCACGTTATGTGGGTAAATATCCTTGAAAGCAAAGTCATGTGGCGCAATCTTGAAACAGGTCTGACAGGTGGCTATGACACCGCTGAACATGTTTCATTTGCCATCCCCCGTACACAAGGCGGAGAAGTATTAGGAACTGTCAGTGGCCCAGTTCTGCGAGATGCCGACGGAACAATCCATCAACTTCCAACACGAGCAACAGTTGCGGGAGATGTAGATACATTTCCAACTCGTTGGAATGATGCAAAAGTTTCACGTAAGGGTGATCTATTGCTTGGAACTATGACGTATGACGTAAATCCACATGAAGGTGCGTTGTACCGCTACACACCAAATAGTTCTTTTTTAGAGCGCATTGTTGATGATGTAACAATCAGCAATGGCATGGATTGGTCATTTAAAAATGATGCATTCTTCTACATAGATACGATGGCACTCAGCATTGATCGATTTGATTTAGCTAACGACGGCCGAACAATTTCTAATCGAAAAGCAATGTGGACTGTTCCTGAAGGCGATCCCGGGCTTCCCGATGGAATGGCAATTGATGCCGAAGATGGCCTCTGGGTTGCATTTTGGGGTGGCTCAGTTGTGCGCCGCTTTGATAAGAACTTTGCAATTACTGCCGAAATTAATATTCCTACGCCTTTCGTTACGAGCTGCGTCTTTGCTGGTCCCGAATTAGATACCTTGATAATTACAACGGCCCACAATGGCGCAGCCGATGCACCACCGCAGGCAGGTATGACCTTTATCTGTAAGCCAGGAGTTAAAGGAGTTGTGACCAATCTCTTCCCAATGTAAGTAGAAGGGTGGCTACACTTACGCTTAACTTTTACTCACTTCGGAAATAGATTTTCCCTTCAAGAGATTGGTCTACACCTATGGCTAACTGGCCTTCCACTCGAGATCCAAAAGGACCGATGAAGAAGTCAATCGCACTTCTTAAGAATCAAGGTGTGCAGAGCCAAGATGCAGATGCAATCCCAGAGTCTGCAAAGCGCTTCAAAGATGGCGACCGTTGGAAGATTGAAATTCCATCTGTCGAAGGTCCAGCTGCTTTTAAAATCGTTCTTGAAGAAGCAAAGAAGCGCAAATTAAAGATTGATCGTATTTCTCAAGGTTCAGGCATCATGATGCAGACAGATGCTGAAATTAAAGAGATGGTTGCGATAGGCAAGAAAGAGAAGATTGAAGTGTGTCTCTTTGTTGGACCTCGTGCTGCGTGGGATATTGGAAAGCAACCAGTCTCATCAGCCGGTGGTGTTGCAGCCCCTACTCTGCGTGGCGCAGATCAACTTCGTTATGCAGTAGAAGATGTACTGCACGGTGCCAGTCTTGGACTGCGATCAGTTCTAGTTGGAGATTTAGGTTTACTTGCTGTTCTTGGTGAGGCAAAGAAGAAGGGTGATCTTCCAAAAGATTTCATCTTGAAGACCTCTGTCGCCTTGCCTTGCACCAACCCTGCTACTGCAAAAATTTTAGAAGAGCTAGGTGCATCGACACTCAACCTTGCAACAGATCTTTCGTTGCAACAGATTGCTGCAATTCGTGCCCAGGTTGATGTGCCTCTCGATGTTTATGTCGAAGGTCCTGATGATTTCGGTGGCGCTGTGCGTCACTATGAAGTTCCTGATCTCGTTCGAGTTGCGGCTCCGGTCTATCTCAAATTTACAGTGCGTAACTCTCCTGGTCTCTATCCAGCTGGTGGCCATATCCAAGGTCTCGTTGAATCTACAGCGCGCGAACGTGTTCGCCGCGCCTCAATTGGCCATTCGATGCTTACTCGCTACGACTACAAAGGCTAATACGTGGCAAAAAGTAACGTTTTAATTTTTGGTGCAACTGGTGCGCTAGGCACTGCTATTCATGCGCGATTCACGGCAGCTGATTGGAATATCTACTGCCCCGTGCGTTCACCTTCGGCGTTACCAAACTCTTTTCTCTTACCGATAACGCAAGACCATCTTCCTGCCGAAATTGCAGATGTCGAATTCGATGCGGTGATTTTCGCTCAGGGCACCAATACCAATGACAATGTAATGAATAGCCAGACAGAAGAACTTTTACGAGTATTCGAAGGAAATGTTGTGGCAATCACCGAGGCGACTGCCGGCTTGATGCATCACAATAAAATCAAGCAAGGTGCTCGAATAGTTATCTTAAGTTCTCTCTGGGAGCTATTTACTCGCCAAGATAAAATGTCCTATACAGTTTCAAAAGCTGCAGTCGGCGGTTTAGTGCGTTCAATGGCAGTGGATCTGGGACGAGCAAAAGGAATCCTTGTTAACGGAATTCTTCCTGGCATCGTCAGAACTCCGATGGCGGAAAAATTGCTTGCGCCAAGCCAGATTGAGAACGTTGCAAATGGAACACCAGGCGGAAGACTTGTTACACCCGAAGATGTAGGAAATAGCGCTTATTTGTTGGCCTGCGAATCCAACACAGCTATTTCAGGGCAAAGTATCTTTGTTGATAATGCATTCTCGGTTGCGAGAGTTATATAAGTAATGAGCGTTGAACTTCTCACTGAAGAGACTGTGGTTACCTATCTTCAATCTCGAGGAGTTATCTCGGCTAGCGAAAAAGCGACCGTTGAAATCCTTACCGGTGGTGTTTCCAATGTAGTTCTAGCTGTTCAAACTCAATCTAAAGATTTAGTGCTTAAGCAAGCCCTTGCTGAATTAAAGGTTGCAACTAAATGGGAGGCTGATCAGCGCAGAGCAATTGTTGAAGCTCATGCCATCGAAACTTTTCATGCCCTTTCACCAGAACAAGTTCCGGCGCTCGTTGATTATGACCCTGAGTTATTTACATTAGTTCTGGAACGGGTTCCACATTCAGCAACTGTATGGAAGTCAGATTTATTGGATGGAACTATCTATCCAGAGATTGGCGCCAAGCTTGGACATACGCTGGCAACGTGGCATAACTTTGGACTTCACTCTATAGAAGCGCGAGATAAGTTCTCTGAAGATTTGCTCTTTGAGCAACTTCGAATCACGCCGTTCTACGGAACTGTCGCTGGCAAAAATCCAGAGCTAGCTGCAAAGATTATGAGCCTGGTCGATGAATTAAAGAGTCAGAAAACGACTTTGGTTCATGGTGATTTTTCCCCAAAGAACATCATGATTAGCGAAAACCGTGATATTTACATCTTGGATTTTGAAGTCACTCACACCGGCAATCCCGTATTTGATTTAGCATTTTTAACTGCGCACTTACTATGTAAGTTCTATCGCGAGCAAGACCCAGCAAAGCGTGCAAATCTTCGCCAGACCGCACAAGACTTTCTCAACGCATACGATGCAAAAAGTGAGATCGCGCATGCACCTTCTCTAGCTTGGCATACAGCTCTGATTGCACTTGCCCGAGTTGAAGGAACATCGCTTGTTAATTACTTAGATGAAACAGCACAACGTGGCCTAGCTCAGCGCTGCAAGAGTGCGCTCTCGACCCAAACTCCGATGAAATTAATTGAACTTTTTACAGAGGAATCTCGATGAAGATTAGAAAAGTGCAGGGCTATCAAGTACTTGATTCTCGCGGGCGGCCAACTGTTGCTGCCTCCATCACGCTAGATGATGCATCTGTGCACACAGCGCGTGTTCCATCCGGTGCATCCACCGGTGCACATGAAGCGACAGAATTGCGAGATACGGGTACGGCTCACGCCGAAAAGTTCTATGGCGGAAAATCTGTCTTTACTGCCGTTGCCAATGTAAATACAAAGATTGCACCGGCACTTATTGGCAACGAGATTAATCTCGAGTCGGTGGATCAGAAGATGAAAGAGCTTGATTCAACACCAAGCCATAAAGCTTTAGGTGCTAATGCCACTCTCGCAGTCTCACTTGCTGCAGCTAAGGCTGAAGCACATTGCAAGAAGCAATCACTGGCTCGTCTCTTTACTCCAAGTGACAAACTCTTGCTTCCCATGCCTATGGTCAACATTCTCTCTGGCGGAGCACATGCCAATCGCACTCTCGATATTCAAGATGTGCTCGTACTTCCACACGGTGCAAAGTCGTTCTCGGAAGCGCTGTCCTGGATTGTTGCAATCCGTGAACTTGCTGCAGTTCGGGGTCGCGAAAAAGGTTTGGTTACACACCTCGTTGCAGATGAAGGTGGACTCGGAATTCCATTTAATTCCATTGAGGAAGCTTGTTCCTTTGTAATCTCATGTGTTGAAGAGATAGGTCTCAAGCCAGGTGTCGACGTATCACTTGCCTTAGATATCGCATCAACACAATTCTTTGACAATGGACGCTACGAACTTCGCAATTCACAGCAGAGTTTCGCACCTGCAGAATTTGTAGATTTCATCGTAAATCTTGTGAAGAACCAACCAATTATTTCGATTGAAGATCCTTTCGCAGAAGATGATTGGCAGTCATGGAGCGCCTTTGCTGCCATTGCGCCCCAGAAATTGCAATTACTAGGTGATGATCTATTTACAACAAGTGCAACAAGACTGGAACGCGGAATTTCTGAGAAGAGTGCCAACGCAATACTTATCAAGCCAAATCAAAATGGGCTGGTTTCAGATACTTTGCGAGTTCTAGAAAGTGCACATACTGCAGGCTTTAAGACAGTGGTTTCAGCGCGTTCTGGAGAAACTGAAGATAGTTGGCTCGCAGATTTAGCTACAGGGTGGAAGGCGCAGCAGATTAAAGTCGGTTCAACACATGGCTCTGAACGCAACGCAAAGTGGAATCGCTTGCTTGAGTTAGAGGCAACAGAAGAGACAGAGTTCGCTCAACCTTTTTAAGCAATACGCGCCAATTAATGTGAGTGGCGTGGAATTCCCGAACCACTGCCGCCAACAAGGAAGTCAAAGTCTGCGCCTAGGTGTGCCTGCTGAACGTGTTGCACATAGAGTCGTGACCAACCTCGATCTGGAAGCTGATTTGGATTAACCCACTTTGCGCGACGTTCTGCAAGAACTTCTTCAGAGACATGCAAGGTAAGTGAACGGTTTGGAACATCGAGTTCAATTTCGTCGCCATTTTCAACAAGTGCAAGTGGGCCGCCAGCTGCACCTTCTGGTGAAACGTGAAGAACAACTGTTCCATATGCAGTTCCGCTCATACGAGCATCAGAGACGCGCACCATATCGGTGATACCCATCTCAAGAATCTTCTTAGGTAGCGGCATATTTCCAACTTCAGGAAAACCTGGATATCCCTTTGGTCCTGCGTTACGAAGAACGAGAACGGTATCGGGGGTGACATCTAGATCTGGATCGTCTGCAACTTGTAGATACTCTTCAATGCGATCGAAGACCATTGCAACACCGCGGTGATGCAATAGCGAAGGAGTTGCAGCAGATACTTTGAGAACTGCTCCATCTGGAGCAAGTGAACCGCGAACAACAACGATTCCAGAGCCAGCCTTTTGGAAAGGTGTGGCCATCGGAGTAATGACATCGTCATTCCATGATTTAGCGTTCTCGATATTTTGCGCAACGCTCTTTCCAGAAACTGTGATGTGGTCCGTGTGAAGGAGACTTTCGATCTCTTTCATCACTGCAGGCAGACCACCGGCATCAAAGAACTCTTCCATCAGATACTTACCTGATGGCATGAGGTTTACTAAGACTGGAACGTCGCGTGCAAGACGGTCGAAGTCATCGAGTTCTAGCTTCACGCCGATTCGGCCGGCGATCGCAAGTAGGTGAACAACAGCGTTTGTAGAGCCACCAATGGCTGCATTAACGCGGATTGCATTTTCAAAAGCTTCTCGTGTGAGAATCTTGGAAAGTTTCTGATCTTCATGAACCATCTGAACGATACGACGGCCAGCCTCATGTGAAGTTGAATATCTCCGTGCATCGACTGCTGGGATTGCAGCGCTTCCTGGTAATTGAACGCCCAGTGCTTCAGTAACACATGCCATTGTGGATGCAGTTCCCATAGTCATGCAGCTACCGTTGGAGCGAGCTGAACAGCTCTCCATTGCAAAGAACTCTTCGATTGTCATCTTGCCTGCGCGAAGTTCTTCACTGTACTTCCAAACGGCAGTACCTGAACCTAAAGTTTTTCCTTGATAGCGACCATTTAACATTGGCCCGCCGGTAATCATCAAAGTTGGAAGATCCACACTTGCAGCTCCCATGAGTAATCCAGGAGGTGTCTTGTCGCAACCAGCAAGAAGGACAACGCCATCTAACGGATTAGCGCGAATTAGTTCTTCGGCTTCCATCGCCAGCAAGTTGCGATACAACATTGTTGTTGGGCGCATGATTGGTTCGCCCAGTGACATCGCAGGAAATTCGAGAGGGAATCCGCCAGATTCCCAGACTCCGCGCTTAACAGCTTCAGCAACGCGATTGAGGTGGCCATTGCAAGGATTGAGTTCAGACCACGTAGATGCAATTCCAATTACAGGTTTATTAATGAAGACATCTGGAGCGTAACCCTGATTACGTAAACGTTCGCGGTAAATGAAACCGTGCTTGTCTTTTAGTGCAAACCAGTTTTCACTTCTACGAGCAAATACTTCCTCGGACACAATTGCCTCCTGATGATGATTCCACTAGTGCAGATGTCATGATTCTAATAGGAAAGATATGCCGCTGACCATAGCGAAAAGACTTTATCAATCTGGTAATTTGGTGATAATCTGCACACCTATACAGTTCGCAGCGAATATTAAAATATATTTATACCTAGGTAGAGAGATCGGGAAAAAATGCGTATAGCGCGTCTTGGCGACATTAATCATGAGAAACCAGCCATTATTTGTGACGAATCAGAGGCAGTTTTTGTCGATGACATCATCTCTGATTGGAATCGCACTGAGCTTGAAAACGGAGCGATGGAGAAGATTCGCGCTCTTGATATCAGCAACCGTCCACGAGTAAAGATTACCGACTATCGCCTTGGTTCTCCCGTAGCTCGCCCTACAAAAGTTATCTGCATCGGTCTGAATTACGCACAACACGCAATTGAAACTGGTGCGACTCCTCCGCCAGAGCCTGTTGTCTTCATGAAAGCTCCTGACACCGTGATCGGTGGCAACGATGACATCATCGTTCCTCCTAATTCAGCAAAGACTGATTATGAAGTTGAGCTCTGCGTTGTTATTGGAAAGCGTGCTCTCTATTTGAAATCTGAAGAAGATGCCGCTGCACACATACTTGGATACACAATCTCGCAAGATGTTTCAGAGCGCCACTGGCAGGTTGAACGTGCTGGCCAATGGGTTAAAGGAAAGTCATTTCCTACATTTAATCCAATGGGGCCTTGGATTGTTACAGCTGATTCCTATAACCCGCATGATGTTGCACTCTCCTGCAAAGTTGATTCAGAAATGCGTCAGGATTCACGTACCAGCGATTTGATTTTCGGAATCAACCATTGCATCTGGTACTTATCTCAATTTATGGAGCTACACCCAGGAGATGTGGTCAATACCGGAACACCTCAAGGCGTTGGTATGGGCTTTAACCCAACTAAGTTCCTTAAAGGTGGAGAAGTAGTTGTTACAACCATCGAAGGTATTGGAACAATAACTTCGATGGTTCGCAACGCTTAAAGTAATTGGCTTAAATTACTTAACTGTCACCGATTCAATTGCAACTTTAATCTTTGGGGCACCGATTCCACTTGGGTCGGTGACTCCTTTAGATGCAATGAACTTCAATACATCTAGCCCTTTAGTGATCTTTCCCCATATTGAATATGAAGGCCCTAGAGCTGGTGAATCACCGAACACTAAGAAGAATTGGCTGCCATTTGAATTAGGCCCTGAATTCGCCATCGCAACAGTGCCTGCAGGATAGGTAACCGCTTTCCCAATAGGTAAGTTTTCATCTGCATATGCAAAACCCGGGCCGCCTGCTCCTTGTGCAGTGGGATCACCGCATTGCAACATTTCAAATCCAGAAATAGCTTCGCGATGGCAGAGTGTTTTGTTGTAATAACCAGCTTTAGCAAGAGCAGTAATCTGCGTAACTGTAAATGGTGCTTTTGGATCGAGTGCAATCACTACATCCCCGCAATTGGTCTTAAGAGTCATTGTCGTTGGAAGAACCTTGGCCGCAGTTTGTGGAGGGGTTGTCTTAAGCGGATTATGTGCTTTTGCAGTCGTTGCTTTGCAAGTAATTGCTGCTGCATGTGCGGCAGATGTTCCAAAAAGTGAACCTGCAAGAAGGGTTATTACAAATACTGCACTTTTAACTTTGCTCAACATCGTTCCTATTCCCATTCAATCGTTCCAGGCGGTTTACTTGTTATATCTACAACTACGCGGTTTACCTCACGAACTTCGTTGGTAATCCGCGTAGAAATCTTTTCTAGAATATCGTAAGGCACACGCGACCAATCGGCAGTCATTGCATCTTCGCTAGAAACCGGACGTAGAACTATTGGATGGCCATAAGTACGTCCATCGCCTTGTACTCCAACGCTTCGAACATCGGCAAGTAATACGACTGGGCATTGCCAAATTTCGCGATCAAGGCCAGCAGCCTTAAGTTCTTCTCGAGCAATCAGGTCGGCGTGACGCAAAATATCGAGACGTTCGGCAGTTACTTCACCGATGATGCGAATACCAAGTCCTGGTCCAGGAAAAGGCTGACGCCAAATGATTTCTTCAGGCAGACCAAGTTCAAGTCCAACATAACGAACTTCATCTTTAAAGAGTGTGCGTAGCGGTTCGACCAATGTGAATTTGAGGTCATCAGGTAATCCACCCACATTGTGGTGAGATTTGATGTTGGCAGTACCTGTGCCGCCACCGGATTCAACAACATCTGGATACAAAGTACCCTGTACTAAGAATTCAACATCTCCTCCAGCTGCGATATCGCGCGCTGCACTTTCAAATGAGCGAATGAATTCGCGGCCAATAATTTTGCGCTTTGTTTCTGGATCAGTAACGCCTTTTAGCGCGTTCAGGAATTGATCCACCGCATCAACTACTACAAGTTCGATTCCAGTTGCAGCCACAAAGTCACGCTGTACTTGCTCGGACTCACCACTGCGAAGCAAACCATGATCAACAAATACACATGTCAATTGTTTGCCAACTGCGCGCTGCACGATTGCTGCAGCAACTGCTGAATCAACCCCACCTGATAGTCCGCAGATGACGCGTTTGTCACCGATAAGAACTTTTGCCTTTGCCACTTCATCTTCTGCAATATTCGCAGTTGTCCACGTTGGCTTACATCCTGCAATATTAATGAGCCAATTCTTTAGAATCGCCTGACCATGTTTAGAGTGCAGAACTTCTGGGTGGAATTGAACGCCTGCAAGCTTGCCTGAAGCATCTTCAAAGGCTGCAATAGGTGTGTCCGATGTTGATGCAGTAACGCTAAAACCACATGGAACTTCCGAGACTGCATCACCATGCGACATCCATACAGATTGTGATGATGGAAGTCCGGCAAACATCTTTGATCCAGCTTTGACTTCTAGTGGTGTGCGACCAAACTCTGATTTTCCGGTCTGGGCAACTACGCCAGCAAGGGCCGCAGCCATTGTTTGAAATCCGTAACAGATTCCGAAGACAGGAATGCCGAGTGCAAATATTGCGGGATCTACTTTGGGTGCGTGATCTGCATACACCGACGATGGCCCACCCGAGAGAATGATTGCTTCTGGATTTTTCGCACTTACTTCAGCAGCGGTAATTGAGGATGGAACAATCTCTGAATACACATTTGCTTCACGAACTCGACGAGCAATGAGCTGTGCATATTGCGCGCCAAAATCGACGACAAGAACGCCGTGCTTATCGGCCATGCTGCATAACGATTTCTACGCGCTGGAATGACTTCACATCTGAGTATCCGCAGGTGGCCATTGCACGACGTAGTGCACCAAACAAATTCATTGATCCATCAGATGCATGTGATGGCCCAATCAAAATCTCTTCTAGCGTTCCCACTGTTCCCACATTTACGCGCTGACCGCGTGGAACTTCTTGGTGATATGCCTCAGAACCCCAGTGCCAACCAAGGCCAGGAGACTCAACAGCTTTAGCAAGTGCGGATCCCATCATCACTGCATCTGCACCACATGCAATCGCTTTTGCAATATCGCCTGATCTTCCAACTGAACCATCTGCAATTACGTGAACGTAGCGACCACCGGATTCATCAAGATATTCGCGGCGAGCTGCTGCAACATCTGCAACAGCTGTTGCCATTGGCACTTGAATTCCAAGAACTGTCTGTGTTGTGTGTGCAGCTCCCCCACCAAAACCAACGAGAACACCTGCAGCACCTGCGCGCATGAGGTGAAGTGCACCAGTTGTGGTTGCTACTCCACCAACAATGACTGGGACATCGAGTTCATAGATAAATTTCTTCAGGTTCAGTGCTTCATTTTCTGCAGCAACATGTTCGGCAGAAACAGTGGTTCCGCGAATCACAAAGATATCAACGCCCGCATCGATCACAGCTTTGTGAAGTTCAGCGGTGCGCTGTGGTGAAAGCGATGCTGCAACAGTGACCCCTGAGTCACGAATCTGCTTGATGCGTTCCTTAATAAGTTCTGGACGAATAGGGGCTGCATAAATCTCTTGCATGCGACGTGTTGCATGCTGATCTGGCATTGAAGCAATTTCACCCAGTGGAATTCTTGGATCGTCATAACGAGTCCAGAGTCCCTCTAAATTAAGAACTCCAAGGCCACCAAGTTTTCCTATTGTAATTGCGGTTTCAGGTGAAACAACAGAATCCATAGGCGCTGCGATAAGTGGAAGATCAAACTTGTATGCATCTATCTGCCATGACGTTGATACGTCTTCTGGAGTACGGGTACGACGACTAGGAACAATTGCGATGTCATCAAATGAATATGCGTGGCGGGCACGTTTTCCGGGTGCGATCTCGTAATCCATAGTTATTTCTTCTTGCTGTAGTTAGGGGCGTCCGCCACATGCAATACATCATGTGGATGGCTCTCTTGTAAGCCAGCTGCCGTAATTTGAATGAGTCGACCGTCACGTCGAAGAGTTTCGATATCAGGAGCTCCCGCATATCCCATTCCGCTGCGAAGTCCGCCAACAAGTTGGTGAACTACTTCTGCAACAGGACCGCGATATGCAACTTTTCCTTCAATTCCTTCAGGAACAAGTTTATCTTCTGAAAGAACATCATCTTGCATGTAGCGATCTTTTGAATATGACTTCTTCTCACCTCGTGATTGCATGGCGCCGAGTGAACCCATTCCGCGATAAGCCTTGTATTTGCGGCCATCTATTTCAACAAGTTCGCCCGGTGATTCTTCACAGCCTGCAAGCAATGAACCGAGCATCACTGAATGTGCTCCAGCAACAATTGCTTTGACGATATCTCCAGAATATTGAAGTCCGCCATCTGCAATAAGTGGAATGCCTGCCTTGTTACATGCTTTGGCCGCTTCGATGATTGCCGTTACTTGTGGAACGCCAACACCTGCAACAACACGTGTTGTACAAATTGATCCTGGCCCAACTCCCACCTTTACAGCATCAGCACCAGCATTAATAAGTGCTTGTGCGCCGGCGCGAGTTGCAACATTTCCACCAATGATTTCGATGGTGGAAGAAAACTTTTTAATGCGAGAAATTGCATCCAGCACAGCGCGATGATGGCCATGTGCAGTATCAACAACAACGACATCGACGCCTGCTTCAATCAGTGCTTGTGCGCGTGCAAATCCATCGTCTCCAACACCAACTGCTGCCCCTGCAAGACCGACATTCTTCACTAACTTCACATGTGTTACTTGCTCATCAACTGGAAGATTGCGGTGAATGATTCCGATGCCGCCGGCTTTAGCCATGGCGATCGCCATTGTGGATTCTGTAACGGTATCCATGGCTGATGAAACAACCGGAACTGCGAGGGTTATATTTCGAGTCAGTCGTGTAGAGGTATCAACTTCAGAAGGCACTACATCAGAGGCATCTGGAAGAAGTAGAACATCATCATAAGTCAGCCCGAGGAGAGCAACCTTCTCGGAATCGATGCTCATCTGCGGCTCCCCTGTTATCTGCGAGAGCGCAGTCTACCGGCTGATTTAGGCGCCTAAAGCCTGCAAAATCTCGTCGCAGGCATTCTCTAAGCCCTGTGCCCGGATAACATCGCTACATTCAATGGAATCCCAACCAGGTCCACCTACCACGATTCGTGGAGCTGGACGAATAGTGGGAATTTCGCGCCAATATTTATCCGCTGCATTCTTTGGCAACTGTGCCCAAAGGAAAATCGCAGGAGGGGCACATTTAGAAACCATCGCAGAGAGCGCTTCAAGTGGAGTCCTGGCGCCGAGAACATAAGTCTCAACATTTCTTTCACAGAGGGCGGCCGCCAGAGCATGTATGGGAAGTGAGTGAAACTCTTCACCGACTGCTGCAAGTAGAACTGGACGTGGATTTAACGGTTTCTTTAACTCAACGATTCGATCGTGAAAAGCACGTTTTAAAATCTCTGAAAATAAATGCTCTACCTCGATGCCTGTCTGAGTTTTTTCCCACTCGAGACCAATGAGATAAAGCGTTGGCGCAATGACATCCGACCAAGCACTTTCAACGCCATATGTATGAATCTCATGTCGAATTGCCTCGACTACATAAGGGCTATCAAGTGCTTGTAGGGCCTTATGAATTGCAGTAACAACTTCTTCACGGACTTCTATCTCTCGAACGAACTTTGAAATCTTTACTTGGCCTTTAAAATTCTTTGCTTGCTCAGCGGCGTCGGCTGGGCTGACCCCGGCAACAATTAATCGTCGCATCATTGTTAGCTTCGCTAAATCCGCAGGACAATAACGGCGATGCTCGCCTTCTTGATGATCTGATGGGCCAAGACCATACCGACGTGCCCAGGTACGAAGCGTCGCCGGAGCCACTCCAATTCGGCGCGCCACCGCTGCAACGGTGAGCTTCTCTTCGACCTTAACTGCCATGGCTTAATCGTGGCGTGAAGTGCTGTAACTCACCACCCCAAAATCGGACATTTCGTACTTTGAATAAGACATGGCTCGGTTGGATATTGAACAACTTATGAAACGATTGTATGGTTTGCCCTAGAGAGCAAAGGAGAAGACCATGGCAGAACTTTCACGACTTCCTCAACCAATTGCAGAGCAATGGGAGTGGCAGTACGAAGGCGCCTGCCGTTCGTTGGATTCTGAGATGTTCTTCCACCCAGATGGCGAGCGTGGCCCACGTCGCCGCAATCGCGAGAATGCCGCGAAGGCTGTCTGCGCATCATGTCCAGTAATTGCTGCGTGCCGCGCACATGCCTTGTCAGTCCAAGAGCCTTACGGAATCTGGGGTGGTCTCTCGGAAGATGATCGCGCAACAATTCTGATCCAACGTGGAATCCCGCTGATCTCCAGCGCATCATAAATTTTATTTAAGAATAAAAAATCCCCCGCTGCTCTTTCGAGTACGGGGGATTTTTTGTAATTTACTTCGCGAGCTTAGTGGCTGTGCCCACCAGGACCATGTGAATGTCCATTTCCACTTGCTGCAGGCTCTTGATCTGCAGGACGTTCAAATACAACAGCTTCTGTTGTAATAAACATTGCAGCGATAGATGCAGCATTGGCAAGAGCTGAACGAGTTACCTTCACTGGGTCGATGACGCCATCTTTTGCAAGATCGCCATAGACATCTGTTGCGGCGTTGAATCCTTCATTTACCTTAAGTGCGCGAACCTTTGCAACTACTACGTAGCCCTCAAGTCCAGCATTTTCAGCGATCCAACGAAGAGGTTCATCGCAAGCCTTGCTAACGAGTGCAACACCAACAGCCTTATCGCCTGTGAAGCCAAGGTTGTAATTGAGTGCATCAGCTGCATGCACAAGTGCTGCGCCTCCGCCAATAACAATTCCTTCTTCAACAGCTGCGCGAGTAGCAGAGA
>Ga0114958_10001797_pt1 | contig 16557 bp, 13 predicted proteins | sample C_130208_EF_Meta_FD_89577 | JGI IMG/M metagenome (GOLD analysis project Ga0114958, IMG submission 89577) | Freshwater microbial communities from Lake Croche, Canada to study carbon cycling - C_130208_EF_MetaG | ecosystem: Environmental > Aquatic > Freshwater > Lake | place: Lake Croche, Canada...
CAGGCGCACGTCAGGGTTCATAAACATCACATAGCGCCCGCGCGCCCGCGCCGCGCCCAAGTTGCAAGCAGCCCCGTAGCCCAGGTTCACGCCGCTTTGCAAAAGCACAACATTCTCCGCCCCACACAGGTTTGCCGCGTGCACAGCATCGGTTTGTGAATTGTTGACCACGATGATTTCGACCTCTGCTGCCGAAGGACCCGCAGACAGCAAGCTTAGGCAGGGGCGCAGTTCATCTAAAGAATGAAAGCATACGATGACAATGGAACAGGTCACGGCGCTGTTGGCCTTGCCACTTGCTGCGATGGCCTTGGTAAAACTTGGGGCGGGTATGAAATTCATGGAAATGATTAGCCTTAATAATTTTTATAGTTAGCTTAAAACTAAAATATGTTTTACAATAGGAATTTGGTTTCGACGTTCTATCCCGTCCAAAAGCTATACTAAGTGGTAAATTTATACACTAAAGGATATTGTGTCAATCAAAAAAATAGCGAGCTTACCGCTTCGTCACAACTTTCGGACATGTCTGACCTGTAAGGTTGAAAATCGGGGTGATGACCCGCTCAAACGCAATTTTTTTGAAGATGTTTTTGATGCGACTTGCTGTGGCTCCCAAGCGCGAAACACAGGCCAAGGCTTTGAATTTGTGGGCGGGTTATCCGCCGCTTGCGCCTTGTTTCGACCCATGTCTATGAAGGAAAGGTCGAAGGCTGCGCGTCATGAAACAGGTCGCCCTTGGCGACCATTTCGCGTGTCAAAACGGCCGGGGTCTTAGCGCTGCGGGCTGCGGTAGCTCATCCGCCGAATCGAGCCGGTTTTGGACCGCATCAGGATGGTTTCGGTCGTGATATATCCCGCTTCGCGCTGAATACCGCGCAGGATCGACCCTTGGGTGACACCGGTCGCCGCAAAGATCACATCGCCGCGCACCAGATCGTCGCGGGTATAGACGCGGTCAAAGTTGGTGATTCCCGCCTTACGCGCCCTTGCGCGTTCGTCGTCGTTGCGAAACATCAGCTTGCCAAAGAACTGCCCGCCCATGCATTTGAGTGCTGCCGCCGCCAGCACGCCTTCGGGCGCACCGCCCGATCCCATGTACATGTCAATTCCCGTCACATCGGGCTCAGCGCAGTGCATCACCCCGGCCACATCACCGTCAGTGATCAGCCGGATCGATGCCCCCGTGCCGCGCAGCTCTTCGATCAGCGCCTCGTGACGCGGGCGTTCCAGCACGCAGACGGTGATTTCCATGGTCGAAACGCCCTTTGCCGCCGCAAGGGCTGACACGCGCTCGGACGGCGACATATTGAACGTCACGGTGCCGGGTTTGAACCCCGGCCCAATCGCTAGTTTGTCCATATAGACATCGGGCGCATGCAAGAGCGTGCCGCGCGGGGCCATGGCAATCACGGTCAGGGCGTTGGGCATGTCTTTGGCCGTCAGGGTGGTGCCTTCCAGCGGGTCAAGCGCGATATCGACAGCGGGGCCTTTGCCCGTGCCGACCTCTTCGCCGATGAACAGCATGGGGGCCTCGTCGCGCTCACCCTCGCCGATCACCACGACGCCGGAGATGTCGAGCAGGTTCAACTGGTCGCGCATGGCGTTGACGGCGGCTTGGTCGGCGGCCTTTTCATCGCCGCGCCCGATCAGGGGCGCACAGGCGATGGCCGCCGCCTCTGACACACGGGCTAAGCCCAGTGACAGCAGGCGATCTTGAAAGACTTGGGCTTCGGCAAGGGCGGCAACCATGGCAAATTCCTTCGATGCAAGGGCGTTGCCCCCCCTCTATAGGGCACAGCAGAGTGCGGCAAGCAGGGTTGCGCTAACGCTACACCTCTTCGATGCGCAAAGCCACGGGCTCTCCCACCAGCACGCCCGTTCCGCCAAAGCGGCCCAAGGCGTGGTCGATGTCTTCGCGCGTGGCCTTATGCGTGACGATCAGCACCGGCGCATTGGCCCCGGGGTGGCCGTATTGGCGCATCTGGTCGATCGACACGCCCGCCTCGCCCAGACATGTCGCGATCTTGGCCAAGGCGCCGGGTTTGTCCAGCAGCGTCATGCGCAGGTACCATGCGGCGGGGGTGGCGGTTTTGGCGGCAATGGGTTGGGCAAGGCTTGCAGCGGGCTGGCCAAAGGTGGGCATCCGCATACCCCGCGCCAGATCCATCACATCGGCCATGACAGCAGACGCCGTAGGCCCTTCACCCGCACCCGCGCCGCGCAGCACGATTTGCCCGACCGAGTCGCCTTCCAGCACCACCATATTCGTCCCACCCTGCAACTGGCCCAAGGGGCTGTCGGCAGGCACAAGGCAGGGCGTCATGCGCTGCTCCAGCCCGCGGCCTGTCATCTGGGCCACGCCCAACAGTTTGATGCGATAGCCCATGTCGCGCGCCAGCCCGATATCATCCAGCGAGACGTTCTGGATGCCTTCCAGTTCTACCGCGTCAAACGACACCTGCGTGCCAAAGGCGATAGAGGACAGCAGCGACAGCTTATGACCCGCATCAATACCGCCCACGTCAAGGTTCGGGTCAGCCTCTAGGTAGCCCAGCTTGGCGCATTCGTCGAACAGCACGTTATAGCCTTGGCCCGTGGCTTCCATCCGTGTGAGGATATAGTTGCACGTCCCGTTCATCACGCCCATCACGCGCTTGATCTGGTTGGCAGCCAAGCCTTCGGTCAGCGCCTTGATCACCGGAATGCCGCCCGCCACCGCCGCTTCAAAGCGGATCACGCGGCCTGCGGCTTCGGCAGACACAGCCAAAGCTTGGCCGTGATGCGCCAAAAGCGCTTTGTTGGCAGTCACCACATCATGGCCTGCGGCAATGGCCGCCTCGGTCGCCAAGCGGGCAGGGCCCTCGTGGCCGCCCATCACCTCGACAAAGACGTCAATATCGGCGCGCTTGGCCAAAGCCACCGGATCGCTTTCCCAAGCATAGGCAGACAGGTCCACCCCACGCGCCTTGTTCGGATCGCGGGCCGAGACGGCCACGATTTCTACTCTGCGACCGGCGCGGGCGGCCAACAGGTCGCCGTGGCGCTGCACGATCTTGACCACGCCAAGGCCAACCGTGCCAAGGCCAGCCAATCCGATACGCAGGGCGGGAAGGGGGGGCTGGCGCATTTTGGACCTCGGGGTTGATTTGCGCCACCTGTTAGCGGTTCGGCACGCTTAGCGCAACGCCGTCAGGGCGTAACGGACTCTGACCAAGCCTGCAAATCGGCGGCCTTTGCGCCCAAGGCCAAATCCGCACCCTCGAAGGTGGCGGGGTTGGCATCAAGTTCCGCCAAGGGCAAAAGGGCAGGCGTCACACCTGTGCCCTGGGGCCATTGCACCACGGGGTAAGCCGAACAAGCCGACAGCAAACAAGCGAGAAGGACATAGCGCATAAATCCAACCCTAGCGCCGGACGGCTTGAATGGCAAACCTTCCCTTGCCCGCTTAATGTGCAGGCTTGATGAAGGTTCCGTTGCGCAGTTCGGCCATAGCTTGGCGAATTTCGGCATCGGTGTTCATCACGATCGGGCCGTGCCACGCAACAGGTTCTTGCAAGGGCGCGCCCGAGATCAGCAAGAAACGCACCCCGTTTTCGCCCGCCTGCACCGTCACCTCGTCGCCTGCGCCAAAGGTGATCAGAGTGCGGTTGCCCGACATATCGCGGATATTGACCTCTTGGCCTTGCACCTCCTTTTCCACCAAGACGCCGCGCGGGCGGCTGGCATCGTGAAAATTGCCCGACCCTTCAAAGACGTAAGCAAAGGCATTGCGGCGCGTGTCGACCTTAAACGTCTTGCGCCGTCCTTCGGGCACAAAAATGTCCAGATATTGCGGATCAGCCGCGATCCCGTCGACAGGCCCGCGCTTGCCGCGAAACTCGCCCACGATCACTTTGACCACGGTGCCGTCATCTTCCAAGATGTCAGGAATGTCGCGGCCTTTCACGTCTTGATAGCGCGGCGCTGTCATTTTCAGCGCACTGGGCAGGTTGGCCCAAAGCTGAAAGCCGTGCATCTGGCCCTTGGCATTGCCAAAGGGCATCTCTTGGTGCAAAATCCCCGACCCCGCCGTCATCCACTGCACATCGCCGCCCTTGAGCGACCCACGGTTGCCCAGACTGTCGCCATGTTCAACCGTGCCGGCCAGAACGTAAGTGATCGTCTCGATGCCGCGGTGGGGGTGCCACGGAAAGCCTGCCATGTAATCGCGCGGGGCTTCGCCGCGAAAATCGTCAAACAGCAAGAAGGGATCGGTTTCGCTGGTCTGGCCAAAGCCAAAGCCACGGTGCAGGTGCACGCCAGCGCCTTCCATCGTGGGGCGGGCAAGCATGGCGCTTTTGACGGGGCGGATCGACATGGGCTGGGCTCCTTTTGGCTTTGGCCTTTAACCTAGTGCGAGAAGCCGCCTTTCGCCAGATGTGCAAGGGTGCTACCATGCGCCAAATGTTGCGCATTGGCGCACAAAGCCCCCGCCTTTGGCCCAAACTTTGCCCAAGCCCGACACGCCGTGTCGCCCAAAGGCCAGTTCTTCGCGTGAAGCTCTTGAATAAGGATGCAAAACCCGCAACACTTGAGGCAGGGTAAGAGGAGTGCGCGATGCGCTATTCGGGCTGGAAGGTCATCACCGAGGGGCTTTTGGGCAACACAGGCTGGGGCCGCGCGTGGCGCGATCCGGCCCCCAAGGCCGACTATGACGCCATCGTGATCGGCGGCGGCGGGCATGGGCTGGCCACGGCCTACTATCTGGCCAAAAACCACGGGCTGACCAATATCGCGGTGCTGGAAAAGGGCTATCTTGGGTCGGGCAATATCGGGCGCAACACCACGATCGTGCGGGCCAACTATTTTCTGCCGGGCAATTCCGAGTTTTACTCGCACTCGCTGAAGCTTTGGGAAAAGCTGGAAGGCGAGCTGAATTATAACGTCATGCACTCGCAGCGCGGCCATATCATCCTGTTTCATTCCGATGGCCAAAGAGATGCCGCCGTGCGGCGCGGCAATGCGATTGTGAACCAAGGCGACGATGCCGAACTGCTGTCTGTCGCGCAGCTTAAAGAGATGCTGCCCTATCTTGATTATAATCAGACCCGCTTTCCCATCTACGGCGGCCTGATCCAGCGCCGCGCAGGCACAGCCCGCCACGATGCTGTGGCTTGGGGCTATGCGCGGGCGGCGGACCGGTTGGGGGTCGATCTGATCCAGAACTGCGAAGTGACGGGCATTGATACGGTCGACGGCAAGGTCATCGGCGTGCAAACCACGCGCGGCGCGATCCGCGCCAAAAAGGTCGGCATGGTGGTCGCGGGCCGCTCAAGCCAAGTCGCCGCCATGGCGGGTATGCGCTTGCCCATCGAAAGCCATGTGCTGCAAGCCTTTGTCACCGAAGGGCTGAAACCCGTGATCGACCATGTGGTCAGCTACGGCATGGGTCACTTTTATATCAGCCAGTCCGACAAGGGCGGTTTGGTCTTTGGCGGCGATATCGACATGTATTCCAGCTACGCTTCGCGCGGCAACCTGCCCATGGTGGAACATGTGATGGAGGCGGGCATGACCCTGATGCCGATGCTGGCGCGCGCCCGTGTGCTGCGCTCTTGGGGGGGGATTATGGATATGACGCCCGATGGCTCGCCCATCATCGACAAGACCCATATTGACGGCCTGTATGTCGACGCCGGCTGGAACTACGGCGGCTTTAAGGCCGCCCCCGCCTCGGGCTGGTGCATGGCGCATCTGATGGCCACCGGCCAAAGCCACGAGGTCGCCCGCCGCTTCCGTCTTGACCGGTTCCGCACCGGCCATGTGATGGACGAAGAAGGCACCGGCAGCCAACATAATTTGCACTAGGGGCGCGCGCGATGATCCTGTCACACTTGCAGCCTATGCCACACCTTGCAGCCTCCGGCGGGGATATTTTTACACATATGAAAGGGGATTTCATATGTGCCCAAATATCCCGGGGTGAGGCCGCAGGCCGAGGGGCAGCGCCCCTGCTTTCTTCTTTTGAAAGGGCATTCCCATGCGCCTGACCTGCCCGCTTTGCGGCACCCGTGACCGGCGCGAGTTTTATTACTCGGGCACGCAAGATTACCTCAACCGCCCCGCCGAGGGCGCGCCGATCGAGGCTTGGGATGATATGCTGCACCTGCGCACCAACCCTGCGGGGGTGACCAAGGATTTGTGGTATCATGAAACCGGCTGCGGGTCGTGGCTGCTTGTGACGCGCAACACTGTTACGCATGCCGTGCTTGCGACCGAACTGGTCGCCGCGCGGAAAGGCGGTGCGGCATGAGGATTGCGGCCAAGGGTCTGATCGACCGCACCAAGCCCGTTTCGTTCACCTTTGACGGCAAAAGCTATTGGGGCTTTCACGGCGACACGCTGGCCTCGGCCCTGATGGCCAATGGCGTGCGTCTGGTTGGGCGCAGTTTTAAATACCACCGCCCGCGTGGCATTTTGACCGCAGGCCCCGAAGAACCCAACGCCATGGTCGAGGTCTTGGATGGGGCCAGCCAATCGCCCAACACCCGCGCCACCGTGCAAGAGATTTACGACGGACTTGCTGCGCAAAGCCAGAACCGCTGGCCCTCGCTGCGCTATGATCTGTTGTCGGTCAACGATCTGGCGGCACCCTTCTTAAGTGCAGGGTTTTACTACAAAACCTTCATGTGGCCGCGGGCTTTTTGGGAAGGGCTGTACGAACCCCTGATCCGCCGCGCGGCAGGGCTTGGCCGATTGAAGCCGCAAAACGAAACCGCGTCTTACGAAAAGGCTTTTGCCTTTTGCGACCTTTTGGTGATCGGCTCTGGCCCTGCGGGCCTGATGGCCGCCCTGACCGCCGCCCGCGCCGGGGCCGATGTGATCTTGGCCGAGCAAGACAGCGTGATGGGGGGCCGTTTGCTGTCGGACGGCGGCACCCTCGGGATGCCTTGGGTTGACGCCACCTTGGCCGAACTGCGCGCCCTGCCCAACGTGCGCCTGATGGCGCGCACCACGGTGGTTGGCGCTTATGACCAAGGCACCTATGCCGCTCTGGAACGCGTGGGCCTGCACCTGCCCGCTGCCCCGCATCTGCCGCGCGAATGTTTCTGGCGCATCGTGGCGGGGCAAGCCATTCTGTCAACAGGCGCTTTGGAACGCCCCATCGCCTTTGAGAACAACGACCGCCCGGGCATCATGCTGGCCTCGGCCGCGCTGACGTACCTCAACCGCTTTGGCGTGGTGCCGGGCCAAAAGGTCACGCTCTTTGCCAACAACGATCACGCCCGCCAAGCTGCGCGCCAGCTGATGGCCGCCGGTGTGCAAGTGGCCGCGATCTTGGACAGCCGCGCTGATGCCTCAACCGTGGAGGATTGCCCCGTCTACCTGAGTGCCGCCGTCACCGACACCCAAGGCCGTCACGGCCTGACGCAAATCTCGGGCACCCACGCGGGTGGTGCTTTCCAGATTGACACCGACTGCCTGCTGATGTCAGGCGGCTGGAACCCCTTGGTCAACATCGCCTGCCACCAAAACGCCCGCCCAACATGGCGCGAGGATATTGCAGCCTTTGTCCCCCACTCCGGCATGGTGCCGGGTCTGACGGCGGCAGGCTCTGCCAACGGCGCTTTTTCCACCCACGCCGCCCTGCGCGAGGGGGCAGATGCCGCGATTGCCGCGCTGACAGAGCTTGGCCGCAGCGCGACCGCGCCCGACCTGCCGCAAGCCGAAGACGCGCCCTACCGGTTGCAACCGCTTTGGGCCGTGCCCGGCAAGGGCCGCGCTTGGCTGGATTTTGCCAATGACGTTACGGTCAAAGATGTGAAGCTCGCCGCCCAAGAGGGGTATACCTCGGTCGAGCATATGAAGCGCTATACGACCCAAGGCATGGCCCCCGATCAGGGCAAGAACTCCAACGTCTCGGCCCTCGCCGTGCTGGCCGATGCCACAGGCCGTAGTATTGCCGAAACCGGCAACACGACGTTCCGTGCCCCCTTTAGCCCCGTGTCGATCGGTTCCATGGGCGCAGGCGGGCAGGGGGCAGGCTTTGCGCCGCAGCGCTATATGACCTCTGACCAAGCCTCGCGCGACCGCGGTGCGCCGATGGTCGAGGCGGGGCTGTGGTACCGACCGTCCTATTTCCCCAAACCCGGCGAAACCACATGGCGGCAGTCTTGTGACCGCGAGGTGTTGATGGTGCGCTCGTCCGTGGGCGTGGCCGATGTGTCGACCTTGGGCAAGATCGACATTCAAGGCCCCGATGCCGCGCGGTTCTTGGATTTCGTCTATACCAACACCTTTTCCACCCTGCCCGTGGGCCGCGTGCGCTACGGATTGATGCTGCGCGAAGACGGCTTTGTGCTGGACGACGGCACGACCGCCCGCTTGGGCGACACGCACTACCTGATGACCACCACCACCGCCGCCGCAGGCCAAGTCATGCGGCATCTGGATTTTGTCCACCAAGCCTATTGCTCCGATTGGCAGGTGCGCTTCATCTCGGTCACTGAAAGCTGGGCGCAGTTTGCTGTGGCAGGCCCGATGGCCAAGATGCTGCTCAACGCGCTGCTGGATCAGCGGATCGACGACTTCCCATTTATGACCCATGGCGAAGTCTCGGTCGAAGGGGTCAAAGCACGCCTGTTCCGCATCTCGTTCTCGGGCGAAGAGGGCTACGAGATCGCCGTCCCCACCGCCTACGGCGAGGCGCTGTTTCGTGACCTTCTGGCCAAGGCCGAAACCTTGGGCGGCGGTGCTTACGGGATGGAGGCGCTCAACGTCATGCGCATCGAGAAGGGCTTTATCACCCATGCCGAAATCCACGGCCGCATCACGGCCTTTGACATCGGCATGGCCAAGATGGTGGCATCCAAGAAAGACTGCATCGGCAAGGCCGCCAGCCAACGCCCGGGCCTGACAGGGTCCGAGCGCGAACAACTGGTGGGCCTGCGCCCTGTGACCAAAACGGAAATCGGGGCAGGGGCGCATTTGTTTAACCCCGGCGACAAGGCCGAACGGGTCAACGATCAGGGCTATGTCACCTCGGTCTGCTGGTCGCCGGTGTTGGAAACCTATCTGGGCTTGGCTTTCTTAAAAGACGGCCGTGCGCGCCATGGCCAGCGGGTCAGGCTGGTCGATCATATGCGCAAAACCGATGTGCTGTGCGAGGTGACCGATCCGGTCTTCCTCGATCCGGAAGGAGCGAAACTGCGTGCCTAATCTCATCGCCAAATCCGCCCTTTTCGCCCGCGCCCCGCTTACCTTATCCGGCACCACGCTGGCCGAGGCGCAGGTGGGCCAGATCACCTCTGTCGCCGCCTTCCCCGGCAAACTGCCCGAGGTCACGGCAGCCCTAGGCGGCTTTCCCGCCCCCAACACCGTCATGGGCAATCTGATCTGGACCGGCCCCGAACAGGCCTTTGTTCTGGGCCAAGCCCCCGACCTGACCGGCCTTGCCGCCGTCACTGACCAAAGCGGCGGCTGGGCCGCCTTGCGCCTGTCTGGCCCCATGGCCGCCGATGCCTTGATGCGGCTGTATCCGCTTGACCTGCGCGCCAGCCACTTTCCCAAAGACACCTGCGCACGCGCCCCCTTGGGCCATATGCAATCCATCCTGATTGCCGAAGAGTCAGGCTTCTTGATCCTGATCTTCCGCTCGATGGCCCGCACCGCTTGGCACGAGATCGAAACCGCCCTGCAAGCTTTGACGGCCCGCGCCGCAGCCGCCCTTTAACCCTCCCGCACCCTCCCCGTTCATCTTGGGCCAAATACTCCACGGGGGTGCGGGGGTGTGAAACCCCCGCGCGCTGGCCGCAAGCGCGGCGCTGGACAGATCGGCTCTGACACCCGATATAGACCTCATGTCCTTACCCAGTGGTTTCTTGGATGAATTGCGCACCCGTCTGACCCTGTCTCAGGTTGTCGGGCGCAAAGTCACGTGGGATGCGCGCAAGTCCAACGTGGCCAAGGGCGATTATTGGGCGCCCTGTCCCTTCCATCAGGAAAAATCGCCCTCGTTCCATGTCGACGACCGCAAGGGCTTTTACTACTGCTTTGGCTGCCACGCCAAAGGCGATGCGCTGACCTTTGTGAAGGAAACCGAAAACCTGCCCTTCATCGAGGCGGTCGCCCTTCTGGCACGCGAGGCGGGCATGGTCATGCCCGCGCGCGACCCGCAAGACGCCGCCCGCGCCGATGCCCGCAGCCAGTTGAGCGATGTCATGGAAGAGGCGGTCAAATGGTTCCGCTTGCAACTGAAAACCTCTGCCGCCGCCGAAGCGCGGGCCTATCTGGCCAAGCGCGGCCTCAGCGAGGCGGCGCAAGACCGCTGGCACCTTGGCTTTGCGCCCGACGCCCGCACGGGCCTGTTGCAAGCGTTAACCCAAAAGGGCATCGCCGCCCCGCGCATCGTCGAGGCGGGCCTGTGCATCCAGCCCGAGGATGGCAGCGCGCCCTATGACCGCTTTCGCGGCCGGATCATCTTTCCAATCCGCGATGGGCGGGGCAGGGCGATCTCGCTCGGCGGGCGGGCGATGGACCCGAAGGCGCGGGCCAAGTACCTTAACGGCCCCGAAACCCCCCTGTTCGACAAGGGCCGCAACCTGTTCAACCTAGGCCCCGCGCGCGAGGCTGCGGGCAAAGGCCAGCCGCTGATTGTCGCCGAAGGCTATATGGATGTCATCGCCCTGTCCGAGGCAGGCTTTACCGCCGCCGTGGCCCCCTTGGGCACGGCGATCACCGAAGACCAACTGCGCCTGATGTGGCGCGTGGCCGATGAACCGCTGATTGCGCTCGATGGTGACACCGCAGGCATCCGTGCCGCTCTGCGGCTGGTCGATCTGGCCCTGCCGCTGCTGGAATCCGGCAAGGGCCTGCGCTTTGTGCTGCTGCCCGGGGGCCAAGACCCCGACGACTTGATCAAATCCCAAGGCGCGCCCGCCATGAAAGCGCTGCTTGATGCCGCCCGCCCCATGGTGCAACTGCTCTGGCAGCGCGAGACCGAGGGCAAGGTGTTCGACTCCCCCGAACGCAAAGCGGCGCTGGACAAAACCTTGCGCACCCTGATCGCGCGCATCGCCGACCCGTCTCTTCGCACCCATTACACCGAAGAACTGCGCCGCCTGCGCGCCAGCCTGTTTGGCCCCGCCGTCAAACCGTTCCGCCCCTGGACCCCGCGCGCCAAAGGCCAGCGGGTCGAGGTGGATGCCCAGCCCCTGTCCTCCACCCGCGCCTCTGCCCTTGTGCGCGGCGACGAGGCGACGGACGAATCGCTGCGCGAGGCGGTTATTCTTGCCATCCTGATCGTGCATCCAACCCTGATCCGTCGCTTTGAGTCCGATCTGGAACGGCTGGATCTGACCAGCGAGCACCACCGCACCCTGCGCACCACGCTGCTGTCAACACCTGTGGCCGACCTGCCCGATGCCCTGAAAGACCTTGCCGCCCTTGACGATCTCATGGCGCGCCCCCATGTGCTCATTGCACCGCCCGTGCGCAATCAAAAGGACACTGACCTTGCCGTGATGTGTCTGGCCGAAGAATTCGCCAAACTCGCCGCCCGCCGCGGGGCGCGGCGTGAAGTGGCAGATGCGGTCGAAGACCTTAGCGGGGTGGCAGACGAAGGGCTGACATGGCGGCTGGCCCAAGCGGCCTTGGCCCGCCACAAGGCCGATCACCCCAACCGCGACGACACCGCCGATCTGGGCGAAGACCGCGCCGCCCTGTCAAACCACCTGCAACGCCTGATTGATTCGAAGGTTTGGGAAAAGAAACCTTCCTGACACCCTGCAACTCTCCTGCGATTCGGAGTATTGATCCGGACCCACGCCTGATTCGTCCCTGATTCGCCCCCTGATTCGCATCCCTCATCGGAGTCCCCATGGCCCTCAAAGACAACGACGACGTGAAGCCCGAAGCCGAAGAGCAAGATGTCTCGCTTGACCTTAGTCAAGCCGCCGTCAAACGCATGATCGCCGATGCCAAAGAGCGCGGCTATATCACCTATGATCAGCTCAATTCCGTGATGCCGCCCGAACAGGTGTCGTCCGAGCAGATCGAGGATGTTATGTCGATGCTGTCGGAAATGGGCATCAACATCATCGAAAACGAAGAGGGCGAAGAGGCCGATTCCGAGGGTGGCGCCTTGGTTGAAACCTCGACCACCTCGCGCGATGTGGCGGTTGTGGGCACCACGACCGAGGCTTTGGACCGCACGGATGATCCGGTACGGATGTATCTGCGCGAAATGGGGTCGGTCGAACTTTTGTCGCGTGAAGGCGAAATTGCCATCGCCAAGCGGATCGAGGCTGGTCGCAACACGATGATTGCGGGCCTGTGCGAAAGCCCGCTGACCTTTCAGGCCATCATCATCTGGCGCGACGAACTTCTGACCGAAGAAATATTGTTGCGCGATGTGATCGACCTGGAAGCGACCTTTGGCCGCAGCTTGGAAGGCGAAGAAGGCATAGTCGGGGCCGATATCGACGGGATCGACCTTGACGGCGTCGCCGCCGCCCCGCGGCGTGCAGCAGGCGACGAGCCAGAGCTTGACGCCGACGGCAACCCTTTGATGGGCGCTGTGGAAGATGACGAAGATGACGAAGACGGCGTGGCCATGTCTTTGGCCGCCATGGAAGCTGCGCTGAAGCCCCAGGTTTTGGAAACCCTCGACAAGATCGCCGAAGACTATGCCAAGCTGGAAGAAATGCAAAACCTGCGCATGGACGCCGCATTGACGATCAAAACCCAGTTCTCGGCCAGCGACGAGGCGGCCTATCAACAGCTGCGCTCGGAAATCGTCAAGCTGGTCAACGAATTGCACCTGCACAACAACCGCATCGAAGCGCTGATTGACCAGCTTTACGGCATCAACCGCAAGATCATGGTGATCAATTCGGGCATGGTCAAACTGGCCGACGCCGCCCGCATCAACCGGCGCGAGTTTATCGACGAATACCAAGGCTATGAGCTGGACCCGACTTGGGTGGAGCGTATGTCTGCCAAAGCGGGCCGCGGCTGGCAGGTCTTGATCGAAAAAAGCCGTGCGGCGATTGACGATCTGCGTAGCGAAATGGCCGAAGTTGGCAAATATGTCGGCGTCGACATCTCGGAATTCCGCCGGATTGTGAATCAGGTGCAAAAGGGTGAAAAAGAGGCGCGTCAGGCCAAAAAGGAGATGGTCGAGGCGAACTTGCGTCTGGTGATCTCGATTGCCAAGAAATACACCAACCGGGGGTTGCAATTCTTGGACCTGATCCAAGAGGGCAATATCGGCCTGATGAAAGCCGTGGATAAATTCGAATACCGCCGGGGCTATAAGTTTTCGACCTATGCCACATGGTGGATCCGTCAGGCCATAACCCGCTCCATCGCCGATCAGGCCCGCACCATCCGCATTCCGGTGCATATGATCGAGACGATCAACAAGCTGGTGCGCACCGGTCGCCAAATGCTGCACGAAATCGGGCGCGAGCCGACACCGGAAGAATTGGCCACCAAACTGCAGATGCCTTTGGAAAAAGTGCGCAAGGTGATGAAGATCGCCAAAGAGCCGATTTCCTTGGAAACTCCGATTGGCGATGAAGAAGACAGCCAGCTTGGCGATTTTATCGAAGATAAAAACGCCATCCTGCCGCTGGATTCGGCCATTCAGGAAAACCTGAAAGAAACCACAACCCGTGTGCTGGCCAGCCTGACCCCGCGCGAAGAACGCGTGCTGCGCATGCGCTTTGGCATCGGGATGAACACCGACCATACCTTGGAAGAGGTGGGCCAACAGTTCTCGGTGACGCGCGAGCGCATCCGCCAGATCGAAGCCAAGGCGCTGCGCAAGCTCAAGCACCCCAGCCGAAGCCGCAAACTGCGCAGTTTCTTGGATCAATAAACCAAAGGCACCCTGCGGGGTGCCTCGTCTTGACGCTTCTCACATCACGCGTCGGGTGGGTGCAACCCACCGCGCCCATGATGGGTTACACCCACCCTACGTAAGAGGCGAAGATGGCGCATAAACGGCACATACCAGTGTGTTGACCCGAGCACCGCCAAATCGTCTTCGCGTCGGGTGGGTGCAACCCACCGCACCGATGGTGGGTTTCACCCACCCTACGTAAGAGGCGAAGATGGCGCATAAACGGCACATAGCAGTGTGTTGACCCGAGCACCGCCAAACCGTCTTCGCGACGGGTGGGTGCAACCCACCGCACCGATGGTGGGTTTCACCCACCCTACGCAATAGGCAATCATAGCGCCTAGACCGCAAACGCCGGTTTATTTGCCCTAACACGGTCGATCCGCCCTCCCGCGTAGGGTGGGTGCAACCCACCGCAGCAAGAGCAGGTTACACCCACCCAACTGCCGCATCCACACCAAAGGCCAACCCCATGTCCCTCCTCTCCCGCCTCTTCTCCAAACCCGCCCCCAAAACCCCCGATCCCATCCTGCACAAAGACTGCCGCATCTTTGCCCAGCCTGTCGCGGCATCGGGCGGCTACCGTGTGGCCGCGCGGATCGAGACAGACTTGGGCGGTCTGACCAAAACTCACCTTTTGCAACGTGCTGACACCTGCACCTCGCTGCAAGAGGCCACTGATCTGTCCATTGCCAAGGCCAAGCAAGCGATTGACCAGTTGGGCGCAGCACTCTTTGCCTAACCCATAGACGCGGCACCTCGCTTGGCCTAAGCCCATCCCATGCCCAAACTGGAGCTTGCCATGACCGACCCTGACCCCGCCGTCACCCCCCTGACGGACCATCGTGCCCGTGCTGCCATCCGCATCGTGGCGCAGGCCATTCAGGCGGGAGAATTGGCTGTCAGCTACGGAGAACTCGCCCGCCGCTTGGGCATGTCAAAGGTGAACGGGCAGGGGTTGAATGCCTATCTGGTCCAAGCCGCCGCCATCTGCGCCGAACACGGCCTGCCCAACATCGGGGCCATGGTCGCCTCGCAAGACAGTCTGGCCGCAGGCACCCCGATGCCTGCCGAAGGCTCTTTATCCGACAGCTTTTTTACCAAGACCGGCCTGTCGCGGGGCGATGTTCCCGCCGAACAAGCCCGCCTGCGCGCGGTGGACTGGGCCATGGCCCTCACTGGGCTAGGCGACTGACCTGAGTCCATTCCGCCACAGGTGCACCGCTATATCTAGCGGGCGCATATTCCCCCTAGCCTAAAGCTGTGCTCTGCCCCTATACTTATCCACAAGAGGCGGGCATACCGCGACAACGTCCCTTGGCAGGTCACAACAAAAAGGTGCAAGCCCATGCGCTGCCCATTCTGCGGCAATATTGACACGCAAGTCAAAGACTCCCGTCCCGCCGAAGATCACGTCTCGATCCGGCGCAGGCGGTTTTGTCAGGCTTGTGGTGGTCGGTTCACCACCTACGAGCGTGTGCAATTGCGCGATCTGGTGGTGATAAAATCCTCCGGCAAGCGTGAGGATTTTGACCGTTCCAAGCTGGAACGCTCGATCCGCATCGCGATGCAAAAGCGCCCGATCGAGCCGGACCGGATTGACCAGATGATCTCGGGCATCGTGCGGCGCTTGGAAAGCTTGGGCGATACCGACATTCCGTCTAAAACCATCGGCGAGATTGTGATGGAAAGCCTCGCACGGATCGACACGGTCGCCTATGTGCGCTTTGCCAGCGTTTACAAGAACTTCCAAGCGGCGGATGATTTTGACCGCTTTGTGTCGGAACTGCGCCCGATCCCCGGCGCGGATGACTGACATCGACCATATGGCCCATGCCTTGCGCCTTGGCGCGCGGGGATTGGGGGGCACTTGGCCCAATCCGGCGGTGGGCTGTGTGCTTGTCAACGGCACGGTTGTCGGGCGCGGCTGGACCCAACCGGGCGGTCGGCCCCATGCCGAGGCTATGGCTTTGGCACAGGCGGGTCATGCGGCACGGGGCGCTACGGCCTATGTCACGCTGGAACCCTGTGCGCATCACGGCAAGACCCCGCCTTGTGCCCAAGCCTTGATCGACGCGGGCGTGGCGCGCGTTGTCACCGCGCTGACCGATCCTGACCCGCGAGTCGCGGGGCGTGGCCATGCCAAGCTGCGGGCAGCTGGCATCGCCGTGACCGAGGGCGTGCTGGAACCCGCCGCACGGGCGGCACATGCAGGCTTTCTCAAGCGCGTCACCCAAGGCTTGCCGCTTGTCACGCTCAAAATGGCCGCCACTTTGGATGGCCGCACTGCCACCGCCAGCGGAGAAAGCCGCTGGATCACGGGGGCACAGGCGCGCCGCGCGGTTCATGCCCTGCGCCTGTCTCATGACGCGGTGCTGGTGGGGTCCGGTACGGCGCGGGCGGATGATCCGGATCTGAGCGTGCGCGATATGGGGGCCGTTCGCCAACCTGTGCGCATCGTGATCGACGCGGCACTTTCCCATGCGCCTGACAGCAAACTTGGCCGAACCGCGCAGATGTCCCCCGTCTGGATGCTGCACGGCCCTGCGGCATCCGATGCGGCCCGCCAAGCTTGGGCCGCCACGGGCGCGCGTCTGATCGCCTTGCCCGCCGCCCCCCACATCGCTGCCCGCGCCGCTTTGCAGGCGCTGGCGGCTGAGGGGATCACG
>Ga0114958_10001798_pt1 | contig 16551 bp, 15 predicted proteins | sample C_130208_EF_Meta_FD_89577 | JGI IMG/M metagenome (GOLD analysis project Ga0114958, IMG submission 89577) | Freshwater microbial communities from Lake Croche, Canada to study carbon cycling - C_130208_EF_MetaG | ecosystem: Environmental > Aquatic > Freshwater > Lake | place: Lake Croche, Canada...
CAAATAGGAAAAATGATTGGAACAAAAAACATACACCTTTTTTCGATCAGGTTTGTAACGATATTTTACCTGAATTCGAAGGCCGGCAAAAAGAAAAAACAACTGACCCCAAAACCGAACGATCCGGTGTGTATATCTTCTCCAAGATAATTTTTGAAGAAAAATAAACATCAGTGGATATAAAAGCAAAAAAATAAAAATGAACCAAAATGCAGTCCAAAGGGAATAAATGACTAAAAGTGAATGTATAAATAGTGATTCCTTTCTTTTCATATTGAGTCAAATATTTGGAGTAAACTCTTATTATTCAACTGTTCCCAATTGTACTGTGTTGGTTTTTTTTCCTTGATGAGCTGGAATGGATAGCGTGGTAACAAAAACATCCCCTGCCTTTAGTAACATTTTGCCTTTCAGAATATCCACCATAGCAGCGACTGTTTGTTCCACCGTATTTGTAGATGGGTCAAAGAAAAATACTTTAACGCCCCACAATAAACCCATGGTCGACATCAACTCTTTGTTCGAGGTAAAGACAAACAAATCTGCTTTGGGTCTATGCGCGGAAAGCCTGTAAGCAGTATGTCCAGAATTAGTTATGCATAGGATAGCTTTTGCTTTGGAATCACGGGCTAATCGGCATGCTCCAGCAATCAAACGGTCTGTTAGTGCGACTTGTTGGCCCGCCAACGAGTGATTCTTAAAATATATAGCTGCTTCATCTCCTTTGATAATCTCTAATTCATTTTGTTGTTTCTCGACAATTTCATGAATATGAGCCATCGTTTCTACCGCTTTAATCGGATAAGCGCCCGAGGCTGATTCCCCACTCAGCATAGTTGCCGAAGCCCCTTGCAGTACGGCATTAGCCACATCTGATGTTTCAGCGCGGGTAGGCACAGGGTTGGTAATCATCGATTCTAACATTTGTGTGGCGACGATGACCGGTTTCCCAGCGGCAGTACACTTTTCCACCATCACCTTTTGAAGGTAAGGAACAACTGCACCATCCATCTCCACACCCAAATCACCACGAGCTACCATGATAGCATCCGTAGCCTCAATAATTTCATCTAAATGATCAATCGCTTCGGGCTTCTCTATTTTAGCGATGACGCGTGTATTTTTCCCGTATGCTTTTATTTTATCCTTAATATCCCAAATGTCAGCTGCTCTCCGAACAAAAGAAAGGGCTATCCAATCGACCCCATGGTCTAAACCAAAATATAAATCTGCTTCATCCTTTGGGGTTAAACAAGGCAAAGAAACCTTAGTTCCTGGAAGATTAATCCCTTTTTTAGATTTTAAGATTCCACCATATATCACTTCGGTGACAACCTCCTTCTTTACCTTATCGATCGAAATTACTTTTACTTCTAAATTTCCATCATCCATTAAAATTCGTTCCCCTACATTTACATCCAAATACATGGAAGTATACGTGGTACCCACTTTCTCGGCAGTTCCTAATAAATTCTCATCCATGGCAAAAATTAATTGCTTGCCTGCTTCTAAAAGAACCCCATTATTTTCAACCAACTGTGTCCTAATTTTAGGCCCTTGTAAATCTTGTAAAATACTCAGGTTTAAATCCAATTCCTGACTTATTTCACGAATAGTCATTAAGCGCTGCAAATGATCCTCATGAGTACCATGAGAAAAATTTAAACGAAACACATTGACTCCTGCTTTGGCTAATTGGATTAGTGATTCTTTGGTTTCGGAGGCAGGACCTACCGTGGCAACAATTTTGGTTTTGCGTTGATACGACATATAATAATCTAAAATATTTAATGGCAATTTACATTTAAGTCTTCAAAAAATGAACCAATACCTGAATTAAACTTGAAATAATCCAAAAATTAACACTTTACAAGTTTTCATGACATAAAAAAAGGGATGCTGTGCATCCCTAATTTGTAGTTCATTCATTTTTTAATTTTCCCACATATCGTGTTCCAATTCAAGCAATTTATATTCTAACAATTGCGACATTAATAAGCCCTCTTTCTCTCCTTCAAACATATCCGTCAAATACTTATTTTCTGCATTTCCTTTTTTAATGATTCGCGCTTGAAACATACGTAAGTCAAATGCATCCGCCATGTTTTTGTGCTGGGTTTCATTCTCTGAGTTGTACCAGATGCAATCAGGGTTACTCCTGAACAACTTATACACATCTTTATAGCGAAAGGAACCAACGGCCTTATCAAAACCTGCTTTGGTCTTTGAGGCAGGTACAACCAATGTTAAAGCTTGAATGTCAAAATACAACCTTGATCTCTTGCGATCTATCACAGCATCTTCTTTAATTTCTATGATACTAAGTTCTTTAGGAAAATAATACGCCACAGTTGAAATCGGAGCCTTTACATCAAAATTATCTTTGGTAGCGACTTCGGCAGTTGGCGCAGCAACTTTTGCCCCACCAGCACCCCAACCGTCATCACTTCCTGCTCCGGCTTTAGTTTCAGGTTTTTTAGCGTCCTTTGCTACTTCTCCTCCAAATCCAGCTGCACGTTCAGCCTCAGATAATTCTCCATCACCTGTCGTTTCTTCCATCTTTAAATTTTCGACAAACGCAGCAACTGAAAGCTTAACGGTTAGTGAATCATTTTTGTAAGGAGTTAAAACTCCAGCTTTCACCCACTCAACTAAATATTTTGATATTTCATTGTTAATGGAAAAAAAAGGTTGGTTAATCTTTTCGTTCAAGTCCATGCGGCGCCATAAGCGAGCACGGTAATGAACATCCTCTTCATCAATCGGACGAATTGAATTTTGATTTTGAACGCGAGGCTTTTCCTGGCCATAAAGATGCAAAGAACCCAACACAGACAAAACCAATAAAATTTTACCAAATAATTTCATACCTATTTCATTTTTAGTTCAAAGGGATATTTTTTGCCATGGAGAAAGGAATATTTTCCACCGCACCTTTGAAATTTTTCCTTTGCACACCCTTGATTTCAATATAATAACGATCTCCTGCTTGCGCTTGAGAAGCTAATTTAGCAATAGACCCCGAACCTGGCAAGGTCACATCATCTATTTTTCTTTGGCCTCTAGCGAGTGCCACATATAATTCAGAAACTCGGAAATTAGCATCCTCAGGGTTTGTTGACTTAAAAGAATCATCCGCAATTGCTCTCGCATCAATACTACGTAATCCTGTAGCACTTGCCCCACGTTTTTCGTCAAGTTCAGCCCCATTTCCAAATACTTTAACATCGGGTCTAGGTACCCTACGAACCCTGAAAGTTTCTTTACCTAACAAGGTTCCACTATTAGTTACATTTAAGGTAATGTTAGCCGCAGAGGGAACAATAGTTACCTTACCGCGGTTTTGTCCAGCGATAGCTTCTCCACCCTCCGCACTGAACGATGGATTCCATAAAGCTCCTAAACCTGCAGAAACTACACTTAAACGATTGGCACAACCTAAATACAGCGCAGGTAAAGTAGCTGTTTCAATATTATAAGTCGGCTTCAACACAAAATAATCTTTCGTGATGGATTCTGTTTTTTGGCCAGTTGGACTCATGTATGAAACCGTAGCCGTATATTGTTTTTTGGACATTCCGTTTGCATCATATCCACCACCTGATGTTTTAAACTTAATTTGACCACGTCCGTCAACCACCGGAATAGAAGAACCGTTGTAACTCATTCGTGGCGTAAATCCTGATGATGTGGCTCCGATAAACACTTCAGCTTGATATTCCATTCCTGCGACAACCGTATTGGCATTGGCAGAGACTTGGGCAAAAACTTTATCAAATTTAATTTCCTTTGCTCCTACTTTAGCAGCCAATTGGTTCAAAACATCACTTTCATACCGACGAATTTCTGCTTGTTTTTGGCTTAAAGAAGCCAAAGCAGCTGGAACTGGCGTTTGAGCAAAATTAAGTTCCGCAAAATCTTTATTAGATAAATTACCATCCCGATTGACTGTGGGATCATCTTTAGCATCTAGAGCCAAAGGAGGAAATTTTGTTCCTGGATCAGCCAACTTAGTTAAATTTTGTATATATGAATTAAATAAGGGAACCAATTTATAGGCTTCGCCCGACTTATTTGAACCCACCATCAATTCAAAAACTTTCTCTTCTTCTTTTGGATTTTTGATATTTCCTGTTTCCGGATCTATTCCTCCTCCAGACTCTAAAACTTTACTCTTTAATCCATCTAAATGGATGACCAAAGCATCTGAAATTTTTCTGACTTCATTTGCTCTTCGAAGCACGTCAGCATAGGCCGCTGGGTTTGGTAAATCCTTAATTCTTTCGTCGATCCCCTGGACAACGCCTTTGTTTTTTGAACTTGCCGACTGGTTAGCAATTTCTAACGAGCTATTCAAAAGGCTGAATTTTTGCAATAAAGCATCACTTACCTGTAAAGCCAACAGGGCAGTTAATACTAAATACATCATCCCGATCATTTTCTGCCGGGGTGTTTCTTTTAAACTTGCCATAAATTTATCCTTTCATAGCGGTTAACATGCTACCATAAACCTGGTTTAATGCCTGAATGTTCGCGTTCAATTTAGCCAATTCTGACTTAAAGTTTTCAGCATCCTTTTGTGTGGCGGCCATTTGCTCAACGGTCGCATTGACGTTTCCATAATAGCCATTAATCGCTTTTAAATGCTTGCTTGCTTCTTGGATTTCTGTTTCATACACCGCATTCAATGAAGCTAATTGATCTCCTGCCTTCGCATATTGCTTCGCATAATTAGCAGCTTCGGTTGACGAGATCGAGATAGAACTTAAAGAAGTAGTCGCATCAGCCACGGTTTTATTTAAAGCTCCCAACGATTGTGATGAGCTATTCAATGAATTGACAAAATCTTGAGTGGCACCTGTAGCCTTTGAAATCTCCTGAAGACTATTAGCCGTATCGGTCAAACCTTTTAAACTTTTTGTTAAATTCTCTACCACATCAGCCCCTAAGCCCTGTGTGTTTGCCAAGGCCGACAATCCAGCTGAAGATGAAGTCTTAGCTGGAGCTCCATCCACTAATTCGGGATAAACTTTCTCCCAATTATATTCTTTGTCAGGCTTAGCTTGTAAATACAACACACCAAATAAAATAAAAATAGCCGCTTCAGTAAACATACCCACCATCAACATCTCATTAGCACCTGTCCAGTGAACAATTTTAAATAAGGCTCCTACGATAACGACTGCAGCTCCAAAACTAGCTACCACATTAATTGACTTTTCTAATCCTTTCATTTGATCAATTTATTTTTGAGGTTTCAATGTTAAATTATTTCATATTTGGGCGTCCAAGATATCTCATAGAACATCTAAAGCCTATATAAGAACGTTTTTTACTTTGCATTTCATACGCACGTGTTCCCGTTTCCAAGTAATAAGCGATGTCTTTCCAAGATCCCCCTCGAGTTACTTTTCTAGGTTCATCGGCATCTTTATTCACCGTATTCAAATCCCAGGTTATGGCCACCGAATTATCGGCAAAGGCATCTTCACACCATTCAGCTACATTTCCTGCCATATTGTATAAACCAAAATCATTTGGATCATAGGCGTTAGCCGGTGCGGTGTAAGAATAACCATCTGCATCATAATTACCTCGATGCGGCTTAAAATTGGCCATCAAACAGCCCTTCGCATTCGCAATGTAAGGATTACCCCAAGGATATTTAACCGATGCCCTTCCTCCCCTTGCAGCCCATTCCCATTCTGATTCAGAAGGTAGTTCAAATCGAGGAAGTATGTACATATTTTGTTTCTTACGATAGTCATTCATCATTTTGGAACGCCATAAGCAAAAATATTTGGCTGCATCCCAACTCACACCTACGATCGGATATTGATCAAAGGCAGGGCTTGAAAAATAATATTCCGTCATCGGATCACCATTGTGAAAAGTAAAATCAGCATTCCAAACAGTCGTATCAGGGTAATAAGCCGTCATAATTTTATCCTCACCGAGTACTGAAACCGAATCTTTCAATAATGAATTGGTAAATTGACGGTACTCATGATTTGTAATTTCAGTATCGTCCATGTAGAATGCAGACACCGTTACACGTTTATTGAAATTTATCCCCGCACGCGAAATCTCCTCATCTGCTTGACCCATCATGTAACTTCCCGATGGAACCAAAACCATTCCATAAGGAGTAGGCTGAGACCAACCGCGACGATTAGATGCCACAATTTCTCCATTCGCTATCCCTGGAGCATCTTTAGAACCCTTGCCAAACTTCAACAAGCCTCCTTTCCCTGAACTTCCTTTTTTACTACTTAGTGTTTTGGATCCCCCTGAGTTTTTAGAGCCACAACTATAGATTATAGCCGAAAAGACTAAAACGGATGAAATCAAAAACAAACGCTTTGCTAAAAATTGTAAATTCATATAACCGAATTAAAAATATCTTTTGTTGAACGAAATCTATGTTAATAAATTGTGTTAACCACTATTAAAAGAATCCATATGGATTCAAATTCCTCAAAATTAAAGAATTTTCTAAGAATAATTAAAGAATTAACTTTTTTTTCCAAGGTTTAAATTAATTAATCTTAAAACGTGGGGTCTTAATGGGCACAGGAGGAACCCCCAATTTAAACGAAGGAAGGTTAAACTTTATAAATACCTCATGTGTCAGTAAAGACTTAGCCTCTAAATTCACCAAGGTATAATCAAGGGAATAACCTAAGTTTAACTGATTATTCAATAAGGAAACTCCCAACATACCGATGGCAGCGTCATTTAACCGATAAGACCCTCCAACCCAAAAAGTATCTCTATACTCAACTCGTGTACCTATTTCCGGTAAAATTTTGCCTGAATAATACCTTATTTGCCCAAATGGCAACAAATCAAATGAGGTATTAAGTAAAATATCTGCACTTGCATGAGCGGTAAATACCATGGCTAAAGGCATCGATGCTACATTTGAATTAAACGTATAGGTAGGACTCGTTACATGGTCGAAAGAAATTCCTGCATGCCAATTGTCCTTAGAATAAACAACTCCTGCCCCAAAATCAGGTAAGGATTGACTCACTGTTTTGCCAGAAAGTTCCAAGGCCAATGGATCATTTGAATCTCGAACACGAAAAACGCGGCCATCAAAAGATTTGGCTTGCATTCCGATGCGAATTCCAGTAGAAATTAAGCCAGAGCCTATCGAATAATGTTGCGCTAATTGCAATCGAACCGTTTGCATACCTACACCGGACGGAGTCTTGTCCGACATGTAAGTAAATCCAATACCTGTATTAAATAAGCCCAGTGGCATAGAAGCGGTTAATAATTGGGTTCCTAAACTGCCTGAACCATCTTGTGTGGATTCATAACCCGACCATTGATTACGAACATGTAATTGGACTGAGGTCTCATCGCGCCAACCAGCAAACGCAGGATTTAAATTTGTGCTATTTAGAGAAAACATGCTTAATCCAGGATCCTGCTGGCAAAAACTAGAGAAACTAATCAATCCCAAAGCAAGTATAAGCCATTTTCTGAGGTAAAAAACCGAAATGTAGTTAATACTATGGCGCATTGAATAAAGTCGAATTTTAATAGGCGAATAAAAATAAGCAATAATTTGCTTCGAGCAAGATTATTTCAAAAAAAAAGCTCCTTGAAGGAGCTAAAATTAATTATTTGCTTGCTTAATGTATTGCTCTAGGGCACCCGTCATAGATGGAGCATTCGGCATAGGTGCTTGAATATCCAAAATCAAATTGGCATCCTTGACCGCCTGAGCAGTCGTTGGTCCAAAAGCCGCAATTCGCGTATTATTTTGTTTGAATTCAGGAAAATTTTCTAACAAAGAGGTAATCCCAGATGGGCTATAAAATGCAAGAACATCATAAAATACATTTTCCAAATCTGACAAGTCAGATGAAACCGTTTCATACATTACGGCCTCCGTGATTTTAAAATCATTGGTACCCATGTAATCCGGAAGATCTTTTTGGCGCTTATTAGAACAAGGAAAAAGGAAATTCTCAGTCTTGTGCTTTTTAATTACCTCTAATAAATCCAATGCCGTTTTAGTTCCTGTAAAAACTTTACGCTTACGTATAACAATATACTTTTGAAGGTAATTAGCCGTTTGCTCGGTGATGCAAAAATATTTCATATCAGAAGGAGTTTCAATTTTCGCCTCCTTACATATTCTAAAGAAGTGATCTATCGCATTCCTACTAGTAAAAATAATAGCCGTATGTTCCAGAATATTAATTTTCTGCTTACGAAACTCTTTAAATGCAATTCCTTTCACCTCGATAAAAGACCTGAAATCCACCTTGATATTATATTTCTTTTCAATATCAAAATATGGGGATTTAGCATCCGTAGGCGCAGCTTGAGTAACCAAAATATTTTTGATTTTTTTCAACCTTTTGGGATCTGGTTGTATCACATTTAATTCACTCATACAATTTCAATCTATTGTTGGAATTCATTTTGAAGCTAAATTCAAAACAAATGCAAATATACGATTAAATTTCTCAAATTTCATCCATGTGATTTACATGAATTCTGGAAAAATCAATTCTCTTATCCCAAATAATAATACCTGGCCTTCAATAATAGCTAAATAAGCCAAGAGCGAAAGTGGGTTAAATTTGAAATTTTTCTTAAAAATAATAAAAAAATAAATGGCTCGAATTAGGAAATAAGCATTAACAGCTGTGCTTATCCAATATAAATTAGTGACAAATACCGGTCCCATATAAACAGAATAAATTAATATAGATAAAATCAGCAAAGTAAAAAACTGAATATTGGTTTGAATGGATTTAAAGAAATGGATGCTGGCCAAGTTATCTAACTTAAATAATGATCCAAAGATTTGGTACATAAAATAACGTAAACTAAACAAGGTGAATGCCACGATGGTCTTGGTGCCTATAAATAAAAAAGCTTCCCTGAAAATCTCGGACATCGAACTTCCTACCGTAAAAGTTTGATTTGATGTTCTCAGCAAGCCATTAAAATAAGCTAAATAGGCGGTAACTAAGCTTAGGATAAAGATGACTACTAGATTAGGGAATGCAAAAGGCATTTTTGCAATGTTAGTATCCTTGATTTCCCAATTAAGCCAATCGGATAGTCTGAAATATGCCTGAAAATATTTTGGAAAAAATGAATATAAAAAACCTAGTAGGCTTAATAAGCTTAACATGGCTATGGCAAAGAAATTATTAATTCCTGAACCCTCACGCACTTTCATCTCAAAGGAATCTGCCAAGGACATCTTTCCCTTTTCAATCTGATGTTCAATGAAAACTCGACGAGGGAGTCCATTTAATTCATCCCCATAAAACGTTAAAACAAATCGATCTGCTAGTGGTTTTTTCCGGTTCAAGCTATCTAAATTCATGCGAATAAAAGCTCCCTGAGGTATTTTGCGGCAAAAAACTCCATTAAGAAATAAGGTATAATTGTTAGATGCTTCAATTTTTAAAAAGCCCCCCGGAAAATCAGAAGGATTAATAAGCACTGATTTAGATTTGTAATTAAAATGCCTGGTGGATATGTAGGGTAAAAAAGCTTTCCAACTGGGTTGGAATACGACCCATTCTTTTTCAAAGGAATGGATGTTTTGCCACTCGGCCTGTGAGGAAAATGTTAGCGTGACTAAAACAAAAAATAAAAAAAATCTGCTAAACAATTGTTTGCATACCAACTGTTTAGCAGATTTTTTACCTAAAAAAGGAATCATCTTTTAAATGATTATTTCTCAGCAAGTGCCTTGATCATGGTTTCGCCAATATCAGCTGGGGAATACACGACATGAATTCCACATTCTGTCATGATTTTCATTTTAGCTTCAGCTGTATCGTCTGCACCGCCTATAATTGCGCCTGCATGACCCATTCTACGCCCTTTTGGTGCTGTTTGACCTGCAATAAAACCAACAACTGGCTTGCGATTGCCATCCGCTTTTATCCATTTTGCGGCTTCAGCTTCCATGCCACCCCCAATTTCTCCAATCATCACGATGCCTTCCGTCTCTGGATCATTCATTAATAACTCAACGGCTTCTTTGGTTGTAGTTCCAATGATCGGATCTCCACCAATTCCAATCGCAGTTGTTTGGCCTAAGCCAGCTTTTGTTAATTGGTCTACCGCTTCATAAGTTAAAGTACCTGATTTGGATACGATTCCAATCTTTCCTTTTTGGAAAATGAAGGCAGGCATGATGCCTACTTTGCACTCTCCTGCCGTCATGACACCTGGACAATTTGGCCCGATCAATCGGCAATCTTTATTGTTAATATATTCCTTCGCCACAATCATGTCTTTAGTTGGAATACCTTCTGTAATGCAAATAATGACTTTGATTCCCGCATCAGCTGCTTCCATAATTGCATCAGCCGCAAAAGCAGGTGGAACAAAAATAATGGATGTATCCGCACCTGTTTGAGCCACTGCATCGGTAACTGTGTTAAAAATAGGGCGATCTAAGTGCATAGCACCACCTTTTCCTGGAGTAACGCCACCCACAACTTGAGTACCATAGGCAATCATTTGTTCTGCATGAAATGTACCCTCAGTACCTGTAAACCCTTGGACGATAATTTTTGAATTCTTATTAACTAAAACACTCATGATATGTAGGTTATGTAAACTAAGGCGAAAAAATTTTCTCAAAGGTACAAATTATTGATAAAATTTATCAAAAACCTTTTGAATGAACGGAAGAAAAATTTGATATGGTATATTTGTGTAAATTTAATGAGATTTTAAACAAATGCTCAAACACCTCCATATCCAAAATTATGCACTCATTGACTCCATAGATCTTGATCTAAAGAGCGGTCTTAGCGTAATTACGGGAGAAACAGGTGCTGGAAAATCCATCTTATTAGGAGCCATCAGTTTATTGCTAGGCCAAAGAGCCGATACCAAAACCCTTTTTGATTCCGAAAAAAAATGTGTCATAGAGGGGACTTTTCAGTTGGACATGTACCAACAACTAAGAGAAATTTTCATCGAGGAGGAAATTGATTTTGAAGATCCATGTTTGATCCGTAGAGAAATAAATCCACAAGGCAAGTCAAGGTCTTTCATTAATGACACTCCGGTTAATTTAGATTCCTTACGAAAAATAGGCATTGAACTCGTAGACATTCATTCCCAACAAGATCACGGTTGGATGTCAAATCCCGATTTCACCTTAGATATTATTGATAGTTTTGCCCAAAACCAAACTTTGAAAAGTACGTTTAAATTTGAGTTCGATAAGTTGCAGTTGGCGAAAACGGAATTCTTGTTACTCGAAAAACAAGCTTCACAAGGATCACAAGGTTTAGATTTCTTACAATTTCAATGGGAAGAATTAGATAAGGCTAATCTCCAACTTGGGGAATTTGAATCCCTAAAATCTAGCTTAGCTAAGCTAGAAAATGCCGAACAAATTCGAGAGAAATTGGCGAATTTAGGAAATTTGGTGAGTGTTTCAGACATATCAACGATCCAGCAATTGCAATTAGCTTTGCAACAGGCACAAACATTGAGTAGGTATGGAGAAGATTTTGAGGTTTGGAGAAAACGATTGGAATCCATTTGGATTGAATTGAAAGATATTGCATCAGAAATTGAATATGAAGCAGAAAATTTTATTTCTGATCCGCTTGCCCTCATCGAAAAACAAAAGAGAATTGATCTCTTAAATCGCTTCATGCAAAAGCACCAGGTGAACAACATGGAGGATTTAATCCAAGTAAGAACTAAATTTGACGAACAAATTTCTTCTTATGAAAACATCGATGCAGCCTTAGCGCGCGCAGAGAATCAATATAAGGAATGTCAGGTAAGCTGTTTGGCGGCAGCTGAAATGCTAAGTCAATCCAGAACGGAGGTTTTGGATTCCATCGCGGCCCAACTGACCAACTCGTTGCAATCATTGGGAATTCCGAATGCCAACATCGATTGGGAAATAAAAAATAAAGAAGTTTACGCGCAGGGGATCGATAAAATCCAACTACTATTTTCCGCCAATAAAGGTCTTTCGCCCAAACCCTTTAAACAAATTGTTTCCGGTGGGGAAATGAGTCGACTTATGTTGTCGATTAAACATTTAATCGCTAAAAAAAGATCGATGCCTACTTTGATTTTGGATGAAATCGACACCGGTGTTTCAGGTGAAATTGCGATCCAAATGGGGGCTATGTTGACGCAAATGAGCCAAGGACATCAAATTCTTGCAATCACTCATCTTCCACAAATAGCAGCAGCAGGTCAAAACCATTGGTTTGTCTACAAAAATCACAGTGGCGAAAAAACAATTTCAGCATTAAAAAAACTAGAGGGAGAAGAACGTGTCGAAGAAATTGCTAAAATGATTGGTGGACAAAAAGGATATATTGATTTAAAAGATAATGTTCGAAAGTTAATCGTAGAAAATCAAAAATAATATGATACAAAAATCACTATACGTTCTATTTGCCTTACTTATCTTCAACTCATGCAATCAAGCAGAAGAAAAATTAAGCCAAGAATTAAATGATCAAGTAATGAATTTGCATGATCAGTTAATGGGTAAAACAGAAGTTGTTTTAAAACTAAAAAGCAAATTAGATCGTTTATCTAATGGAAAGGATTCCGTTAATGTTCATAAAATTATTGCTTCATTAGATAAAGCCGATGAATCGATGATGGATTGGATGCATCATTTTTCAGTCGATAGCTTGGGGAAAATGGATGCACTAGGTAAAATCAGCTATTTAAAAAAGCAGTTAGAAGCGCTTAAGAATTTAGAAAAATCAACTGACTCCAGTATACATGCAGCTAAAATATATCCAATTAAGTAAAATTGCCTTAGTATTTTTAGTGCTTTTGGGGTGCCAACAGGAAAAAAAACTTCCTTTTTTAGGGCCGAAAATCATTGGGAAACAGGGTGATACGCTTTACCATGCGATCCCCAATTTTAAGTTCTTAAATCAGGATTCACTTTGGATTAGCGAAAAAGATATGGCTGGAAAAATATATGTGGCCGATTTCTTTTTCACGACCTGCCCTACCATTTGCCCCAAAATGAAATCTTCTCTGCTTCGCATTTATGATAAATTTGCAGAGGACGATCGCGTACGAATTTTATCGCACACCATTGATCCCGAATTTGATGGGGTTCATGTGCTCAAAGAGTATGCTAAAAAACTGAATATCTCGAGTCCTCGTTGGAATTTAGTTACCGGTAAAAAATCAGATATCTATCGTTTGGGTGAAAAAAGCTATATGGTCACCACGCAAGAAGATGCGAATGAAGTCGGCGGGTTTGTACATAGCGGAGCCTTTATTTTGGTTGACAAAAATCGGCATATACGCGGCATTTATGATGGGACTAAAGAAGAGGAGGTCAACCATTTAATGGAGGACATGACTTTATTATTAAAAGAATAAACAATAGAAAAATTAAGTATGCTAAACAAAATAGCCGTTTTATGTCTCATGGTCGTGGGAATTTCCTGTGAAAGTAGGGAAGAGATTACGCGCCAACAATATGTCGTGGAGGGTATGAATTTGTATCAAACGAATTGTGCTAACTGCCATCAAGTAGATGGTTCGGGGTTAAAAGATCTATATCCTCCATTAGCCAAAACTGATTTATGGCAACGCGTAAAAATGAATGAATTGGCATGCCTAATTAAGCATGGCGAAAAGGATTCTATTCGGGTCAATGATAAACTATATAATGCGTACATGCCAGGCAATCCAAAACTTCAAGCCTTAGATATCGCTGAAATCGTCACCTACATGAGGGAGAAATGGTCTCCTAACAAAACAATATTTAGTTTAGATAGCACTCGGTTTGCTTTGAAAAGTTGTCCATAAATCTTAGTGATTTATACCTTAAACTCTTGTTAGCATACCTCAAATATAGACCACATACGAGCTATTGAGCAGGAAGTCCATCCACAGACAACACTGAATTCGTAACTTTTCTTAATGAGTAAGAAGAAAAATCTTGGGCGGCGTCTAGTCCAATACCGTGGACAATTTCTTTTTTTGTATGGATGGCTACGGGTTTTTCGGTGAACACTCTTTTTTGTTCGGGAAGCCAGGTAAACTCATCCGTTTTTAATGTTTCTCCTTTTTGAATATTAAAAATCTCCACATGGCCCATCAATTTATATGAGTTAGTTTGTCGGAAAAAATGCGCTGAATCTCCTCTAATTTGTGACGTTACATTTCCTAATTTATCATAAAACCAAAGCTTCATTTCCTTAGGATAAATACGATCTTCGGCATCTGTAGTGATTTGTTTTTCTGTTACCATGCGTAAAACTGAGCGGGCCGAGTCAGAATAAACCATGTCTATACCTGTCAATTGAGATTTAGGACCCTTGAAAATGGCGGAACTTTTTACTTCGCGTTCATGGCAAGCTATGAAAACAAAAAATATGAGCAGCAAAAAGAGGTTTCTCGAATTGCTCATTAAGGTAATTAATTAATTTTTTGCTTTTGGAACCAAAGGTCACTTAAGGTTAGGCCGATGGAAATGCGGTGATATTGTTCCTCCATTCCATTGTCGGCCAATACACCACGTATGCCAACTTGATAAGCTACATTAAAATATGATAAATTTCTCAATGGGAAAGCAATTCCAACACTCATATTTTTATCAATGGAATAGTTGCCGTTGGCAGAAAAGTCATAAGGGGTTTTGGAATAAGAAAGTCCAAAACGGTACGTTATACGCTTAAAATAATTAGATACAGAAGTAAAATCAGGCGTGTATTCACCACCCACAGACCATTTGTTACTTACCGGTAGTTGTTTGGTCGATCTTCCTAAATTGTTATCCACCTTTGACCAGTCCGTTTGTGAGTAATCAATTCCCACCATCCAATTAGCTATTTTCTCCAAACTAACGCCTAATCGAGTCGTTACTGGTAGATTTTGTGAAAAAGTATATGTGTTACGAAGCGTATCCGCATTAATTACGTTCATGCCTGACAAATCCATAATCGCAAACCGATTGAGTTGGGTCGCACTCATTGTCGAAGTCAAATCCATTGTAGCCCCCGCATTCAAAAAATAATCATTTTTAAGTGACTTACGATATGCGAAACCAGCTTTAAATGAAAAACCTGAATAGGAATTTAAATTTTCTAATTGGATTTTATAGAATTGGCCATCTGACATATTTTGAGTCGAAACATTCCGATTAACTGTCCCAAAAAGGTAATTTGCCTCTAAGCCCACATAAAACTCTTTTCCAATGCGAACGCCATTGGACAAACTTAATTTGGTGACACTGCCCTTGCCTTCATAGCCATATATTAAGCTATCCACCCCTAATAAATTTAATCTACGATAGGATTTAGTCGTATAATTTACCGCAGAGTGAGGCCTAATACCAACGGATACAGTCCAACGGTTACTAATGGGCAGAGTCAATTTTAATGACTCATAATTACCTCCAAAAACTTGTTGTTTTTGGCGATAGTCTTGTAAAGTTTTAAGTTCCGTGTTTACTCCTACTTCAAAAACAGTATAATGATTTCTGGCTAAAAGTGCTGGATTAATGGCATTTGCGTAAATTCCGTTCGAATTGGAAACCCCTATACCACCCATCATCACATTAGTTGCAGGCTCTAAAGGATATAATTCCCCCATTCCTATATAGGATAAAGGTGAGTTAAGTATGGACTGAGCATGTAAGTGGGAACAAAAAAACAATAAACAAAAAGATATGAGGCTAAAAATCGCTCTATGCATTCGATTAAACAGGCAATTCGATGTTAATGTATTATAAATCATATCGTATTTATACGCTCTTTCAGTCAATTAAGTGTGCAAAGGTCGTAATTTTATTTCATATTCGATTAAGTATTTGGCTATATTTGAATTCAAAATAGAATAAGCATATGTTGGACGCATTAGAAAATTGGCACCTGTTAGAAAATTCAGCCTTCGATTTAATTTTATTTTCTGGAATAATTCTTTTGGGAATAGCACTTAAGCGTTTTTTCTCTAATTCATTTTCTAAAATAGTTTTTCGATTTATCCCGGAAGAGTCTATTTCCATTCACGATTGCGTCCAACTTTTAAGAAAGCCGTTTGAATTATTGATCATTTGGATTTTTTTATATTTGGCCGCACAAAATTTACATGTTCCAGCCCGATGGAATTTCACGCCTATTCAGGATTTTGGAGTTTTGTTTTTAATCAAAAAAGCATTTGAAATAGCTGTTATTTATACGGTGACTTGGTTGATTGTCCGACTCATGAAAGTGCTTATTTTAGTGGCGCAAGAAAAATGGCAAGGAGTCGAGCAAAAATCCAAGCAACAATTTATTCCTTTCTTAAATGACCTGTCGATGGTCTTTATCTTCACGGCATCCGGCTTTGTGATGTTAGGCAGGGTATTCCAATTAGATGTGGTTGCATTAATAACGGGTTTAGGTCTTGGAGGTTTGGCATTAGCCTTGGCGGCAAGAGAAACTTTAGAGAATTTATTTGCCTCATTTACGATATTTTTAGATTTACCCTTTGTGGTGGGAGATAGCATCCAGGTAGGTGGGATTTCAGGTGATATCGAAAAGATTGGGTTCAGGA
>Ga0114958_10001800_pt1 | contig 16539 bp, 14 predicted proteins | sample C_130208_EF_Meta_FD_89577 | JGI IMG/M metagenome (GOLD analysis project Ga0114958, IMG submission 89577) | Freshwater microbial communities from Lake Croche, Canada to study carbon cycling - C_130208_EF_MetaG | ecosystem: Environmental > Aquatic > Freshwater > Lake | place: Lake Croche, Canada...
CTAGACCTGTAACTTCTTCAGAAACGGGGTGTTCAACCTGAAGTCTGGTGTTTACTTCCAAGAATGAGATAGTTCCATCCTGAGCAACTAGGAACTCACAGGTTCCAGCTCCCTGGTAACCAACTTCTTTCAAGATTGCTTTAGAAGATTCGTAGAGACGCTTGACCTGATCTTCAGTTAGGAAAGGAGCAGGTGCTTCTTCAACTAGCTTCTGGTGTCTGCGCTGAAGTGAGCAGTCTCTAGTTGAGACGACGACTACGTTTCCGTAGGCATCCGCAATACATTGGGTCTCAACGTGGCGTGGTTTTTCTAAATACTTCTCAACGAAACATTCGCCTCGACCGAAAGCAGCAACTGCTTCACGGGTTGCAGATTCAAAAGCTTCAGTGATCTCATCTTGGTCATAGACAACCTTGATTCCACGACCACCACCACCGTAGGCAGCCTTGATGGCAATTGGTAGACCATGCTTGGCAACAAATTCTAGAACTTCTTCAGCACCAGATACTGGATTTAGAGTTCCTGGAGCAAGTGGAGCGCCAACCTTCTCAGCAACATGTCTTGCTGAAACTTTGTCACCTAGTTGGTCAATAGCTTTAGGGGATGGGCCAATCCAAATGATACCTGCATCAATTACTGCTTGAGCAAAGGAAGCGTTCTCGGCTAGGAAGCCGTAGCCAGGGTGAATTGCGTTAGCACCTGAGCGCTTAGCAATCTCAAGAATCTTGTCGATGACCAAATAGGTCTCAGCGCTGGTTGTGCCATTTAGGGCATAAGCCTCATCGGCCATCCTTGAGTGCAGAGCATCGCGGTCTTGATCAGCGTAGATGGCAACTGTTGAAATGCCAGAATCTTTAGCGGCTCTAATGATGCGAACGGCGATCTCACCGCGGTTAGCAATAAGGACCTTGGTAATTTTGGCTGTGTTTGAGGCAGTCATAGGTATTAAGCCTACCTACTTTAGCCCCGCCAGAGGCTAGGGTATTCGACATCGAGAGACAGGCATAAGTCCCTCAAGGTGGTCAAACTAAGCCCGACTACCGTATGGGCATCGCCCTCAATAGCCTTGATAAAGGCTCCACCAAGCCCATCTATGGTGAATGCTCCCGCTACCTTCAGGGGCTCTCCAGTGCCCACATAGGCCAATATTTCGCTGTCTGAGAGCTCTGCGAAGTGGACTGTGGTGTTGCTGGCATGGCCTTTGGCTGGTGGCATTGGGCTAGAAACGCGGTTATCGATAAGCCAGTGCCCGCTATAGAGCCTTCCTGAGCGACCCCTCATGGCCTTCCATCTCTCGATGGCAACCTCAGGTTCATGAGGTTTACCAAGGGATTCACCATCTAGGTCTAAAGCGCTATCGCAACCAATAATCAATGCTCCCTGAGCATCTGGGTGGTTTATAACTGCCTCTGCCTTGGCTTTAGCTAGAAGTAGTACTAAATCTGCAGTATTTGAGATCAGTCCTGCCTGCATGGCTAGATCTGCCACGTATTCTTCGTCAACACCAGGGGCGATAACTATCGGATCAATGCCGGCATCTCTCAGGAGCCTAAGTCGAGCAGGGGAACTGGAAGCTAAAACTAGTTTGGTCACGGGTCAAGACTATCCAAAGCATTGTGAAACACTTATTTAGTGAATAAAACAACTAACTGGTTAGACCAAGTCATTGAAGTGCAAATAGAGAAGGTTGCGCACGGTGGCATCTTCGTAGCCAGACACGAAGGCAGGGTTGTTTTTGTCTCCCACGTCTTACCTGGTGAGATTGCCAAGGTCAGAGTTTTTGAAGATAAGGGTGGCTCTTTCGCTCGAGCAGAACCAGTTCAGATTATTCAGGCTTCCCCTGATCGAGTTCCTCACATCTGGAAGAACGCAGAACTAGCCGGTGGAGCAGAATTCGGTCACATCAAACTGTCCCGTCAGCGAGAACTAAAAGCTGATGTGCTGGAAGAAGGGCTGCAACGCTTTGCTGGAATTGAAATGCGTGTTCCAGTTGAAGCGGCACCTGGTGATGACGAAGCAAATGGACTTGGCTATCGCACTCGAGTGCAATTACATGTTGATGAGAATGGTGATGCTGGTCCATACCGTGAACGTAGCCACGAAGTTGTTCGAGTGAAGAAGTTACCCTTGGCAGTTGTTGAAATTGAAGAACTTGGTATTCACCTGAAGAACTGGCAGGACGTCAAGAAAATTGAGATTGCTTACTCGAGCACAGATCAATTGCAGTGGACTGTCGATAAGAAACTAAAAGGTGAAGAGAAGTTTATTGAACGTGCTGGAGGCAGAACATTTAGACTCTCACCCGGCGCTTTCTGGCAGGTTCACAAGGAAGCCGCAAATCTTCTTGCAACTGAAGTTGTTGGTATGGCTAAGGCACAAAACTTTGATCCACAGGGCCAGAACTTTGATCTATACGGTGGTGTTGGCTTATTCAGCGGTGCTTTAGCTGCAGCGTTTGGACTAGATCTAAAAATAACCACGGTTGAGGCTTCGAAGACTGCGGCTGAAGATGCCCGAAGAAATCTAATTGACATCAAGGGAGCGGTTTCACTTGCACTACCTACCGAGCGCTTCCTGGATGAGCTAGCCTCTCACGGAGAACTGAAATCAAACAGCACGGTGATAATTGACCCGCCAAGATCAGGAGCTGGCAAGCATGTCATTGAAAGACTGCTTGATCTTTCTCCTGCACATCTGATTTATGTGGCCTGCGATCCAATCGCTCTAAGCAGAGATCTAAAGACGCTAGCTGAAGCTGGATACAAGATCGCCAAGATCTCTGCATTCGATTTATTCCCTCACACTCACCACTTCGAGACAATAGTTAGCTTGGTGAAATGAGCATTACCGTAGCGATTGTTGATGACCACGAGGCCATCAGGCTTGGCTTTGCTGGGGCTTGTGATCAACGTGGCCTCACATTACTAGGCAGTGCAGCAACGGTTGATGAACTAATTCCACAGCTAAAAACAAAAGCTCAGGTAGTTGTTTTAGATTTATCTCTTGCCGATGGTAGCGAACCAGCTGCGAACGTGAAAACGCTAATTGATAACGGCAGTGAAGTGGTTATTTTTTCGATTGCAGACCGTAAGTCACAGGTTAGAGCTGCGTTGAGTGCAGGCGCTGCTGCTCTAATAACGAAAAGCCAGCAGATGGATGATTTGTTTGCAGCCATCGAACTTGTCGCTGATGGCACTGTTGTCAATACGACAGAGACTATTGCCGCAATTGATTCAGATCAGGATTTCAAGGTGAAACTTACTGAGCGTGAGTTAGAAGTAGTGCGACTGTATGCTTCGGGAATGTCTTTGAAGCAGGTGGCATTTGAACTTAAGGTTTCGAACAGCACTGCCAAAGAACACATCGATCGAGTCAGAGATAAGTATTCAGACGTTGGTAGACCGGTTCGTGGCAAATCTGAATTGCTGATTCGTCTAATCGAAGATGATCAGTATCCAGGGGAGCTGCTCTAATGGCCACTCAGCCAAAACCAAGTTCTACGATTGCCACAGCGAGGGTCGATAGGTTAATTGGCCGAGCATTAGCTGCCGGTTCAATTCTTTTCTCGCTAGAAGGTTTTGCAAACTTTTATGCGCAATTGCCTTTGCTCAATCAACCACTGGCTTGGAATGTTATGGGGGTGCTCTGGGCAACCACCTTGTCGTATGTGGTTACCTTCTGGTTTGGATCTGCAAATTACCTATATCTAAGAATTCACGCCGTCTATGCGGCACTGCTGCCATTGCTTTGGCCATTGCTTGTAATAAAAAACCCTTCTGCGGATGGACACTTCTACCCGTTCCTCTGGTGGGCCATGTCAACCGGATGGCTAGCGGCAGCTTTGGGTTTCAAGTTGCGTTGGGTAATTGCATACTACGTAGTTGTCAGTGTCATCACCCAGTATCTGTTTTCCACCCCAATCGGTGGATCCCATGACCTACTCACTTTGGTTCTCGATGGAGAATACACAATTCTTACCAATGGGTCTGTTGCGGTTATCGCACTTATGCTCAGGCACGCTGCCGCAAGAAGTGATCGAGCAAATAGCGAACGTATGGAAGCGGCAATCCTAGAAGCGCAGGTGGAAGCTCAAGCTAAAGAACGATCGAGATTAGATGCTCTGGTCCACGACAGTGTGCTCACAGCTCTGATTAGTGCCGGTGCTGCTAACAGTGAGGCGGAAAGCCAAGCCGCAGCAGATCTCGCCAAAATTGCGATTCAACGCCTGCAAACTGCTGATGGTGTTTACGAGTCAACAGCGACCGTGCTGTGCTCTGCACTGTTTGATTCTGTGATTACGGCAGCAATTCGGGTAGACCCTGAAATCGAATTCAAGAAGACCTGCCTGGCCTCAATTACAGTCAATGGTGAGGTGGCTTCAGCACTTACCGAAGCAACTATTCAAGCCGTGCAGAACTCGGTCTCGCACGCTGGAGCAAAATCGAAAAGGGAATTGCATTTGAAGTCTTCGCAGGGGACTTTGAAGTTAGTAATCAAAGACGATGGGGTTGGCTTTAGGCCTAACCGACTACCTAGAGGGCGGCTTGGAATAAAACTTTCCATTCATGGCCGAATGGAAAGTATTGGTGGGAAGGCTCATATCATTTCAGCACCGCGCAAAGGAACGACGGTAGTTTTGGAATGGAGTCAGTCATGATTGTGATTCGACGTTGGATAGCTTCAACAATTCCATTTATTTACGCTATCTATCTACCTGTCCAGTCAATGTTGCTTCCGGATCCCCTGAATAGACACTTAGAACTGTTTGCACTTTGTATTTATCTAGTTGCAGCAATTCCATCTTTCTTTTTGTATAGAGGACTAAAAATTCCGCTAGCTCAGGGTCTATACAACCTTGTTGCTGCAATCACTATGCCAGCACTCGTTATCTTGCAAAGATCGAGCATGAATGATCAGTCAGTAGGCGCTTGGGTGGTGATGGGAACCGCTGTGATTATGACGGTAACCGCGGTCAGGCAGCAGCGTCTGATTGCAATCCTAGGAACAGCATCACTTCTGATTCAGTTACTTGTGAACTACGGACCTCTTGCAGCCGTCACCGGTGGGCTTATCGGTGCTGTGGTTTTGGTTCTTGCCGGTCTTGGAGTCTCAGCTGGCATTCAGCGAGCAAACTCGGAAGTGGATTTATATCGCCTTCAAGAAGAATCCTCTAGAGCTCAAATTGCGGCGATCACTGCAACTAGAAATGAACGTGCGACAAGATTGCAAAAAATCCTAGGGACAGCAATTCCAATGCTTACCGAACTAGCTGAAGCGAAAATGCCACTATCTGCTGAACGAAAGCAAGAAGCCAAATTGTTGGAACTTAGTTTGCGAGATGAGATTAGGGGTAGAAATCTACTCTCCCTAAATCTAAAAGTAGAGATAAGTAGATTGCGAAAGCTCGGAGTTGATGTCGCAGTGCTTGATGAAGGCGGCACTGATCAGTTGGCTTTGGAAGTTAGAGAAGATTTACTGAATCAGGCTGTCACTGCATTACAGAATGTCACTGCAGGTCGGGTGACCATAAGAAGCCCAAGGGGAGAAAGTTTCGCGTTGACGGTAGTTGCCACCATTCCAGGGCAAGCACAGCCACTGGTCTCGCTTCGACTTACCCCTTAAACCCCAACGGGCCTGGAAGTTGGTAATTACCAACTCCTGGCCCGTCCCCTGGAGTGAATTTCGAATCCCCTTAATAATTAGAAATTCACTTGACGGAATAAAACTAAACTCCGCCTTCTTCAATCTGTCTGATATCTGGGCTGTGTATTAGTCCCCACTTTGGGGGACAGGGTTAAAAGGGAAATGGCTCCCCTTATTCAGAGGAGCCATTGCACGACCTTCACTTATCCCAGTAAAGCTGTTTCCAGTGTATCGAGTCCGATGCTGCCTAGGTTTAGGGCCTTCATGTGGAATTCCTTGATGTTGAAATTAGCACCCTGACGAGCCTTGTATTCGTCTCTGATCTGCTCCCAGATTCTCTGACCAATCTTGTATGAAGGAGCCTGCCCAGGCCAACCGAAGTAACGGTGGACTTCGAAGTTGATGAACTGCTCTGACATGTTTACGTTCTTGCTCATGAAATCAAGTGCGTAGTCAAAGTCCCACTTACCGGTGCCATCAAGTCTTGGCTTACCTAGGTGAACACCGATGTCGAGAACAACTCGAGCAGCACGCATGCGCTGACCATCTAGCATTCCAAGGCGGTCACCTGGATCATCTAGGAAGCCTAGTTCTTGCATTAGACGCTCAGCGTATAGAGCCCAACCTTCACCGTGACCTGAAGACCATGAGGCTAGTCTGCGCCATGAGTTTAGATCTGCCTTGTTGTATACCTTCTGAGCGATCTGCAGGTGGTGACCTGGAACACCCTCGTGGTAAACAGTTGTGGTTTCTCTCCAGGTATCAAACTCAGTAACACCAACTGGAACTGACCACCACATACGCCCTGGTCTTGAGAAGTCATCAGTTGGGCTTGTGTAGTAGATTCCACCGTGCTGAGTTGGAGCAATCATGCACTCAAGTTTGCGAAGTGGTTCAGCGATGTCGAAGTGAGTTCCACTTAGCTTCTCGATTGCAGCATCAGAGAGCTTCTGCATCCATGCCTGAAGTTCATCGGTGCCATGCAATTTACGGCTAGGGTCATTGTCTAGGAATTCGATTGCTTCCTGAACGGATGCACCTGGCTTGATTTCGTTAGCCACTGCTTCTTGCTCTGCAACTACGCGAGCGAGTTCTTCTTTACCCCACTCATAGGTTTCGTCAAGGTCAACTCGCTTACCTAGGTATTGAGCGCTTAGCAATGCATAGCGCTCTCTACCAATGGCATCTTCAGTGTTGCCAGCTGGAAGAAGCTCTTCTTTGAAGAAGTTAGTCAGCTTTGCATATCCTTCGGTAGCGGCTTCAGCGGCTGCAAGAAGTTCACCCTTTAGTGAATCTGGAATTGAACCTTCGGTTGCTTCTGCATTCTTCGCAAACTTTCTGAAGAAACCATCTGGAGTCAGAAGTTGTTCAGCCTGAGTGATCGCTAGTTTGATCTGGCGAATAGCCGGTGTGTCATTGTGCTTGATACCTTCACGAAGAGTTGCGATGTATCCATCAACAGCTGTGTCAACGGCATGCATACGCTTCGAGATGTTCTCCCAGTTCTCAACTGTTGCAGTAGGTGAGAGATCGAAGATATCTCTAATGCCCTGAGCAGGAGATGCAATTGGGTTCAGGTCTCTTCTCCAAAGACCTGAGTCGTAGATTTCTCCGCTTAGTTTGAGAGTCGATGTCATTGCCAACTTTGTTACGTTGTCGATCTCATCTCGAATAGGGGTTGCCTCAACTTTGGCAAGCATTTCTTTTTGCAGTCTGTTGTATTCGGCTTCAGCTTCTGGGCTGGTGTCTTCTAGCTTGTCCTCGCCAACTTTGAAACCTGCATAGGTTGCAAAGTCAGGGCTAAGTTCAACGAGTTTCTTTACCCAGTCTTCAGCGAGTAGGTCTAGATCTGATGGTTCACGAGTCATTTTCAGGTCCTTTCGGGTTGGATAAACCTGAAGATAAATCTAGTCCTGTTTTAGTCCATTCCGGGACGGTATTGGGCGCGCCATTGACCAAAACCCGGTTGTAGGTCGCCACGGAGTTTCCCAGCATTACGGTTCCAAGATGATGACGGGTTTCGAGCCGTTTTCTTCTCAGCTGCTTGCTCGGCTTGAGTTGCCTCCAAAATAGCAATCACAGCAGCTAACTCTTGAGCGCTAGGGTTTCCAGAGATGACTTTGATGCTCTCGGCTAGGTTTATTTCGTCACTCATTACAGTGGAATGTTTCCGTGCTTCTTAGGCGGGGTAGCCGCTCGCTTAGTCTTTAGAGCAGCCAGAGCTTTGATTACTGAAACTCTGGTGGCTGCCGGCTCGATGATGCCGTCTAACTCACCACGCTCTGCTGCCAGATAGGGACTGGCAACGTTGTAGGTGTATTCAGCGGCAAGCTGAGCTCTTACCTTCTTGATGTCTTCACCGGCTTCTTCAGCAGCCTTGATCTTGTCTTTGAACAAGATATTCACCGCACCTTCACCGCCCATTACTGCAATCTCTGCTGTTGGCCAGGCGAGGTTGATGTCTGCACCAAGCTGCTTTGAGCCCATAACGATGTATGCGCCTCCGTAAGCTTTGCGAGTGATAACTGTTACTAGTGGAACAGTTGCTTCAGCATATGCGTAGATAAGTTTTGCACCACGTCGAATCACTCCAGCCCACTCTTGATCAGCACCTGGAAGATAACCAGGAACATCAACCAGAGTAAGCACTGGAATTGAGAAAGCATCTGCGAATCGAACAAAGCGAGCAGCTTTTTCTGCCGCATCAATGTTCAATGTTCCAGCAAGAGCACTTGGCTGATTGGCAATTATTGCAACCGAAGATCCGGCGATGCGAGCAAAGCCAATCACGATGTTTGGTGCAAACAGTGGTTGCACTTCAAGGAACTGGTTGTCATCAACTATTGATTCGATTACCTTGATCATGCTGTATGGCTGGTTCGGCGAATCAGGGATGATGGTGTTTAGTTCACGATCAGCATCGGTTATCTCCAGCGAGCCAGTTGATTCATAGCTAATCGTTTCGCTGAGATTATTTTCTGGAAGATAGCTCAAAAGATTTCTTGCATAGTCCAGAGCATCTTCTTCATCACTTGCAAGGTAGTGAGCAACACCAGAAGTCTGATTGTGAGCCAGCGCTCCACCAAGTGCTTCCATCTCCACTACTTCACCGGTGACGGTCTTGATCACATCAGGGCCGGTAACAAACATGTTTGAAGTCTTATCAACCATGATTACAAAGTCAGTCAGGGCTGGACCGTAGACGGCTCCACCGGCTGCCGGTCCAAGGATGATAGAAAGCTGAGGGATAACACCCGAAGCCATGGTGTGACGCTTGAAGATTTCGCCATACTTACCCAAAGCGATAACACCTTCTTGAATTCGAGCACCACCTGAATCAAGAATTCCAATTAGTGGGACACCGGTAGCAATAGCTAGATCCATAATTTTGATGATCTTGTTACCAGCAGCTTCTCCTAGGGACCCACCAAAGATAGTGAAGTCCTGAGAGAAGAGAGCAACCTGACGTCCACCGATTGTTCCAATTCCGGTAACAACTGAGTCACCGTAGGGGCGGTTCTTGTCCATCCCGAATGCGGTTGAGCGGTGTCTAACAAATTCGTCCATCTCAACAAATGAACCAGGGTCTAGTAGTAGTTCGATGCGCTCTCGGGCAGTCTTCTTACCCTTAGAGTGCTGTTTAGCAATGGCAGCTTCACCACTTGCATAAACTGCCTCGTGGTAGCGGTTGCGAAGGTCTTCAATTCTTCCGGCCGTAGTTGAAAGGTCGGGCTGATTCTTATCGGTCAAAGCGGAGCTCCAATTAGTTTGATTTCTCTGGCTTAGAGCAACTCTATCCAAGAGGTGTCGGTAGGAGGGTCTAACCTTGGCTTATGGAATTATCTGCAAGTTCTGAATTCTCATCAAAAGTCCTGTATTTGCCTGAAATAGGCTCAACTAATACCGAATTGCTGGCTCAAGCAACCCACTCTCCCCAAGATTGGCCTGATTTCAGTGTCATTCTTACTGATAACCAGACTTCAGGCAGAGGCAGGCTAGACCGCTCTTGGGTAGCTAATCCAGGTGACGCACTAGCGGTGTCGGTTTTGTTGCGCCCTAAAGCATTTGATATCTCAAGATTTGGTTGGTTGCCACTGATGGCTGGTCTTGCTATGACCAATTGTGTGCGATCGCTTATCTACGAAGCAGATGTGAGCTTGAAATGGCCAAACGATGTCTTGGTAGAAGGGGAGAAGATCTCTGGAATCTTGGCTGAGGTGCTACCAACCGGTGATGGAGTGGTAATTGGTGCCGGCCTCAATCTAAGACAGAACAAGCTGGCTCTGCCGATTCCAACCGCAACATCTCTTGCCCTGCATTATGTTCAGGGATTTGAATTAGATGACATTCTGGTTCGGTACCTGGCATCGCTTCGACGGCTCTATGACCAATTCTCAGATGAATCAGGTGATGCTGAATCAAGCGGTATTAGAGCAGAAGTGCTGGAAGCATCATCAACAATTGGCACTCAAGTTTTAGTGCAGCTACCCGATGGCTCTGAGTTCACTGGCAAAGCAGCTGGGCTAGACAACGACGGAAGGCTGTTGGTAGCTCTGAGTGACCCGCTAGAAATTCGTGCCGTTGCGGCTGGAGACATTAAACACTTGCGACAATAGGTCAGGTGAGCACACCCCAGAATTCCTTTAGTGAGATTGAACTTTCTACGATCCGACAGCATGGTTCTGCGTTAGTCTTTCCGGTTCTGGTTTTGGGATTAGTTGCAGCCCTTTTTTTCTTCGTGGACCCAAGGGTTACCTTGCCGTGGCAGCATCAAGCTGCTCTAGCAGTCTGTCTAGTTCTTGTTTTGATTTTCTGGCTATTGCCTTCGGTTCGATATTTCAGTAATCGATATGTTCTAACCTCAAACCGCATAGTGGTCTATGGCGGATTGGTTGGAAGAGAATCTGATCAGGCTAGCTGGAATGAAATAAACGGTGTGTCTGTTTCGAAGTCATTCCTTTCTTTAGCTGGCAACATACATTTACACAGAGAGTTCGGTGCGGATTTAGTGCTAACCAAAGTAGGCAGTGCAAAGAAAATAGCTAAAGCTATCGAAGCGCACCTCGCAACCCGAAATAAAACCAAGGCGAACTGAAAGAATAGATTGTGGCTAAAACAGTAGGAATTATCGGTGGCGGGCAGCTCGCTCGAATGATGATTGTCCCTGCCATAGAACTTGGATTCGAAATCAAAGTATTGGCGGAAGAGCCAGGTTCCCCAGCCAAACTTGCTGCAACTGTAGGTGATTACACCAACCTTGATCACGTAAGAGACTTTGCTAAGACAGTAGACGTCATCACCTTTGATCATGAACATGTTCCGATCCACATCCTTGAGACGCTTATAGCGGAGGGGTTCAATGTTCAACCTTCACCAGATGCATTGATTTTTGCTCAAAATAAGTTAGCTATGCGCAAGCGGCTTGCTGAATTAAATGTTCCGATTCCAGAATGGGCAGCAGTATCTTCTGTCGAGGAGATTTCTAGCTTCCTCGAGCGTCACGGAGGAGTTGCCATTCTCAAGACGGCAACCGGCGGATACGACGGCAAGGGCGTTCGAGTTATCAGGACTGCAGTTGAAGCCGAAGATTGGCTGGCTTCTGGATCAGCGCTACTAATAGAAGAGAAAGTTGATTTTGTTAGGGAGCTTGCTCAACTTTCGGCTAGAAATCCAAGTGGTAAGTGGCTGGCCTGGCCGGTGGTAGAAACTATCCAACGGAACGGAGTTTGTGCAGAAGTTCATTCACCTGCTCGTAACGCTAATTTCGAAGCAGCCTCCAAGATTGCAGAAACGATTGCTAAAGGTCTAGCTGTGACTGGAGTTCTTGCAGTTGAAATGTTTGAAACCGCTGATGGCCAACTACTAGTTAATGAGCTGGCAATGAGGCCACACAACTCAGGGCACTTCAGCATTGAAGGATCAGTTACGAGCCAGTTTGAGCAACACCTGCGAGCAGTGCTTGATCTCCCGTTGGGTTCAACTGAAGCCACTAGCGCTCACGCGGTGATGTTGAATCTGTTAGGCCCGGAAACGCTAAATACTTTCTCGGAGCACTTCGAGAGCGCGTGGGCACTTGAGAATAACTCACACATCCACCTTTATGGCAAGGGCTATCGAGCAGGCAGAAAAATGGGCCACATCACAGCACTTTCGAGTGAATCGCTAGAGGATGCTAGGGCTCAGGCCAGCGCGACCTATAACGCACTGCTTGCCTAACCTGATTTAGGGGCTCGTAATTCTAGACTTGCAGAAGAAACCCCAAAGCCTAGGAGAAAACATGACGACACCAATTGTTGGAGTGATTATGGGCTCTGATAGCGACTGGGTAATTATGAGTGATGCTGCTCAAGCTCTAAAAGAATTTGGAATTGAGTATGAGGTTGAGGTTCTATCTGCTCATCGCACACCTGACCGCATGATTGAGTGGGGAAAAGCCGCAGCTGGCAGAGGAATTAAGGTCATCATCGCTGGAGCAGGAGGCGCAGCTCATCTGCCTGGAATGGTTGCCTCGGTTTCTAGACTTCCAGTGATTGGTGTCCCAGTGCGACTAAAAAACCTTGATGGCATGGATTCGCTTTTATCGATTGTGCAAATGCCTGCCGGTATTCCAGTTGCAACAGTGTCGATTGATGGGGCTAGGAACGCAGGTATCCTTGCCGCCAGAATTATCGGTGCTTATGATGAATCAGTTGCGACTGCACTGGAAGCTTTTAGCTCTTCGCTAGCTGATCAAGTTGAGATAAAGAATCAGAATCTAAAATCTCAGCTATGAGTCGTCGTATCCCTGACGGCGAGATTAACACGCCTTTTCGTGATGTTAATCGGGCAACTTCTAAACAGATGGCAAAGCGTGCTTGGTGGATTATTGCCCTGAACTTTGTTGTTCCTGGTTCAGCTCAAGTAGTTGCTGGAAACAGAAGACTGGGAAGAATCGGTATCTTCTTTACCTTTGGGTTCTGGGGCTTTTTACTTATCAGCCTGCTTCTTGCTCTGGTTTCTAAAATCGCACTTTTCAGCATTTTCACCACACCACAGATTGCTATACCTTTAGGGATTCTATTTATTGGTTACGCATTCCTTATTGCAGTTCTAGCTTTAGATTCCCTGCGCCTAATTAGGTTGAATACCTTAGGAGCGACGAGACCAATAGTGCTGGTAGCGCTATCTATTACCGCTCTTTTTAGTTCATTCCTGATTGGAACCATTGGTTCAACAACGATTACGGCAAGTAGTTTTCTGTCAAATATCTTTACCAATTCAGGATCGATGGAACAGCACAACGGTCGATACAACATCCTGCTTCTCGGAGGCGATTCGGGTTCGGACCGATTCGGACTTCGCCCAGACAGCATTGCTGTGATGAGTATCTCTGCAACTACCGGTGAGACACTAAACATCGCACTGCCTAGAAACCTGACCCACATTCAGTTCACTAAGGGAACTCCAATTCATAAAGTTTTTCCCTACGGCTTCAATCATGATTGCGGTGGCGACTGCATGATCAATGCCATATACAAAGCAACTATTGACCATTATTCATACCTCTATCCAGATGCCCACAAACATGGCTCTACTTCTGGTATCGAAGCGACTAAGTCAGCCGTGCAGTGGGTTACCGGGCTCAAGATAAACGCCTATGTCCTGATAAACATGAGATCTTTCACAGGTTTGGTCGATGCTCTCGGAGGCATCGATGTAAATGTGAAGAAAGCACTTCCAATTGGTGGACAACAGGATTGCTACCCAGCAGATAATTCACATGAATCAATCTGCCCTGATGCCATGAGTTGGATTGAAAAGGGTAAGCAACACATGGATGGCAGAACTGCACTCTGGTATGCCAGGTCACGGCACAATACAAATGATTACGATCGCATGAAGCGCCAGCGTGAAGTTGAAGCCATTGTTTTGAAGAAGATAGATCTGCCGACACTTGCTCTCAGGTTTGGGGCTATTGCTGGAGCCAGTGCCAAGTTAATTAGGACCGACATCCCGAATGGGTCGGTAGGTGAACTAATTAATTTGGCGTTGAAAGCAAAGTCCAAGGGGATTAGGAGCTTGCAACTGACTTATCCAACCATTCAGGCAGATAATCCTGATTTTGGGCTAATCAGGAAGCTTATTGGCTTCAAGTTGAAGAAGTATAAATAGAGTTCTACCAGTTTCGCAGAGCCATTTATTGGGCTCTGAAAGTTAGTCTAAAAACATGAAAAAATTGCCTTTACTTATTTCAGCCTTTGTCTTGGTCACAGTTCTCAGCGGCTGCTCAATTCTTTATCCAAATGCTGGTAAACCAACAGATAGCCCTAGCCCTTCGAAGACCCACACAAAGACACCATCACCTGACCCGACAGAGTCCGAAACATCGACCCCGGTACCTACTGATAAAGCAGCTGCAACAGTCGAGATAATGGATGCTTATGCTGACAGTGCTAATGGAGTAATTGAGGTTATCGCTCAAGTAACTAATTTCAGCGAAGACGGTGGCACCTGCACCGCTACCTTTACCAGCGGAAGCAAGACTGTGACTGTTAGCCAGCCAGCTGAATCTAATGCTGCTAATACTCAGTGCCACCCGCTAGAGATTAATCTTGGGGGATTGCCAGCTGGCGATGGAACGGTGACAGTTACCTATGAATCGACAAAATATTATGGAGTCTCTGCTCCAAGCACGGTGACTATCTAAGTGATTTGGAGCAGGTTAACTAAGTTTTGGGTTGCAACAGTTGCACTGTTGCTGACCTCGCTCAGTTTGACCTCGATAACTCCAGCAACTGCATTGGACGGATCAAAGTTTGACCCAGGGCTAATTATCAGCGACAGCGTATTTTTTGATTTTGGCACTATGACAGTTGAGGAAATTCAACGATTCTTGGAATCTCAGGTTCCGGTCTGTAAATCTGGTTCAACTGGAATGCCCTGCCTTCGAAACTACAAAGCAGATACTCCTGCTAAATCAGCAGATCCAGGTAAATGTGCAGCAATGCCGGCAAAGACAAATATTTCTGCTGCTCAAATCCTTTATGACATCGCGCATGCCTGTGGCATTAATCCAAGAGTTCTACTTGTCACGCTCCAAAAAGAGCAGGGTTTAGTGCAAGCCAGCATCCCGTCGCCTTACATGTATAAAGCAGCCATGGGATATGGCTGTCCAGACAGTGACCCCGGAATCTGTGGCAAGGTTTGGACAGGCTTATTCAATCAGCTCTATAAAGCAGCCGGGCAGTTCCAATGGTACGGGGATCCAAACGGTTCATTCACTTATCTCCGACCTGGAAAAGTTGTTTCAATTGCCTATCACCCTGACTCTTCAAGAAAGTGTGGCAGGGCATCTTTTACATTGAAGAGCCAAGCAACAGCCAACCTTTATTACTACACTCCGTTCACTCCAAATCAAGCAGCACTCAATAATCTGAGAGGTTCTGGAGATAACTGCTCTTCCTATGGAAACCGTAACTTTTGGCGTTACTACTGGGACTGGTTTGGTTCACCTATAGGTGGTGGCTTCCTACTAAAGAGCTCTACCAGTGACCCCTATTTCATTTCGAACGACATCAAGTATCCAATTACTGATCCGGCACTGGTAAAGGACTTGGCTCCGCTTGGCCCATTAGGTGAGATCTCAACAGAGTATTTAGATTCTTTCAAGACTGGAACCCCGATGACCAGACTTATAAAGACTGCTTCAGTGAATAACAACACAACTTACTTCTTTGTCAGCGGGGGAAAGAAGTATTTGGTTGCTAACTGTGACCAGGCAACGAACATGGGGCTTGATTGCGCTAACGCAACACAACTTACTCAAGTTCAACTTGATGCACTTCCAACCGGTGCATTCAGGTCTGACATTACTGGTGTGGTGAAGAGCATCCCTGTTGCTCCGGCAACTGCTTCTTATTTCTTGGTGAACGCAACAAACAAGTTCCCACTAGATTGCTCAAGAGCATCGGTTATGGGATTCAGCTGTGACCAAGCGGTCGCAACTGCAGATGACAAATTGAGCGCACTGACTACTTCGCGATTTACAGCAGCAACAACAGGTATTTCACCAATGATTGTTAATACGGATGGCACTCGTTATTACATCTCGGCTGGTGCTAAACACGAGGTGCTGGATGATGAATCGCTAAGTGATAAGAACATTGTGGTGAAAGCTGCCTCCCCACTAACCATTGATTCTTATAGCTACCTTCCTTGGGGTTCACCTATTGCTAAGGACGGCAGTCTGTTTGTGAATCGTGATCTTCAACGCGAAGGCGTGATTGTTGATGGCAAGTATTTCGACATTCAACCTGAGATAAGAACTGATGTTGACTTTACAAAGTGGTTTAGGCAAACATCAGGAACACTTGGATCGTTGGGTTTGAGTTCGATTGCTACTGTGACTCCAATATCATCCCTGCTCGTTGATGATGATCTAAAAGTTTGGTCATTGACTGATACCGGTGTGATTCAAGTGACTGACACCTCTGATTGGGTTAAACAGGCAACTCCAGTAACAAATGCACTTAGGGCAAGATTTCCAGTTTCAGAAAGTAAGCTAACCGGTTTCAACTTTGTGAAGGCTAAGGGTCAAAAAGTAATTTACCTGCTGAAAGATGGCCAACTAAGAGCAACATACAATGCCGCGGATAGGCAATTGCTCGGTGTTGGAATGACAGATCAATCCACAGTCACTATCTCGCCAACCGGGTTCAATCTAATCCCCAAGAGCGTCATGATTTTGCCTGAGGGCGTTGTTGTTCAAAATAAGAAAACATCAACTGTCGGAATCATCGACGGTAAAACTCGGCTAGTTACCTTTGGCACAAGCTCGATGAAGTTGAACCTGCCGGCACCAAGGGTGCTGACTCCAGTCCAACTTGTCGGCTATGGCGAACTTGAAGAGCTAGGTTC
>Ga0114958_10001801_pt1 | contig 16532 bp, 17 predicted proteins | sample C_130208_EF_Meta_FD_89577 | JGI IMG/M metagenome (GOLD analysis project Ga0114958, IMG submission 89577) | Freshwater microbial communities from Lake Croche, Canada to study carbon cycling - C_130208_EF_MetaG | ecosystem: Environmental > Aquatic > Freshwater > Lake | place: Lake Croche, Canada...
CCAGCCTAAGGGGCTCCTGAACCGACTGGGGGAACCCGCGAACCTATTGATTCGGTTCGATTCATCGGTAACCAATCATCTGGAAAGCAGGGTTATGCTGTTGCGCGAAGCGCTCTTCGCAGAGGTGCTTCGGTAACCCTGATAGCTGCAAATACAACGCTTGATGAAATTGAAGGAGTCAAGACGTTACGTGTTGAAACTGCGCAAGAAATGCTCGAAATCCTTTCTGACGAATTTCCTCGATGCGATATCTTGGTGATGGCAGCGGCAGTGGCAGATGCAAAACCTGAGTCAGTGAAGCCTGGAAAGATGAAGAAGGCCGATTTTTCCTCGATTAATTTGGTTGAGAATCCAGATTTACTGCAAACAGTTACTGCAAATAAGTCGCATCAAATTATCGTCGCTTTTGCCGCAGAGAGCAGTCATGACAGTTCATCGGCTGAGGCAAAACTATTATCGAAAGGTGCGGATATTTTGTACCTCAATGACATCTCGCATGGCGATATCTTTAATAGCGAGACAACCTATGGCGAAATCTTCATCAAAGGTGGGCCGAGCGTAAAAGTGGCGCAGACCACGAAGGACACGCTCGCCAATCAACTCCTCGACCAAGCCCTTCTTAAGTTAAGTTAAGCCAATGTCCAAGCGCCTATTTACCTCAGAGTCAGTAACAGAAGGTCATCCAGATAAGATTGCAGATCAGATATCTGATGCGATTCTTGACTCATTACTGGAACAAGACCCAACCAGTCGCGTGGCTGTAGAGACACTTATAACCACTGGCCAAGTGCACGTCGCCGGTGAAGTAACAACAAGTGGATATGCCGATGTCATAGGTATTGTGCGTGACACAGTAATTGGAATCGGTTATGACTCATCTGTAAAAGGTTTTGACGGAAATAGTTGCGGTGTTTCGATTTCTATCGGCCAGCAGTCACCAGATATCGCGCAAGGTGTTAATGATGCATTCGAACATCGTGTTGCATCAGCGGTAGATCCACTTGACCTGCAAGGAGCTGGCGACCAAGGCCTCATGTTTGGTTATGCGTGCGATGATACAAAGGAATTGATGCCACTTCCTATTTGGTTGGCTCATGAATTAGCACAACAGCTTTCTGCGGTCCGCAAATCGGGTCAATTACCTTACTTGCGTCCAGATGGAAAGACTCAGGTCACTATCGAGTATGACGGCGATAAAGCAATCGCACTCGACACCGTGGTTATTTCTAGCCAACATGCAGAAGAGGTAGACGTTGCAAAGCAGTTAACTCCGGAAATCATCAAATTTGTAATTGATCCAGTTCTAGCAAAGATTGATTTACCACGAAAAGATTTGCGCACTCTGATTAATCCAACAGGTCGATTCGTTATTGGTGGACCTATGGGAGATGCCGGGCTCACGGGGCGAAAGATTATTGTGGACACATATGGCGGAATGGCGCGACATGGCGGCGGAGCATTTTCAGGCAAGGATCCTTCAAAGGTAGATCGTTCGGCTGCGTACGCAATGCGATGGGTTGCGAAGAACGTTGTCGCTGCCGGATTAGCTCGTCGCTGTGAAGTTCAGGTTGCCTATGCAATTGGAAAAGCGCAACCTGTCGGCGTATTTGTAGAAACTTTCGGAACTAATACCGTTCCTGAACAGAAGATTCAGGATGCTGTGACGACTGTATTTGATCTCAGACCAGCTGCGATTATTCGTGACCTAAATCTTAAGCGTCCTATCTACCGACAAACAGCAGCCTATGGCCACTTCGGTCGCGAGCTTCCAAACTTCACTTGGGAAGCAACAAATCGCGTATCGCAGTTGCAGGCGGCTGCTAAATAGATTTAAGAGAAGATCGTGGCACTTTCGCGGCCACTTCGCTTGAAATCTGAAGTAGTTCAACGAGATCGAGAGATATCTTCGGCTTCACTGCCAGTTGCGCAGGTGTGGGTTGATAGCGGTGTATTCCATTTGGATTCGCTCTTCGACTACTCAATTCCAAAAGATTTCGAAGAGAGTATTCAGATCGGCATGCGAATTGAAGTCCCCTTCAACGGTCGACAAGTAGAAGCTTTCGTCGTCGATCGGATAGCAGGAAGCACTAATTCGAAGTTGAAATCGATATCTAAAGTGTTATCTCCGACTCCTGTTGCATCGAAGAAGTCAATTGCACTCATTACGTCTGTGGCAAAGCGATGGGCCGCCCATCCTTACGATGTCTTGCGTTCAGCTATTCCAGCCCGCATTGCCAGCGTCGATAAAGAAGGTTGGATATTCAGCGAACTCACTGCAAGGAGAGTCAAGCCACTTCGACAATATCTCCAGTTACCAGCCTTTGAAGATCCCAATCAACAGCTGGGTAGGTTTGTGACTCACTTGGTCGAATCAGGTTCGGTCTTAATAGTTGTGCCTGACAATCGTTGCCTAGCCAGACTTGAAAAGGAGTTGCCTCAATCAATAATTCTGGATTCGGCCCTCGATAGAGCAAGTAGATATCGAAACTTCTTGCGCGCCAAGATGGGAGGTAACTTGATTGTGCTAGGAACTCGCAGCGCGATATTTGCCGATATTCCAGATCTTGTGGCGATTTTGGTAATTGACGAAGGGTCTGAAAATCTATACGAAGTCAGATCACCTGGTTGGAATGCTCGCGATATAGCAATTATGCGAGCTGAGAGCGAAGCGGTACAACTATTTTTTGCCGGCTATTCACCGAGCTCAGAGTGTTCGCGACTCATAGAAGATGGCGTGCTTGATTTCAAAGCCTCTAAAATCAAAGTGCCGGTTAAGAGTTTTCAGCAGGAATATTCAGAGTTACTTCCTGGCAGAAGCATTTCTGAAATTCGCGTGGCGCTGAAGAAAGGCCCAATTCTTTTTATCGCGCCTCGAAAGGGTTACGCACAAGCAATCACCTGTTCGAAGTGTCGCAACATCGCGTTATGTTCCTGCGGAGGTCGACTTGAAAAGCAGAGTTCAACGCAGCCTATTAATTGTTCACTGTGCGAAATTACGATAATTGATTGGCGTTGCTCTTGGTGCCAATCAGATCGTCCATTTCTCATGAACAGAGGTAGTTCACGTTTTGCGCAAGAGATCGGCTCGGCCTTCCCGGGCACTGCAATCCATCAATCAGAAGGCGAAAGAATTATTGATGATGATGCGATTAAGAGTGGAATTGTTATCGCAACTCCGGGTTCAGCGCCTCACTTGAAGAATGGTTATTCAGCGGTAGTTGTTCTAGAAGGAGAGCAGATTCTTAATCAATCCGATCTACGAGCCCAGGAGAGAGGTAGAGAAATCTTCTTCTCACACTGCGCTCTCCTTGGCGCCAAGGGTGTTGCAATCTTTATTCTGTCTCATGCCAATCCAATAATCGGAGCTGTTGCTGCATGGAAACCTTCCCTGTTATCACGTGCGGAACTTCGCGAGAGAAGTGAAGTGGGCCTTCCACCATTTACCAGAGCCGTCACTTTAGATATCGAAATGAGCGACTCGGCCTCTTTGTTGAGAGGACTTGAGAAATCAAGAGATGAAGACCGACTTCCGTCCTCCACTCGAATGTTGGGACCTTCAGCACTGAAAAATGGAGATTATAGAATTCTCCTTCTCGCACCAGTCCAGGAGGGCGAGAAACTCGTCTCGCTCATTCATGAGTTTCAACGTCGAAGAAGTGCTGCAAAGAAGAATCAAGTCTCAGTTCGCGTAGATCCATATTCGCTCTCGCGGTAGGTAAGATTCTGTCATGTCTATTCAGTCAATTCGCCATTTTGGGGATCCAGTTTTAGTAACCCCTGCGAATCCTGTGATTGATTTTGATAAGGAACTTCGAACTTTGGTCAGAGACCTCACCGACACAATGCTCGATGCGCCGGGTGCTGGGTTGGCGGCGCCACAGATTGGCGTTCCCTTAAGAGTCTTCGTATGGGATGTTGATGAAGCGCTCGGTCACCTCATCAACCCAACTCTGGAATTGAGTGAAGAGATTCAGGAGGGAGACGAAGGCTGCCTAAGTTTTCCTGAATTGGTATATCCAACCCCTCGTTCTTTTCGCGCCGTTGCCAAGGGCTTTAATATGCACGGAGAACCGGTGATAATAGAAGGCACCGAACTTTTGGCCCGAGCGCTCCAGCACGAGACAGACCATCTCAATGGAATTCTCTTTATTGATCGACTTTCAGATGCGGATAGAAAGTTGGCGATGAAGGAGATTAGAGAATCCGAATGGTTTGGACTTGCAACAGAAAACGGTATCTCCCCACATATAAAACTGTCGCCACATAGTCCTTTTGGCAAAGGTTTATAGTTGAATATTGCAGTAGCAGCAACGCCGAGCGTAGCGATTCCAACTCTAAACGCGTTACTGGATTCAGAACATCACCTCGATTTCGTCATCACTCAACCTGACCGCCCATCGGGCAGAGGTAGGGCACTTGCCGAGTCGGATGTCTCTTTGTGGTGCAGCGAGAAGAAGATTATCTGCCATAAGCCGCATAGCGCTTCTGAAACAAAAGAACTTCTGCAATCAGTAGATCTTCTCATCACGATCGGTTACGGCGTTATTTTGCCGGAAGACGTTATTTCGACTCCAAAAATGGGATGCCTGAATCTTCACTTCTCATTATTGCCTCGTTGGCGCGGTGCAGCACCTGTGCAAAGAGCTATCGAAGCTGGTGATTTGATTTCAGGAGTCACTGTATTCAAATTGGATCCTGGTATGGATACAGGTCCGATTTATGTACAGAAAAGATTTGCACTCGACTCAGATATCTCAAGCGATGCGTTACTGCAAGAGTTGGCAGCGTTAGGACCCGAAGCGATCCTCGAAAGTATCAGTTTGATTGATGATGGTCTGTCTCCAACACCACAAGATAATGGTCTCGCAACTCGGGCCTTGAAATTAAGTAAAGAGGAAGCCGAGGTCAATTGGAATTCAAGCGCCGAAGAGATCAATCGAAAGATTCGAGCTTTCACTAGTAGCCCTGGAGCGTGGACCACATTTCGCGGTAATTCGATAAAGGTCGACTCACCAGAAGTGTCAGAGACTGTTCTGCAGCCAGGTGCCATCAAAGTTCTTGATAAAAAGTTTCTAGTTGGAACATCGACACAGGCAATCGCTTTAGGTTTTGTCACTGCATCTGGAAAGCAACGGATGGATGCCATTTCTTGGTCACATGGCGCCAGATTGACCGATGAGGATCGCTTTGGTTAAGGCCCGTAGAGATACTTTCAAATCACCGAAACCCGATGCAACTCGGGTGCTCGTTTATGACATCCTTACAGAAGTAAATCGTCGCGGCGGCTATTCAAACCTTCTTCTGCCTCAAGCGCTGACCGCTAGCAACTTTGACCTTCGAGATAAGGGATTTGCAACCGAACTACTGTACGGAACACTTCGTATGCAGGGTCGTCACGATTACATTTTGCAACAGGTCTCCGACCGTCCATGGAGTGAAGTAGATGAAGGCATTGTTGATGTCTGCCGCATGGGAGTGCACCAGCTATTTGAAATGCGGGTTGCTACGCACGCAGCTGTGGGTGCAACTGTCGAATTGGCACGGAAAGTTCTTGGTGAATCCAAAGCATCCTTCGTCAATGCAATTCTTCGAAAAGTGAGTGCTCAGACTCTAGAGGAATGGTTATCTCCGATTGAGCAGATTGCTGATCCGGTCACTCGGCTTGCACTCAAGTATTCGCATCCGGAATGGATTGTCTCGGCATACTTTGACCTGCTGAAAGATTTCACGCGAGTTGAGGCAGAGTTGCAGGTCAATAATGTTGCAGCAGTTCCTACGTTGGTTGCTTGGCCCGGAGATTCAACTCAAGAAGATTTGGTCGAGCTAGGGGGAGTAGCGACACAGTATTCACCTTATGGTGCGCGTTTTGCGGGTGCTCCTGGCTCATTGGAAGTAATACGTCATCGTAAGGCTGGAGTTCAAGATGAAGGTTCTCAACTCGTAGCCTATGTTTTTGCACAAGCTTCAAAGAGCGCACAAACAGTTTTAGATTTATGTGCTGGTCCAGGTGGTAAAGCTGCTCTGTTATCGCATCTAGCAAATGTTCAGGGGCAAGAGTTCGTAGCCAATGAAATTTCCGAGGCTCGTGCAAAACTTGTAAAGAATGTTGTCGGCAAGTTCACTGTACTTGTGGGAGATGGCAGAGACATTGCGTCAAGAGGTCGGAACTTCGATGCAATCTTGGCCGATGTTCCTTGTACGGGACTTGGCGCACTTCGTCGCAGGCCAGAAGTTCGCTGGCGCCGAACTCTTCAGGATTTGAGAGAACTCACCCAGTTGCAGGATGAATTGAGCAACGCAGCTATTTCGGTTCTCAGCCCGGGTGGACTCTTTGGTTATGCGACCTGTAGTCCACATTTTGCTGAAACAACTGGTGAGTGTTTGCGAATTCTGAAAGATCATCCGGAGCTAGCGCAGATTGATGTAAGTGAATTCTTGCCTCCAAATTTGCACGATGCTACGCGCGATAAAGCTCTCTCATTATGGACCAGCATTCACGACACGGATGCAATGTTCTTAGCCCTCTTCCGAAAGAAGAGATAACCTTTCAATCATGGTGCCGGAAATCAGAATTACCCCAAGTATTCTCAATGCAGATTTTGCACATTTAGATAGTGAGATCTCAAAAATTGCTTCGGTGAGTGATTTGATTCACCTAGATGTCATGGATAACATCTTCGTGCCAAATTTCACCTTTGACTTTGCGCAAGCATCAGAAATAATCCGCAACTGCCCGATCCCAGTCGACGCTCATTTGATGGTAGCTGACGTTGATGAGGTTGCGATCGCTTACGCTGAAGTTGGTTGTGCCAGCGTCTCGATACACGTTGAAGCAACAAGAGATATCTCAAAGACAATTAAGGGTATTAAGTCACATGGTTCGCAGGCCTCACTAGCTCTCAAGCCTGGAACTTCGATAGATGATTTCACCGAATATCTTGATGAAGTCGATATGTTCCTCATTATGACTGTCGAACCTGGCTTTGGAGGTCAAAAGTTTATGGAAAATATGATGGAGAAGGTGCGCAGAACAAGAACTCTCATCGGAAATCGCCCTATTTGGTTACAAGTAGATGGCGGTATTTCACCTGAAACTATTGAGATGGCACGTTTAGCAGGAGCCGACACCTTCGTTGCAGGAAGTGCGGTATTTAGCGCTGAAGATCCGGCCGTGATGGTTTCAAAACTGCGTGAATTAGCTATGAAGGTCTGAACCAAGCAACTTTCTTTTAGCTCTCGATATTGTCAGCGAGGTGAGGCTGCCTCTAGTAAAGTTCACGTATGAAGTCTTTTGATGCGCTCTGGATCGAACTATCAGAGAAGATCGCTGCAGGAACGCCTGAATCAGGCACCGTGCAAGCTGTGAACGCAGGCGTCCACTCGATTGGCAAGAAGATTTTAGAAGAGGCCGGGGAAGTATGGCTAGCTGCCGAGCATGAATCAGATGCCGCTCTCTCGGAAGAGATAAGTCAACTTCTCTATCACCTTCAAACTTTGATGTTGGCGCGCGGATTAACGCCGGATGACATCTATAAATACCTATAAATGAGTAATTCTAGAGGAGAGAAATGTTAAGAATCGCAGTTCCAAATAAGGGTTCATTAGCAGAGTCTTCTATCGCAATTTTGAAAGAAGCGGGCTACCGCCAACGTACAGATTCACGTGATCTTGTTTTGATTGATCCCGCCAATGGGGTTGAGTTTTACTATCTTCGTCCTCGCGACATAGCAATCTATGTCGGTTCTGGAGAACTTGAAGCCGGAATAACTGGCCGGGATCTCCTCATTGATTCTGGCGCTAGCGCCGAAGAGGTTCTTCCACTCGATTTTGGGGGATCAACTTTCAGATTCGCAGGTCCAGCAAATGTCTCACTTTCAATCTCATCCATTTCAGGCAAGAGAGTTGCAACGGCCTATCCTGGATTGGTTGAGAAGCACCTTGCTGATTTGAAGATCTCGGCAAGTGTGGTGCGTTTAGATGGAGCAGTTGAAAGTAGTGTTCGACTCGGGGTAGCCGATCTCATCGCTGATGTTGTCAGTACCGGTAACACTTTAAAGCAGGCTGGATTAGCGATTTTCGGAGATCCGATCTTGGTCTCCGAGGCGATATTGATTAAACGTAAGGGTACCTCTGTTGCACCAGAGCTCGAGATTTTGATTAGGCGCCTGCAAGGTGTTGTTACTGCACGTCAATATGTACTGTTGGATTACGACGTTCCCACAGACCGCATTGACGCAGCGTGTGCAATTACGCCTGGCTTAGAATCGCCAACGATCTCACCGTTACAGAAAGCTGATTGGGTTGCGGTGCGTGCAATGGTTCTTCGCAAAGATACCAATCGTTTGATGGATGAATTGTGGGCATTGGGTGCGCGCGGAATTCTTGTTACTGATATTCACGCCTGCAGGCTTTAAACTTTTCTAGAAGCCCCAGCTTCTTCAATCTCATCTCGAGTAATACCGAGTAAATAGAGAACTGAATCAAGGTACGGCGCACTGACTGAGCTATCTGCTGCAGCCTTCACGGCAGGCTTGGCATTGAACGCTATCCCAAGCCCGGCAATGGCGATCATATCTAAATCATTTGCGCCATCACCAATAGCAACAGTTTGTTCGAGGTCAACTCCTTCAATGGCTGCAAATTCTCGTAGAGCGATTGCTTTCGCGGCGCGATCTATGATCTTTCCTTGCACCTTACCCGTCAACTTTCCATCGAGAATTTCTAGCGCGTTGGCGCGGTAGTGGGTTATTCCCAGTTCTTTAAGCAGTGGTTCGATAACCGCAGTAAATCCACCAGAGACAACAGCAACGCTATGTCCTAACTTCTGCAAAGTTTGAATGAGGGTTCGGGCACCAGAAGTGAGAACGATTTGATTGCGAACATCGGAGATCACAGTTTCGGGTAAACCAGCAAGGAGAGCAACTCTGGCCTGCAAACTCTGACTGAAATCTATTTCGCCTCGCATCGCTGCAGCAGTTATTTCTTGAACCTTGTCTTCAACACCAGCATGAGCCGCAAGAAGTTCTATAACTTCTTGTTGAATAAGAGTCGAATCAACATCCATGATGACGAGTTTCTTAGCCCAGCGCATGAGACCACCTTTAGAGACAGCGATATCTATGGCATGTGTCGCAGTTATAGAAGCCAGTCCTTGACGGATGGCAGCAACGTCGGCACCGGAGATAACAAATTCAATTGCAGTTACTGGGTAGCTCGCAGTTCGCTGAATACGTTCGATATTTCCCTCGCAACGGGAAATTTCTTGTGCAATAGCTGCGATAGATGTTGGTGCGAGTGGATTTCCAAGGGCGACCACGTGTACGAGACCTGTCTTTGCGGCTATCGTCGAATCTCCTTGAGCCTGGAAGGAGGTGGCGATATCTACCTCTAACTTCGAAGCACAATCGTTGAGATCTGCATCAATTGCTTCTGCATGATCGGGATTAAGTGAGATGAGGACGGTCAATATCAATCTTTCACGAATCACCACTTGTTCGATATCTAAAACTGTGATGGAGAATGGCGCTAAAGTCTCGAAGAGCGCTTGCGTGATTCCTGGTGAATCAATCCCAGAGACGAGAATAAGACCGGTGTATTGGCTCTTCTCGTCGCTCATATGAGGCAGGTTATCGCGAATCACGTGTACTTCGCTGACAATTTACGAGTGATTTCAAGCCGAACGCTATATCTTTTGTCATCTATGGGCAGCAATCGAGTTTTAGAACTACGAGAAGTCTCTGTGCGTCGTGGCCAGAAAGTGATTCTCGGGCCCCTCAATTTTGCGATTGCGCCAGGGGAGCGATGGGTTGTCCTCGGTCCTAACGGCGCAGGTAAATCAACTCTGCTACAGATTCTTGCAACCCGCATCTTTCCCACTACAGGAACAGTTCACATACTTGAAGAAGAGATGGGAAAAGTTGATCTATGGGATCTACGGACGCGAATCGGAATTTGCGGCGCCTTGGTTTCCGAAGATATTCCTTATGAGGAAAAAGTTCGCGATGTAGTTCTTACAGCCGCATATGCAATTTTGGGACGATGGAATGAAGCGTATGACTTATGGGATGAATCTAGAGCTGTTGCACTTCTGACAACTTTTGGAGTGCGCGATTTAGCAGATCGTATCTATGGAACTCTGAGCGAAGGAGAACGCAAGCGAGTGCAAATTTCACGAGCCCTCATGGCAGATCCAGAACTCTTGCTGCTTGATGAGCCTGCTGCAGGGCTTGATCTTGGAGGTCGTGAAGATTTGCTCAAACGTTTTTCAATATTCGCATCTGACCCAACTGCCCCCGCATCTATCTTGGTGACTCACCACATCGAAGAGATTCCCGTCGGAACTACACATGCGCTGATTCTTAAAGAAGGTCTCATTGCTGTCTCTGGTCCCATCAATCAGGTAATTACCTCTGAACATATGTCTTCAATCTTTGAGATTCCTATGGAAGTAAGTCACGATGGATCGCGTTTTTTCGCCCGCGCACGATAGTTGGGAATCGATACTCAACCCTCTTGTTGATGATGTAAAAAGTATTTTTTCCAAAATCTCGGAAGATGAATTGGCTCCGCATCGCCCAGAAGTATTTACAGCCTTCACAATGAAAATGTCAGATGTCAGATGCGTAATTCTGGGACAAGATCCATATCCGACAGCCGGAAATGCACATGGTTTGGCCTTCTCGGTAAAGCCTTCAGTCCGCGTGATACCTGCTTCATTGAAGAATATCTTTCGGGAACTACATTCTGATCTGGGTCTTCCTATCCCTTCCAGTGGCGATTTATCGCAATGGAAAAATAGCGGCGTCCTTCTGCTCAACCGGATACTGACTACGCAAGTGGGATTTAGTAGTAAACATGCGGGTATTGGTTGGGAAGAAGTTACAGAACATATCTGCCGAGAGCTTGGTTCTCGAGGAGTTCCGGGAATTTTATGGGGAAACAAGGCGCAAGAACTTCAATCCGCCTTTACGTACTCGGTGAATTCTGTACATCCGAGCCCACTCAGTGCTTACAAAGGATTCTTCGGAAGCAGACCGTTCTCCACAATCAACGCATATCTCGAGAGTGTGGATCAAAGAGCTATTGATTGGTCGCTGAAATAGAAAAAAGCCCGCACCTTGCGATGCGGGCTTTTTTCGTACTACTTAAGTATTAACCAACCCATGCATTGATAGGTGAAGTTAAGAAGTAGACCATAAATAACCCTGATACAAGAAGTAGCAGAGGATGAACATCCTTGCGACGGCCTTGGATAACGCGGATTACAACGTGTGTGACGAAACCAGCACCGATACCAACAGAAATGTTGTAGGTAAATGGCATCAAAATGATTGTGAGGAATGCTGGAATCGCGATTCCGTAATCGTCCCAATCGATTGACCTAATCTGGGTCATCATCAAGAAGCCAACGATGACTAGTGCTGGGGTTGCTGCCTCGTAAGGAATGATCGCAACGAGAGGCGCTAGGAATGTTGTCAGCAAGAAACAGAGACCTGTCACTACTGAAGCAAGACCTGTACGTGCGCCTTCGCCTACACCTGCTGCTGATTCAATGTAGCTGGTATTTGAAGAGATTGAGCCAGCTCCTCCGGCCATTGCAGCGATTGAGTCCACGAGCAAAATACGATCGTTATTTGGAATGTTTCCATTCTTATCGATTAATCCAGCCTCATGTCCAATTGCAGTAACAGTTCCGACTGTGTCGAAGAAGTCAGAGAGCAACAAGGTAAAGACGAGCAGAATCATAGTAATTAATGGAATTCGATCTAATGAACCAAAGAGGTTGAAATGACCGAAGAGAGAGAAGTGCGGAGTTGCAACGATTGAATCTGGGACAGATGGAACATTGAGTCCCCAGCCCTTTGGATTCACTTTTCCAGTTGCACCATCGAAGTTTGGACCAATTTTAAATGCACTTTCGATAGCGACAGCTGCAACAGTTGCAACGGTAATACCGATCAATATGGCGCCCTTAACCTTCTTGACCATCAAAGTGATAGTCAGGAAGAGTCCTAGAGCGAAGACGATAATTGGCCAACCAACAAGAGTTCCGCCATCACCAAGTGCGACAGGTACTGGTCCAGATACGGTGCGACGTACAAAGCCTGCATCTACCAATCCGATAAGAGCGATGAAGAGTCCAATACCGACAGAGATTGCAACCTTTAGCTGCGCTGGCACTGCCTTAAATACAGCAGTTCTAAATCCTGTGAGTACAAGAATCGTAATAATGATTCCCTCAAGAACCACGAGGCCCATTGCATCTGCCCAGGTCATGCGAGAGGCGATACCGACAGCAACGAACGTGTTAAGTCCTAGCCCTGTTGCAAGCGCTAATGGGTAGTTTCCGACAACACCCATAAGAATTGTTAGGAGTCCCGCCATAAGAGCAGTCATAGCTGCGACGAGTGCAAGATTTGGGGCATCTCCGCCACCTAGGAACTTGCCATCGGCATCTTTCGCCAATCCGATGATCAAGGGGTTGAGTGCGACGATGTATGCCATCGTAAAGAATGTAACGAGACCGCCTCGGACTTCGCGTCCGACGGTGGATCCTCGCTCAGATATTTTGAAATAACTATCGAGCATGATGTACCTTCCTAATTTTGTTAACGGGGGTGATTGCGACCCCGTGTGAAATGACGGCTCACAGACCGAGGGAAGGTAAGCAGAAGGCTAGTTGAGCCGATTTGCTACTTCTGAGTCAGGCGCGCCAAAACACCTAAGAAAATTGCCACTGATTGGCCGATGAGGAGCGCAAATAGAGCTGTTCCGATGCCGACTGTACCTCCAAGAGCCCAGCCGATGACCAGGACGGTGAGTTCGATACCCAATCGAACCCGACCAACTCGGATGCCGGTCTTGTAATGAATTCCAGTCATAGCTCCATCTCGAGGACCGGGACCCAAACCGCAGGTGATGTAAAGAGCGGAACCGATTCCGACCAATGCAATGCCTATGAAGTCAAAGAGTATGCCGAGAACGATTGAATACTGCAGAGGAAATATCTTGGTTCCTATTTCGATGAAAGATGCAATCAGAACAATATTGGAGAGGGTTCCAAATCCAGGTCTCTCTTTCAGAGGAATCCATATCAGCAGAACGAAGGTGCTGATTGTAAAAGTTGCCCATCCGATACTCAGACCAGTCTTAATTGTCAGACCTTGCGCAAAGACGGTCCAGGGTGCGTTTCCAACATTGCCCTGAATCAACAGTGAATCGCCCAAGCCAAATACCGCTAAACCGAAGAAGAGAATGAGAACCCTTGAAAATCTAAGATCCCAACGATGGCTTGCGGTCCAGGGTGTTCTAGGTACCGTCTTATGGGGTTTTAAAAGCTGCCAAGAAGCCTGGAGATTCATATTCAGAGTCTATAGTTAAACAATGTTCGCGGGACTTGGCACTCTGATAAATATCGCCGCAATACTTGTAGGGTCTTCGCTAGGAATTTTACTCGGAACGCGTATCACGAAGAAATCCCAGAAATTGATCACAGATATCTTGGGTCTCATCACAATGTTGGCAGCAGCTTCGGCGCTTCTCCCTTTATGGTCCACCGAGTTCAAGAGTTCGCTCCCCAATGGAGCTCCCTTATTGGTGATTTTGGCAGCGATGCTAGTTGGTGGATTAATCGGATCCGCGTTTAAGCTCGAGAAGAAATTGGATTCATTCGGTGACGCCTTGCGCAAGAAATTTAAAGCTTCGAGTGAGAGCAGATTCGTTGAAGGTTTCGTCTCTGCTTCCTTGCTCTTCGTCATCGGACCTTTAGCGATTCTGGGAAGTATCAGTGACGGAATGTCCACCGGAATAGATCAATTACTTCTTAAATCGTCTCTCGATTTCTTTGCCGGAATGGCTTTTGCATCAACACTGGGTTGGGGAGTCGCTGCTTCGGCTATTCCCGTAGCCATATATCAAGGCTTCTGGTCAGTTATTGGATTTTTCCTAGGTAATGTTTTGAGTCAATATCAAATAGATGCCATGACAATCTGTGGGGGACTTCTCTTGGTCGGCATCTCATTGCGACTTTTGGATATAAAAAAGATACCGGTAGCAAATTTGCTACCGGCTCTAATTTTCGCGCCACTTTTCGCAACGCTATTAGCTAATATTTAGAACGTTGCAGCATCGATCACGAAGCGATATTTCACATCACTTGCGATAGTGCGCTTGTAAGCCTCGTTGATGTATTCCGCTTTGATGACTTCAACATCGCTGACAATATTGTGCTTTCCGCAGAAATCGAGCATCTCTTGCAACTCGGGAATTCCACCGATCATCGAACCACCAATAGATCTGCGTCCATTCAGAAGCGAACCAACTTCTAGAGCGTATGGTTTTCCTGGAAGACCGATAACAACCAAAGTACCGTGGAGCTTGAGGCAAGCTAGATACTCATTGATATTGATTTCAGCACTTACGGTATTAAGAATCACGTCAAACTCTTTTTCATGCTTCTTCAACTCATCAGTTGATTTTGTTGAGACAAAGTGATGCGCACCCATGGCAAGTGCGTCGGCCTCCTTATTTGGAGAATGGGAAAGAACTGTTACTTCTGCGCCCATCGCAACTGCGAACTTGACACCCATATGACCCAAGCCGCCAAGACCCATAACGGCAACTTTCTTTCCAGGACCGACGTTCCAATGTTTGATAGGGGAGTACAGAGTAATTCCCGCGCACAAAAGTGGAGCAACACCTTCCATTGGTAAATTTTCAGGAATATGAACTGCATAATCTTCGTTAATGACGAAGTAGCTTGAATAGCCACCCATAGCGACAGTCTTCTTGTCGCGCTCGTAACCGTTATATGTTCCCGTCATTCCCTCGAGACAGTATTGCTGAAGTCCTTGTTTGCAGTTTTCGCAGGTGCGGCAAGAGTCAACGAATACACCAACGCCGATCTTTTCGCCGACCTTGAACTTCGAAACAGAAGAACCTATAGCCGTGACTACGCCAGCAATTTCATGGCCCGGAACCATTGGAAAGATTGCTGGTCCCCACTCCTCAAGGACCTGGTGAATATCTGAGTGACAGATGCCCGCATAGGAGATATCTAGTGCGACGTCGTGAGCACCAAGTTCTCTGCGATTGAATTCGTATGGGACCAAGTTTGTCTTTGCGGCAAGTGCGGCATAGGAACGAGTATTCATCTTCAGTTATCTCCAATGAGTATTTCTAATTAATGTGATTTATTCGTTAAATGGAAGCGGGTCTAAACTTATATGACCTGCTCGTGAAGCGCGAGCCGTAACTTGTCTCATATGGTGGCGCCTGCAGAGGACTTCGTAGGCAATTTCTTCACTCTTTCCTACATCACCAACAACAACTTGTTCTCCTTCTGTGACCATGACGCCATTGACGGTTCTAGCGTTATGAGTGGCGCGAGAACCACACCAGCACAGCGCCTCAACTTGGAGAGTATTTACTCTGTCAGCAAGTTCAACAAGTCTTGCCGAACCAGGGAAAAGTCGTGTTCTAAAATCAGCAAGAATTCCGAAGGCGTAAACATCGATACCTAATCCATCTACGATCTTTGCCAACTCATCAATCTGTATTGGTTGATAGAACTGAGCCTCATCACAGATGATGTAATCAATACGTTCGCCAACTGAGAGATGTTCGACTACAAACTTGTGAATATCTAAAGTTGGTTCCACTTCGATAGCTTCAGATTGAAGTCCAAGACGAGAACTAATGACACCAGCACCAGCGCGATCCTTGCTCGTGAAGATCAAACCTGAGCGGCCTCGGGATTTATGATTGTGCGCAGTTTGCAGCGCCAGTGTTGATTTACCGCTATCCATAGTTCCGCAGTAATAGACGAGTTCAGCCACGCGGGAATCCTGCCATGTATTGGGGAAAGTTGCGCTATTTCAGCGCGACCCCTAGAGATGTCAGAGCTGTTGCCAACTGAGTAGAAAGTTTCCGACTCATCGCGACAGTGAGGTGCGAAGAATCTCGGTACACGATGGTATTTCCAATGATGGCTGGGCAGACTTCTGCGCAGAGCCACATTGTCGGATTGATTCGCTGATAGCCAGGAGAGAAGATTGGCTGGGATTTTTCTGAAGTATTACATCGGGAAAGATTTCCAGCTGCTAGACAACTTGGAATATCTCTCTTTGGGTGCGGAGTATCTGAGATATAGACAATGTGTTGTGAAGATCCTCGTAATCCGGCCAGGGTCTTTGCTTCACCTTCGCGCCACCATTGTGTCCGACTTGCGTATCCGGCAGGCACTTCGAAATGTTGGAAACCGCTGACGAGGATTGCTTCAGGCTTTATCTGTGCGATTCGTTTATATGCGTAATCTCGCCAAGTGAAACAGTCACTGTTCTTGTATGCGCCAGTATCAACTTTCTTCACAGCAGGTCCCGGACAAGCTGATTTAGTGAGTGAGATAAGTGCGAAACCATTTTCGGTGGCTAATTTCTCAAGCGCTGGAAACCATTGGGCAGCATGTGAATCGCCGAAGAGAACGATTTTTCTTGTTGAGGATTTGTTTCCATAAGTACAATCTGGAGATGTCG
>Ga0114958_10001802_pt1 | contig 16523 bp, 19 predicted proteins | sample C_130208_EF_Meta_FD_89577 | JGI IMG/M metagenome (GOLD analysis project Ga0114958, IMG submission 89577) | Freshwater microbial communities from Lake Croche, Canada to study carbon cycling - C_130208_EF_MetaG | ecosystem: Environmental > Aquatic > Freshwater > Lake | place: Lake Croche, Canada...
AAATCATCATACCTGAAGCAGCGACTCCAGAAGACCGAGCTGAACTATGGATTCGCCAGGGTAATATTCTAGCCAAGAAGAATAAAATGCCAATGCCACTTACATTCAGCGAGGCATCTTGTTGTTTGTCTCCATTGGATACTGCGGATGCATTCTGGGACACAGGTCCAGCAAAAGAGAGCCTACCCTCATTTACAAGAAGAACTGGTATTCCAGTGCCTCCTAAGATAACAAGGGCAGAGCCAATCATGGTACCATCAAAAATATCTAGACCCTTACCAGATCCTCCAGAAAACAGTTATTATCAGCTATTCTTGAAAGTATGCTATGATGGCGATAAGAAAGGACATACGCACGAATTTGGCTTGACACATAAATGCATGTGGTGTGAACTTTCTCTACCTGAAGAAGAAGCACTTCTAACACCAGAACAGGGACTAGTAGCAATTGAATCGCAGGGTATCGAAGTTACCAAGGAGACATTCGAGGACCTATTAAATGAGACACATAGAGTTAATTCATTTACTACTGAATTTAAGACAGAGATACCTGGTCCTCTTGATAACTGGAATGCGCTTATGTCTATTGAACCTGAACCTGTTGTAGATTTCAGAGCAGTCATGGCTAAAACCCAGGTTGAGTTAGCAAAGTTACCACCTGATGCAAAGGAAGTGGAAGTTGCTCTAGCATTATCTGATTTCTCAACACTTGCGGATTCATTAGAAGCAAAGTTCAAGGTAAGAATACCTGCAAGTCAGCATGATGTATTTGATTCTTTGCTAAGAGGAGGAACTGGTTCCATTTCTCGTTTCTTGCAGTCCTACGTATTAGTTCCATTAGCCCAATTTACTAGTGGAAAAGGCTATTCCGCTAAGCTCCCCAAGGCATGGAAACTCAGTTGGCAGCACCAGCTTGACATTGAGGCAATTCTAAATGCTCACCGTGGATATTTATTGAAATTCAATAAAATCAGTAGAACCCCTTGGTTAAAAGCAAAGGTAGAAACTATCACTCTTCAGACAAGGTCTGTCTTGGATAAACTTGAGGCTCTGAGGCCACTTCAGGTTCCTGGTGGACAACAGACATACGATTATTTGTTAAAATTCTGCCTATACGCACCTTTAGCAAATTTCGTAGACCCTAATACTTTACCAATTGCTAAAGATGCGGAAGAACCATCTTCTCAGGTGGAACAACAGGCCTTGTTTCCTGCGAAATTTATTTCAGACATGGTGAATCGTTTCAAGGAAGAGGGGGTGAATCTGACACCGGACCAAATCCGTGAACTTATTGCAAAGAGAAATGAAATGGAGAAAACGAATATCCTGAAGAAAATGACAGAAATGGCTGGTGCAGCAAAGGATATTTATAGAATCCAGATGAAACTTGGTATAGGTGAATTTGCTGTAGGAGGAACCAAGGCAATTTATGCCTATGACAAGGACCGTTACGATATTGAGAGAGACCAGAGAGCCCAAGCAGGTATTATAGATTTTCCTGGGTTTGGTCCCGAAGGGGCCGCTGGTCAAGGTGAAGCAATGGATGGGCTTGGGTATTTCCAGGGTGCGGGTGACGAAGCTGGATACATAGATGATGCTGAACTTGGTAACATCAATGGATTTGATGATGATAATTAAATCTATAGATATATGCGTAAATAATATCATTTATATGTATAATGGTTAAATTTAGCAATTACTTTCAAGTTGCAGTAGTAAACAGAAGCACAGTTATAACGGATGTTCAAGGGTCACAAATAGTCGCAGCTCTAAATGTTCTTCTTCCAACATTCTGCCGCGACTGGTCTATAATACAGTTTTCAGCAGTCTATGTACCAAAGGCAGCAGTATCTGTTCCTACGAATGTTTATTATGTGTATATACTTGATACTTCAGATGTATCTGGAGCTTTAGGATATCACGATCTTTCTTCAGACGTGCCATACGGTAAGGTCTTTGCTAAAACAATTTTATCATACAGTGGTGTTATTTTATACGAACCCACGCTAAAACTTCCTACAGTTGCTCAGGCTGTAGCACACGAGGTGTTTGAATTAATAATAGATCCCAGATGTACTGTATGGTGGATGAACTACAATACAGGTCTACTTGTTGCTGGAGAAGTTGCTGATCCGGTTGAAAATAATGTGGTTGTTGTTACATTATCAAATGGTGTAAAGGTTGGAATGAGTGATTGGATACTACCTTCCTGGCAAGATGTTCAAAATACAACAGGTCCATATAACCACTTGAATACTCTAACTGCTCCATTTCAAGTTAAGAATGGATATGCTATGGAGATAAAGAATAGTAAGATTATCTCTGTATATGGAAATACTATTAAGCCAAATAAAAAATCACATTGCCAGCTTGGAGGTCGCTATTCAATAAGGGCGTCAAACATTCCAAATATGTCCTAAAGGCATAATAGATGAGACGGTTAATCGTCGCAGGGCTTTTATATTTAACAGGTATTGCAGTTGTATTGGTTTTAAAACCGCAATATATGTTTCGTGAAGATGGGAGATGGAAGGAATTTGGAATAGGAAGAGATACTCGGAATTTTACATTTATACCCTTTTGGCTATTTGCCATTATTTGGGCTCTTATATCCTATGTAATAATTGCTTTACTAGAAGGTAGTTCAGCCGAGGAACCCGTATATACCGAACAGCCTCAGCAATCTTATAAACCCCGCAATAATCGTTCTTTACCAAGAAACAATGGGCAACTGGAGTTAACTCCCGGATACTATATGTTGAATGAAGGATCTACTGGTCGCAACGGTATTCCTAGATATGTTTACTTGGGTCCTGAAGAACCGGATGTCTAATAATTACTTAGGGCATATCTGCGCAAGTCCATTTAATAAGCCCTGGCAATACATCCCTGTCCAGAAAGTATAAAATGCAGATGATAAACCATTTCTTAATTGTGGTGATACACATTGAATCAACCCTTCAATAGGCCATCGCATACCTGGTAACATATAAAGAATAACATTCATTATGACGAATGGAATAGGAACTATTGTCATTCTCTGTAACTGATTCAGCCATTGGACTTGTCCACAACTCAATTGCTGAATTAAACAATTTGAACCAAACCCTAAGACTACGGCCATTAATGGTATGAAAATATAAGGACCTACCCAGCTTGGAATCATAGAATGTGGTAGTAATTGCCCGTCCCACAGAAGTATAAATACACCGAGTGAAAGTGCAACAAGTAACGCAAGTATTACTCGAATACCACTGCTTACTCCTGATTTTACAAGGGGAGTTTCAGATGTCACGGTCGGCTTTGCAGACGCTGTGGTAGACATATCTGTTTGGTCTCAATGGAAAAATACCAGGATAATCAACCCAATAACTAACAGATGGCATTCCAGCTTGATGCGAAATTTTTCAGAAGATCAAAGAAGGTCAACCGGGCAGTTGAAATCACAGATAGCCAGGCCTTCATTCCGGCTGTAAAAGACCAACCTGAAATACGTGTTTCATTGCCTAACAGACGCTTGAAGACAATGGAAGAAAGACAGGCTGAAATCGATGAACGCATGGAACAAGTTGCAACCTTGGAAGGACAGATTGAATTAGAGCGTAAATCGCTCCTGGCAATGGTAAAATCATTTGAAGAAAGTGGCACCGGTGCCTCTGAGATAGTAGCGCATAATAGCAAGTTGAAGGGACTTATCGAGAGGCGCTCATCACTGGTAAGACCCCAACAATGGATAGAAGAATTAGAAAGTCTTACGTTCAAGGATGTTTTTGCCAGCAAGAGAGATGTAAGAAAAATTGGTTCTTCTGTATTTCAACTAAAGCGTCGGGTAGAGCCTATATCAAGTCTCTACGTGGACTTAGGAGCAGCTGCTCAAGGGGCTGAGCCTGCTGGCCCTGCTAGCCCTGCTCAGTCTTTACAAGCCAGTGCTAAACCCAAGACTAAGGAGAAGACTGCTGCAGAGGCAGCACAGGGAGCAATCATTGGGAAGAGGGTAATTTCAATGAAGAAGCCGCAAATACCGTAACAAGTTAGACGCAGCCTTAACCAGAAAGAGGATATTCTTTCAAATTCTTCTCATTTTTATCACAATTCACCTGTTCAACCTTGTATCTGTAGCAAGCCCCATTAGGATCCTTATATGTGAGAGCATCGACCGTTGTCGGATGAGGATATTTGTAAATAACCTCATGCGCACCTCTACCACCCATGGCAATGTATAGTATACCTCCTATAACACCTACCGCAAATGGCACAAAGTTAAAAAAACCAAAGAGTCCACTCATCTAACCTATGTAGGATATAGAAAGATGATAGTAGCCGCTTTGAAAAATCCTATATTTTGTACCCTAGTGTCATTTATGCTTGGGCTAGCCATAGTGGTTATCCTGGCTCCTATTTGTCACGGTAAACAGTGTATGATTGTAAAAGCACCCCCTATCAATGAAATCCGTAAATCTGTCTATCATATTGCTTCGAAGTGTTACAAGTTTGAGACTGTTCAGATGGATTGTCCTGCAGAAGGCGTTATAGAAGCATTTGAAAATGTACGCATATAACCTATGCTTATAAAGCTGCGCTTATAGCGTCCGGGTTTCTTTACATGGAACAAAAAGAATGGCTAACGCAGGTACATTGCTTTCCGACCTAGATGGCAAGGCCCCTCTTTCTGGAGACGGTGATCTCGTGAAAATGATTTATCAGGACATGAATTCTGGACAGGGTCAAGAGATGCGTCCGGGTATGCCGTCTGCAATGGCACCAGGTGGTGTCCAGGGCCCAATGATGCCCATGCCACCTCCGCAGCAATCGACTCAGCAGTATCAGATGGATTCCGGTCCTCCGACTGCTCATATTATAGGCGGACAGCATCCTACTTCAGCAGATTTCGCTCAGATGCTACAAAGTTCATCCCCTGGATTTTCTGCAGGAGGTAATTGGGCTCAAGCTCAGCCACAGGGCACTAATTACTCACAGCAGGCCCAACTCGCCGCCCAGATCTCCTCAATGCAAGCAAATCAAGGTAAAGCCTGGGGCAATTTATTGGGCGGTGAGATAAAGACTCCGATTTTGATTGCGATTCTAGTGTTTATGGTCAACTTGCCCTTTCTAAGTGTTCTAGTTGCGCATTATGCACCATGGATGTTAAAGTCTTCCGGTGATATGAATTTATACGGCCAGCTTTCAAAGGCATTATTGGTTGGTTTAATGTTTTGGGGGGCAAATCGCATAATTCTTCCTTTACTAGGTTAAGATAGATGAAGTTACCTCAGTTCTCGAATTGCGAAACATTGTGCGTGGTTTCACTAGTGGTATCACTTTCCCTAGTGTTAGTCTTTAGCAACGTGTCAATAACAATGCTACTAGTCTCTATGGGTGCCGCAGCAATCACCTACTCTGTGACAACGTCCATGGTATATGCAACTGCTTCTGGTATTGCGGCCTTATTCGCAATAGCTACGCTAATGCGCTATGGTGTCATTAAGAGAGAGGGGTTCAATGTATTTACACCCCCGACAGACATTTCCAAGATGTTGAAAAAACTGAAGGAGGGATTTGCAGGTAAGAAGGAAGAGGAGGAGGGTTTCAAGTCAAAAAAGGAAGATGAAGAGGAGTTCAAGGACAAGGAAGAGGAGGAGGGTTTCAAGGCACACAAGGAAGATGAGGAGGAGTTCAAGGACAAGGAAGAGGAGGAGGGATTCAAGGCGCACAAGGAAGATGAGGAGGAATTCAAGGACAAGGAGGACGAGGACAGAAAGGAGGGATTTATAAGTCAGGTATTCCAGAATATCACACGGGCTGGTTACAACAGCCCCGGCTTTGGCATGTCAGGCCCTCTTGTTGAAGGATTTGAAGACCAGTCGAAGGCTGAGAAGAAGGGAAGACCTGCGCCAGTTGCGAAGAAGGCAGAAATGGCGATGCCCTTCAAGCTAGGTGAGATTCCTTCTCAGGTCAAGAATGGTCCTCATATAGACGCTGGTTCTACGCTAATGAAGGCGGTTCAGAGTCTTAACCCTGAGCAAATAAATGCAATGACAAAGGATACCAAGCAGCTCATTGAGACCCAGAAGAGTCTAATGGGTATGCTTGGCACCATGAAGCCTATGATGAATGACGGAAAGGAACTGATGGAGACCTTCCAACAGATGTTTGGCGAAAATGCCAAGTAGATATTTTAAAAAGCTTATAAAAGAAATATTCTAATTGAAGCCTAGCATCAATTAGAATGGTTCGCTGTCCCCCTGGGATGTTATGTTTTCCAAACAAGTTCACGGTAATTTCATGGCCATCTGTGATATTATGCCTTATCCTCATTATGACAATTGCTCTAACTATTTGGTCATACCGAGTAAGACCAGGTGTGATTGTCATGCCATCTATGGCACAACCTTCACCGGTTGTAAAAGTAAATGTCAGAGGTTCTGACAGTCGTTATTCCAGAGCTCCTGAACCTGAGAGGGATTGGGATACACCCCCTGATCTCTCTCGTATTCCGAATCCTGCAGCACCATTTAATATACCAACACAGGGTCTTGCGGAAGAATACCAGTCCATGGGAATTGTAAAGACCCAGGAGGGTAAGCTACTACCTCTATTTGGCCGCAGATGCGTATCTTCCAGGGAGCGCTACAACTATTATACGAGGACAGATTCCTATAATCCTTTACCTTTACCAATTGAAATGCAAGGGCGTGATTGTCAAGATCAAGTTGGTTGCCCTGAACTCTATAATGGTGATAGAGTTAAGATTAGCACATTGAACGAACATGGCGAAGTCACAATATACAAGGTGCGAGATATAATAAGATAAACAAACATATATTAAGTAGGAATGTCTAGCACTATGTGTCAGCCAGGCGATACAACTGGATTTCCAGTAAAGTTAGCACAATCTATTTTTTCAAATTGGCCTTCTACAAATAATTCACAAGCTCAGCTTCAGAAATTAACTGTTCCGACAGATTTCACAGTTCAATGGGGTCCACCGACAAATTCTGCTCCGGTTGCTGTAAGACAGAAACTGGCTGCAGATGGCGCACCAGGTGTCTTTCAGATTAGCGGTATTTCAACTGTAACAGATGCGACGAGTTTGACATACGGTAATGCAAGATATAATTGTTCAGGCATTATATCCATTGTTCAGAATCAACATCCTACATTTTGCCAGAGTTCTAATGCGTTGTATGAAGCGATTCTGGCTTTTCAGATTACTAGCGGCAGTAAATCATCAAATCCTTCTTCGCCTGATGTTATTTTACTATGTAGACCCATTGTATTTGCTACATGGGCAGATAATCCATTTTGGTCTGCTGTAGATAGAGCTGTTACACGTAGCCCTCAAACCGCACCTCTAGATTTATCTAGTCTCTATGGTTACAACTCCTCTATGTTAATGCCTATGATAACATATCAGACATGTCTACCAGTGAAACTCATAAATTACAATGGGCAACCTTTTCAAACTGGAAGTATAAGAGTGCGTGTGAACGTGGTTCCTCAACCGCTATATATAAATGGAAGTGAAAATGGCCTAGGGAAATGTAGCAGTATCAGAAAATACACACTGGTAACGGTTGGAGCAGGACCTGTAAATGTGTTCCGTGATGCAGCTTCAAATACCCTGCTACAATTTCAGGATGGCTACGGATCAGACTTATTCCCAAGTCAGCAATCTAGGGAAAATTTAACTCCAAATGCGGCGCCATCTACTATCTCAGCATTTTCAGATATTATACAGAAATTTGAGATTCAAGTGCCTGAGGTATTTTTAGGAAAATCTCTGGCTGAGATTGCTAATGCAGATAAGCCACCAAAAAGAAAACCGAAAAAGAAAGCGTTCAAGTGTTATACTATCGACCCTACAAAGGATGTCGTGGGTGACCAAATTATGATAGATCCGACGACAGGTGAAAGTTTGCGGGATACAATGAAAGAAGATGGCATAGATTCTGCAGGTGCTGATATTGAGATAACGCAATATTACACTATGACAGGGGATGATATTACAATACCATTAAGAGTTATAAAAACATTTCCACTCAGCGGGCCAAATCCATCAGGAATTAGCGATTTGACATGTTTTATTGCTCAGGATGGTCCTCGTGTTAAACTGGTATTTGCTTCTTTATCAGATACTACGAAAATAATAGATAATTCAAGTTATATAGGTGATGCATCGGTTCTTACTTCTATTAACGATGTATTTACAATGCTCCGAGGAATGAAGCCGTCTAACGAATTTAAGAAGGAGTCAGTGGATACTATTCAAATCAACACAATATCGATAAATGGCATAGATAACAGTTCTTCCGGCATTATGCCAGGTGATATTGAGTATATCTTTACAGTAATTGCTACTGTGTGCGGAACAATTTGTTTGGCTGCTTATTTATTTTTCATCCTACATAAAATATTTTTCAGAAACTGGCATGATGCAATTTCGCACATTGTTACATTTGTAGTCTTATTCATTTGCCTTATATTATTTGGCATTTATGTTGAAAAGCCAGCGGAAGAATCCAGATCATAGTTAGATATGTCTCAGGGTTTAGCATTTTTAATATGGCTGATATGCGTCGGTATATCAGCCATATTGATAGGATATTTTATAACAGAACCTAAAATACATGTAAAAAAAGAGGGATTCATGGTTCACGTTTGTCCATCCAACACGATTAGTTTTATAACAGACGATGGTGAAACACAATGTTGTAATGGAGATGTGGTAGATGGCTATTGTACTGGAAATCTAAGATGTACTATATCACCTAAGAGCAAATCCGGCCTACCTACGTGTGCTGATTTAGCCAAGTCAGACTTAGCTGCTTCTGGATTAAGCCAGTGTCCTAGTCAAATGCCCAACTACTTTTCTTCAACAGATGGTTCGCTGAGAGGATGTTCTGCTTCTTTAATTACATCAGATGGAACTGCTCCATCAAACCCCAACCAACCCCAATGTATATTATATCCCACGCAAGCCCTTGACCAGGTTAAGTTGGATAGTTGTTACAATGCATTAAAGGTAGCTAGGGATGCTTTAAGTTTATCAAAGTTTCAGAGCATACCTGCTTGTTCGGCAGCTGCCGCAGCAGCGGGCGCCGCCCCCGTAAATCGTAATTCCTCTTGCCCACCAGCTCCTGTATGTCCTTCTCCTCCACCGGCTCCAATTCAACTACCTCCTGCGTATACTCCTAAACAGAACACAATTCTTTTAGAATCTTTCACCATGCCTGCAGATTATCAATTGGAATTTGACATAACACCAACTTCTGCAGCCACGGGGGATTGGAGAAATATTATGCATTTTTCTCATAATAAGACGGATGGTTCTGGATTTGGATCTCGCACTCCTGCCATTTGGTTTGTCCCAGGAACATTGAATCTTCATGTGAGGTTTGGAGATTCTACTAGCTCGAATTTTGGATTCGATAATCAACCTGGCTGCGCCTTGAACACGCAGACGCATGTTACATTACGCTGTAAAGGAAAACAAGTAACACTGATTATTGATTCAAATGTATTCAAATTGACACAACCGACAAATAGATACAGTGGACCTGTAACTGTTTATGGATCTGACCCATGGTATCCTGCTGCAACTTGTAGTATTAGTAGTCTGAGTTTGCAGTCTCTTTAAACTTTAATCGCTATAACCATTTTTATTTCCTTGCTCCATGGCATTTACATGCTTTGAATCATCGGAAAACAACCCTTGTGCTTTCGAGCCCAGAGGTTCCGTGGGTAGAGTCTGCTTTTCGTCAACAGAGGAATTTCCAGGTGTAAATTCATTATCCTGGTCTTCTGTCTTTGATGTGAAATCCGAGGAATCATAGGATTCATCTGCGTAACCACCGTGGTCCAATTTATTTATTGCGCCGCTATACTTGGCACCACTTGAACTCAATTCACTCATATTATTGGCAGTTCCTAGAACATTCGCAACCTCATCGTGGTGGTGTTGAATGTAAATGGCCATAATTACCAGAAACACTCCTAGTCCTAGGAATTTATCGTATGATAGAGATGTGAGGACTAAGATAACTGCTGCTAAGCGCATGGGAAGTGAATCAAGGCTTGACTTTAGTACATCGGTAATTTGAGGGACAAGTAGAAAACTTGCAAATAATAAAACAAGTCCACCTATTTCAATTGGATCAACGGCGGCCATATCTAACTGCTCTTACGGTATAAAAATTGACTCTTATCCACTCTTTTTAAAATATAATATAAAATATGTCTGGCATTCTAACAACCCACGGATATGCTGTTTTAAAGTCATCATTGACAAAAGAACAGGAGGACAAGATTAAAAAAGATTTAACGGTGAAACCTCAGACAATGCAACGCTTTGGACCAGCCTTGGATAATGAATTCCCAGTATTCTTAGAATCAGCTACTCGTCTATATTTGCCTCGGGTATGGGCCAAAGATAACTTGGGTCCTCCTTCAGAATCCGTAATGTCTAATGGAATCCCCCTGCCCCCTGCTCTTCAGTTCATAGGAAAGCCCTATGACTACCAAGAGTCTATTATTGCCAAGTTTCTAAAGGCAGATGCGAATGGCCTCATTTGTGTTCCCTGTGGAAAAGGCAAAACTTTCATGGCTCTAGCAATTGCCTTTCGCCTTGGTCACCGTTTTATGGTTGTAGTGGATAAGGAGTTTCTACTAGACCAATGGGCCGGGGAGATGCGCTCTCTTATACCAGGTATTCGTATTGGTAGATTTCAGGCCGATAAGATGGAAGTGGATCCTGAGCAATACGATTGCACAATCTGTATGATTCAAACAATTGTGAAGAGGCAAATTCCAGAGTCAGTTTTGCGCTCATACAAATTCACAATCTTCGATGAGTGTCACCACTTGGGTGCATCACATTTCAGTAAGGTTCTAGGAAAACTACAAACCAAACATATGCTTGGTCTGAGTGCGACACCCAAGAGAGATGATGGTTTAACAAAGGTATTTGAGTGGCACTTGGGTAAGCCGGTATACTGGGAGAAGACTAGAGAGGCTGATGAAACCGTCAGAGTAGAAGTCTTGCGATTCTCCTGTGACGATGAGGAATACAATGATACGCCGACAAATTGGCGAGGTGAGACAGTTATTGCTACGTTGCTAACAAAGGTAGTTGGATGTCATGAGCGAAATGACTTTATTGCGACCAAGCTCAAAGAACTCATTAAAGAACCTAATAGACGTATCCTGGTTTTATCGGAACGTATCTCACACCTGGAATCGCTAGAAGCCCTTGTAAAACCCACTGGATGTGTTATGGGATATTACATTGGAGGAATGAAGACAGCAACCCGTGATTTAGCTGCGGAGGAAGCGCAGATTCTATGGGCAACGTATGCAATGGCAAGTGAGGCAATGAACATCAAGACATTAAACTGTGTTCTAATGGCTAGTCCACGCCGGAAGATTGAGCAAAGCACCGGTCGTATCCTAAGACAACGCCCTGAAGATAGAAAGGTAGATCCTATTATTGTAGATGTAGTCGATATTCATAAATCATATCAATCCCAGGCTCGTGAACGTATTGCTTATTATAAGAAATGCGGTTATAAGATTAAGGATAGTGATGCTTCAGAGGAAGCAATGAAAAAGAAGGAAGGTCCAGTGACCTATGGGTTTATCGACGATGACGAGTGATCACTGATACATCCACATACGTCCGAATTTTTTCTCCATGTAACTTGCATAAACTCTTCGTTCTTCTGGTGTTAGTATTACCTGAGCTACATGTCTAAATGGATCTGTGGCATAAAAAGCCTCATATTCCTTATTAGATAACCGAAATCCATCCTGTTGTGTAATTCTACCGGCCATTATAGCAGCTTTCCACTCTGCCTCCTTGTTCTTATAAACCTGTTCATACCATCTAGCTGTTATTTCAGCTCGTATGCGTTTCTCTTCTTCTTGCCGAGCCAGTAGACTTGCTAATATCTCTTCATCACCACCACCTCTCATTCCCTTGCGCCCACGTCTCTTTCTAGAACCCGCAGTCTGTGAGCATGATTTTGACCACGCCGTGCCACTTAGACCCTGATTCAGAAGAACGGGAGCACCAGTAGAACCTGTCCATTGACTAGGTGCACTCGTATACCGGGCCGGGTGGGCCTCGTAGACACCCATATCCTTAGAGGAAGCAACACCGACGCCACCAGATTGCTTATTATAAGGATTCACATGGTTTGCAGAGCACGGAATCTTATCAATTGTAGGAAATCCAGCAATAGAAGAACTTAGATTTGTTGTGTAGCGCCCACCCTTCATCCCAGCTAGACCAGCTGCAGGTGAAAAACTGAGTTGGCCGGGGCGAGATGCTGACATACAGCTATCATATGAACGATTTACCACTAGACCATTTGCGGCACCAGGGTTCAAGGCACCACCGGGCTCATATCCTGAACCACCACCTCTATGTTTGCGGGTCTGGCGTCTTTTCCTTGATTGCCTCTGTTTCTTCACCATTCTATTCAGAAGCATTATTTTTTATCCAATGACCAAATACTACCTCATTTTTACGCGTATCAATGTGGTAACCAAACTGAATCCCTGGAATTGTTGCGCAGAGCTCATAAAATGTTTGTATTTTATGGATACTCTGATACTTCAAATAATCTCTGAAAATTCCCTTATTCGCATCATCCAAGTAGGATTCAGCAAGGTTGAGCAGAAATTCTCTGAAGCGGTCACCCATTTCAGTGATATATCCCTTTACAGACTCACTGCTGGCAGCCCTTTCGTAGTTTACGGTCAGGATATTCAGGGGAAGCCTTACCCAGTAATCTTCAATAGTATCCGCAGAATATGTGGAGGCATATGTGGCGATAGGGTTTCTAGTTTTCCTAAATTCATTGAATCTTTCCTGCTCAACTCGGACATCATCGTAATACGAATGTTTAAAATCTGGAGATGACCATGCAAAGCTAGTGGGAATATCATTATCTTTTCCAAGTTGAATAAGCTTCTCGGTCCACTGACGTCGTTCCCTGTCTTCTGCATTAAGGATAGGGGCAAAGAGTTCCAGGGTATTCAGAAAGTCCTCTGATGGCATGATAAGAGAATTGATACCCTTCAGATTAAAAGCCTTTCCGTCTATCGCAAGAAGAGTCTTGTAATATTCCAGCGGTAATGTAGGAGTATTTCCGTGGTAATCCGAATTAATTACTGAAAAGCGCCCACGGAATAGGTCTAGGAATCTATCCATCTGATTCTTGTTTGTAACATCAATAACACAGATAATAGCAGGATTTGCACGGCGCCTATTATAATCAATATTCTCTTGAAGTGAGTCTTGATAGTATCCTCTACAAAGATATACATCGAACGCATGCAGTCTCTCAATATCAGTAACACCATTGCGTGAACAATCTCCTGCCCACAACATTAGTCTAAGTGAGCCTGCAGGAATCATGGGAAATATACTTGATTCTGTAAAATCCATAATGTGATCCATGGTGATACGAACATATCACAAAGTTTGATTTTCAATTTTTTCATTATAATACGCTTGTAACCACATAAGATTCAAAATCTTCATTCCATTCTGCTAGAACTCGAAGGGGTTCCCCAGTTTCCTTCTTAAGTTGTAGTGCTTGACTTATAGAAAGTGTCTGAATAGCAGCACGACCCATATTCGTTCCGTCTGAAGAAACAATATCGTATAGTTCTGGTTTTCCAATCACAGGAACACATGTGAAATCCCTGGGACCCGTGATAATCTCCTGTGGTGCAGCTTTCTGAGGAATTATTTTTAATAAACGAAATGTTGGTAAATCTGGCATTAGGCAAAGATGCCCACCATTCAAAGATTCAACTGCCTCCTTTACAGAAATCAGCGGCATTGTATCTGCCAATTGTATCTGCCAATTTAACTGGAATTTCTGATCCTGGAACCAAATGTTATCTGCAAATTTCTGAACAAGTGCAAAGCGATCCTTGAATGTTTTGGAAGAACGAATTTGCTCGCCACCAGAAACAATACAATCTTCTATCTGAATTAGTCCCTCAGCATGAAATATATTTACAGCGAAAATCCAGGTATCCAGTAGAACTTCCCTATCTAAGCGCATCAGTAACACGCTTGGTCTATCTGGCTGCGATTCATCTACAATTACTGGTCTGAATTCATTTCCTATAATGAGAAGTCCCTGCTTACCCTTATAAGGCCTTGCGTATGCAACATATCGATTGGTCTTAATACGGTAATCATCTCTCTCAGGTTTATAGGAAACGGCTGGGGCTCGCAGAATATCAGGGTAAAAATCTGGTATTTTGCGAATCCAATTACGTTCTTCATAGGATAGATTTAGTAGTCTTGGCTCAGTGGAAATAATCTTTGATGATCGAGGGTGCCGATGCATTCTATTTTATAATATGACGAGCTGTTTAAGTTAATCTTAAAAAGCGGAATACATCCCAGGCTCAGATGTATCATTGGCACTAATGCCCTGCATGAACTCACCCCCATTTTGAGCGAATTCAGGTGTAAACGCATTTAGTGCATTGCTTGCCTGCGTGGAAGAAGCAGATGCGATACCAGAGGCCTCAGCAATTCCATGGGAGGTATTATCAGGGGCGGGCTGGAACATGCGTTCAGGATGTCTGAGGCGTTCAGGATGGGAAGCAGACTCTTCGTTGGGTGCATAATGGTCCATGGCTACCTCAGGACTTGACATACGCTCTTCACTGTAATCAGCAGCCTGGTTAGGTGATGAGGGTCCGCCAGAAACTACATTTCTTGCAGGGTAGATAACTGCCTGGCGATCAATAAGAGGTGCAGGTGACATAGTAAGATTCTGAAATCCCTCTCTGGGCATAAACCAAAGAATTACACTTAGCACAACTAACAATGCTAATAATAGCCCAATGCGGAATGACATCTGTGGCATTGTTAGGAAAAAAATCAGTAGAATATGCCGGACACATTCAAAAATGTATGTATCCCTCCTTATTCATAAAATAATAGGCAATGCAGACTGCCGCAAATAGATTCAATAGAGCATGATTGCGCATTCCGTCGGATCCTTTTAGCATCATTATATGAGAGGCAAATATGATAGTAATTCCAATAAAATAGAATATCAAATGAATATCCATTATACTTAGTCTATATAAACAAATTTCAGAATAGTGTCTTATATGCTTTGGTGCTGTATTCCATCTAAATCTGCAGGTGTCCCTTTGGGTTTACCTGTGGTTTCACCTGTGATTTCACCTGTGGCCGTGGCTTCACCTGTGGCTTCACCTGTGGCTTCACCTGTGGTTTCACCTGTGACAAAGAATACTTGCTGTGTGGATTGTGGTTCTGCTTATAAGGTTTCTGGTAGCTCCCATTGTTTACCGTGTAAGGCCGGATGTCCTCAAGGCCGCCGCTGTGTAACCTGCCATTCTCCTCTTCCTTCTGAACCTCTAGTTCTACGCTCCATGAGCCTAGTAAGTGAACCGTTGGCGACACCTGCTGTATAGGTATCTGTTCCTGGTGAAGAACCAATCCTGGTGTCTGCCATGCTGGCATCTCCTCTAGAACCTCGGCGAATCCTGAATCCGTTGTCAATCTAGATACAACTTTCCAGTAGCACTCTTTTCCATCTGGCCATCTTTCATATCTATGAGAACCTGAATCCCAAATATCGAGTATTTCATTATTTTCAGATATTTGTGATTTTTTTGTCCAAATACGCTTCACAATCATCTACTAAATTTGAATGCCTGGGATTTAAGCGTTAAGCATAGATGCCAGTAACATTCCCAGCCCTTGAATTAAAGCAAGATGGTGATGTGGCTAGTGTGAAGGTCAAATATTCAGCTGCAAAGCCAGCGCTGAAAGATATTCAGCTCTTCTTTAAGAAGAAGGTTCTGCCTACAATTCTAGCATCCTATCCGTATAATGGGCGTCGTATTACGATGTTAGGGTATCTCAAGGGAAATGAGGATGACCTTTCACAGCACGAACTACCTCCTCCTTGCGACATATCTGAAATCTATGGTAGCATCCTTCTAATTTCTCATTCAAGCAAGACCACGTGGGATACATCTGTAATTGAGGCATTCCTTCCTTCAGACTATGAGGTATTCTATGAGAAGGCGTGTTCAGGGGAACTAGATGATGAAGATGCATCTGATCATGAGGAGGAGGAGAAGGAGGAGGAAGAAGTGGAAGAGGACGCTCCAGAGGATATTCAAGAGGAGGAAGAGGAATTAGAAATCGAGGAGGAAGAGGAAGAGGAGGCTCCCAGAGTTCGTGTAAGTCGCAAGATTCAAAAGATTGATCCTCAGCAACTCCAGTTTCAGTTCAAGTCCGTCTTAGAGCCTGAGCCAGAGTCTAAAATGAATACTGTCTCAGACAGAAAACATATCCTTGATGTTCTACATACTACTTTATCAGGGCACTGTGATGAGGACGACCTCATGGAGCTCGAGCGGGGTATTTATAACGCAACCCTGGAGGATGCTAAGAAACATATGGTTCCTCTGACATGGGAACACATGACATTCAAGTGGCTTTATAAGATGATT
>Ga0114958_10001803_pt1 | contig 16508 bp, 20 predicted proteins | sample C_130208_EF_Meta_FD_89577 | JGI IMG/M metagenome (GOLD analysis project Ga0114958, IMG submission 89577) | Freshwater microbial communities from Lake Croche, Canada to study carbon cycling - C_130208_EF_MetaG | ecosystem: Environmental > Aquatic > Freshwater > Lake | place: Lake Croche, Canada...
AACGTGAACGCGAACGAGGTCGACATCACGCAGGCGACCACCAGCGGCGTGAATATGTTCGCGAAACTCAACGGCCTGCGAGACGGCACGGTCGACTTCAGCGGCATCTGGCCTCGCACCTCGCCGAGTTCGGCGATGAGCGCCCTCGTGACGTTCGGCAGCGGCTACGTGCAATACGTCAACGCCTTCAACATCGACATCACGTGGCCTGAGATCGACATCACGTCGTTCACCGGCACGGCCTCGACCGGCTACCGCACTTGGATGCCAGGCGGCACGGGCATGTGGTCCGGCTCGTGGACTTGCAAGGCCGACAACGCAACGGCGCTCACGATGCCCAGCGTGGGTGCGGCGGCTGCTGCGACGTTCAAGTTCTACGAGGACGGTGCGACCGATCCGTCGCTCTCAGGCAGCATCGGAACGCCAAAGATGACTCAGAAGGTCAAGGTCGGCGACTACAGCGAAGTGACGTACTCGTACAGCGGCAGCGGCGATCTGACGCAGGCGGCTGGCACGAGTCTTCCCGGTCTGACCGCCGCGTCTGGTGCGATCACGAAGCCGACGTGGGACATCAACAGCGACGGCACGCCTGACAACACAACCGTGCTGACCGTAGCGACTGGTCGTACGTACACCTTCCCTTCGTTCTGGACGAAGTTGTCGCTCTCGTGGAAGCCCGACGATGTGGTTCGCGTGACCGGCACTCTCCGCGTCGCCGGTTCGATCACCGCAGCCTGATAGCACTGGAGGCACAGCGTGGCCGACAAGGGCAGCAAAGTAGGCGACGTTCACTTCGACGTTCATGCAAACGTCGATACGTTGTCGCCTGACCTGAAGAAGGCACAGGCGAAAATCGCTGAGGAGACCGGCGGCGGCGATGTGTCGAAGGCGACTTCCGACTACGCAAAGAAACTGGAGAAGGAAGGCAGCGGAATCTCTGCGTGGCTGCGTCGAGGCAAGAAGGATTGGGGCGAGCAGGTCGAGGTCGTGCAAGGACTCATCGGCAAGGTAGCAGCCGTTGGCGCTACTGCCGTCATCGCATACAAGGCTGGTGAGGCTGCGTTCAACGCATTCTCAGAGGTCATCAAGAACGCGACTGACAGAGCGCAGGATTTCAAGGACACGCTTGATCTCACCGACGTTGCGGGTTCATTGAAGAAGTACGATGATGAACTCGCAGACCTCGACGCTCAGATGGCAGGCCGTCGAGAGGGAAACATTCTCGGCAGGCTTTCCAGACTTTACAAGAGCGACGAAGACCTTCAAAAAGAGATCAATCAAAAGCGAGAGGCACGTGAAGCACTCGCACGCACTGACAAGGCAAAGAAGGACGGAGACGCTCGCAACAAGGCCTCAAAGGAAACCAACGACAAGACGAAGGAAGACGCCAAACAGTACCTCGACTTACGCACGAACACTCTCGATAAACTTGCGACCGAGCAACGATCCGCCGAACTCGACATGATGGACGAGCGGAAGCGTGCGTCCGAGGAGTCGAGCGACAAGATTGACGCTCTCGACAAGGAGTTCCGCAAACTCTCCTTCGCCGATCAGATGAAGTATGAGGCTCAGTTCGACGCGTCTCGCAACGCGATCAACGCCGCGTACTTCGCGAAGAAGCGGAAGTGGCAGGAAGAGGACACCAAAAAGCAACTCGAGGACGCGAAGAAGGTCGCCGACGCTTGGGTGTCATCCTTCCGCTCGATTCGCGAGGCGAGCAACAGCGTCTTTAACACCGATCAGGCCGCGTCGATGGTTCAGTTCTCGCAGCAGATGATGGTGTCCGCGACGGTCGCTCACGCCAACATGAACCGCATCACCGTCGAAGGAGTCGGCTGATATGGCGACCGCCTACGAACTCGCACTCGAGCAATCGCAGACGAAAGATCGCGTCGGCAAGGCGACCGCGATGCGTCGCTTCCGCGTCGATGACATCTCGCCGGGTGCGGCGCTCAACGCCGACGGCATTCCCGTGCTCGGCTCGCAGCATCCGACGCTTCCGACTCTCAAACTCGACACGTACTCCGTCAGCAGCGAGGCGAGCGGCACGTGCGTCGTCGACTGCAACTATTCGAACGACGCTCGCTTCATCGACCTGCGTCGGCAGCCGAACCGCGACGCTCCGACCTGGTACCACTGGGGCTGGTCGCAGCGTAAGGTGATGATCGACATTCCCGTCGCGGTGCGGTCGGTCGTGCTGAATCAGGACGCGAACGGCAACGAGCTGACGAAGAAGGTCTGGAAGATTGGAAAAAAGCAGGTCAGCGAGACTCGCACGATCAGGCCGCTGACGGTTCGCGTAAACGTGTCAAACGTGCGGAACCTCGACATCATCAGCGAGCAGACCGACACGCTGCACATGATGCCCGACGGCAAGTGGTATCACTTCGAGGGTGCGAACGTCACGCAGGTCGATGACATCGGCAACTACGACATCTCGTACACATGGGAATACGACGCGGGCACGTTTTATTTCCCCGTGTTCGGTTCGCAGGACTGCGACTATTGCACGTTTGTCGATGGCATCGCACAACCGACGAGGCCGACCAACTCGCCTCTGTTCCGCAATCCGTACACCGTGTTCGTAGCCTACCAGTTGTTCAGTCCTGAGACGACGAAGCCGGTCTGCATTCTGAACGAGATGTATCCGACCGGCGACAGCGAGGAAGGTCGCGGCCTTGGTTGGAAGAAACTGCCTGGAGCGTCAAGGATTCTCTAATGGCTGATCCTCGCCTCATCCTCGGTCGCATCGCCAGCGTGCAGGGCACCTCGCCGGGCCCGTCGAGCGGCATCACATACACGATCGGCGTGCACGATCCGAACGTCGAAGGCGTGTACGTGCTCAACAATCAGGCACCGATGCAGCGATGGCCGAACGACCTCGACATCACCGCCGTGCCTGCTGGAACGATTGTCATCGGCACCGCCGAGGCGAACCGAATCCGCTGGCACTTCATGGAGATGCCTGCGTTCGCCGACTGTCCGTCGTCGAACTTCGCCGCGACCGCGATGCGGCTGCTGACCAATGGAAGCGGCGGCACTCTGCTGCCGGGTCAGCCGCCGACTACCGTCGTGGACACCATCGGCAGCGGCGAGTTGTCGCCGATCTCCGAGCCTAATTCAGCAGGAGCGCATGACTAATGGCAACCGTCGATCTGCTCTTTCCGATCAACACGAACACGTCGGGCTTCGATCCGGCGGCGATGCTCTCCAGCATCTCGAGCGGCCTTGTCTACAACGTCAGCGGCTACACGAAGATCGTGACGCAGATCGACACGCCGGTTGATTCGGCAATCGCTGGCACCGTCACGCTGCAAGTGTCAAACAACGGGAACTTCTGGTACGACGTACCAGGGGGAGCGGTGACGTACACCGCGACCGGCGTGCAGCAGGCCGTCAACATCGAAGGCGTTCGGTTCGTGCGGTATCAGGTCACGACGACCAGCGGAACCGTCGAACTCAATCTGACCGTGACGGGGGTGCTGTGAGCAAGTACGTTCAACTTCCCACCGGCACCGTGACCGACACGACGCAGGCCGTCGGCGTTGTGACGATCACGACCGGCGGCGGCGGCGGAGCGCCCACGAACGCCTCGTATGTCGTTCTTGGTTCAAACGCCACGCTGACGAATGAGCGAACCCTGACCGCTGGCACCGGCATCACGCTGACCGATGGCGGTGCGAACAGCACCGTAACGATCGCGTCGAGCGTGACGGGCACCGTGACTAGTGTCGCGGCGACCGTGCCGAGCATCTTGACGCTCAGCGGAACGCCGATCACGACGAGCGGCACGCTGGCGTTTGATCTGGCTACACAATCGGCGAACAAGGTTCTGATCGGCCCGACTTCCGGGTCAGCCGCGGCACCGACGTTCCGCAGCCTCGTCGCGGCTGACCTGCCCGCGTACGTGATGAGTCATCTTCGTCGTCGTGCGGCGTCGCATCCGGCACGCGGCGGAACCGGTAGAACCGTCGTCGGAGCGACCGGCGGCACGCCGACCGGCACCGTCGGCAACACGACGGACGCTTCGGATGGATCGTTTCAACCGTGGACGTCGGCGGCGACAAACGGCAGTTTTGCAGGGGGATTCATCCTCTCGAGCGGTGCGACTGGCTCCGATCTGCGTCTCGACAACTTGCCGGTGGTGGTCATTCGATTCAAGACCGACACCGCTCTGACCAACGTCAGATACCTCATCGGCTTGAGCAGTGCGTCGATCGGAACCAGCGACACGCCGAGTTCGACCAGCACGATCCTTATTCGATACTCGACCTCGGCAAGCGATACCGGATGGATCGTGTACTCCTCGAACGGCACGAGCGGAACGGCTACCGGTCAGGTTCTGGCAATCGCGGCGAGCACGGCGTACACGCTCATGATTCGAGCGACCAGTTCGTCGAACGTCGAGATCTGGATGGGAACGAGCGAGACAGACCTTGCTCTCGTCAGCACCGTCACGGCGACGCTGCCGAGTGCCTCGACCAGCCTCATCGGCATCTTGCAGTTGACCACGCTGACGACCGTTTCGAGAATCATGCAGTTCGGTCACTACGATCAATCAAGCATCTAGGTACACTGAGACCAACAAGGAACCCTCATGGCAAACGCATACCTCAACGCTGGTGCTACCTCTCTCGCGGCGGCTAACTGGTCGGACTCGATCGGATTCGCCGCGAACGCGACGCTGTTCGTGCAGACCGGCACGCAGACTATCACCGGAGGTCTGACCCCCAGCATCGCGACCGGCATCAACAACTTCGACGTGCTGCCCGGCTTCAGCGGCAACATCGGCGGAGCGGCTGGTTCGCTCGCGGTTGAGACCGATTCGGCCTCGCTCAATCAGGTCACGCAGATTCCGCGAATCAGGTACAACGCCGCTGGCGGCACGCTCTATTACACGCCGCAGGGCGCCGGCGCCGCCGCCGACGTCTGCGACTTCTTCCAAGTCAACGGCAGCGGTTCGGCCTTCCTGACCGGCACCGGCACCGTGAAGCGTGTCGAGGTCCAGAGCGGTCGCTTGTACGTGTCGCCGACCATCGGCAGCGTCGCGACCTACCGCTGGGAACTCGCTGGCGGCACGACAACCATCGACGGCATCTCGGGCTCGACGAAGATTCACGCCGTGACGGTCGCCGGTGGACAGCACCTGCTCAAGAAGGGCATCCAAGGCAGCACGATGGCATCGACGACGTTCGTCGAAGGCCTCAACGTCTGCAACGGTTCGATCGTGATCGACGCGTACGGCGAGACGATCAGCGACCTCCGCATCTACGGCGGCTACGTCACGGTCGTGAACTGCGGCACGATCGCCGTGTGCAGCGGCTACAACGGCACGCTCGACTTCTCGAAGTTGCAGCGGCCCGTGACCGTCACGCTGCTCGAGGACGCACCTGGTCTCACGGTAATTCCCTCGAAGTTGCTGACGATCACGACTCGCAACCCCATCGGCACTGGCGCGAACGGCCTGACGTGAACCCGTGGCGAAACTCCTCCGCATCGACCGGAAACTGCGAACGCTTGGCCGCAGGTTGACGACCGATGCGAACGGTGCGCCGTGCTGCTGTCAGACCTCGAACGAGTGCCCGTGCGATCCGTCGCGACCGCTGCAAAACTTTCCGTACGTGACCTGCGTCGGCGGGAACTTCGCCGACTCTGCTGGCGGAACCACGATATCTCGATACTCGCCGCTGACACGAGTCGCGGTTGTTCGCGCTCAGTGGCAGATCACGCAGACCAAGCAAACGCGAAGCGGCATCGGCACGAACTATCCGGTCATCACCGATCAGGTACTGCGGCATCAAGGGCAGGCTCAGTGGTGCCTCATTCCGAATGGCCTTGGTGGACCCTATTTGAGTAACTTCCGATGGATTCTGAACAACGCGAGTGCCGGATTTGAGCAGCAGACCGTCGGCAATCGCATTGAGCCGATCTACCTTGCTGAGAACTACGAAGGCAACGAGGCACTCGGCTACTACCCGGTGCTGCCGAACGATCGACGCGGCGTGTTTCGTACGCTCATCGGTGGAGGTGGAGATGCGATTGTTGGTTCTAGTTTTTATGGAGCGGTCGTCACCGGCATCATTGCAATCGCGCAACCATTTGAAGCAATCACGCTCGAGAATCAAGCGTCCGGCGATCCGAAGTCGTGCAACGTCTCGACCAACTACAGCCGCACCCGTTCGTACGGCACGCTCACGCAGTCGCGTCGGTTCGCCTTCGCGTCGAACGCGACGCAAGGTGCTTACACCGATGACATCGTCAGCAACAATCCGTTCAACGCAGACCTGACACGCGAGACCTCAAGCGTCGCGATGGTTTACACCACGCGATACCTGACCTGCACCACCGGCGGAGACCCGACGGGCTCGCTCATTGGTGAGCCTGGTTGTTCCAACTGCTTCGACCCCTCGCTGCTGGAGCCGACGTGAACCCAGTCGAAGCGATGCTCGGCCTCGCGAAGTGGATGCGATGTGATCGCGTCACCGGCACCGTCGCCGAATCGCGTGCGGCGATATGCCGTACGTGTCCGTCGTTGGTGCATCTCCGCATCAAAGGCACCTCGTACACGGCTGGATTCTGCGGCAAGCCTGCGGCACCGACCGCGACCACGTGCGGCTGCCTTGTTCTCTGGGGTGAAACCACCAACCCGAAGCGGCCTGCTGGAAAAACCACGTGCGAGGCGGAACACTGCCCGCAAGGCAAATGGAGCGGAACCGATGAGCGAACCGAAGCAGAGGCCGCGGACTAGTTGTGTTCTAGGCACGACGGCACCGGCACCGAACGTCGTCGTCGTCGATGTGGCACCGCTCGAAGGCGAGCGAGAGATGCTGTTCCTCATCACGAGCGACGTTCACTGGGACAACCCGCACTGCGATCGCGACCTCTATCGCAAGCACCTCGAGCAAGCCCGCGAGCGTGGTGCGGCGATCATCGACATCGGCGATTGGTACTGTGCGATGCAAGGCAAGTTCGACAAACGCTCGAGCAAGTCGGCGATCAGGCCCGAGCATCAATGCGGCGACTACCTCGACGCTCTCACGCGAACCGGCATCGAGTTCCTCAAGCCATTCGCAGATCGCATCGTGGTGATGGGGCATGGCAACCACGAGACGAGCATCCGCGAGCGCCACGAGGTCGATCTGACTGAGCGATTGGTGAGCGGTCTATCGCTCACGACTGGTCACACGGTTCGCAAAGGCGGATACTCCGGTTGGGTTGTAATCAGAATGCAGGTCGATGGCACGCGGACGCAAGTGCTGAAACTCTGGTACATTCACGGCTACGGCGGCGGCGGACCTGTGACCGTTGACAACATCCAGGCACAGCGGCAAATGGGCTACGTCGATGCCGACATCATGGTGAGCGGTCACACGCATGATTCGTGGACTCGCGACTTTGTTCGCGTCGGCCTTGATCGCACCTTCATGCCGGTGCAGCGACTCGTCGAATACGCGAAAATCGGCACCTACAAGGACGAGTACGGCGATGGCGCCGGCGGCTGGCACGTCATCACCGGCAAACCTCCGAAGCCCGTCACGGCGAAGTGGCTGAAAATCTGGCTCGAGCGTGATCGGCACAACGGCGAGGACCGCCGCACTCTGCGATGGGAGTTTTCAAATGCCCGCTGATTTCCGCCGGCGGAAACTGACCATAAACGGGAAACCGTGGAGCGTGCGAACCTTCGACGGCCTCGTGCCGCCGGGCGAGCGTGAGGCGATGTACGGCCTGTGCGACTACACCGAGCGTGTCATCTGGATTCGCCGCGAGCAGCGAGATGCCGAGCTGCTTGACACGCTCGTGCATGAGGTTCTTCACGCGGTGCTGCCGCACCTAAGCGAACGCGACGTGGCAACATCGGCACGAACGATCGCAGCAGCACTGTTAGCGTGCGGCGTGGTGTGAACCAACCGGAGTGAATCGGCACTCCGGTATGCTCCGAATGCTGTCGCGTCGCATCGCCGCGACACCGATCAAATACGCAAATGCCGATAATCGCCCGACTTGCAACAAACCGACCAAAAAAGCGTGCGACAGGATCAAGTTCGCTTGACCGTGTGCCGATATGAGAGTATCATCATACCAGCGGCAGCAACGTGCAGCCGCGAATCGAAACCCCAGCAGGAGCAACCCATGAACGAAGTGACCAAGACCGACTACATGATCGTCACCGCCAAGTGGCACCGCACCTTCAAGATCTATCGGATTCCAGCCACGATCTACGACGAGACCACCGACTGGCACAGCATGAATGGGCACGATTGGAGTGATGACGAAGGCGGCGAGATCACCAGCGACCTCTTCAACTACGTGGCGATCCGATTCGAGGGTGGTCCTCTCGACGGCAAGATTCACGAATGATTCTCTCAAGCCCAGCACCGGCTAACGCCGATGGAGAGGGCATTACCCCAGGCAACGTGCCGGAGATCATTTCGAACCCCCAATCGAGGAAACCATCATGAAGACTCGCCGCACCATCGTCATCATCGCCATTGAAGACAACGCCGCCGACCGCCACGTTTGCAAGTGGGACTGGGACAAGATCATGGCCGCCGCCGACGCTCGCGTCATCACGACGTGGGTCGCCGCCGAGGCCAAGCCCGACGCGACCGATGACGAGATCCGAGAGGCCGTTCGCGATGCCGCCGCCGTCGCCGCCGATTCGCTCGACTGATGCTCTCACCTACCGCCGCGATCGCCTACCGGCGTTCGCGTCGATTCCGGCGGCGTTGTGCCGCCTTCGCACCTGTGGAGACTTGCAATGACGAACCGCATCACCAACGATCCGATCCTGACCGGCAGCAACCCCAAGGCCGACGAACGCATCATGCAGGACGTGCTGACCGGCGACGTGGCTGCCTCCGCCGCCGTCGAAGCCTGCCGCGACGCTCGCCGCCTCGGTGTCGCCGTCGGCGTGATTCAGTCCGCCTTGATGCTCTGCCGTGCCGCGACGCGTGCGTACGAGGACGGCGACACGCTGACCGGCGACGCGTTCCGCATTGCGAGCAAGTCACTGACCGACCGCATGGACGAGATCGTCAAGGCCGCCGAACGCCGCTGACGCACGCCGGCCCGTTCCCTTACCTCTGGCATGGGTTCGGCCTCTGGAACGCCTCAGAACCGATTTAAACCGCCTTCGCGTTGAAGGCGACCGCCGCTGGTGCCGGTTGACACCACGGCGGAACCGAATACGCACTGCTCGCCGACTGTGCGGGATTGACCAGTGCAAGCGGCGATCCTCGTTGGATCGTCGTTTTTTTTGGTGAAGCCTTGACTCTGGAATCGGAGGAGTTTAGACTCATGCGTCTGCAACGTCGCAGACGCAACCACTAACCGCAACGAGGAAACACAATGAAGGGCAACGACACCGTCTCTTTTGGAATGGATTACAACGGTCACTACTTCGAGTTTGAAGCCGAAGTGGCGTTCAAGTACTACGAAGGCAGCACGCCGTCTGGCGGCGACGACCCGAGCGAGTGCAAGGTGACCGAGGTTCGCATCACGAACTTCGACGAGCAGGTCGAGATCACGAACAAGGGTCTGATCGACGACGATCAGGAACCGTTCACCGACCTCGATGGACTTCGCAAGGCCGCTGAGGCCGCCGCCGAGGAGCGTCTGTTCGACGGCTTTGATTCGAGCAAGTATTGATTCACTTTCCCTGCCCCACGCGGGCGGCGGCTGAAGCCGCCGTGCCGCGTTTTGCCGATCATCACCGCGAGTTGTCGGCACTCGCACGAGGACACATAATGACGAACGAGGAATACGCACAGATTCACGCGGTCAACTACTCGGCGCTCAAGGTCGGTCGGACCAACCTGCCGCGAATGCACGCGGTCATCACCGGCATTGCGGCGAAGACCGACAGCGACTCGCTGAACCTCGGCAACCTGCTGCACGAGGCGATGCAGGTCGGCGACGGCTGGAGCGATCGATACGCGATCAGGCCTGAAGGCATCGACCGCCGCACCAAGGCGGGCAAGGACGCATACGCCGCGTGGTTGTCGAGCATTGCACCTGGTGCCGAGATCGTCGAGGACCGCTCCACGATCGAACTCGTCGAGGCCATGCGACGGTCGATCATGTCGCATCGCGTCGCGGTTCTACTCGCCTCGCAGCCCGGCGAGAGCGAGGTCATGCTCGCGACCGGCGACCGGAAGTGCCGCATCGACCGGCTCACGGACAGCATCATCATCGACTGGAAAACCACGACCGATTCGTCGCCGAGCGGATTCGCTCGAGCATGTGCCAGGTACGGCTACGCACAACAGGCCGCGTGGTACGTCGAGATGGTTCGCCGCGTGCGTGGCAAGTCGTTGCCGTTCGTGTTCGTCGCCGTCGAATCGACCGCACCGTACTGCGTCGGCGTGTATCAGATCGCCGCCGATCAGATCGAGGCCGCATCGCGACTGAACGAACGCATCGTCGCCGACTATGCCGCGTGGTTGAAGGCAGGTGCCAACATGCACCATACTGCGGATACCATCGAAGAACTCGTGCTGCCCGAGTGGGCGGTCACCGACAAGAACACCATCCCCGGCGGATTCGACCTTGCCGCCGAGAGTCCCTTCTGACGCTCACCGCGTGGTGAACGTCAACACACAAACAAGGTCTGGAGAAACTGCAATGAACGACGAACTCGACATCATCATGGCGAAGGCCGCACCGAACATCGCGGCACCTGCACCGACCGAACTCGCTCGCGTCGCACCGCCGAAGCCGCCGGTACGCGTCGGTCCGAACGGCTACATCGTCGATGACATTGACGGAGCGTGGCGACTTGCTCGCATCTACCTGCAAGGCGGCATGGTGCCTGACTCGACGATTCAAGGCATGAGCGCCGAAGCGGCGGTCGCTCGCGTCGTTGCGCTGATTGAGGTCGCACAGTCGCTCGGAATCCCCGCTCGTGCCGCGTTCAAAGGCATCACCAGCGTGCGTGGAAACCTGCTCATCTGGGGAGACCTGACCGTGGCGCTCTGCCAGCGGCACCGCGACTGGCGAGGCATGGAGTTCGCGTACAGCGGCGAACTCTCGAAGGGCGACCGTGCCGCGACCGTGACCGTGCATCGCCACGGCTGCCCGAGCGTGTCACATACCTTCAGCCAGGCTGATGCGAAGCGTGCTGGCCTCGGCGGCAAAGTGTGGGAAAGTTACACCGATCGCATGCTCTTCAACCGTGCTCGCTCATGGGCGCTCCGCGACCAGTTTGCCGACGCTCTCAACGGCATCGGCATCGGCGAAGAGCAGTTCCTCTCGCGTGAGCAGTTCGAGGCGAGCGACGGCGAGGCCAGCGGCACGACGTTTATCGACGCGAACGCGGCTCTCCAGACGCTTCAGACGCACGCGATTCAGTCGTTGACGTGATTCCCTGCGGTGGTGGATCGCCTCGCGGCGGAAACGTCGCGACGGCGGTTTCCTCGGAATAGGCCGAGGTTATGGAGATTCGAGAATGAATAACCTTGCATTTTTGGACGATAAAAATGGTGAGATGGATGCCAAGATCGTTTGGACTCCTGAGATGGCGGAGGAAGCGTTGACCAAGCACAACAAGCGAGATCAGCAACGCAACATGATTCCGGCTTCAATCGACAAGTATTCGCACGAGATGATCGACGGCACCTGGATCGAGGACTGGTATCAAACGTGGATCGCGTTTGAGGTCGGAACCAAGTTCATTCAGAACGGACAGCACACGCTCAAATCGATCGTCACCTCCGGCAAGTCGATCAGCGTTCGCACCGCTTGGAACGTGCCGCCGGAACGCATGAAGAACTGGGACATGTTCAAGGCACGCACGCTCACTTTGCTCATCAAACAGGCCGGCATGAACTACCAGACCGATCGGGCCGCCCTCGCTCGCATGATCCTGCATCTCGATGAAGGTCGCATCGTCGGCGTGACTCCGACGGTTGACGACATCCATCGCCTGACAATGGAAGATCAGACCGCCGATGCGATCGTTCGCATCATCAACAGTCATGCGGTTTCCAAGGAGTTCGGCAGCAACGTGGCCCTTGCGTACGCACTGCTCAAGATCGCACAGGCGAACAGTCTTGACATTGCGTGCAAGTTCTATGAAACCGTGGCCGACGGTATCAACCTCAACGAGGTCGATCCTCGTTTGCACCTTGCACGTTTCCTGCGGTCAAGGCGTGGAGTCGTCACCACTCCGCCGACACGATATCAGAACGTCGTCGGCATTATCAAGGCCTTTAACGCGTGGGCGCTGAACAAGCCGATGTCGCTTTGCCGCGTGTTGTCCGATGAGCAAATGCAGCAGCCCGTGCAGATGTTCGCTCTGCAACGTGCGGCGAAACGTGACCCCAACGTACACTAACACCAGAAAGGACCACACCTCATGATCGTTGAACTCCTCGGACTTCTCAACCAAACTCGCGTCTTTCACTGGCAGACTCGCTCGCACGCCGAGCACATCGCCCTTGGCGGGCTCTATGACAAGCTCGACGACCTCGTCGATTCGTTCGTCGAGACCTACAGCGGCGTGTACGGCGGCGTCGAACAGGCCGACGAGGGCGGCTTCAAGTGCGTGAGCGTGAACTACGCGAACAATGCCGACCTCATCGCGTTCTGCGACTTCGCCGTCGGCTACCTGACCGCGACGCTCTCGAAGCAGGTCAAGCCGGAATGCACTGACCTGCTGAACATCATCGCCGACATGATCGGTGCGTTCAATCACACGAAGTACTTGCTGCGTCAGTCCTGACCTCTGTGACGCGCATAGGTGCAGGTCGCGTCGGGCTGATCCGCCCCGAATAACAGCACCAGCGACACTGCGGCGTGCCCTTTCGCACGCGGCAACCTCCCCGTCGGCGACGGCGTTCGCGACAGCCTGGAGCGTGCAGCGGAAACGATGCACGCCTCCATTCACCGCCTCGAGAGTCGAGGCGGCAGCACCTCACGAGGAAACCACAATGTCAGACCACGATCTGATGATCGACGAACTCACGTCGCGATGCAACATGGCACGCGAGAGCCTGTACACAATCGGCTGGCGGACGTACCGCGACGGCGGGCTACTCAGGCGAAACGCCGACCCGCACATGGTTGTCGGATTCAACGACGCGAGACACCGCGTCGAGGCCCTGCGTGATCGCATCGACTGGAGCGCCGAGATCAAGTACGACAATGGCGTGATTGATGAGGTCTGTGGATTCAGACGTGCGGAGACTGACCGCGATTCCTCGCCAAACTAAATCTTTGGCCAGATATTGACTGCCCAATCAGTATCAGTCTATCGTCAGGCCCACCAAGGGAACACACATGGCAGGCGATTGGATCAAAGTCCGCGTCAACCTTGCCGATGATCCGGCAGTGTTCGCGATGGCATCGCAACTGAATCTGTCGAACGAGGCCGTCGTCGGCCACCTGATTCGCGTCTGGTCGTGGGCGACGAATCAGCTCGAAGATGGTCACGCTGCGAGCGTGACAGAGTGCGTACTTGATCGCGTCAGTGGCGCTCAAGGCATGACAAAAGCGATGCTGTCCGTGGCGTGGCTGTCACGCGTCGGAACCGGCTTTAAGTTCCCGAGATGGGAACGGCACTTGTCGCAAGGTGCTAAGGCGAGGGCACTTGCAACCGAACGACAACGCAAGGGTCGGTCACGAAAATGTCACGCTGAGAGCGTGACAAAAACGCGACCAGAGAAGAGAAGAGAAGAGAAGAGTTCTTTTCTTGATGATGATGATGATAAAAGGCGAAATCTGACGAGAGAACAACTGCAAGCCAGGATTGCGGCATTGACGCGGCGACCGGACTGGATGCCACAAGGCAAGCCGTGGGTATCACAAACGGCGGCGGCAAGACTTGCGACCGACCTGCGACTGACAACCGAGATTCTCACGGCGGCGGAACGAGTCGCACGAGATGGACGAAACACACTCAAGAATCCGGCAGGCTGTTTCCTGACGGAGATTCGGAAGGCACTCAAGGAGATTCCCAATGACGAATGAATACAGGCAGTTCCTTAACGGCAAGCACATTCACACCGAACCCAAAGGGTTCGACTACGACGCGTCTCGACTTCCGGCTGCGTTGTTTGACTGGCAGCGGCGAATCGTCGTGTGGGCGCTCAAAACTGGTTGTGCCGCGTTGTTCGAGGATTGCGGCCTTGGCAAGACGATTCAACAACTCGCATGGGCAGAGGCCGTCGTCAATCACACCGGCAAGCCCGTCATCATCCTGACGCCGCTCGCAGTCGCAGGTCAGACCGCACGCGAGGCGAAGAAGTTCGGCATCGCTTGCGACGTTCGCGTCATCTCGTTCGGTGCCGATGTTGGCCCTGGTATCAACATCGTGAACTACGAACGCCTGCACTTGATCGATTCAACCGTGTTCGCCGGCGTCGTGTTGGACGAGTCGTCGATTCTGAAGTCCTACATGGGCAAGACGAAGCGGACGCTGGTCGATGCGTTCTCGGCGACGCCGTATCGTCTGGCCTGCACCGCGACTCCGGCACCGAACGATCATCTTGAACTCGGCAACCATGCAGAGTTCCTCGGCGTGATGCAGTCGTACGAGATGATCGCTCGCTGGTTCGACAACGATTCGATGACCGCTGGCGGATACACGTTGAAGCCGCACGCAGCGAAGGACTTCTGGCAGTGGGTCGCATCGTGGTCGGTGTGCATCTCAACGCCATCTGACATCGGCAGCGACGATGCCGGGTACAAACTTCCGGAACTTCGGCAGATTGAACACACCGTCGTCATGCCGCTAAACACCGACGACGCGGGCGATGCGTTGTTCGCGGATGCCGATATGTCGGCGACGACGATGCACAAGGAGAAGCGACGTTCGGCGGCGAAGCGTGCCGAGCGTGCGGCGGAGATCGTGAACGCGACCGATGAGCAGGTCATCGTCTGGTGCGATACGAACTACGAGGCCGACGAACTGATGCAGCGAATCCCCGATGCGATCGAGGTTCGCGGTTCGATGAAGGACGAGGAACGCGAAACGAACCTTGCGGCGTTCACAGACGGTAAGGCTCGCGTCATTGTCACGAAGCCCGAGATCGCCGGATTCGGCCTGAACTGGCAACACTCGCGTACCGCAGTGTTCGTCGGCCTCTCGTTCAGTTACGAGCGGTTCTATCAGGCGATTCGCCGTCAGTATCGGTTCGGTCAGCGTCGAACGGTCCAGGCTCACATCATCACGAGCGACGCGGAGGCGGCGTGTGGCCGCATCGTGAACGCGAAGCAGATTCAACACGAGGCCATGAAGTCGAACATGGCCGCAGCGATGAAGGAGATTCAGATGGAGAACTTCGGAGGCAGCAAGTCCCTGCGTGCGACTCACAAGCCGATCAAGCATGAGGGCGACGGGTGGACGCTGTATCACGGAGACTGCGTGGACGTGACCTCGTCGATGGACGACAACTCGATCGGCCTGACGGTCTATTCGCCGCCGTTCTCAAACCTCTATACGTACTCGGATTCGATGGCCGACATGGGCAACAGCGAGGACGACGCCGAGTTCATCGAACACTACAAGTATCTCATCCGCGACCTGTACCGCGTGACGATTCCGGGCCGCCTCTCGGTGGTTCACTGCAAGGACATGCCGATGTACAAGGGTCGCGACGGTTCCGCAGGTCTCCGCGACTTTCCCGGCATGATCGTTCGTGCTCACGAGGAATGCGGCTGGACTTATCACAGTCGCGTGACGATCTGGAAGGATCCGGTCATCGAGATGCAGCGGACCAAGAATCACGGCCTGCTGCACAAGATCCTCTGCAAGGACTCGTGCAACAGTCGGCAGGGCATGGCGGACTATCTCATCGTGTTCCGCAAGTGGGTGACTGGTCTCGACTCGTTTCCCGATCCCGTTTGCGGCAAGTCGGAAGAGGCAAGGTTCGACAAGTACGTCGGAACCGAAGGACCGCACCTCGGGCCGAACGCTCGTCAGAACTCTATCAACATTTGGCAGCGATACGCATCGCCTGTGTGGTTTGACATTCAGCAGACAAACGTGTTGAACTACCGCGAGGCCAAGGGCGACGACGACACAAAGCACATCTGCCCGCTGCAACTCGACGTGATCGAACGCAGCGTGGAACTCTGGTCGAATCCCGGCGACTTGGTTTATTCGCCTTTCAACGGCATCGGCAGCGAAGGGTACGTGTCGCTTAAGTGCAACCGGAAGTACGTGGGTGCAGAACTGAAGGCCGAGTACGTGGACGTGGCGATCGACAACCTGAAGCGTGCGGCGGACGAGCGTGATTCGATTGGCAAGAACTCGCTCTTTGGGGGCGTCGCATGACATGGGAACCCACCATCACCGCCGTGAACGTCGAACTTCGGCAAATGCTCATGACGTACCTGGCTGACCAACTCATTCGCTCGACCTCGCGTCCGGTGTGGTACGGCGATCACATTCCCGACGGCAAGCGGTTCGAGTTCCTCGTGCAGCGATACGGCAACGCTCGCACCTGCTGCGCGAGCGGCGACCATCAGCGTTACCTCTGTACGCGGCACTGGCGAATTTTCCGCCT
>Ga0114958_10001805_pt1 | contig 16496 bp, 12 predicted proteins | sample C_130208_EF_Meta_FD_89577 | JGI IMG/M metagenome (GOLD analysis project Ga0114958, IMG submission 89577) | Freshwater microbial communities from Lake Croche, Canada to study carbon cycling - C_130208_EF_MetaG | ecosystem: Environmental > Aquatic > Freshwater > Lake | place: Lake Croche, Canada...
GAGGGGCCTTTCCGGTGGCGCGGCCGGCAATTCTTCGCCACTGCGCCAGTGCCGTGGAACGGGTGTTGCCTGACCGGTGATGGCGAATTTCAACCTGAATGCGCCGTCGGGTTTCGATGGATCGGTGGTGATGAGCACCTCACTCTCGGAGATTGAAATGACGCTTCGCCAGGCGTCACCCGTCGTGAAAACGTCGTTCAGGAGTGACTCGAATTCCGTCTGGGTGATGGAGTTTTGAAAGACGTCCAGCTGCTTCCAGTCCGGCACGATCCCCAGGGGAGCAAGGACAGCAGGCTCTAAAGGGACAGCGGCGGGTAGGATCAATGGCGTTTCCACTGAACGATGCCTCATCAACCACCAGCAGGCCGCCGCAAGCGGGAAAAGAATCAGCAGAAGGGCTTTTGTGGAGCGGGACATTCGGAAATTCGGTTGGCGTGACAGGGGGCTGCGTGATTACCTCGCCCGGCAGGTCTGCCAGCCTCTTACGATCCTTCGCATCATGTCCTCTCTTCGCATACTGTTTCTTGGTGACGTCGTCGGTGAACCCGGTCGCAGGGCCGTGATCGCCCATTTGCCGAGATACCGCGAGGAGGAAGGTGTCGAGTTCATCATTGTCAATGGAGAGAATGCTGCGGGCGGGCGCGGTATCACACCGCGCATCACCATCGATCTGCTCCGCGCAGGTGCGGCAGTGGTGACCACCGGCGACCACGTCTGGGATCAGCCCGAGATTCTCCCGTATTTCCCCACCGAACCGCGGTTGCTCCGGCCGCTGAATTACCCGGAAGGAACGCCCGGCGCGGGATCCGTGGTGCTCGAAACCGCCAAGGGGAAGATCGCGGTCGTGCAGGTCCAGGGCCGCGCCTTCATGCAACCGCCCCTGGAAAACCCCTTCATCGCGGCTGAGTCGGAGGTCGATCGCCTGCTGGCGGAGGGAGTCCGGATGATTTTCCTGGAGATCCATGCTGAGACGACCAGTGAAAAGATCGCCATGGGCCGGCTTCTGGATGGGAAAGCCTCATTCGTCGTCGGGACCCACACCCATGTCCAGACGGCCGACGACTCCATTTTTCCCGGGGGCACCGGCTACCTGACCGACGCCGGCATGTGCGGCCCGGAGGAGTCGGTCCTTGGGCGGGCGGTGGAATCCGTTGTGTGGCGGTTCAAGACCGGCCTGCCGACGCGGTTTCCCGTCGCCAAGGGCATGGTGCGGATCTGTGGCGTGATCGCCGATCTCGATCCGGAGACCGGGCGCTGCCTCACCCTTCGGCGCGTCTCGGAATTGATTAAAGAGGAGATCTCTGAAGCCCCTCTCGACCCTTCTCAAGCGCCTTAAAATCAGCGCATCTCGAAAAATCTTCTTTTCAAGGATATTTTTTTTGACAGAGTGGTCGACTTTGCTAAGTTCCGCCCGCTTTTCCCCACAAGAACGTTAGGGGTTCCGCGTCCAGTCCCGGATCAATCGAGGCAGGCCGCGGAATTTTTGTCGCCTTGTGGGAAACGGCAAAAGCAACGTCACGTTGCTCGTGTAGCTCAGGGGTAGAGCGCATCCTTGGTAAGGATGAGGTCGGGGGTTCAATTCCCCCCACGAGCTCCATCCGCCTTGTTTCCTTCAATCCAGATCCTCTCAAGCGAACCAACAACCACCATGGCAAAAGAAGCATTCCAGCGAAACAAGCCGCACGTCAACATCGGCACCATCGGTCACGTTGACCACGGCAAGACCACCCTCACCGCGGCCATCACCAACACCCTGGCCGACAAGGGCTTCGCCCAGAAGAAGAGCTACGCCGACATCGACGCTGCTCCCGAAGAGCGCGAGCGCGGCATCACGATCAACACGGCCCACGTCGAATATGAGACCGAGAGCCGTCACTACGCCCACGTCGACTGCCCCGGCCACGCCGACTATGTGAAGAACATGATCACCGGCGCCGCCCAGATGGACGGTGGCATCCTCGTGGTGTCCGCTGCCGACGGTCCGATGCCACAGACCCGGGAGCACATCCTTCTTGCCCGTCAGGTCGGTGTCCCCGCCTTGGTGGTTTTCATGAACAAGGTTGACCTTGTGGATGACGAAGAACTCCTTGAGCTCGTCGAAATGGAAGTCCGCGACCTCCTCTCGATGTATGAATTCCCAGGTGACGATATTCCGATCGTCAAGGGTTCCGCCAAGCTCGCGCTTGATGGCGACCCCGTCCAGAAGGAAAACATCAACAAGCTGATGGACGCCGTCGACAGCTACATCCCGCTTCCTGAGCGCCCGATCGACAAGCCATTCCTGATGCCCATCGAAGACGTGTTCTCGATCGAAGGTCGCGGAACGGTCTGCACCGGTCGTGTCGAGCGTGGTATCGTCAAGAAGATGGAAGAAGTCGAAATCGTCGGCATCCGTGACACCGTGAAAACGACCGTCACCGACATCGAAATGTTCCGCAAGCTGCTCGACGAAGGTCGTGCCGGTGACAACGTCGGTCTCCTCCTCCGCGGCCTCAAGAAGGCTGACGTGGAGCGCGGCCAGGTCATCGCCAAGACCGGTTCGGTCAAACCTCACCGCAAGTTCAAGGGCGAAATCTACGTCCTTTCGAAGGAAGAAGGCGGCCGCCACACCCCGTTCTTCTCGAACTATCGCCCGCAGTTTTACTTCCGCACCACCGACGTGACCGGCAGCATCAAGCTTCCGGAAGGCGTCGAAATGGTGATGCCGGGAGACAACGTCAACCTTGAGGTCGAGCTGATCACTCCGATCGCCATGGAACAGACCATGCGCTTCGCCATTCGCGAAGGCGGTCGCACCGTTGGTGCCGGTCGTGTCGGTGACATCCTCGACTAAACCACTCACAACTGGCTTCCGGCCTCGGTCTCACCACCGGGGCCAGGGAGCTGGACTTCGGGGCACTTCGGCTTCACGCCGGAGTGCCCCTCAGTCGCCTAAATACGGAAGTAGCTCAATTGGTAGAGTAGTGGTCTCCAAAACCATTGGTTGTGGGTTCGAGTCCCTCCTTCCGTGCCATCCTCTCAAACGCATTTCTCCCCGTCCTAGTCCTCCATGAATTTCCTGAAAATAAACGATAGCTGGGTGCAAACAGGCATCGTTTGGGTTCTTGTAATCACCTTGCTTGTCGTGGTCGTGAAGACCTGGACGCGGATCATGAGCTTCACCGGCGAAGTCCGCGGAGAACTCCACAAGGCAAGCTGGCCTTGGGAATCCGACCCGAAAATCAAGGGTCTCCGCAAGTATCGCGAGTTGGTCGATTCGACCACCGTCGTTCTGATCGCCATGATCCTCCTCGCCGGCTTCGTCCAGGCTTGGGACTTCCTCCACGTGCAAATCGTCACGTTCCTCACCAATTTCGGTCGCTGAAGCCCTCGGACTTCTCTCCTCTTCGCTTCTCTCAAATCTCTCATCATGGCCGCAATTCCTCCAGCTAAAGACCAATGGTACGTCGTCCACGTCCTTTCCGGTCAGGAGCAAAAAGTCCGGGACCGCATCCTCCGCAATGCCGAATCCGAGGAACTTGGCGACTGTGTGTTCGACGCGCTCGTCCCCACCGAGATGGTTTCCGAAATCCGCCGCGGCAAGAAAACCGAGACCAAGCGGAAGTTTTTCCCAGGCTACATCATCGTCAACATGAGCCTCCTGACCGAAGACAACCGTCTCGTTGAGAAGGCCTGGTATTTCATCAAGGAAATGGACGGCGTGATCGGATTCGCCGGCACCAAGGACATCCCGATCCCCATGCGGACCCGCGAGGTCGAAGGGATGCTTTCCCAAATCAAGGAGCGCGAGGAACACGTGCGCCCCGCCATCAGCTTCGAAGTCGGCGATGCCGTCAAGGTGGCCGACGGACCGTTCCAAAGCCAGACAGGCATCGTCGAGGAGATCGATCCGGAACGCGGCAAGCTGCGAGTTTCCGTCACCATCTTCGGCCGCAGCACGCCCGTCGAACTCGAATACTGGCAGGTCGAGCGAGCCTGAAATCGCGCCGCTTCAGGGCCGGCAGCTCCTGATCCCATACACTCTCAAGAACCTCTCCGCAACTCCGAAACATTATGGCCAAGGAAGTCGTCAAACTCATCAAGCTCCAAATTCCAGCAGGAGCCGCAAATCCGTCACCACCCGTCGGTCCCGCACTCGGCCAAGCCGGTGTGAACATCATGGCGTTCTGCAAGGAATTCAATGCCACCACCCAGTCCCAGTCGGGTGACGTCCTCCCGGTCGTTATCTCGGTCTACAAGGACAAGACGTTCTCGTTCATCACCAAGAAGCCACCCGCAGGCAACCTTCTCAAGAAGGCGGCAGGTCTTGCCTCCGGTTCCAAGGAGCCGAACAAGATCAAGGTCGGCAAGCTCACCAAGGCCCAGCTCATGGACGTCGTGAAAATCAAGATGCCCGACCTCAATACCAAGGACCCCGAAGCCGCTGCCCGCATCCTCGCAGGCACCGCCCGCCAGATGGGCCTCGAAATCGAAGGTTACTAAGAATTCTCAGCCGGGCGTCTCAAACCGTCCGGCACCCGCAGGAGGATCCCGCACCCGCAGGACCCGACCGAACTGCAAACCAAGCAAACCAATGGCAAAACATCGCAGCAAACGTTACGTTGAGGCTGTCAAGCTCGTCGAAGCTGGCAAGTCCTACTCGTTGAATGAAGCAATCGGCACCGTGAAGAAATTCCCGGCTCCGAAGTTCGACCCGACCGTCACCCTCTCGTTCCACCTCGGCGTGGATCCTCGCAAGAGCGACCAGATGGTTCGTGGTTCCGTCTCCCTTCCACACGGCACCGGTAAGAATGTCCGGGTCGCCGTCTTCGCCCAGGGTGCCGCCGCCGAAGCCGCTAGGGCTGCCGGTGCAGAGCATGTCGGTTACGAAGACCTCATCGCCAAGGTGCAGGGTGGCTTCACCGACTTCGACGCCGCGATCGCGACGCCGGACGCCATGACCGAAGTCCGCAAGATCGCCCGTGTCCTCGGACCCCGTGGCCTCATGCCGAACCCGAAGACCGGCACCGTCACCGACGATGTCGCCAAGGCCGTCAAGGAAGTGAAAGCCGGTCGTGTTGACTTCAAGCTCGACAAGAACGGCAACGTTTCCGGCCCCGTCGGCAAGTCCTCCTTCGCTTCCGAACTACTCCTCGAGAATGCCCAGGCGTTCGTCGACAGCGTCGTCCGTGCCAAGCCGCCGACGGCCAAGGGCAACTACATCCAGAGCGTGACCCTCGCCGCCACCATGCTGCCGGGCCTGCCGCTCGAATCCAGCCTCTACACCAAGGCTTCCGCCTAATCCCGGACCGTCCAACGACCATGAATCCTGATAAGAAAATCATCATCGACGGCCTTCTCGACCGGGTCAACGCGTCGCCTTACGTGATCGTCATCGATTACACCGGCATGACCGTTCAGCAGTTCACCGAACTGCGCAACCGCCTGAATGCCGGCGGTGCCAAGTGCCTCGTCGCCAAGAACACCTACATGCGCAAGGCGCTGACGGAAGCCGGTCTTCCCGATATCGCTGAAAGCCTCGTGGGCCAGACCGCCTTCGTCATGGGTGACAGCGAAGTTTTCGCCGCTGCCAAGGCCATCAAGAACTTCGAGAAGGAGTTCAAGAAGCCTGAAATGAAGGTGGGCATCCTCGACGGCGCCGTCCTCACGGGCGACAAGCTCCAGACCATCGCCGACATCCCTTCCCGCGAAGCGATCCTCTCGAAGTTGCTGGCCACGATCAACGAGCCCGGTGCCCGCATCGCTCGGATCATCCAGACCAAATTCAACCCCGAAGGCAGCTCGTCCAAAGCCGCTGACGAAGCACCGACCGAGGCTGTTGCCGAAGTCGTTGCTGAAGCAGCACCCGAAGCACCCGCTGAAGTCGTTGCTGAAGTCGTTGCTGAAGCAGCGCCCGAAGCACCCGCTGAAGTCGTCGCCGAGGCAGTAACCGAAACAGCTGCTGAATAACAACAATCTGATCAGATGGCGCTGGCGTCTCCACGCTGGCGCCTGAACCCACAATGGTTCCTCGTCGGGGAGGTGGCACCTCACTGAAATGTCCGGAAGCTTCCGGGCGCGACGATACCGAACAGGAGAAAAACAAATGGCTAATATTGAAACACTCGTTGAAGAACTCGGCAAACTTACCGTTCTGGAAGCTGCCGACCTCGTGAAGAAACTTGAAGAAGTGTGGGGCGTTTCCGCCGCCGCACCAGTCGCCGCAGCCGGTCCAGCTGTCGCCGCCGAAGCAGTCGAAGAAAAGACTGAATTCGACGTCGTCCTGACCGACGGTGGAGCCAACAAGATCGCCGTCATCAAGGCGGTCCGTGAAGTTTCCCCTGGTCTCGGCCTCGCCGATGCCAAGAAGCTTGTCGAAAGCGCTCCGATCAAGGTCCTCGAAGGCGTTGCCAAAGAGGCCGGCGAAGCCGCCAAGAAAAAGCTCGAGGAAGCCGGCGCCAAGGTCGAACTCAAGTAATTCCATCCGGATTTTCCCTGGGGCGGTTCACACCGCTCCAGGGTTCTTCCGAACGGGTTCGACGCGAACTCCCACATCCCTCACGAGGTAGTTCGCGCCGATTCCGATCTCATCTTTCATCGCCTGATTTTTCACCTCGCCCGGGACCGCATGCGGCTCGGGCATAACCTGTAAGCAGCACACCACCACACGCCATGGCCGAACGCCTTTACTTCGGAAAATTCGAAGAAGTGATTGAGCCCCCGAACCTCATCGAGGTTCAAAGTCGCTCATACGAAGAGTTCCTCCAAAAGGACGCCGCTCCGAGCGAGCGGTCTGATACCGGCCTACAAGCGGTGTTCCAAGAGGTATTCCCAATCAAGAGCTACGACGAGGCCATCGAGCTCGATTTCGTCACGTACGACATCGAGAACCCGAAGATCACGTCCCTTGACGCACTTCGCACCAGCGAGAGTTTCAGCGCCGCCCTTTACGTCACCTTCAAGCTGAAGGACGAGACCGGCACCAAGAAGGAACGCGTTTACATGGGCGAACTGCCGATGATGACCCGCCGCGGAACCTTCATCATCAACGGCGCCGAACGCGTCATCGTTTCCCAGCTCCACCGTTCGCCGGGCATCTGCTTCGAAACCTCTCAGCACCTCAACGGCAAGATGCTTCACTCGTTCCGGATCATCCCGGACCGCGGTTCCTGGTTGGAAGTGCAGTTCGACACGAACGACCTGCTCTACGTTTACCTCGACCGCCGCCGCCGTCGCCGGAAGTTCCTGGCCTCGACCTTCCTCCGCGTCCTCGGTTTCCCGACCGACCGCGACATCGTCACGAATTTCTATAAGACCGAGTCGCTCAAGCTGACCGATCAAATGGATGAAACCGAGCTTGGCCACAAGGTGCCGTTCGAGGACATCCTGGATGGCGAACTCGTCGTCGCGAAGGCCTACGAGCCGCTCACGATCGGCATCGTCCGCCAGCTCATCGCCCTCGGCCACAAGGCCGTGGAGGTCATCGACTCCCGCGAGGATGAAATCCTCCTCAAGTCGCTCCGCAAGGATCCAGCACGTGATGAGGAATCCGCGCTGAAGGACATCTACCGCAAGCTCCGTCCCGGTGACCCGCCAACGGCCGCCAACGCCCGCGCCTTGCTCAAGCGTTTGTTCTTTGATGCGAAGAAATACGACCTGACCCGCGTCGGTCGCTACAAGATCAACCAGAAGCTCGGCATCGACGTCGATTCCGACCAGCGCATCATGGTTCCACAGGACTTCCTCGCGGCCGTCCGCTACCTGCTCAAGCTCAAGAAGGGCGAAGGCGTCGTGGACGACATCGACCACCTTGGATCCCGCCGCGTGCGGGCCGTGGGTGAACTTCTCGCCAACCAATGCCGCGTGGGCCTCGCCCGCACCGAGCGTCTGGTCAAGGAGCGCATGACCCTGTTCGACGTGAACATCGAGGGCATGACCCCACAGAAACTGATCAATCCGAAGGCCCTGTCCGCCGTCGTGCGCGACTTCTTCGGACGCAGCCAGCTTTCGCAGTTCATGGACCAGACCAACCCGCTCGCGGAGCTGACGCACAAGCGTCGTCTGTCCGCGCTCGGACCAGGCGGTCTGAATCGTGACCGTGCCGGCTTCGAAGTGCGTGACGTTCATCCGTCCCACTACGGCCGTATCTGCCCGATCGAAACCCCAGAAGGTCCGAACATCGGTCTCATCAACTCGATGTGCACCTATGCCCGTATCAACGAGTTCGGTTTCATCGAGACCCCTTATCGCCGCGTCAAGTCCGGCAAGGTCACCAACGAGATCGAGTATCTCACGGCTGACCAGGAGGAGAACTACCACATCGCCCAGGCGAACAACCCGATCGACAAGAGCGGCAAGTTCCTCAACGACAAGGTGACCGCCCGCGAACGCGGTGGCGAGTTCATCGAAGTCGGGCCGAATGACGTCAACTACATGGACGTCTCGCCGAAGCAGCTCGTTTCCGTGGCCGCCGGCATGATCCCGTTCCTTGAGCACGACGACGCCAACCGCGCGCTCATGGGCTCGAACATGCAGCGCCAGGGTGTGCCGCTTCTCGTTTCCGAGTCGCCGCTGGTCGGCACCGGTCTTGAGGCCAAGGCTGCCCGTGACTCGCGTGCCGTGGTCGTTGCCGAAATGGACGGCATCATCGCCGCCGCCACAGCGGAAATGATCGTCACCACTCCCGATGGCAAGATGCCCGTGTCCGACGAGAAGTTCCTCTCGGAGCCGGAGTCAGTGAAGACCAACATCGAGAAAGGCATTATGGCCTACCCGCTGCGGAAGTTCATGCGCTCCAACGCCGGCACCTGCATCAACCAGAAGCCGATCGTCAAGAAGGGCAAGAAGATCAAGAAGGGCGACGTGCTCGCCGACGGACCGAACACGGAAGACGGCGAACTCGCCCTCGGCCGAAACGTCCTCGTGGCATTCATGCCTTGGAACGGCTACAACTTCGAAGATGCCATCGTCATCTCCGAGCGCGTGGTCAAGGAAGACATCTACACCTCGATCCACATCGCGGAATTCGACGTCGCCGCCCGTGACACCAAGCTCGGACCGGAAGAAATCACCCGTGACATTCCAAACGTCGGTGAGGACGCGCTGCGCAACCTCGACCACGACGGCATCATCCGCATCGGTGCCGAAGTGAAGCCCGGCGACATCCTGATCGGCAAGATCACGCCGAAGTCGGAAACCGAACTCGCTCCTGAAGAGCGCCTTCTGCGCGCCATCTTCGGTGAGAAGGCCGCCGATGTGAAGGACACCTCGCTGCGCGTGCCCTCCGGCTGCGTCGGCATCGTCCAGGACGTCCGCGTATCCTCGCACGGTCTCGCCAAGAAGCGCGCTGAAAAGGTCGACCCAGTCGAACTCAAGAAGCAGCTCAAGAAGATCAACGACGAGCATAAGAAGAAGGCCGATCAGTTGACCGACCAGTTGACCGAGAAGCTCTCCGACATTCTGCTCGGCGAAAAGATCCCGCTCGACGTCGTCAACGCCCAGACCGGTGAGATCATCATCCCGGCCAACCGCAAGATCACCAAGACGCTGCTCCGCAAGCTCGCCTCGGTTCACGACCACATCGAAATCGATCCTTCCCCGATCCGTAACAAGATCCTGGAAATCATCGGCTCCTTCGAAGGCCGCTTCGCCGAACTCGACAATGAGCGCGAGCGCAAGCTCGACCAGCTCGAGTCCGGTGACGAGGTCGATCCCGGCGTCATCAAGGAAGTGAAGGTCTTCATCGCCGCCAAGCGCAAGCTTTCGGTCGGAGACAAGATGGCCGGTCGCCACGGAAACAAGGGCGTCGTCGCCACCATCGTTCCCGAGGAGGACATGCCCTATCTTTCCGACGGAACTCCGGTCGACATCTGCCTCAACCCGCTCGGCGTGCCATCCCGTATGAACGTCGGACAGGTGCTTGAAACCCACCTCGGCGTTGCTGCCAAGGCCCTCGGCTTCAAGGTCGCCACCCCGATTTTCGACGGCATCAAGGAAGCTATCATCTGGGACTTCATGTCGAAGGCCAAGAAGGTCGACGGCGTCAAGTATGTCGGCGACAACGGCGAACTCCGCGAGCGCAAGCCCGGCGAGCCCGAAGGCCGCGGCTTCACCTGGATCGGTGACGGCAAGGACGGCACCACTGGTGGCAAATCGACCCTCTATGACGGTCGCACCGGCGAGCCCTATCACAACCCGGTCGTGGTCGGCATGATCTACATGCTCAAGCTCGGCCACTTGGTCGCCGACAAGATCCACGCCCGCGCCGTCGGTCCATACTCCCTCGTCACCCAGCAGCCGCTCGGTGGCAAGGCCCAGTACGGTGGCCAGCGCTTCGGGGAAATGGAAGTGTGGGCACTCGAAGCTTACGGTGCCGCCTACACCCTCCAGGAATTGCTCACCGTCAAATCCGACGATGTCCAAGGCCGCACCCGGATCTACGAAGCGATCGTCAAGGGCGACAACAATCTCGAGGCGGGAACGCCCGAGTCGTTCAACGTTCTGATCAAGGAAATGCAGTCGCTCGGACTCGATGTCCGACCCGGTCGACGCGGCTCCACCCATGGCTCCGGCATCACCGGAAGCGTGGATGATTTCTCGCTGGATGACCTGACCCTGTAATTGAGACGCGAACCACCAACCGAACAGCCAACCACCTATTACTCATGAGTGTTGACACCAATCTTCGCGAACTCTTTGGCGTGGACGAACGCCCCGAAGCCTTCGACCAAGTTTCCATCATCGTGGCGTCACCCGACGTCATCCGCGGATGGTCCAAGGGAGAAGTCAAAAACCCGGAAACGATCAATTACCGGACCTTCAAGCCTGAAAAGGGCGGTCTCTTCTGCGAGCGGATCTTCGGACCGACCCGTGACTGGGAGTGCGCCTGCGGCAAATACAAGCGCATCAAGCACAAGGGCGTGGTCTGCGATCGCTGCGGTGTTGAGGTGACCCTGTCCCGCGTCCGTCGCGAGCGCATGGGCCACATCGAGCTCGCCGTGCCGGTTTCCCACATCTGGTTCTACAAGTGCATGCCTTCCCGCATCGGCCTCGTGCTCGACATGAGCGCCCGTCAGCTGGAGCGCGTGATCTACTATGAAGACTACATCGTCACCGAGCCGGGCAACACCCCGCTCGAGCGTGGACAGCTCCTCACCGAAACCGAACTCCGTGAAGCGGAAGACGCTTACGGTGAAGAGACCTTCCGCGCCGGCATGGGTGCCGAAGCGGTGATGGACCTGCTCAAGCAGATCGACCTCGCCGACCTCGCCATCAAGCTCGAACAGGAGCTTGAGACCACCCGCTCGAAGCAGAACAAGAAGAAGCTCTCGAAGCGTCTCAAGATCACCCAGGGATTCGCCGGCTCCAAGTCGCGCCCGGAATGGATGATCCAGACCGTGCTTCCCGTGATCCCGCCGGACCTTCGTCCGCTGGTGCCACTCGAAGGCGGCCGTTTCGCCACTTCCGACCTCAACGACCTCTATCGTCGCGTCATCAACCGCAACAACCGCCTGAAGAACCTTCTTCAGCTCAAGACTCCTGAGGTCATTATCCGCAACGAAAAGCGGATGCTCCAGGAAGCGGTCGATGCGCTCTTCGACAACGGTCGTCATGGCCGCGCCGTCACCGGTGCCGGCAACCGTCCGCTCAAGTCCCTCAGCGACATGCTCAAGGGCAAGGGAGGCCGTTTCCGCCAGAACCTTCTCGGCAAGCGCGTCGACTACTCCGGCCGTTCCGTCATCGTCATCGGCCCCGACCTCAAGCTCAACCAGTGCGGTCTTCCCAAGAAGATGGCGCTGACCTTGTTCGAGCCCTTTATCATCCGCCGCCTCAAGGAGCTTGGCTACTGCCACACCGTGCGATCGGCCAAGAAGATGATCGACCGCAAGACGCCGGAGGTCTGGGACATCCTCGCCGAAGTGACCAAGGGTCACCCGGTGATGCTGAACCGCGCGCCGACGCTCCACCGCCTCTCGATCCAGGCCTTCGAACCGAAGCTCATCGAAGGCGAGGCCATCCGTGTTCATCCGCTCGTCTGTACCGCCTACAACGCCGACTTTGACGGTGACCAGATGGCCGTGCACGTGCCCCTCTCGGTGGAAGCCCAGATGGAAGCGCGCCAGCTCATGTTGGCTCCGAACAACATCTTCTCGCCCGCTTCCGGACGTCCGATCACGGTGCCCTCACAGGACATCATTCTCGGTTCGTACTACCTGAGCTGGGCACCGATCCGCACTCAGAAGGACCGCGAAAAGCAGGAGCACCTGCCGCTGTTCGAGAACTCCTCGGAAGTCGAGTTCGCCATCGCCTCGCGCAAGGTCGCCTATCACCAGTGGATCCGCATCCGGAACCCCGACTACCAGAAGGACACCGTTTACGGTGACAAGGAAGTCAAGATCCTCGAAACCACTCCGGGCCGCGTTCGTTTCAACGAAATCTGGCCGGAAGGTCTCGGCTTCTTCAACAAGAACGTGACCAAGAAGGCGATGGGTGACATCATCTGGCGCTGCTATCAGGTCTCCGGAAAGAAGAAGACCGTCGAAACCCTCGACGAGCTCAAGAGCCTCGGCTTTAAGGAAGCATCCCGCTCCGGTGCCTCGATCGGTATCGTCGACATGGTCATCCCGGAAGAAAAGCCGGAGATCATCGCGAAGGCCTACGAGGAAGTCGACAAGGTGACCAAGCAGTATCGCAACGGCGTCATCACCGACGGCGAGCGCTACCAGAAGGTCGTCGACATCTGGACCCAGGCCACCGACGCCATCGCCAACAAGCTTTACAGCAAGTTGGAACACAACGACGGCAAGGGCCTGAGCCCGCTGTTCATGATGGTCGACTCCGGTGCGCGTGGCAACAAGTCGCAGATCAAACAGCTCGGCGGCATGCGCGGACTGATGGCCAAGCCTTCCGGCGAAATCATTGAACGTCCGATCATCTCGAACTTCCGCGAAGGTCTGTCGGTGCTCGAGTACTTCATCTCGACTCACGGTGCCCGTAAGGGACTCTCCGACACCGCCCTGAAAACCGCTGACTCGGGTTACATGACCCGCAAGCTGGTGGACGTGGCGCAGGACGTGATCGTCACCAAGATCGACTGCGGCACTGCAAACGGCATTGTTGTCCGCGCGATCTTCGATGGTGATGAGGAATCCGCCTCGCTCGCCCTGCGCATTTATGGCCGTGTCTCCTGCGAACAGGTGAAGGACCCGATTACCGGTGAAATCATCGTCAAGGTCGACGATGAGATCACCGAAAAGCAGGCCATCGCCATCGAGCGCATCGGCTACGAGCAGCTCAAGATCCGCTCCGTTCTCACTTGTGAGTCCGAGCGCGGTTGTTGCGCCCTCTGCTACGGTCTGAACCTCGCCACTGGTAAAACGGTGAAGATCGGCGAAGCCGTCGGCATCATTGCCGCCCAGTCGATCGGCGAGCCCGGCACGCAGCTCACCATGCGTACCTTCCACGTCGGTGGTGTGGCCGCAGCCACGTTCAAGCAGCCGATCATCAAGGCGAAGAACACCGGTCACGTGGTTTACAAGGACCTCCGCACCGTCCAGTCCGCCGAAGGCAACTGGGTCGTTCTCAACAAGAACGGCTCGCTCTCCGTGCGCGACAAGGAAGGCCTCGAACTCGAGTCCCACAACATCGTCATCGGTTCGGTCATCACCATCAAGGATGGTGACGACGTCAAAAAGGCCGACACCATCGCCACCTGGGATCCTTACAACGTGCCGATTCTTTCCGAAAAGGGTGGCCGCGTGGAGTTCCGGGACATGATCTCGGGCATCACCGTCCAGTCGGAGACCGACAAGGAAACCGGCAAGAAGGGCATGATGGTCACGGACCACAAGGAAGACCTCCACCCGCAGGTGGTCGTGTTCGACGTGAAGACCAAAGAAGTGAAAGCCTCCTACTCCATCCCGGTCGGTGCTCACCTTTCCGTCAAGGAAGGCGACATCATCACCGGCGGCACGCTCATCGCCAAGACGCCCCGCAAGGTCGCCCGCACCAAGGACATCACCGGGGGTCTCCCCCGTGTGGCCGAGCTCTTCGAAGCCCGCAAGCCCAAGGATTCGTGCGTCATCGCCAAGATCGAAGGGGAGGTTTCCTTCGGTGGGAACGTCCGCGGCAAGAAGAAGATCATCGTCACCGAGGCTGACACCGGCGAACAGGTCGAGCACCTTGTCCCAATGGGCAAGCACATCATCGTCACCGAAGGCGACATGGTGAAACGCGGCGACCAAATCACGGAAGGACCGGTTTCTCCGGAAGACCTTCTCGAGGCTTGCGGTGCCCAGGAACTCCAGGAGCACCTGGTTAACGAAGTGCAGTCCGTTTACCGCGTCCAAGGCGTGGAAATCAATGACAAGCACATCGAGATCATCATCCGTCAGATGCTCCGCAAGGTGAAGATCTCCGATCCCGGCGATGCCGACCACCTGCTCTGGGGCGACCAGATCGACCGCACGAACTTCAAGAAGATCAATGCGGCGATCCTTGCCAACGGCGGCAAGCCGGCCGAGGCCGAACCGGTGCTGCTCGGCATCACCAAGGCCTCGCTTGAAACCGACTCGTTCATCTCCGCGGCGTCCTTCCAGGACACCACCCGCGTGCTGACCGAAGCGGCCACCCTCGGCAGGGTCGACTACCTGACCGGCTTCAAGGAGAACGTGATCATGGGTCACCTCATCCCCGCCGGTTCCGGATTTGACTGCCACCGCGAGGTCGAGCTCGAGTTCACCGTCGAGGAGCCGGAGCCGATCTTCGTCGAGCCGGAAGTCATCGACGACGAAGGCGCCCTCACCGCCTGATCCGAATCAGATTCACAAGAGCCCGGCCGCCGAAAGGTAGCCGGGCTTTTTTGTTTCAAAGGAGTGTGAATTTTCAACCCGCTCTTCAGGGGGCTCGGAGCGAATCACCCGTTGATCAGGATTCATCAGGCAAATATCGAAGCTGCGGCGTATCGCCAACGACTTCAGGCACGGGCGAATTCCTCACGCAGTTCGTCTTCCGAAGCGGCGCCACATCAAACGGGTCAGCAAACGGAGGTAATAGCTCTTTTTCACCGGATGGAAGATCCCGCTCTGGAGCCAAGGATAGGGCTGGGGTCTCCAATCGAGCGCCTTCAGCGCATCGGTCGCTCGAATCGGGACGCCCACGTAACTGAGGGTCGATGGGGTCCGGAGTTCACAGTATCCATCAAGCTCGTATAATTCATCGAATCGCTCTTCGCAGATCAAATCGAGCGAACGGCGGCAAAATTGCAATACGGCCAGCGGCACGACCCCGCAGGCGCTCACCTGCATCTCCGGCGGGAGTTTGGGGAGTTCATTCTTAAACCAGTATTAGGAATCGAAATCGGTTTCCGGTCTAACCAATTCCGCGCAAACCAGTCCGTCCGCAGGCTGAAGCAGCGTGTCGATCGCGACATTGCAGACCACGTCCCACTCCATGAAAATCACGTGGCTGCATTTGACGAGGTGACGGTTTTCCCGCCACCACTCGCGAATATTACGATAACAGTTCCTCCACATCTCGTATCTCGCGTCACCAGAGAGGGCTTTTCCGATGAACTGATGCTGGACGACGTGTGGATTGGCAGCGGTGAATTCGGCGAGGTGAGGGAGCCCGGTGCGTTCGCTGGTGATCCAGACGAGCTCAGTTGAAAATGGGGAGTTGATATCAGGCATGTCGCACAGCGCAGGGCTCGGCAGTTGATGGATGCTCGCGGGTAGGAACTCGGGATGTCGCGGCTGGACTGGATGCGTCGATCAGACTCGAGCAAGGAAGAGGAGCTGCAGAAGCTGAATTCCATCTGAAAAAGTAGCGCCCTATCGTCCTGAACGTCAGTCTCAATCGTCCGCCGCGGCCTCAGTCACCAATACCTCCTAGCGGAATGTTCTTCGTAGAAATTCCAACGCTCTGGAAAAAGGGCCATCGTGTCTCCGCGGGCCGCTTGCGATGGAGGATACCACGCGCGCATTGAAACTGGCGATTCGGTCGCTCATTTCTTCGAATGATACGAGAGAGAGCGCCTCCCTGTGGGTTGAGACCAATTTCATGAGCTCGTCAGAGGCTTGGATTCGTTGCAGAATCTCGGCAGGTTGGAGATGCACGCAGTCAATGAACGCATCCTTGTGGATCCACTTGCTTGCCATGGGGTCGCCAGCATAGACCGGAACACTTCCCACATAAATCGGATCAAATATCTTTTCGGTCAGATAGCCGGTCGTGGAGGAGTTCTCGAAGCAGAGATGGTGTGAAAACCGGGAAATGAAGTCCATCTTGTCCGGGACGTCGTGGTAGATGACCTTCGAATCCTTCGGCGCATCCCTCTGAACGGCCCGATTTGCATATACCGGAATGAAATGGGAAAGCTGGTGCGCGAGGGCCACCCGCCTTGCGGTGAGATCGCCATTCTTGAAATTTCCAATCGTCACCGTCAGTCCGAACTGTTTCGCCGGTGGAGATGGAGACTTGGGGCCGTGGAGGTGGCGATATCCCGCCCAGTAGCAAAA
>Ga0114958_10001806_pt1 | contig 16493 bp, 13 predicted proteins | sample C_130208_EF_Meta_FD_89577 | JGI IMG/M metagenome (GOLD analysis project Ga0114958, IMG submission 89577) | Freshwater microbial communities from Lake Croche, Canada to study carbon cycling - C_130208_EF_MetaG | ecosystem: Environmental > Aquatic > Freshwater > Lake | place: Lake Croche, Canada...
AAAGTCGCGCAAGGCGCCCTCGCCCATGACCGCACGCTCGTGGAAGAAGACCTCGCCCTCATTGTCCAGCGGCGCGCGCGCCTCGATACCGAACGCCTCGAGGTGACCGCCGCGCGCGACGTCCTCGCCAGCCAGGTGTCGGAAGCCGTGTTGCCGCTCTATCAACGCCTGATGAAGTCCAAGGCCGGACTGGCGGTGGCGCCGATGCATGACGGCAAATGCGGCGGTTGTCACATGAAACTCATTGCCTCCACGGTGGTGGCCACCCAAGCCGGCACTCAAATCGCCCGCTGCGAGGACTGCGGGCGGATATTGTATGTGGAGGACTAGGGTGGCATGCGGAGCAATGAAGGTGGCGCGCTCTCGCCGAGAGCGCACGCCACAGGAACATCAAAGATTCTGCCAAACCGGGGCGTTCCGGCACTCTTTGGGCTAGGCTTGGTCCACCCTGGGTCTGCGGCCTCATCGAGGCCGCGCCACCTGCTGTGCGACCACGCTCACGCGCCGAGGTGTGGGTCGTAGTCCTTGGGCGCGCGCACGATTTTCTCAATGCCGTGTTTGGTGACCAGATTGCCGGCGCTGGAGCGGCTCTTGATCCCGAACTCGGCGAAGTGGAGCGGGCGGATCAGATTGCGCATGCGCAGCGCGGCTTTAAGGTGGACTAACAACATCTGGGCCGAGCTTTCCTCGTTAGTCTTGTGGAGGGCAAAGTAGAGGACGCGGGTGCCGGGGGTGCCCTTGGTCAGGTCGTATTCCTTGTCGCGGGTGATGCCGCCCACCGTGAAGCGCTTGGCCAGGATCGCCCCGTCGCGCCCGTCCCGATAGATCATCGAATAGATCAGGTCCTCGTCCTTGCGGAAGATGGCCACGCGCAGCGGCTTTTGGCCAACAAAGCATTTGTCAGCCACTTTCATCACGCGCATTTTGCCGTCCTGGGTGAAGGCGATGAGGTCATCGATGGTGGAGCATTTCTCGACGGGTTCGCCGTCTTTTTTCAGGCCGTAGCCGGCGAAGCCGTTTTTGGCGTCCAGATAGAGCGTTTCGGTGGCGGCGACCACCTGCATCCGGTCGACCCGGTCGAACGAGGTGATCTCGGTTTTGCGTTCGCGGCCCGCACCGTATTTCTTGCCGAGTTCCTCATACCAGCGAATCGTGAACTTGGTCAGATTGCGCAGGTTTTTCTCGGTCTCGTCGATGGTTTTCTCGAGGCCGCGGATTTCCTCGTCGGCCTTGAACGAGTCGAACTTCGAGATGCGCTTGATCTTGATTTCGGTGAGACGGGCAAGATCCTCGGCGGTGACCTCGCGCTTGAGGCGTTTCTTGAACGGTTGCAGGCCGGCGTCGATGGCCTGGAGCACGGCCTCCCAGGTTTCGCACTCCTCGATGTCGCGGTAGATCCGGTTTTCGATGAAGATTTTCTCCAGCGAGCTGAAGTGCCATTTTTCGGCCAGTTCGGAGAGTTTGATTTCGAGTTCGAGCTTGAGGAGTTCGCGCGTCTGGAAGGTGGTGCGGCGCAGGATTTCGGAGACGCCGAGGAACTGCGGTTTGCCATCGACGATGACGCAGGCGTTGGGCGAGAGCGGCAGTTCGCAATCGGAGAAGGCAAACAGGGCGTCGCGCGTCTGCTCGGGATCGGCACCGGCGGGCAGGTGCACCAGGATATCGGCGTGGGCGGCGGTGTTGTCCTCGATCTTGGCGATCTTGATCTTGCCCTTGTCGGCGGCGGCGACGATCGATTCCATGAGCGCGCCGGTGGTGGTGCCAAACGGGATCTCGGTGATGCGCAGCATGCCCTTTTTTTCCAACGAGATGCGCGCCCGCACCCGCACCTTGCCGCCGCGCAGCCCGTCGCGGTAATCGCCGGCGTCCATGATCCCGCCGGTCGGAAAATCCGGCCACAAGCTGAATGGCTCGTCGCGCAGCACCGCGATGGACGCCGCAATGAGCTCAATGAAATTGTGCGGCAGCACCTTGCACGCCAGGCCCACGGCGATGCCCTCGACCCCCTGGGCTAACAGCAGCGGAAATTTCACCGGCAACGTATCGGGTTCCTTGCGCCGGCCGTCGTAGCTGGCCAGCCAGCGGGTGGTTTTCGGGTTGAACACGACGTCCACGGCAAACCTGGTCAGCCGGCACTCGATATACCGGGGGGCGGCCGCGCCGTCGCCGGTGAGCGTGTTGCCCCAGTTGCCCTGGGTGTCGATGAGCAATTCCTTTTGGCCGAGGCCGACGATGGCGGCACCGATGGATTGGTCGCCGTGCGGGTGGTAGTTCATCGTGTTGCCCACGATGCCCGCGACCTTGTTGTAGCGGCCGTCGTCGAGCTCATCCATCGCGTGGAGGATCCGGCGCTGGACGGGCTTGAGGCCGTCATACAAATGCGGCACGGCGCGTTCGAGGATCACGTAGCTGGCGTAATCGAGGAAATAATCCGAATACATCGCTCCCAGCGAGGCATGTTGGTCCGGGTCGTGCGTCATGATGGACGGATGCTTACCGGGGCGGCGGCGGCGGCGCAAGCCCGGGAAGAGTCGAAGGGCCAAAAGTCAAAAGTCGCCCGAGGAACATCCAGATTGACCGCTAAGCCGCAGAGATCGCAAAGTGGCGCTAAGGATCACAAATGAGCCAAAGCCCTCCACATTGCGTTGCTCTGCGTATGTTGCGGCTCTGCGGTGAGTTTTTGGCCGTGAATGGCCTTTCCTCGCCGCCGGGTGGACAATGTCCTGAGCTGCGCTAGGCTGCTGCACTCATGCCCAACGCCCTGATCGATGAAACCTCGCCCTATCTGCTCCAGCACGCGCACAACCCGGTCGCTTGGCAGGGGTGGAGCGACGAGGCATTTGCCCGCGCCCGCAGCGAGAACAAGCTGGTGTTTCTATCGGTGGGCTACTCGACCTGTCACTGGTGCCATGTGATGGAACACGAGTGTTTTGAAAATCTGGAGGTGGCAGAGGTCATGAACCACCATTTCGTCAATGTGAAGGTGGACCGCGAGGAACGCCCCGACCTCGATGCCACCTACATGGCCTACCTTCAAGCCACTACCGGCCAAGGCGGTTGGCCGATGAGCGTGTGGCTCACTCCCGAGGGCCAACCGGTTTTCGGAGGCACCTACTTTCCGCCGGAGGACCGCCACGGCCGGCCGGGATTGGTGCGCGTGTGCCACGAACTCGGGCGCTTGTGGCGCGACGACCGGCCAAAGCTCGAAGCCAACGCCTCACGCGTGATGGACCACCTGCGGCACGAGGCGGCGGCGGGGCTCCAGCAGGCGTTGCCGGAACCTAAAGTCTTCGCGGATTTCATCGACCGTTGTGAGGCGGTGTTCGATCCCGAGTGGGGCGGCTTCGGCGGCGCGCCGAAATTCCCGCGGCCGGTGACCGTGCGCACCTTACTGCAACTCAGCGAACGCTTTGGCCGCGACACCCCGCCAGGCACCCGGGCCTGGAACATGAGCGAGCGCACCCTGCGCGCGATGGCAGCCGGCGGCCTGCACGACCACCTCGGCGGCGGCTTCCACCGCTATTCGGTGGACCGCTTCTGGCATGTGCCGCATTTTGAGAAAATGCTCTACGACCAGGCGCAACTGGCGATGGCCTATCTGGACGGCTGGCAGATTTCAGGCGACGCCTGGTGGCGCGAGGTGGCGGAGGGGATTTTCAGTTATCTGCTGGTCACCCTGCGCGACTCCGGCGGGGCCTTTCATGCCGCTGAGGATGCCGACAGCCTGCCCACCCCGGAGGCAGCGCGCAAGCGCGAGGGCGCGTATTGGACGTGGGAGGCCGCGGAAATCGCCACGGTGCTCGCGCCGCGCGACGCCGCCATTTTTGCTGCGGCGTTTGGGGTGGAGGCCACCGGCAACGCCCGCGCGCAAAGCGATCCGCACGGGGAGTTGGCCGGGCAAAACACCTTGTTCCGCGCGCTGGACGACGCGGCGCTGGCCGCCAGCTTTGATTGCACAGAGGACGAGATCCGCTCACTGCTGGCCGCGGCACGGGCCGTCCTAACTGATTCGCGGGCGCGGCGCCCGCCGCCGCACCGCGACGACAAGATCGTCACCGCTTGGAATGGCCTGGCCATCGGCGCTCTGGCGCGCGGTGCCCGGGTGTTAGGGCGGGACGATCTGGCGGCGGCCGCGCACCAAGCCGCGGAGTTCCTGCGCCGCGAGCTGTCGGACGGCAAGCGCCTCTGGCGTTCGTATCGCGGGCGGCGCGGCACGGCCGCTGCCTTTCCCGCGGATTACGTCTTTCTAATCGCCGGGCTGCTCGAACTCCACGCGCTGCGCCCGCTGGCCGGATGGCTCGACTGGGCGCGCTCTCTCCAACAACAACTCGACGCCGGCTTCTGGGACGAGACCCTGGCCGGCTACGTCATGCGCGCTGACCTGGCGGGCACCGAGCTGTTAGCCATCCGAGAGGATTACGACGGGGCCGAGCCGTCGCCCAACCACCAGGCAGCGGACAACCTCCTGAAGCTCGCGGTACTGTTAGACGATCCGGGCCACGCCCGGCGCGCGGAGGCGTTGCTGCGGGCGGGGGCTCACATGTTAGAGACCCAGCCGTTTGCCGCGCCGGTGCTGCTGGCCGTGCTGGACCTCCACGCGCGCGGGGTGACGCATTTCCAGGTGCCCGCGGGGGCGGACGCCGCGATCATCGAGCCACTACGCAAATCGTATTTCCCGCGAGCGGTATTCACCGCGGGCTCCGGCACCGCCGTGACCGTCTGCGACGGGAGCTCCTGCCGGATTTTCAACCCCACCACGTGGCCGCGCGGTTGATCGCGCGGCGGGGGGAGTGGACCGGTTTAGCGGTCCTGCGCGTTGAGAAACCGGAAGGTCAGCGCGGCGATCAAGCCCCCCGCCAAGTCGGCGACCAGGTGGATCCAGATGTCGGAAAAGCGGACCAGTTGCATCACCGCCAGGCCCACGGCGACGGCCGGGTTGAACGCGCCCCCTGAGATCGAGCCCACGGAGAAGGCACCGACCATCACGGTCATGCCGATGGCCAGGCCATAGAACGAATTGCCGGCATTACCCTTGGCGGTGGCGGAGTTCAGCACGACGTAGGCCAGCGCGAAGGTGAAGAGAAACTCGGCAGCGAAGGCCGCCGGGACGTGCTTGATCTCCATCGGTGTGCCGCTCTTGGCGACGAGGAAGACCGCGACGAGCGCCGCCGCCACGCCCGCGAGAACCTGCGCAATCCAATACGGGATGACCTCCCTGGCCTCGCATCGGCCGCGCACAAACACCGCCAGCGTCACCGCCGGGTTGAGGTGCCCGCCGGAAACATGGCCGGCGGCATAGACCATGACCATCAGCGCCGCGCCGATGGCAAGGGGCGCGATGACGCCCGCAACGCCGGGAATGACGGTGCAGCCGATGGTGAGCACCAGGAAGAAGGTGCCGATGAATTCCGCGATGTATTTTTTCATGAGAGGTGGTTCGGGTGTGGTTTGGTTAGATGATGTCTGATGGGAGAAGCGGTCGAGAGGGAGGGGCGATGCCGGGCGTCTCGACTAGCAAGCATGCCAAGTGCGGGAAACCTGCGCAAGGTAAAGATTCGCCAAAATACGCCCGACGCGCCTGGCAGCTGGCTTCACTGCATGCCCTGGCGGACGTCCCTGAGCAATTGATCCACCGAGTCGATGCGGATCAGCCCGAGGCGGGGGTACTCGAAGTCGAGGATGACATAGACGGTGAGCGTGATGATGAGCGAGAAACCGAGGATGTGGACCCAGCTGCGTCGCGCGGCACCGGCCATGCCCATGCCGGCGAGCAGGGCGCTGATGAGCGCCAGCAGCCCTAACATGCCAAACACCACCGGTGGCGTGTGGGTTTTGAGGGCCGTGGTCCGGTTGGTCACGATGTCAATCATCGCATTGAGCGCCGTGAGCAGGGGTATGATCGCGCGCTGCCCATCGGGCTGCTGGCAGGCGGCGACCGCGTGGCTCCAGAGGTCATTTTGGAGCTGCAGCGAGAGTTCGAGTTGCGCGCGGGCCGCCGGGACATCCGGCAGTTTGGCGTAGGCCGCGAGGCGGGCATCCACATACGCGCGGAACAGCTCGCGCAGCGGCGGTTGGGAGGCGGCGGGCAGCAGGTCGAGGCGCAGCCAGGCGGTGCCGATGTTGTTGGCCTCTTGAATGACCAACTGTCGGCGCGCCTCGAAGCGGCTGTAGGCACCGGAGAAGGTGAAGGCGATGAGCAGGCCTAGCAGCCCGAAGATCGCGCCCTCGACCGCGCCCGCGCCGGCCCGCCCGCCGTCTTGTTGCTGCCGGCGACCACCGATGCGGTAGCCGCATTCCAGGCAAAAAATCATGCCAAAAAACAGGCTGGCAGTGAAGAGAATGACGGGAACCAGGGGGTCCATAATGAGGAGGGAGGTGCGGGTTGAGTTGACGGATGCAACGACGACCCTAGTCTGACTGGCAGAAATTTCCCATGAAATAAATCGCGCGCCCTCGGCGGCGACGCGGCGGATTTCGCACGGTAAAGCGCCAGCGCTTCGATACTTCCGGGGCGGGCCTCCCTGATGGATGAAACAATCTCCAATCGTCAATCAGTGCCGTTTTTGGGCTTGGGCGTGATCAGGCGTTTGATGCCCCGCATCGCCCAGTCGATCAGGGGGAATTCACCGTGGGTCTGGAACGAGGCATCCCAATGATCGTGCTGCACGGCCACTCGGCCGTCGGGGGCGAATTTCAGGTGGCTGGTGCCGGTGAGGACCCGTGGCTTGCCGCGGTCCTGATAGGACATCTCCCACAACAGGAAGCCGGTGCGCTCGTCGCCATGGGCGTCGGTCACGCTTACGGCGACGTCCTGGAGTTGCTGGAAGAGTTGCGCGTAAACCTGACGCAGGGCTGACAGGCCGCGGGTCTGGTGGAGCGGGCTGTGGAATTCCACGCCTGGCGAGTAGATGTCGCCGAGGTGCTCGAGCTTCGCCGGCACCAGGCCGTTGATGAACCCGGCGATGGGTGACATGGAGACGGGGCAGTGTAGGGACATGGACCAACCTAATCCCGAATTGCGGCGAATGGAAACGCGCGATTTTTTTTCGGCGACGGCACGAAATACCTATTCTTCGGGATTGGCGGGCTGGGGATCTTGGTTCAAAATGCGCCAATGCACTCGCCCGGTATGTTGTCGAAGAAGATGTTTGCGGTCGCGAAGGAATTCATCCCGGGTGGGGTGAACTCGCCGGTGCGGGCGTTTCGCAACGTCGGGGGCGAGCCGTTTTTCGTGCGGCGCGCGGCGGGCAGCCGCATTGAGGACATCGATGGCAAGACCTATATTGACTATATTGGCTCGTGGGGGCCTAACATCCTCGGCCATGCCCCGGCGGTCATCACCAACACCATCCATGAAGTCGCCAAAAGCGGCATCTCGTTTGGCATTCCCAATCCGTTTGAAGTGGAAATGGCCCGCACCATCTGCACCTGGGTGCCCTCGGTGGAAAAAGTCCGGATGTGCAATTCGGGCACCGAGGCCACCATGTCCGCCATCCGGCTGGCGCGCGGGTTCACCCGGCGCGACCTGATCGTGAAATTCGACGGCTGTTACCACGGCCACAGCGATTCGTTGCTGGTGGCGGCCGGCTCGGGTGCGCTGACCCACGGCGAGCCGGATTCGGCCGGCGTTCCCAAAGCCGTCGCCGCCCAAACCCTGGTGCTGCCCTACAACGATCCCGCCGCGCTCGAAGCCCTCTTTGCCGCCCGCGGTGAACAAATCGCCGCCATCATCGTCGAGTCGTATCCGGCCAACGCCGGCCTGGTTTTCCCCAGGCCCGGCTACCTCGCCCTGCTCTCCTCGATCACCCAAAAATACGGCGCGTTGCTCATCTTCGACGAAGTCATGACCGGCTTCCGCCTCGGCAAGGCCGGCGTCCAGGGGTTGGAGAATCTAACACCCGACCTGAGCTGCTTCGGCAAGGTCATCGGCGGTGGCCTGCCCGTCGGCGCGTTCGGCGGCCGCGCCGAGGTCATGGACCTGCTCGCCCCGAACGGCCCGGTCTATCAGGCCGGCACCCTCTCGGGTAACCCGCTGGCGATGGCCGCAGGCCTGGCCCAGCTGCGCGAACTGGCGGGAGCGCGGACTTCAGTCCGCTCTGCTTCTTCCGACCGCTCTGATCCGTCTGGCCCCATTCCCAACGGCTACACCCGCCTCGACCAACTCGGCGCGCACTTTGAAACCGGCCTGCGCGCGCTGCTTTCCACCAAGGGGGTGCCCCACCGCCTCAACCGCGTGGGCTCGATGTTCTGCCTGTTTTTCACCGACCGCGACATCGTCAACGTCGCCGACGTCATGACCCAGGACCTCGCGTTCTTCAAAAAATTCTTCTGGGGGTGCCTAGAGAAGGGAATCTATCTGGCGCCCAGCCCATATGAGACGGGCTTCATTTCCCTCGCCCACACCGAGGCGGACCTGGACGACACGCTCAGCGTGTTCGACGAGGTGCTGGGGAAAATCTAGGCGCGCTCGTCTCCCGGAGTGCGAGTCTCCAAACTCGCCTGTCCAGGAGCTAGGCACACATCGGAGGCGCATTTCATGGGCGTGCGAGTCTGGAGACTCGCGCTCCCATTCCATCTCACTTGAAGATTGCAAGCAGCGGGCGGTGGTCCGAGGCGTCGATCCAGTGCGCGTCATCGATGAGGCGCGAGCCGCGGAAATCCACCTCGGGTCTGAGCGCGCGGGTCACGGCGATGAAGTCGAAGCGCGAGTAGATATCGTGCAGCGCCCAGTAGTGGGTCCAGGCTTCACCGCGCGAGTCCCTGAGCGGCATGGCGGTGAGATAGCCCGGATCGCTGTAACTGCCAGTGACGATTTTGAAGCTCGGGCTCGGGCGGGTGTCGTTGAAATCGCCATACACGATGAGCCGGGCTTGGGCGTCGGACTCGAGGATTGCATCCACCTGGCGGCGCAGCAAGCGCGCCTCATGGACCCGCATTTGCTCCTGATCGGCATTCTCGATTTCGCGTTTGGATTTGAGATGGACGCCCAGAAAGCGATAGGATTTGCCATGGGATTGGAGCGAGGCATCGAGGATGCCGCGGCTGATGGCGAATGTTTGGCCGTTCATCTGGTATTGCGTGGCGGCGGGCTGCGCCGGCGCGATCAGCGGCCAGCGCGACAGCAGCGCGAGGTGGCGCACCGGGTCCGAGCCGCCCGTGTAGTGCGAATACGCGAGATCGAGCCCGGCGGCTTTGAGCGCTTGCTGGATTTCGGCCAGGTCCGCGACGCTGCCGATTTCACACAGGCCGATGACATCCGGGGTGTTGTTTGTTAGAATCTCGATCACCGCCTGTTTCTGGGTGGTGGGTTTGGGCGCGCTCGGAAGCAGTTTGCGGTCCAGATACCGGTCCATGGTCAGCCAGTTTTCCACGTTGTATGCGACAAAGCGCAGGCCGTCGCCGGCAGGTCCGGTGGTGGTAGGCCGTGGAGCAACCATGGCAGGAGCGGCGGCGGATGGTGACGCGGATGGCGATGGGTTGGCGGTCCCTCTGGCGGCAGACTGAGGGGCATCCGGGGTGTGCCACGCGGCAGTGCCGCTGCGTTTGCAACCCGTGACGGCGAGGACCAAGCTCGCGGCGACCCAAGCCCCGATGCGCGCCGAAGCGTGCCGGGCAAGGCGACGGGTGAACCTCGATAGGAAAGGGGGAACCAATGATTTCACTGCTTCAACGTGTTCCCTTGAACCATAGATCCTCTGGCGGGTAAGCGCAACGCTATTACCGAAAATCGGAAAATGAACAACGGCAGGACGGTTCATATTACCACGGATTAGACAGATTTTAACAACCGGAGCGCAGCGGAGATAGCCAAAGGCAAATTTCACGGAGAGTCTTCCTGTATTCTAACGAACTGGCCGCTCACCCAGCGAGTTAGTGTCCAATTTTCATCACTCCCTTATAATCCGTAAAATCCGTAATCCGTGGTTTCCATTTTCCTTTGCAGCACCAGAGCCCTGCGCGCTCTGGTTGTGGAACGCTCAGTCACTTTGGCTGCACCATGGAGCGCGGGCTTCAGCCCGGCGAGTCTGGGCGGGCTGGGCGGGCTGGGCGGGCTGGGCGGGCTGGGCGAGTCTGGGCGGGCTGGGCGGGCTGGGCGAGTCTGGGCGGGCTGGGCGAGTCTGGGCGGGCTGGGCGGGCTGGAGCCCGCGCTCCGTGGCCAAACGGCCAGGTGAATCGGGAGCCCTTACTCGCCCTGCCCCCGCGGATCGCGCGTCCCGGCCAGGTTGAACTTCGCGAGCTCGATGTCGATGATGCGTTCGCACTCGTCGATCTGGAGTTGGCGGCTGCCGCGCGCCCGTTGGGCAAGCTGCTCGAGGGTATCGATATCGTAGAGATACACTTCCTCGATTTCACCCACGGCGGGGTCGATGTCGCGCGGCACGGCGATATCGATGAAGAACAATGGCCGGAACTTGCGCGCGTGGCGGGCTGGTTCGACATCGGCGCGGTGGACGATGGGAAACGGACACCCGGTTGAGGAAATGACCACATCGACGCGTTCGAGGACTTTCTGCCAGGCGTCGAAACGTACGGCGCTGCCGCCCATTTCGGTGGCGAGTTCCACGGCGCGATCATACGACCGGTTGGCCACAAAGATCGAGCGGGCACCGCGCGAGACCAGGCTTTGGGCGGTGATGCGGCTCATTTCGCCCGCGCCGAGGATCATCACCTCGCTGTCCTTGAGGTGACCGAAGATCTTTTCAGCCAAATCCACCGCCACATTGCCCACCGAGGTGGACCCGTGCTGGATGGACGTCTCGGTGCGGACTTTCTTGCCCACCCCGAAGGCGCGCTGAAACAACCGGTTGAGCACGCCGGCGGTGGCCCCGGCCTCGAGCGCCGCCTGATACGATTGCTTGACCTGGCCAAAGATCTCGGTTTCACCCAGCAACATCGAATCCAACCCGCTGACCACCCGGCACAGGTGGCGCGCGGCGTCGGTTTTCTCCATCCGGTAAAAATGATCGGCCACGCCCGCGTCGATCTGGATTTTTTCCGCGAGGTGCGACTCTAACAGAGCGAACGCCTCGCGGGTGTCGGAGGCCACCAGATAGTACTCGGTGCGGTTGCACGTGGAAATGACCAGCCCTTCCGAGACGCCGGTCATGGCGCTCAACTCGCAGGCGGCGGCACCGAGCTTCTTGTTGCCCACCGCGAAGCGCTCGCGCACTTCGACAGGCGCGGTGCGGTGGTTGAGACCAAGGCAGAGCAGTTCCATTAGATGAAGGCGAACACCCCGAGTGAAAGAATAAACCAAGCCACCGTCAGCAGCGCCAGCCGCCGGCCGGTGAGCCCGCGCACGCGGTGAACGCCCAGCAACACCGCGTAGCCCGTCCAGACCACCAACGCGGCAATGAGGTGCCCGGCAATCATGTGGTGATCGGCCTGGCTGTCACGCGGCATCAGCATCCCGGCGAGGATCCCCAGCGACAACAGCCCGCCCCCCAGCCACAGCAAGCGCACCATCGAAACGAGCAGTTCGCGCACCGGCGGCAGGCGCTGGAACAGCCCGCTTTGCAAGTGGTGCTGTTTCAATTGCCGGTCCAAAACCAGAAACATCACCCCCGCCACCGAGGCCAGCGCCAACGCGCCATAGCCCAGCACCGAGGTGGCCGAGTGCATCTCGTGCCACGGATTGCCCCCGGTGATGCCGCGCGGCTGGGCGTCGAGCGCCCCGGGCACCAGCGCAACCGCTTGAAACACCACCACCACCGGCGCCGAAAACACCCCCAGCAGCGAAATCCGATAGGCCGGCCCCACTAACAGGTAAAACAACGTCAGCGACCACGCCAGAAACACCAGGATTTCACCGCGGTCGGCCAGCGGGCAGACGCCGCGCAGCTGGCCACGGTGCGCCAGAAACGCCAGTTGGCAGACCATGGCTGCCCCCAACCACAGCACCGTCGAGCGGCTGCGCCGGCCGCGGTGCACCGCAAGCCCCCCCCTCACGCTGCCGATGAGAGCAAGCAAGGTGGAAGCAATCAGCAGCCAGCGGTCCATGGCCGATCCATGCCCCAGCACCACGGATTGTGCAAGACCGGAGAATGAATTTCCGAGGAAACTTGCTTGAGCGCCGGCTTGGCCCGGTGTTTCGGTGTTTCGGTAGCGGCTTCGCCGCGCGGTGTTTCGGTGTTTCAGTACAGAACTCAGTGTTCGACCTCAAAAGTGCCACGGGGTCGCGCAAGTTCAATTCCCCGAAGTTGCGGTCTAGTTCAGGAGGGGAGGAGCGGGATTGTGCGTGACGATTTTTTCCACTGAAACCACTGAAATTACTGAAATTGCTGAAATATTGATCAATTTCTTCTCCGTGCTCTCAGCGGTCATCAGTGTCTCAGTGGGTTCTTTGACACAATTTGCCACAACTATGGGGGAATTGAACTTGCTCGCCACCTCGTCAAAAACGAGGTCGTTTAGTGAGTTCTGTCAGTAAGAGCAGAGCGAAAGGCTCGGTGCGTAGCGACTGATCCTTTCTCTCTCACCGAAACACCGAAACACCGAAACACCGGCCTCACTCGCCGCCCGGCGCGCGCCGCAGCGACTTCTTGCTCGAGAGCAACCGCTTGTCGGCCACCGAGCGCTGCTTGGAACGACGTGAACGCGGGCGCTTCTGGCGACGCAGCTTTTCGATCGCCGCGGTCTTGGCCGTGGCCTGACCGGCGCGCATGGCCTCGAGTTGCTCGCACAGCTCGCGGCGCGCCAAATACCGGTTCATTTCGCGCGACCGGTCGAGCTGGCACTTGATGCACACGCCGCTGGGCAGGTGCTTGAGAAACACACACGACGATGTCTTGTTGATCTTCTGGCCGCCCGCCCCCGACCCGCGCACGAATTTTTCTAACAAATCTGGCGCGGCGATGCCAAGCGCCGCGAGCCGAGCCTCCAGGGCGCTGAGTTTCTCCGGAGTGATCGGGCTCTGCACAGGTGCCCAGCATGAACGGGTTGCGGGAATTTGGGAAGACAGGAATTTGGGAAGGCGGAAGTTGGGAAGGCGGGAGTTGGGAGCAGAGGACAGAGGACAGAAAAGCTGAAAACTGAAAGCTGAAATGCAGAGACCAGAGGGCAGAGGCGGTGGCTCATTTCATAGCTCCCATAGGTCTCATAGCCCCCCCGGCCGCGCCGGCGTCACCCACGACCTACGCGATCACGTCTAAAAATGATCTTTAAAATCGGGATGAATTCGGGGATGATAACTTTTATTGCGTTCAGTATTTCGCGATAAGACACCCCCCGGAGGGGCGGGCGGGCGGAATATAACAGCAAATACCCGGTTTCCGCTAGTTTTTCGCTAGATTTCACAAGTCGTAACTCACTTATCAATAATAGATTAAAACCATATGTGCCCACAAAAATAAATTCGCCAGATCGATGCAGATTTTGCTTGTGAAGTGGCATTAAAATTTTAGCTTGTTATCTCAGGTGGGCGTGTAAATAGCGCCTGTTGGCAGGAGGAAACCATGAAAACCGTTTGGCTCGCATCTGGGATGATCAGCGCCGCGCTGGGGGGGGTGACGGGTGCCGGGCCGCTGCGCGAGAGGCTGGCGGGGGTGCACCAGCAATTTTTGGATGAGCGGCGCGCGGCGCTGCCGACGCTGAGTGATCCGTACGGAGCGCCGGCGGCGGCGCGGGTCGTCATCGAGCAAGCGCGCGAGACGTGGCACCCGCAGCCGCTGTGGAAGCGCAACGTGGTGGCGACCGTGTTTTGGGTGGGCGAGTTGCCCGGCGAACACAACCCGGCGCCCAACACATGCAGCGCGTGGGATCAAAACTGGCAGGACAATTTTGGCGGGGTGGACCAACCCGAGCAGCGCGACGGCTGGTGCCCGGCAGGCTTCACGCCGTTACTCAATCCGTTTTACGTGGCGCTGCCCTACAATGACGTGATCCAAGGCGGGGTGCATCGGCCAGAGGCGGCGGCAGAGGTGCCGTGGTTTTGGCAAAGTTATCGCGGCGACGGGGTGTCGGTGTGCAAGGACCGCTGGCTGGCGATCCATCACGAAGGCCGCGTCTGTTATGCCCAGTGGGAGGACGTCGGCCCGTTCGAGGTCGATCACTGGCAATACGTGTTCGGCCAGGAAGCCCCCCGCCCCAACCGCAACCAGGACGCCGGCATCGACCTGAGCCCCGCCGTGCGCGATTTCCTCGCGCTGCGCAGCGGCGCGCGGGTCGAATGGCGCTTTGTCAGCGAGCGCGACGTGCCGCCAGGCCCGTGGCACGATTGGAGAGGCGTCCCCACCCTACCCCACCACCCACCATCCATCTTCCGCTAACCCCAATTGCCCACTCCACCGCCACTCACCGCGCCGCCTTGCATTCCAACCCTCATTCAAACCATTCGCCATGAAAACCAACCACCAAGCCGCTTTCCTAGCAGCCATTATCGCGCTGATCCTTCTGGGTGCCTCACGCGTCCATGCCCAGTCCACGAACCCCTCAGTCCCGGTGGGCACCTTGATCGCATCCCCGACGGTCGTCCAGACCGGCACCAAACCCACCCTGACGTGGAACATCAATTACCCGTCGGTTGTGAAAGACTACATCACAGTCTCCGGTTCAGCCACAATCACACCCAAGCAGGCCCTGCATTGTGACATCCGGATCCTGGGGGCGGGCGTGACCACGCAAGACTCCAGAGGTAACATTGTTTATATCGAGACGGTGGGCCAGGTCAAATACAACGGTTCGTCATCCTGGACCTCGATCTTCGATGGCAAGCAAACCGACACCATCGTGCAGCAACAGGGAATCCTGCCGCTCTTCACCAACAAGAGCATCACCCCCAATCAGGCGATGAACTTCGGAGGATATTATATTTATAACGGATCCAATGGCACCAAATACTACTCGACGAGCGGCACCAACGTGCGTGCCCTGGTCAATGGTGACCCATGTCCCGCCTATATACCGGCCTATAACGCGCCGTCGCTGGAATCCTTCCTCAAGCCCTATCTGGATCCGTCGAACAAGGTGCGCATCGGCCCGATGGATGTGATCATTTTCATGGAGCTTACCACCACCAACATGGCCGATGTTGGATACGACTTTCAAGACCTGGTATGGCTCGTTACCTTCCGCTCACCCTGATCCCATGAAAACCAACAGTCTTCCGTTATGGGTTGGCATCGCCGTGCTGGCGGCCACGCCCACCAGGGGTTGCGCCGAACCACCTGTCATGCATGACCCGGCGACTCACGAGCAACTGGCTCAGGCGCTGCGCCAGGCCGAACAGAAAGATCCGATGAAAAACCTGGCCGTTTCCACGGGCGAGGATCCGCTGGTGCTCAACCCGCTCAAGGATTTGATCAGCCAGTCTGACATCATCTCGTTTCAAGGGGTGGCGACCCTGGTGCCCAAGCGTGCCATTCTCCAGATTCCCAAAAACTACCGTGACCGGATGGCGTTGCAGCCAGGAGCTCACGTCGTCGGTTGGACGGACTTCTATGCGATCAACCGCGGCTGGATCACCACCGTGGAGGTCAGCCGGACGCAAGCCGAGGGCAACATCGACTTGCCCGACGAAACCCACAAACTGCTGAGCAAGGGCGGCAATCTCGTGGTCGCGACATTCATGGGAGGGCCGATTTCAGTGCTTCCTCTCAAAGTGCCGGAAAACACCGCTCCCAAGCCACCGGCCGGCGCGGTCACTTCCAAACCCGAAACCCCTAACACCAAAAAACCATGAACTCGTTTCTAACCCGATTGACCCTGGCCCTGGCGGCAGGCTCCACATGGACTGTCGCGCAGAGCATCACCTACACGAATTTCATCCGTCAAATCCAGCAGCCCACCGGCGTCCAGATGGACCTGCAAAACCTCGCCGCCATCAGTCCCGCTGGCGGGAGCTTGTCGCCTCTTGCCATCAACCCGGGTGGCGCCCAATTCCAATTGTGGACGGTGTCATCCAGCCCTCTAACAAACTACCTGCTCGACACCAAATATGTCGGCTCCTATGGCATCACGGCCACCGTGGCGATCACCTCGCAGGACCCCTATGCCCTGATCCCGAGAACCCGCTGCGACCGCCCGTTTTATGTCAACATCACCGTGACCGGCTTGTCCTCCGTGGCGACGGATCCGGCAGCCGCCAAGAGTGTCACCCTGTATCGCTATATCCAGTCCTATGGCACGGGAGGCACGGGCGTCGGCATGGATCGCGCCCAGGCCACGCTCTACTCGCAGGCGTCGCTCACCACGGCAGCCCCCGCAACCCTGACATACACGATCACCTCGGTGCCGGGAGCGGACCGGACCAAAGTGCGGGGTGAAGAGCGCTTCTCGATATCCACCCTGGCGGACTATCAGGCCCCGGCGTCCCAAATCGCCTCGCAATATATCCAGTTCTGGCCGGTGGCGGACGGTTCGATCACTGGCATCACCCAAGGCCAGGTCATCCGTAATGCCATGCCTCAGGCCACTATTACCTTGAACGACCTCTACCCCAATTCCACGACCTACGCCCAGGTTTACAAAGGCAGCCCGGCGTTGGGCACCGTGGG
>Ga0114958_10001808_pt1 | contig 16481 bp, 10 predicted proteins | sample C_130208_EF_Meta_FD_89577 | JGI IMG/M metagenome (GOLD analysis project Ga0114958, IMG submission 89577) | Freshwater microbial communities from Lake Croche, Canada to study carbon cycling - C_130208_EF_MetaG | ecosystem: Environmental > Aquatic > Freshwater > Lake | place: Lake Croche, Canada...
CATTTGTTTAGGGGTAGAATTCATTTCCATGGTTGTTACGGTTCTAGGTGTTTCCTGGCGGTTAACACTAGGTGTGACCTGGCGGTTAACGCTAGGCATGCCATTTATCGTTTCATACGGCGATCTAGCGAGGCTTCTCTTTGTCGTATTGGCTCTAATAGGACTAGAAAGGGACTGCATACTAGGCTTTACAGTAGGATTCTGAACAAGGTTTGAAAGAGCCTCTCTGTCCTCCGAAAGTGTGTTGTTACGGGGCATGGCATTCGTGGGCTGCCCTTCCTCGTCCTCAAAGGTCGCAGGCTTCTTATCCTTACCAACAAGCATTAGGGTGGGGTAGAACTTACGAGGCACATTCGCTAGACTTGTCTTGCCAATGAATTCAGAATCCACGGAAGCCAAGTTTACAGATTTGTTCTTTAGCTTCGTAAGAGGACTCCATACCTCATCATTGAAACGGTGGCAGGCGCCACACCACTTCGCATTCACATATACAAGCGTTAGTGGACCCTTAGAAAGAGATTTCTCAAACATCTTTACGGCTGCATTAGACCGGACATTCAATACTTTTCCATGCCCTTGCTTTCTGGTTTTTGTGGGTGCCATCTATTAATGGTCTATAAAGTTTTGTAGACTGAAGATAGTAATGGACGTATTGATGCAAAAGTTAAATAATAAGCTAGTTTTATTAATTTTCCTAGCCGCTCTGGTATTTGTTTTTGTTGCCGTCTATATGAATAATACAAGTGTTGTAACAGCTGGATTTAAGAGTCCTGATGCGAATGTTGTTCTAGATACGTCCAATAAGACAATGTTTCCTTATACTACAGACCCCATCCAGAGCTTAGACCAATATGAGCTAGAGGCCGTATTTACAAATGAAGGAGACAGAGAGCTGAAGAAGCAGCAAATTAACCAGATGACCCGTCAATACCCTCTTGATTGGACGAATTATCCTCCTAATTCAAGCAAGTTTCAGTCCGAGCAGGCAAAGTATATTGAAGGATTTTCCTCCGATTCATCCGCCGAGGAATTAAATGAGCCATATAAGAATATTGGAGCTGGAAATTTAACACCTTCCGACACGGCTGCAATGGAAAGGGAAGAAAAGCAAATTCTAGAGACATATGCACCAAGAAAGACAGGAGATATGAAGTCCTATGATATTTATGACGCACAAAAGCTGCTTGAGCAGATTTATCAACCAAAGGGTCTAGTTCCTACCGTTAGAAAGAGAGACGATAATGTGTTTGAAGTAGTAAGCACTAGAAGTCTAAAGGATAAGATAGAATACGAGGATGATCTTCCAGATGCTCCTGCGACCACTGGCAGTGGTCTTGGGCCAGGAGAGGCTACAATTGAAGTTCCTCCAACCGCAACTGAAGTTGCAGCCGGTCGCGACCCCTTTTATGAGCCTACCACAAGCACACGCTCATCAAGGACAGATTATATGCGCTGGACGCCTGGCCTAGAGCGCATGTTTGCTCCTACTAACCCTACAAATGACTGGATTGGTCAGCCTGGTGGGCAATAAAAAATGGGAGGAAACGCCATGAGGTTATTCTTATAAACCTCATATAAAGATTGTTATTGAAGATAAGCTATGCCCATCTGGTTAGACTACAGAGAGCGTGGCCTTCACGGATTGCAGCCAACTCTACAACTTATAACTCCTCCTGTCGGCGATATTTGGATCGGTGACATGAGTGGCAACCTATTACAAGAGGGTGGCGTAATTCTAGAGCGTAAATCACTCAACGATCTTGAAGCCAGTATCATAGACGGGCGTTATGAAGAGCAGCGTGGCCGAATGTTAGCTTATGCAAATGAACAGAAGGTAGCAATCGGTTATGTTATAGAAGGGGAGACAGCTGGATTCCAGGGTCGCCGTTTTACAGGAGATTCAGTGCTGAAGCTAATCTCTCAAATCCAATTCAAGCATAGAATTCCTGTCTTTCAGACAAAATCCCTGGAAACAACTATGGACCTTGCTCAGATAATTGAGGGTGAATGGATAAAGGCCAAGGGACAATTCTCATGGCAAGCAGGTGCAGGAAATACTGCTACGCCGATTTCTGCTTCCTACACCAAGTCTACTTCGAGAGATTCTCCAGATTCTTTCTTAATTGGTGTCTTAACACAATGTCGCGGAGTAAGTGAGGCTCTGGCTCGTATTATTCTGGACAAGGTCGAGAATCTTGAGGGCCTCATGGCAAAAAAAGAAGAGGAATTAGCTGCAATGTCTGATTCAAGTGGTAAGCGCAAGGTGGGCAAGGCTGTAGCTGCGAGACTCTATGGCCTCTTACATCCACAACCGAGGAGCCTGGAAGGGATTAACAGTGTAGTTCTCGACTGTGCTGGCGTATGACTTCTCTAGCCTGCTAAAGCAGTTATTTGCATATGTGAAGATTTCCAGGACCTGTGAATACGGCTTGTGGAGATCTTTTAATGTCGTCACTGGGTTATTGACAAACTCTCGGAAGATGTCAGAAGTAGTCGCGTATGCCATCTCATAGATATGACGTACCGCCACTGCCTTTCTATAAGCCTTATCACGTCGCTGCAAAGTAACCCGAAAGCTGGCCTCATCGAACTCGCCGATCATGAATTTCACACGGAGTGTATGATTGTCTGGAGGATTCGTCCGAAGCCAGCGGCATCTATTATTTAGGTGAAGGGCGCTCCGATGAAAGACGGTGAGGGCTACCAGATACTCTGTTTCAGATGCAAGGAGTTTCTTAATATCATCTGGCTTCGGCCAAGGTTCAATGCAGGTGATATTACGCTTATTCTCAACATGCCAAGGCGGAGGCCATTCCTTATTTTCAGAAAGATACCACTGGCGCTCATAGAAATTTTGCCAGCCATTCGTGAGCTCTCGGTAATTGCGCTGACTATGCAGAGAAAACTTCGCCATAAGAGATTCCAGATTCGGCATGCCACATTGTGGTTGGCCAGGGTTATCTCCAGGAGCTCTGGGCATTCCGCCATTCCTCCGCATGAACTCATAGTAATGCGGATTGTGCGTGTGTCCCTCCTCCTTCATACCCGTGCGCCAGCTGAAGGTAGTTTGGCACTGGGTACACCACATTTGGTCACAGCCATCAATCTTAGAAATCACGGCAGCGCAAGAGGGGCAAGGGCGAGCCTCTGCCATAATAGCCTTGACAGATTCAACTGTCTCAGGATTGCAGATATGCTCTTCAGCAGTAATAGTCTCATGGCACTTCTTGCAGACCTTGGTTGAGCACATGGGGCAATCAAAATTCTCGGTTAAGAACCCGCGGCAAGTCTCTGCTGGACATCCCTTAACCATGGGTCTCTTTATCCTTTCGACTTGAATACCTCCACGATTATGCATATTCTGAAACTCACTATTATTTGCAATACGGATAGTTTCTCGTAGCTCAGCAATCTTCTTTCTCAGAGGAATCTTCTTTTTATCGCCACTCGCGACTTTCAGCGCATCCTTGAGTCTATCGAGCTCCAAGCTCAACTCGTTCTTAATATTGCGTGCAGTTACCACTGCGCTAGCATATTGCTGGGTATCGGGAAGACGGGCCTTCTCGATATCTAGCATTAGAGTCTCCTTATAGAGCCTGTATTCCTTTGTGCGCCAACTAAGGGTGGTATTGTCTAAGACAAAATCGTCACTGACAGGAGTGCGACAATGCATACAAGTGGCAGTGAGCGGAGAATTCAAGAGGTAAGTCTGAAAACATGGGCGACAGGAAGTGCCATCGCACTTGGCACATATGACGCGAGTAGGCGGTAGCTTATTATCACAGATTGAACAAGACATTTTGGGTGCTGCTGCTTTACGGTAACCAAGCTTCAATTTTATTAAATTTTCCAAAGCTCATCCAAAACATTTCCTAGAGCATCTGGAGAATCCGAAAATCGGACAGTCTGCTTTGGTTTTGCAAAAGGAGAAGGACGCTCCATGGTTTCCACGAATCCTGCTGGCGGCGTATAATCAGAAGCTCTTAACATTGGTCCCGCATTCGGCGTAGATGTAGCCGCTTGCTGTAGAGAAACTTGAGATGCTCCACGCCTCTTTTCAGGCCCAGCCATCTTCGGAGGCATCATGGACTGAACAATCGGGTTCTTCTCCATCAAATACTCGCGCTCGTGATGTGCCCAAGAAATCCATAGAAGATTCGGATATGTGTATCGCACATCGTATCCCTGTGTCCTCAGCTGGTAAACAACATAGACAATGCAATCTTTCAAGTCTAGTCCAGGAAGTCCTAGAACAAATGGCGGAACATTAAAATATATAAAGGTTGGTTGATTGGGGGCAGTAGCAGAATGAGCAACTTTCTGTAAGGCTTGCTCAAGAATCTGATTATACGCACGTTGCCGGGCCTGGTCTTTTTTTAACCTCACATCAAATAATGTATTTGCAGGCAGTTGGGGAACTCCTGACATTCTATACTTGCACAACTCTTTCATATATTACAATTGAACACACTGGATATGTATAAAGCAGAGGTATCTAAATAATTATCCATAAGTAGTGTAATGAGTCTAATACCGCCGAAATATCTTGTGTTGAGCGGAGGAGGAGTAAAAGTAGTTGCCATGGTAGGTGCAATTAAGGGGCTTCATGAGGCCGGTTATATGAAACATGTAAAAGAAGCCTCTGGCGTTAGCGCTGGGGCATGGCTTGCCTTCATGATTGCTGCTGGCTTGCACATAAGTGTCATTGAGAAACTTATTCTTGAATTTGAATTTAGTCATATAAGAAATCTAAATCCCGAGGCACTTTTATCTTTTCCAGAAACCTTTGGATTAGACGATGGCCAGAATCTGGTGAAATTCCTTGAGTCCATTTTCAGAATTGCAATCAAAATCAATCCTTCCATTACTTTTTCAGAATTTGACAAATTACAATTATCAGAAATAGAGTTTCGCTGCTGGGCAACTGACTTAAAAGAGCAGGCAACTTGCGAATTTTCTCTAAAAGAAACCCCCAATGTAAAAATAATAGATGCTCTTCGTGCGTCAATGTCTCTACCCTTGTATTTTACAGCCTTAGAGCATCCTGTAACTAAGAATCTTCTAAGTGATGGCGGAATTCAAGGGAATTTGCCTCTATATCTTTTAACCGATGACCAATTAAATAATTGTATTGGCATAGCCTTTTCGTATTCTAGCAAAAAATCTAATCCCAGTGATTTAATGCAATTTATGTCATCTATATTTGCATGCTTAATACATTCACGTCATGAAGAAATTTCTGAGAAATGGAAACATAAGGTTATTAAGATTCCAATTCGTAATATTGAATCATGGGAGTTTGAGATTAGCCGGGAACAAAGACGTGATCTTATTGAGGTCGGATTGAAAACAGCAAGAGAATGGCTATCAAGGGGATGGTTCGGATCACGCAAGATTCTTAGACGGCATTCTTTCCAATGAACTGCTTGATAGCGTCTACAGAGCGCTCACCCTGATATTCTATGAATTTCCCATCCGCTGTCGCCATAATAAAAGTAGGGAATCCCTTGACCTTGTGCTGCTCTATCTCGGCCGCAGCATCAGGCTCAGACTGCTCTAACATGCGGATCCTTGTCTTAGAGCCGTTTGTTACTAGCTGACCAGCCGCAACAAGCTTCTTGTAATCAGGCAGAATGCTCTCACAGTGGGGGCAACCTGTCATATAGTAAAGGGTGAACACATTGGTCTTCTCACCAAGATCTGCGAATGCATCTCTTCTTAATCCCCTATTCATCATTAAGACTGATACATAAACGGTAATAGCTAGAACAATACCGACCACAAGAATCAGACGAATATTGGCCATTATATCTATTACATTCAGAGAAAACCTAAACGGACAGCGCTCTTTTATTTAGATGAGCTGGGTAGCAGGATTACGATCCGGCGTTTTATATACAGTTGCAAAGAGACCTCTTGACCCAAGGTGGTCGCAGCAAGACTTACAAGTCTTACTTGGATATTGTGCGAATGCTATGGACCAGGGATTTGATGAGGACAGGGCCTTTCAGACTGCTGAAGCAATTATCATCAGGTCAAAGAATCACGGGATTCATTGGTCTCATGAGAAATTAAATGCGGATATGGCTATATTACGTGTCACGAGGGAAGAGCATTAGGCCAAGAAGGACTAGGAAGAAAATACCAGTATGAACGAAAAGACCCATTGGTGTGGGACAGCCTCCATTTGCAATTGTTACAAAATAACCAAAGATTGATTGAGTTAATTTAAATGTCTCAGGACATGCAACTAAGAAAAAAACAAGAGCGCTATAAAAAGAATACTTGGCCTTGAGTCCAATAGTAAAGCCGGATGACATTTAACTAATACTAATTTGTAAAAAAGTTTTCAAGTGATATCTGAGAATATATGTATCAAAACTCTCAGGAATTCCAGTGGGAATATTCACAGTATCTTTATCAGTAGTTGTAACCTTACTACAAGTGTTCTTTTTACACTTATAGTAACGATATTCACTTACATTTCCATTGGGAAATCCTGCAGTTATATCAAAATAAGAGGGTGCCTTAGTGCTCTGATCTGAGTATGTGGACTCTGATGACATTGGGTATAGTAGTTAGTTCTACTTGAGGCATTGCTTTTTGAAACAATGGAACAAGACGATTCATGGGCTCTCCATTATCATTTAAGAAGACATCTTCTATTTCAGCTGGGCTCATTAAATCAATGTGGCCCTGAGCTTCCTCTAGAAGGTCGTGGTCTGCATAATCATTGAGATAACGATTAAATGGATCTGCCAGCTTGTATAGAGGAGACTTTTCTGGAGCAGGTAGCATTTGTTGGTAATGAGGCTCTAGGCTATTATATTCATCCACGAGGTTCTCCCATGCAATTTGCTCATCAATTAGACTCTTCATAGCACCACCTCTTTTTACTACTGGTATAGGAACAATATACTTCTTTGCTGCTTGTAATCCTTGAGCACCACGTTCTCTTTTTATTGCAGCATTAACTGACATCTGAGTTCTGTGCTCTACTGCACGCTTAATTCTCAGCTTTTCTTGTTGCTCAGGCGTTAGAGGTTTTGGTGGTGTTGCGGCAACTTGCAGATATGTTCTGCGACGTTCTTCCTCAGCTAATGCTGCAGACTTCTGTTTTTTAGCTGCTTCCTCTGCCATAGAAGCATTTCGCAGTCTAGCAGCTTCCGCTGCTTCCGTCGCAGCCTTATCTGCCTGTGCAGCCTCTGCAGCAGCCCTCTGAGCATCGGTAGCAGCTTTCTGCGCTTTAGCAGTTTCTTCTGCATTCCTGGTCGCCTTAGCAGCTTCAGCTGCACGCTTAGCTTCGGCAGCCACTCTCTCGGTTTCCTTGGCAGCGGCATTCGCCTTGGCCTTCAATTCCATAAGTCTTTCAAATTCAGCAGCTGCTTTCATGGCAGCTTCTGCTGCAGCTTCTGACTCTCTCTGTGCCTCAAGCGAATTCGCGGCATTCTTTTCATTTGCAGCCTGGCGCGCCTTCGCAGCCTCAAGGGCATTCTCTTCATTTGCAGCCTTACGCGCCCTTTCAGCCTCAATACGCATGAGCCTCAAAGCCATAGAATTACGTGATTCTCTCTCATTCGCTTCCCTTCTTAGCCTAGATGCCTCAATAGCAGCCTCAACATTCCGTGTTCTCTGGGCATTCTCAGCAGCCTTCTGCTCATCGTATGACTTCAGTTTAGACACCGCGTTCTTCTCTCTTACTTCGGCAATCATCTTAGCAACAAGTGCATCATTTAGTTCACGCTGAGTTTTCTCCTCGGATTCCTGTGCAAATTCAGCCTGCTCTTCAGCCCGCTTGGCACGCGCATCTGCACTAGCTGCTGACTCCTCAGCAAGTTTCTTAGCATCCTCTGCATATTTTCTGGATTCCTCTGCCTGCTTCCTAGCATTATTTGCCCTTTGTAAATTATTACGAGCTCTATTTGCCATGTTCGCCATTTGACGTGCAGACTGTTCTATAGCCGCTGCAGCATCTAGTTCAGCACTTGCAGCAGCAGCTCGTGCAGCAGCTTCCGCGGCCTGGCTAGCGGCAGTAGCTGACGCGGCCCTCGCATCTGCAGCCTCCTTAGCAGCCATAGCAGCGGCAGCAGCAGCCTCCGCTTCTTCCTTTGCAGCCGTAGCAGAAGTAGCCTTCGCCTCTGCCTCCTCTCTTGCTAACTTCTCTAGCTCAGCAGCGGTTTCAGCAGATTCCCTCGCAGCCTTATCCACTTCCGCCTTCTTCTCAGCCTCCTCCACAGCTATTCTAGCAGCCTCTAAAGAATCATTTGATTCCTTGAGAGCTGCTTCTGCAAGAGACACCTGCTCACGTGCTTTCGCCGCAGCCATCTTAGAAGCCTCATTGGATGCAACGGATTCTTCCCTTGCAGCTTCTGCCGCTGAGGCCCTGGCCTTTTCAGCCTCTGCTTCAGCCTTAGCATTTGCAGCCTCGGCCTGAGCCTGTGTTGACTCAGCGCGAGCTAATTCGGCTTCTGCAGCTGCCGCAACTCTACTTGTTTCAGCTGCGTCCGCCTTCTTCTTTTCAGCCTCTGCGACTTCTTCAGCAGCCTCTGCCTTGGCCTGCTGCTGTTCAAAGGCAGCCTTAGCAGCCTGAGTTTCCGATTTAGCTGCAGCCTCTCTTTCCATTGATGCAGTGGCAGCCCCATTTGCCTTTTCAGCCTCGGCCTTGGCGGCTTCAACTGCAGCCTTAGCTGATTCTAAGGCAACCTGGCCAGCTGCCTTTTCTGCCGCATTAGAATTACGCTGTTTATTCGCCGCAACCTGTAAGTCGGCAAGTGATTTCTCCAGTGTGGAAGCAGCGGCTGCAGAAGCCTCTCTAGCAGCAATTGCTTCCTGGGCAACCTTGTTTGCAGCATCTAGTCTCGCCTCCATCTCAGCCTTAGCAGTAGCCTTAGCTTCTAGAGCCTCAACTGCGAAATTTGCAGCCTCGTCAGCAGCACGCTTTGCCCAACTTACTGCCTCAATGGAAGATTCTAGGGCAGCTTGCGCGGCAGCCTGAGATTCCTTAGCTTCTTGTAATTCCACCTCCATCTTTCTTAGAATTTCAGCGTGAATCGCTTCTGCTGTCTGAGACTGCTTGAGTTGGGTTTCAACATTCGCAGCCTTAGATCTGGCAGTATTTCTTTCAAGCTCAACCTTTCTTACAATAGCAACCTGAATAGCTTCAGCGGCCTGTGATTCTTTCAACTGTGTTTCAACATTTGCGGCCTTGGCCCTAGCATTATTTCTTTCAACCTGAACCTTTCTCACAATAGCAACCTGAATAGCTTCAGCCGCCTGTGATTCCTTGAGTTCCTTTTCGGCATCTGATTTCTCAGCGAGAGCTACATTCTTCTCAACTTCAGCCTGGCCTCTGAGTCTCGTTTCCTCACGAGCGACCTCAAGGGCTCTATCTGCTTCAGCCTTTGCCTGGCTTTCAGCTTCCCTGGCAGCGGCCTCTTTTGCCTCAGCTTCTTCAGCGGCTTTCTGAGCGGCGGCAGCTGCATCATTAGCAGCTTGCATCGCCTGATTTGCAGCAGTTACTCTCGCCTGAGCATTTGCCCTATTAGCAGCAGCAGCAGCCTGTGCCGCCGCCGCAGCTTCATCCGCTTCTCTCTTAGCCTCTTCAGCAACTACCGCCTTTCCATCGGCGATTGCATTCAATACAGCAGCTTGAATTAGAGCTTCTCTTAATTCATCTGCAGCCGTTGTTGCTTCAGCAACCTTTTGTTCAGCGGCAGCCTTAGCGGCCTTTTCAGATGCAAGCTTTCTTTCCGCCTCCTCCGTGGCTTCACCAGCAGCAGTTAGTGCAGCCTCAAGAATTTCTCTAGATTTTTCAGTTTCATTATGAATTCTTTCTATGCCGGCTTCTAGTCTGCTTACTTCATTCTGAGCATTCGCGGCACGCCTTTCAGCTACCGTTTTTGCTTCCATATTTCTGGCGGATTGGGCTTCAGCTGCCGTCCTGGCCTCCGTATTTCTGGCTGACTGAGCCTCAGCTGCGACCCTGGCCTCCGTATTTCTGGCGGACTGAGCCTTAGCTTCCTCACTTGAAGCAACTGCCTCAGCAATGGCGGCATCTGGAGTAATTAGCTTATTAAAAATACTGAAGACGTGGTCCTTTGTATTTGAATCTAATTTAGAAGTATTAATAATTGTATTTATAGTTTCTCTGACTTGAGGTGCATCCTCCTTATCAATTCTTTCCGTGGAAATATTTGAGAGAATCTCCAGAAGTTTTAGTAATTCGTCTGTAGCATCTGTGGACTGAGCAAGTTGATTAGGTGCACGTATTGCATTACCATTCTCCAGCTGTTTTATTTCTGAACGAGCCTCACTTGGTCCACTTGCACTCGCATGCATCTCGTTATCATCACCAAAGACTCTAGGAAATAGCTTTCGTATAATATTGTAAATTCTCTTAACACTTGTTCCAGTTCCAGACATTGCATCATAATCACCATTTCTGAAAGCATTCTCTGGAATCTGATCCAGGTAGTTAGAGGGGTCCTCATTTAATTCAGTAAATTCCTGAAGCAAGGGCTGAATCTTCAGTGGCCCCTTATTATCTTTTGCATGCTTGTATAGCAAATAAAAGAATTTTGGTAAGACTGAATGATATAAATCACCACGCTCAGCTTGCTGAGGTGTTTCACGCTCAGCTTGCTGAGGTGTTTCACGCTGCTCTACCTCATTAATAAAATCTGCAGCACTTCCTCCCCTTAATGCAGTAAGATACGCATCAATGCGAGATGATACATCAAGGGTTACTGCTTGCTCATCAGTAGTTTCCTTTAGTGCATGTTCAAGTCTATCGCGGATAAAATCTTTATAATGGCTAAAGGCTTTTATGAGAGTAGCTCTTTCTGTCTCGTCAGATGGGATTTTATAATCACGATCTGCCGGCTCTGAAATTGTATCCATTTGCTGGGGATTGTTAATTCTCCAGTATTTTAGCATAGTCTCCTCAACAGTAGCATCATCTGTAAAACGCTTAACAAATTCATCTTTCCCATTTATGGATGGTGCTCCAGAAAGAAGGGAATTTGTCTCGATGTCAAGATTAAATACAGTAGATACATCTAGCTTTTCCTTCCCGTGACCGAAACTTACATATCTTGTCTCACGTGACGCTTCGCTATTAGCTTCGCCATTAGTAACTGGCGACGGGTCAGGCATACGATTGGGCTCAACGTCACCTCCTTTCATTGACCTCGATGCTCTACGGGTCACTCCTGGCAACGTTTTGCGGGTGACTCCTGCCAACGTTTTGCGGGTCGCACCTAGCATTCTATCTAAACCCGAGCTACATTTCTATTACAGATGGTGGACGCTACTATTAAAACATTTAACCCGTGGAATCTGAAAAATAAAGACATATCGACGCAAGATGTTGAAAGCATCATGCATCGTTATGGGAGTCCTGGGTTCAAGGTGAGGGAGCTAAGATGGTTCGCACAAGCCTGTGTCCACAAGTCATACGTTGACAGGCCCGATGTCTGGGCAGAGCAAGTAAAAGAGCAAATGATAGTCGCTGACAGGCCCGAAGGGTGTTTGCCACTAAAGTCAAAAGATAATGAAGAGCTAGAATTCGCTGGAGATTCTGTTCTATCTGCAATTGTCGGGAAGTATTTAAAAATGCGCTACCCTGGTGAAGGGGAGGGATTCTTAACAAGTCTCCGAACTCAAATTGTTAATAACAACATGCTGGGTGAGCTGGCAAAGAAAATGGGATTCGCCCCTCATTTAATTCTGAGTCGTCATGTTGAGGAAGTATGTGATGGCAGAAATAATCTGCGTATTCTTGGCTCTATGTTGGAAGCATGGATTGATGCAATTATGGAGCATGAGGGCAATGAAGGTGCAGCATATGACGTAGCCCGCAAGTTTTTCATCACAATCATGGAAAAACACATTAATTTTTCTAAACTAATTGCTGAGGACACAAATTTCAAGGACCAGCTCCTCCGATATTTTCAGGCACAATTCCATCAACCCCCTCGTTACAAGGAGGTTCGTGTAGATGGACCTCCTCACGACCGTGTATTCACCATGGGGGTCCTGGATCCTCAAGGGAATGTTGTATCAACTAGCAAGGCGAGGAACAAGAAAGTTGCAGAGCAAGAAGCTAGCCGACTCGCGCTAGAGAAATACATGAAGAAAACATAGTGGAAAGATTAGATGGCGTCTTACGCTCCTCCGAAGTTCAAGCCGTTTACAAAGACGAAGGTTGTTGTATCGCTTGAAACTGTGCCGCTACCATTTGAGCAAAATACGGACCTTACAGCAAATGTCAAGACTGTATTTCGTGAGCCCGTTGACACCAAAGCGGAGGCTGATTTACCAAGTGGTCCTGAAATGTTTAAGAAGAAGCGTGATAAAAAGGCTACTGGTGCTACAGGCGTAGCCACTACAGGCACAACTACAGGCATAGCCACAGGCATAGCCACAGGCGCTACAGCAGCAACTGGTTTAGTAACCGGTATGACCATGGGGAAAAAAACTGTCCCGGGCTCCAAAAAGCCATATTCTCGTATTGACGTCATGTCAAGAGAAATGCAACAAGCAGAAGTTCTAAAACTACCCCAAGAACTCCAAAATGATGCCAAGGTCCTAATGGATGTTGAAACTGCCGATCCATATTCCATTGAAGCGGTTGAGAATTTTATGCCAATGTCTCGTTCCAGTTTTGGCTCATTCCTTGTTGATAGATATGGTCCTATTTTCCCTAAGGGTGCACAGAAAGCTCTTGACGTGGCCACCTGTGCAGTAAAGGGTCAGGAGGGCGTGAAGGAGGTGAAAATATATCACTACCAAGCATTTATTCGTGAATATCTAAGATTCGAGTCCCCCTATCGCGGCCTCCTTGTCTACCACGGACTCGGTAGCGGTAAGACGTGCTCTGCGATTGCAGCTGCTGAAGCACTCTTTGGAACGCGTGGGCTCAAGATTGTCGTGATGACTCCATTCAGTTTACGTGATAACTTCATTAGTGAGATAAATTTCTGTGGTTTCAAGCACTTTCGTCTTCAGAATCACTGGACATCCCTGTCACTCAAGGCTGGCTCGAATCCTGAGCCTGCTATGGTGAAGATGTTTGCACAAAATGTCTATGGAATTCCCGATTCTTACTTTGCAAAGAGAGCTAAGGGTCGTGTTCAACTTGAAAGAATCTGGATTCCCGATTTTGAACAAGCGCCCAACTTTGACTCCCTAAGTCCCGTAGAAAAGGATGAAATCAAGACACAGTTAAAGACTACTATTGAGAATCGCATTCGTTTCATCAATTACAATGGTATTTCTGCTCAGGACTTGAAGACAATGGTCTGCTCAACCCCCGAAATCTTTGATAATGCTGTAATTGTTGTAGACGAAATCCACAACTTAATTCGTCTAATGCAAGGAAGTTTGGAGCCTTATTTCAGTAATCCTCCTGGTCGCAGACGCACTTTACCTCTTGAAGTCCTTTCACCCGATAGAAAGAAGCTACCACTCTGTGGTATGACCAAGAACTACATGCGTGGCTACCTCTTCTACCGTCTTTTCATGGATGCAAAGAATACAAAGATTGTCGGACTTTCTGGAACACCTCTTATTAACTTCCCTGAGGAGTTGGGTATTCTCGCGAATATTCTTCACGGAGCTATTCACAAGATTGATTTTACCGTGACGGTGGAAGGCTCTCGTGAAGTAGAGCCCCTAGTAAAGGCTGCAGTGAACAAGAATGAGAATCTGGATACAGTTCACGCTACTTTCTCTGAGGGCAGTATACAATTCACGGTAACTCGTCTACCTGATCAATTCACAAAGATATTCTCTGAAGACGGCGATGTTCTAGGAATCCAGCGCAGAGACCCTGGAAAGCCGAATCCGACGCTTGATGAGATATGGCAATCTCTAGCTGCCAGCTTGAAGGCTCAGGGAATCAAGATTGTTGGAAAGGGTGCAACTTCTGCACAGGAGCTCCTACCCTGCTGGGATACACCCTTCCGTGGCGCATTCTTAGAAGAAGATGGTATAACACTGAAGCGTGTAACTGTTCTCCAGAAGCGTCTACGTGGGCTTGTGTCATATTACAGAGGAATCCAGGGAGATGTTATGCCGAAAGTGATTAAGGACGAAATTGTTGGCGTCCCATTAACTGGCTATTCCCTGAAAATCTATAATAAGTTGAGAAATCAGGAAATTCAGATTGAAATGAAAAAGCCCAAGGCCGCTGGCACTACTGGAGATGCAGTATGGGCTGAGATTAATGAGATTGCCACAATGAAATCTGCCTCCAACTATCGTATGAGCAGTCGCCAAGCATGCAATTTCACCTTCCCTGAGGGCGTATCGCGCCCACGCCCTCATAACTTAGAGGAAGATGATGCTGAGACAGGTAATGACCGCGATGTAATCATTGATGCTGATGTCGAAGATGGTGTTGCTGGAAGAGACGAGGGTGCCGAGGTTGTCCAGGAAGATGACCAGGTGAAGGCCGAGGCCCTTGGAGAGATTGATAAGAAGGTTGAGGCTGTGGCTATGGGAACAAGGGAGGCCAAGACTGCATATATTGCGGCCCTGAAGTCAACAAAGGATAAGCTGAGGGCTATGGGTAAGACACATCTACAGCTAGATGGACCACCAGAGCGCAACTTAGCTAAGTATTCTCCTAAATTCGCCGCAATGTTAACAAATATCAATAAGTTACGTGGTAGCAGCTTAGTCTATTCCAATTTCTTAGAAATGGAAGGTATTGGTATATTTGGAATTTGCATGGAAGCCAATGGTTATGAGCCAATCCAGATTACTCCTGATTTGAAATTTAGTGAGAGAACAATTGCTTCTTTGGCCAAGGGGCCTAAGATTCCTGAGAAGCGCTATATAGAGTTTACAGGTGTTGGCTCTAAGGAGCAGCGCGGAGCTGCAGTAGATGTATTCAATGCCCGCCTTGACAAGCTAAATCCTGCACTACAAAAGGTTCTACAGGATGCTGGGTGGACAGATAACTTTGATGGTGGTCTCTGTCGCGCTTTCTGCATTACATCTGCTGGTGCCGAAGGTCTGTCGTTGAAGTGTGTGCGTGGCGTTCACATCATGGAGCCCTATTGGAATACGGTTAGAACTCAGCAAGTAAAGGGTCGTGCGGTGCGTATTTGCTCTCACATGGATTTACCGAAGGAGGAGCAGAATGTAGAAATCTACACATATTGCACCATAATTCCTGAGCAGGCCATTCTAGCTCAGGCAATTGACAAGACTCTTGAGCACAGTGATTCATATTCTGCAAAGGATGCTGCTGCACTAGGAGTACCGGTGCCTGCACCTGCCATGGCTGGCGAGGAAATCCCTGCGAATTTATTTATGAAAGTTGCAGATATAGCGGTGAATGAGCCTGTAGTTGGACAAGTGGCAGATGGTCCTATTAGATTTGCATCAAATCTGAACAATGAATATCATGGATTCTCACCATTTGCCAAATCCATTGTGACAATTAATGGCAAGCGTTATCCTACAGTTGAGCATTACTTTCAGGCCATGAAATTCCCAATGGATTTAGATTGGCAGGAAACCATTCGTGTATCTCCAACCCCCATGAAGGCTAGACAACTCGGTGCTCAGAAAGACCATCCCATGGATCCCAATTGGGATGCTAGACGCATGGAAGTAATGATGAATGGAATGCGCGCGAAATTCCAGCAGAATTCTGGTCTCCTTGAGCAACTGAAGAAGACAGGGCGTAGACCTATTATTGAGGCTTCTGTAGACGCCTTCTGGGGTGAAGGGCGCACGGGCAATGGAAAAAATCAGTTAGGCAAACTTCTTGAGCAGGTAAGAGAAGAGCTGAAGGAATATGTGGTGGAGGGAAGTGCAATGGCACCTGTGGTAGTAGATGCACAGGATGATTTCTATGAGGCTGCTGAAGCTGCTGAGGGCACTGAGGCGGAAGCTGGGGAAGCTACTGAAGTTGAAGCTCCTGAAGCTCCTGAAACTGAGGCTCCTGAGGCTCCTGAGGCTGCTGAAGTTGAAGCTCCTGAGGCTGCTGAGGTGTCTGAGGCTGAGGCTCCTGTTAAAGCTGAAGCCCCCGTGGCTTCACCATTAGTAGAAGATATCCTAGGAGTTGAAGAGCCAGTGCAACAAGGTGGAAATGCTAACGATGACCGCGTGATAATTCTAACCAGTGACCAAAAGGTTCTGCTAATCAGTTTAAGAAAGGAAAAAGTAATTACATCTCTCCAATCCGTGATGAAAAGCGTGGCTGTAGATTGCCAACTGAATTTCCAGGATAACAATGACGGAACTTTCAGATGCCTAGCACTCCCAAGTGATTCCATCGGCGATTTTGCCTTCCACCCTGATTTACAAAAGGACATTCAGGAGACTGAGGCCAGATTCAAGATACAGGCTACACCTGCAATACAGGGACAACCTGCAACACAGGCTGGGCCTGTAATCCAAGCAGAGCCTGTCCAAGTAGCACGCCCAAAGCGTGTTATCTATCGCAAGAAGTCTTATTACTATAA